>Ga0307512_10003930_pt1 | contig 16640 bp, 19 predicted proteins | sample 14_EM_MG_FD_200267 | JGI IMG/M metagenome (GOLD analysis project Ga0307512, IMG submission 200267) | Populus trichocarpa ectomycorrhiza microbial communities from riparian zone in the Pacific Northwest, United States - 14_EM | ecosystem: Host-associated > Plants > Roots > Unclassified | place...
GCGGCCCCACCCTCGCCCCCACCTCCGTCGTTCGCAAGAAATCCAGGATCGGTCTTGTGCATCGTTCGTCTACGAACAGGTCTCGGATATTGAATCGATTCTTCCCTTTGCCAGTCTTCTTTAGTACCTCTGCCCACAGGGTCTTCTGTTGCAGCTTCCATTTTTCGCAGTTTTTGAACAGGTGTTCTCTTGTCTGCGTCTTATATCGGCACCATCCGCACTCTGCTGTGGCCAGGTTCTTCGTCCATTTCAGACACTGGCCTGTGCGGCAGTGCCCCGTCTTGAGCTGGCGGAGGACGAGTGATGCATGCGGGGTATCTGATCCACTGTTCGATTTCACGCTTCAGTAGGGGATTTACACAATGCTGGAAGTTTCTGCTGTATTTCTTACAGGTGGCTGCGTAGATACCCCGTATTTGAATTGGTTCAATTTGAAGGTCTGACTGAGGATTGCCTTTAACCACGATATTCAAACTGCTCGGGGTTCAGCAATTGGCCTTGTGATGCTTAGCGAATTCCCAAACCGCTGGTTGTAGTATTGGTCCCCCAGCGGGACATCCGTTTCGTCGGACGACGGTAGACACGCAAACACTTCTCATCCAACTCACCCAACCACACGTAAACACGCTCGGCGCCTCACCCAGCCAGTTCAACCCCAGAAAACACTCCATCCTACACATCGACACTCTCCGAGACACTACCGCCAAGATGTTCTCCACTCTCATGCGCATTGCCATTGGCATCACCCTTATCCTCTTGTGTCTCCCGGAATGGATAGCCTACTATTCCGAACACGGCGTCCCGTCGTGGCTGCAGGACCTCTTCACGCATTTCTTCCCCACTTTCGCGGCTCTGTTCGGGAGGATTTGGGGATAAATAGGTAGTATGACTCGCTCCTGCTCCTTGTTTGCTAGCGGTTGGCTGATGTTGATGGCCGGCAGGTGCTTGGTTCCATGTCGCTTGTCGGTTGTCATTCCACAGCCTCCCTCGGCTGTCGGTCATCGGTCTCTGGTCGGTGGTCGGTTCCGAGGCCTGCGGGAGGATGTGGCGGGAATCTTCTTGGCTAGAACAGGGGCCACTTGGGTTCAATAGGACTTGAGTTACTCGGTCGAGCGTTCCGCAGTCGTAGTGCTAAGTGCCAGTGAAGCGTCTTGATATCTAAACACACCGCCAGACTGGTGGCAAAAGCAACAGCAGCAAGAGATGTCTCGCTTGCGTTCATCCCACCGCTACAGCGTAATACAATTTCCGCTCTCCACGTCCAATTCAAAACTCGGCCTTCGCCGTGTTCATAAGCCGACCTCGCATCCTCCCAGCCACTCCGCCCTCCCCTCTTCGGTCATTCCACAGCCAACACAGCGCTCCATCAGCATGTCGACAGCAGCAACGAGCCAGGTTACGTCCCCAGCGGCGCCGCGCAAGCTCTCGGACTCCTTCGAGACCATCGACCTCTCCCCTGCCGCCGCCACCGCCATGTCCGGCGACGCAGGGGAGAGGGAAGACGGCGACTGGGTGCACGCCGGCAGTGCGGGCGGTGAAGAGCGTCGGAGTGGTGAAGAGTTCCGGATCGACGAGGAGTGTAGCGACGACGATGACAGTCCGCCAGAGGGCGGAGAGAGAGATGCTGCGGGGGAGAAGTGGGGCTTGGTCACTAGCTGGCATCAGTGTCGCGAGTGAGTTTGAGAAGTAGCTACGGTTACACGGGGATGCGGGCGAGGGACGACTATTGGTGATGTTATTGCCGCGGGAAGTGGAGCTGGAACACAGTATGTACGGTGTAGAAACCATGGATTCATCGCAGACGTTACCTTGGCGGATGACTTGAAGGGCTATCTAATTAACGTCCCACCGCCAGCGGGCGTTGACACGCAGTCAAAAGAGAGTTCTTTTTTTGATATCAACTGTATTCCCAACTAATTTTAAAGACATACTTGATTCTCGGGCACGCAATTTAACTCAGCGTGTGATAATCAATGTTCCACATCCATATGCATCCACGGTATCAATACCAACGGCTGAAGTTCTGTACCGTTTCTGTCGCTCTCAGCGGGTGGTATACTAAGCGGTAAAAGCAAGAGGCAAACACAGTCCCCGACAGCGTGAATTTTCTCTCGACTGCGTTCGCAGAACTACACCCTCACAGGATTCACTTATTTTTTCTTAGTTCAATCATCAATTGCATAGATACGGCTCAGATTATGGAAATTTTGCACACTAGTCAACTTCTGATCCACACTCCAACCCCGACCGAGCGGTACTCAGGTGGCTTGTTGTGATGCCCCCGCCCTCTGCCCCGGCCTGTCCCAGGCATATAGAGTGCGCCGGGGAATAGTGCGCATCAAGGAATTAACAGATCATAGGACAAGAAAACAACCTTAACTCTCTTCGGCTGGAGCCAGAAGGAGAGGGTGGGCAAGAAAGGTAATCATTCCTCCACCTCCGCCGGCTCGTCAGACGGGCGAGGCCCCCATCGCAGGACCCGCCGCTGGAATGGAATGCACTTCCACGGCCGGGTATCAAGTGATATCCGGTGCCATATAGGCGACAAACAATACCCTTCCTTTGGGCCAAAGGAAGTGGCCCAAGCGAGGAGCCCACTCCGTGGTCGCAGGGGCCAACCCGCAAAGGTCGCATCGAGGCGGAATCGGCGCAATTGGCGGGGTGGATGGAGGAGGTGTAGCGGTAGGGAGCCATCGGTGCTGGGTGGCTGCGTTCTGTCATGCAAGCTTGATACTTTCGTCCGTCGGTAGGACGCATCGACCGAGACTTTCGCTGGAACGTCAACGTGTGGGGGTCAATCCCAGGCTGAAAGCGGCAGCACTGGCCTCTTCGACCACATCGAGTCGTAGGATACTGGATATTCGGTACGCTTCGGGAGTGGATGAGGGATAGCAACTTGTTGCGTCCTCAGGGTGAAAGAAAAAAAAAACCCTGCAATATAGGAGCGGGGAGAAAGAGCACGTTGAGTTGTCGATGGAGTTGGGTGCTAACTTGGAAGAAAAACGGTTTCGAAGTGGGGGGCAAGGGATAGCAAGTTTTGCCTCTTCTTGGCGCTGCTGCACGTCATGGGTAAAACCGCCGGAGGAAAATCTCCCACCAGCATGCAGGAGCCGCCACTAGAATTCTAGGGCTCGGATCGGGTCCCATGATCTAGCGGTGGTACTCGCGGAGGATACAAACGGGGGTGATATGTATTGTCCGTGTGACGGACCAGAAGGCGGAGCACGCGTCTGATTTGCAGATTTAGGTCCACTCCCGCGAAGGCCGGTTGCATCGGCCAAAGTTGGCGGATCGGGAACCGGCAGGTGGCTGACGCTGAGCCATCATCTCGTCGGCGGGGTATCGCCCTGGCGATGGCAAGATATCCGGCTTCCTCATGGTCTGACCTTGGACAGACATTCTGTGGTGCGGATTGCCGACCCGGTCCATAGAATAATCGCCAAGTCTGCAGGTTTGCGGGGGCGTGCACGTGGCGATCACTGCGGTGGTCCATCCTTCCTAGGTCCTCTCTTGCCCTCGACCTGTTGCGGCATGGCCAGCCACTGAAACTCCGCCTCCCTACTGGGAGTAGATACAGGCCCATGGTTGTGCTATGTGGTACCGCTCGGATACCGCGAATCGGCCCGACGAGGGGAATGACGTCACTGATCCACTGGCTTTTCGGGCAACCTGCCCTCTCGCCTTCTCCAGTTGTCCTGTCTCGGGGGTTCGCTAGAATTCCGAAGCGTCTCTCCTTTCAAGTGTCGTCTGTGTATAAGCTCTTCTCAAACTTCTACATCGTAAGAGTTTCGATCTGTGCTGGAGTCGGGCTGAAGAAATTGACTTGGTCCGGTGTCACCAGAAGTCGATGTTGCGGATGTGGCTCAGCGAGTGCAGCACCCTAAGGAGTTCGTGTCATCTCTTGTCGATCAGCGAGAATCGGCGGTGTAGAATGAGCTGGATTGTTTTGGTTTGGGTGGTTGTGTTGTCTAAGGCACAAGACAGATGAAACTAACTACAAGTTGGCGGACAGCCTAGCCACCACGTGTTCCAGCCCACACCGACATCCACTCTGGCCTTGTTGAGCGAAAAAAGCAGTTAGAGAAGTTAACCGGTCATCTATTTATCGGAACGGGTAGGTGGGCCTCAATCAAATTTATCTTCTGTTAGCCAACTAACTACCACTGGAGCAAAAGATGCGAAGGTTGAGTCGGGGAACAATAAGAAAGAGCTGATGCTCAATCGGGTCCAGGTATGAGTGGTGAGTGTCAAAATGTGAGAATGCATTGGACCGATTTGTGATGAGTGGATTGCATTGTGGAAGAAGCCAAATCGAGGTCAAATATCCTAGGACGAGAAGCCGAAAATGAGTTACGGTTGGTAATAGGCAGGTCGTTGGATGCAGTTGGTGACTAGAAATTGGCTCGGTATATGGTCGAACTAGAAGGAATAGGCAAGATAGGTAGCTCGATAACTGATGCAGTTCACAATAAGAATGATGCTGTATCAGGACCGTTGGAAGCGATTTCAGTGCATGCTATATCACAATAACCTAGAAAGACTATACGATCGATGGAGAAACAAAAGCAAAGAAATGGCAGGTGTGTCCAACCAAGATTTTTTTCTCTTTAACCGTGATTAGCGATCTACCAAACCATATTCTACGCACACCCTGACCCATCGGTATCTCCACCAGTCTCGACAGCATTAAGCAGGATTCTCCCATCGGAATTTCCATATCGAATTCATTCTGGAAGGGGACGGCTGTTCCCTCCAATAGTCCTCCAAGCGATATACCACGGCCGCGTGGCAAGCCAAGAACCACAAAATCTCGAGAGACTATGACACCTGCACTCCGCAGATGGCACGAAGCGGCAAGGCATCCTCTTGCATCCTGAATTCCCCATATCATTGCCCTCGTTTGTAGCTTTCCCGCCTCCCGTCCATAATCGACCCCCTCCCCCATCCATGCCCAAGTATGGCCGAGAGCGCCACCAATGAAGCCAAAATCCGGCTTCCTCACTCCCCGGGTCTTCCCCGATGCCACGCTCCCTACGTGCTGACCTCCTAACTGCGTACTCACGCGCTGGATTTTCGGAGTCGACGATCCGATCCACATAGAAGCCCCAATAAATCGCTGTTCTACTCCTTTTCCAGTCCGCTCTGGCCAATGTTTTTTTTTCTCTCTTCTGGTTTCTCTACTGGGTGCGAACCGTATCGGTAGCGTCAGGTGTGGCCGTGCGAGTCGAGTCCGCTCGAGTGAAGATGTTGGCTTGTGCCTATGAGCGGTTGCTAGCCACGAACCGAGCGTCTCGAGCCTTATAATACTCGCTCGGCGGCTGGGGCAGGATCGTGCCTAACACTGCATAGATTATGGCCTTTTGCTCGCACCGTCCCCCAGCTGCAATTGCCCGATGGGCGCTCTGGCGCGGTCCGCTGACGCCGATATATGAGTGGTATCCGCATCTTTTCCTGAGCCCATGCTTCCAGTTCCCGTTCCCGCAGGTCTCGTCTCTGTGTACCACAGCCCCCATCCACTATACTGCCTGTCCATTTGGATTTCCCGTCTCACTCTGTAGGCTGTCGGTCTTCCCGCTTCACTGGCACAACGTTTATCCTGCATTGTTCTCGATGAACCAGGCATACGGTTACAATTCTATCGTCGCGGTTGCGTACTTCAAGGGCTTCAAAACAGTGGCTAAAACATGGTCTCTCTGTATGACCCGAAAACCAATCCATTCCTCCGGCGTCTCGATCGCCTTTGGCGAGCATCCAAGCGTAAGACACTTCAGGGTTAGGGATTCTTCGAAGAAAGCGACGGCCAATTGCTTGACCTACGCCGCATCCCAGCGTAGATCCTGTCCGACTTCCCGTAGGCTAAGTCCCAGGAATCAAGACTTCCTTTCTCTGTAGTCGGACTCTCTCCTCTTCTAACTCCTGTTCTTTGACGCTCGTCTGGCCCCCCGTTCGTTCCTGTTTTATGATCTGTACCATGCCCGAGTCTAGGAATTTACTTGCAACTACAAAATGTACCTATCTCTACCCGTGAGGGTTTCGGATAGCGTCATGGAAACGTGCACAGAACAACGCGGAAAATCTGCAGCGCGGGTGGTTCAGCAGCCCGGCTTCGTTTCTCGCACCAGCCGCCACTTCTTCCGCGGCATACCACGTTGGGGGGCTCGCCGGTATGGCGGTGTTCCGGTGCCTTCCGGACCACAACCGCGGATTTCTCGGCAGCCGCTCGATTTCATATAAAAGGCCGGCTGCCCCCCCACTTTCTCCATTCCCTCTTATCACATCTCAAGCCACAGACCAATAGGTCCGGCTCATCGTTGCGCAGCCACAGACCAATAGGTCCCAACTCGCGATATCAGCCTAATAGGGCATTTTTTTCCCCCTTCATCTCAGATCGGTATGTTCCCTTCTTACGGAAATTCGGGCACCTTTTGACAAACTGCGAAGGGAAGCGGTCGAGCGTGTCGATCGCGTCGGCGGCCAGTTCGAGTTAGGCCGCCACTAGAATTCCTCGGACCCCTCGCGCAAATCCCGGAAAATCCCCACACCGCCGCCATCAACGAGGAAATCCGCCACGATACATATCCGCAGAGACATGCAACAGGAGCAAGATACCGAGGCAGCCGTCCGGCAGATCTACGAGGAATCCTGCCAGGATCTCCGCGAGGAATCCAGCCAGGATCTCCAAGAGAGGGTTCTCCAGGACGCAACCTTCATCGGCAACGGCGGACAGGCAGCCTCTGCTCACACTCCAGGCATCGAATCCGAGGAGACGCGGCATCAAGCCCTCTCCGGAGTCCATCGTAGGCGCCAGTTGCTATTCACGAGCGACTGGAGCCATCGTGGGACTCACGAGCATGTCCTGCGCTTCTTCGGAAGAGAGCCCAAGGGTGCGCAGTTTAGCGCGCCGACGGAAATCAACAACCAGGGGATCGCTCCCCTTCCGAACTGACATCTCTCTCGCATCTACACAAAATCTTCTCCGGCATATATATTCATATCGCATCTTCTTCTGCTTTCATTGGGTGGCCGGACTGCAAATAAGACGGAAGATAGGGGGGCATGGACAACACCTGGCTAGAAGCGTTTGGAGGGGACAGTTAATTGGGAGATCAATAAATTCGGTCGCGGGCTTGCTTACTGCGTCTCTGTTTCGGCCCATGTGATCCGAAACCACCAGGTGGTCGATATATGTGCCTGTTAGATATCAACTCTTGTCTTCACCCTCCAACCGCACTTGCCGTAGGTGTTGCCGATGAAGTTGATTGTGTCGAGCGCTGTGACCAAATGCTACCAAGACTTCAACCCGACCACCACCGCTAACCGGAAATCGTACCCACTCTTCGCAACTGCGGTAATCGGCCTCTGGAGTTTGCGGTGCTGTGTACCAATCCCCAATGGAGTTAGTAACTAGACACGTCAGCACGCTTGGGTGCGTGAACTAGTTAGCTCGTAAGACTGCTTGGGGCTACTGCACATGAGGAGAGTTAAAGTCTTGACGGAGAAAGACGGTGCGTGCCTGGAAGAAGTGGAGGATACACAACTGGCGGTGTACGTGCAGAATCGAATCTCATGCCGTGAAGACAAGGTGCTGGCCAAGTGATGGTACCGATCCATCCAAGAGCAACATACACAGAAACCGTTCCATCAAGGTCTGGGAGAAAACGTATTCTGTCACCCACTGCGTAATCGGACATGCTACCGGTTCTTGGTAAGCCGAGAGGCGATTTGTTGATTAGATCGAAGGGGCCCTTATTTAATCCAGGGCTGTTAGTCTGACCCTCCAAGCCGGAGGGTGGGAAACTATATTGATTAGTAGGTTCAAGTTCTTGCCCCGTTCTTTCGCTGACTACACACTGGATAGAGAAGGGCCCATCCACAATTACAATCTCCGTCCATTCTTCCCAAAACACCACTGAGCAACAAAAGCGAAAACAAAACGATAGCAGCGCCCACATCCCATCCGAATGATCGAACCGCCCCTCCCGTCCAAACACGATTCCTCTCCGCCACCTGCAGGGACGGAGATAGGGCAAAACAGCCGATCGGCGTCGAGAAAGCGCTGCATGGCGCGAGCCGTAATCGGAGAACAGAGGAATGTCTGGATAAGATAGATAAGAGGGAACTTCCCACCGCAGTGGCAGCAGCAGAACCCTGCCACAGCCCTCCTCCACCCACAACCCCTCCCGGATATGCTGATGTGATGATAGTAACCACTTATCGGAAACATATGACGGGAGTCGCCCAAGCCACAGTAGAGCAGCGAGATGTCGAGGGCAACTTGGCTTTCGCCCGCGCGTGCAAGGTAGCAAAGACACAGCCACGCGCCACCCAGGAGGAGTCTCTCTCTGCCGGGACTGTTGTCCCCAGAGCACTCCTGGATGAGCGGCACCTTCTGCCGCCGCCGCTCGTCACCCATCTCTCTGGCCCGCGCGTACTTCGCCACTCTCTCCCTTCCTCTTTCCCCTGGGGGCGCTACTCAATGCCGGGGCTATGGTCCCTGAGGGCGTATCCGGGCAAGCGGTACCCTCTACCGCCGCCCGCCATTTCCTCCCCCTCCTTCACCCTGGACAGGAGTCCAGTGGGTACCGGGGCTGTCGGCGGGAACTGCTGGTGCTGGTGCCGCAGGATCTTTGGCGGTGGTCGCCATTTTGTCGTGTTGACTATCGACAATATACCAGATGGCCTTTTCGCATTCCGCCTTCCAATCCGGTTACGCCTCTCTGACCGGGTAGCATTTGGGTTCGGCGGATAATAATGCATGGGGGAAGCGTATGCGGTCGGCGGATGTTGGGGTAAACTTTCTCGAATGTTAAGTGGTGGAACTCAGGTGAGTGGTTGTTTTCGTTGAAGGTGGAGGTCGTAGGGAGTGGGAAGTTTGTTGCAGTTGAAAGTGGGGGTTGTAGGGGGGGGACGGGAAGTTGTTGCAGAGCGAAAGATTATCGTTGGTGCTCTTCACTTTCAAGACTAGCGCAGGGCCGAAGCTGTTTCTTGAGAAACCATGAACTAGGTACCACAAGTTTTACAAGAATGACAAACCTCCGAAGCCAGTAATTTTGCTTTGTTTCATCATGTATCCAAGCCTGCTGGAGCATGGCATACTTATGCAGTTTCAAAAAGTAGCCTACAAATATGCACTCAACGAGTGCTATCCCATATCAGCATATTCCCGCTGGCGGTTCTACTCGATCACCTTCAACCCCATGCATGGTTTGCAACGCGATACATATAAGAGACAAGTATAAACCTCCATTTCCCCCTACCAATTTGCCAAGACACGCCTTCTCAATGCCTAGGGCAACAAAAACAACTCCCCATATGAATCCTCATCCAACCTAGCAAAATAGGTACAGCGGCAGCGCGACAGCTGTCGCGTGTTCGTACCAGAACACGCACATCCGATACATCGCTTCGAACCGCACTGGCTAGTATGTATCCTTGTAGATCTCTGAACGTTGCCGGCGCTCCCCACACTTGCAGTTTGCATGCTAGTGCATCCAGCCTCGCTGTCCGTGAGGTGGGTTGAAAGAATACGATTAGCGATGAGGATACCCGTCGATGGCGGAAGTTCGATCTGATTTAGAGTGCGCGCTGGATGCCGTATGATTGATGTTGTGCGAGATGAGTAGCCGGACGCAGGGCGATTGGGTACGGACGATCGAGCAGCTTTCAACTTCGTTGTTTTTATTCAGTATATAGAGCCAGGAGAGGAAGGAGAGAGCCAGCAGCTTTCAACTTCGTTGTTTTTATTCAGTGTATAGAGCCAGGAGAGAAAGGAGAGAGCCAGCAGAACAAAAGATCCTCTTCTTGTACTTCCCCACTCTCGCGTCATGTCTTTACGCAATCGTGCCCTCGACTCTAGTTAAGGCACAAGCGCCAAGTGTTGGAAAAGCTTCTCGGCGCTGGATGTATGGGGGCTGCTATCTAGAGTTGAGAGGGTGGTGTTACCATGGGAATGATGGGGCAAAGCGGGCAGTGTGGATGTACCTAGTGTTCTCGGTTCCGCGGGCTTCTTCTGTTCTGTACTCTTACAACATACATAGCAACTGAGATTGTCCCCGTCCGAACCCTACCACAACATTAAGAATCCCATCTACGCACACCTACGGCCATAACCATTCAACACCAAGTCCAAAACCTGTACAATCTCACGGCCCAGTACATACGTATCTTGTACGCAACGAGAAGCTTCCAACAAGGTGGCGCATTGTCCTCGGTGGGCTAATCTCATGGCTGGGGCTAGTTATCGGGAACCGGACATTCATCTTCTTCCCAATGCGACGTCAGGAACCGGGTGTTCGGGCGGCCGTACTGGAGCTCGGTCAAGCGGTTGCTCCTGGTGGATCGCGTTCGATCGCGTTCAAATCGTTCGTGTGCTACATAACGTTGCGTTTATTCTGATGTTCTGTTGTCGAGAGTATGTCTCACCGCAGCTACATACTCCAGGAATATCTAAAGCAGTGGGTAAAGAATGGTCTGTCTGTATCGAACCCGGGTCCACCCTTCCAGCAATTGATTCTGCTCAATTTGCCACAGGCTTCCGCCTCTGGGATCAGAGCTCGCTGCGCCTATTCGGTCTTGTTTCCGAACCTGGACGCCAGCGCGACGGGCCCGACGTGGCGAACATGGGTGAGGGGTAGGGTACGAGCCGTACGATCAGCACTCCGATGATGCAATCGACACAAGATGTACATAACCCCGGGACGCTTCGACTACCGCAAAGCCGCGGTGGCACTTGACGCTGCCGCCAGCAGTTTCCTGCCCACCGTTCGGATCGTCTTTCCGCCAGGCCTGGAGTCGAACCGGAAATACTGGTTGCCGATATAAGCAGGATGAGCCAGCACGCTCACGGCGACAGTGAACGCGAAGGCGTACTTGGCCTCGAGTGGTTGCGTCCACATCCACGCTGTGGAGCACCATGGACGAGTCCAAGAAGAGAAGGTATGCGTCGTCGGAAGCCATCATGGAGCGCCCCCGGAGCATCGCATCGGACCGTCCTTTATCCACAAACGTCACACGACGAGGTTCACAGTTTCGAAATTCGTTCTGACCGAGCTGGCGAGATGCGAGGGCTGCCACGTAGGGAGGATGTATTTAGTGGAAGCAGTTTATACCACAAATCGGATACCGCTCTGGGTAGGCTCGATGAAGCTGGAGTCATGTCGGGAAAGCTCTCCGCTGGCGCAGGGCGAGTTTTTTTTTTTTTTTTGTTTAATCATTACTGGCATGCGACCTATCTAGATCATGGCGAGATTATGTACAGTCCGTTTCCTGTCCGCTGTCTGCGCAAGCTCCCCTTTGCCCTCCACCCAGGCCTTTCCCACGAAGATGTAGAGCGAACCAAAAAAGGAAAAGACAAACGAGAGAAACAAAGGAAAAAGCGCAACCTCCCCCCTACTCCACTCGTGCGGACACCGTGAAGTCGGGCGTGGGCAGGAACAGTGGTAATCCCTCCCCGGCGCCTGGCTCCTCGGCCTCCTGCTCCCCTCCTACTCCCGCAGCTCCGCCTCCGACACTTCGCTTACTGCATCTCCCTCGGCCGGCACTCTCCTTCCCACGTCCGTGGAGGAGAGGAAGTCCAGTACCGTCCGGCCTCTGGCTTTTCGGCATCCGGTACTTCGTCTTGGAGGTCGGACCTCCAGCCCACTGGTGCGCCTCCGTCCATTTCTTCTCGGAGATCTTCCGCTTCAGGTTCGCAATCGACCTTGGGAGCGGCATCGCGCGTGCTCCCGCCTGGTCCGAGTAACTCAGCCATTCCACCCCACGGGTGTCTGGCTCCTCCGTTGCAGTCTTTACCCACTCGTCGGCTTTCTCGTTGCCGGCGATCCCCTTGTGTGCTGGTCACCACCGGATTTCGATGGTGATGCCCGGCCTGGCCTTTCACAGCACGGTGATGTGCTTCCTCTCGCCTGGAGCGCGTACTGCTGGCCGGGGCCAGGCTCCTCCGAAGTCATCCGTCTGATGGTGGCTTGGGCGTCCGTGAAGATCGTGACCCGCTCCGACGTGGTCTGTCTTCCTGAGGCCGATTCCAGCGCCCTTGCGAGGGCGGCGCACTCCGCATCGTAGGCCTCCTGGTTATAGCCCACGTGGGTTTTGATGCCCCGCTTAGGAAAGGCCCTTCTTCCAGACCACTGCGTAGCCGGTAGCCCCGTCCTCGATTCGTGACCCGTCGGTGAACACGGTGAGACCCGGTCGCTCCTTCTCTGCCTCGGCCTCCTCCTCTTGTAGCAGCTCCGCATCGAGAGTTTCTGGCTCCTCTAGCAGGACCGTGCTTTCCATCCTTCCGGCGTAGGCTATGGCATTTGTGAGCCTCTGCCCAATCGCCATCGGGGCGCCAACTATCTCCCATGCTTGATAATCTGCGCGAAAAAAACTCTCACGACCGTGCTGTGAGCTGGGAGGGGTGTTGGGAGTGCAAAGGAGAATGGAGGCGGGGTGGGGTCGAAAGGGAAGGAAAGGGAAGGAAAGTTGCGTTGACTGACGGTCGGTTGTGGTGCTGGGTGAGTGCTGTCCTTGGACAGGCTGGAAAACAGCGGCCGGCAAGGCGAGCGAGGGGCGGGGATGAAGCCTTAAGCATCTTCTCTGGTGACAAAGTGAAGCTTCCTTCGTCGGGGGGATGCCGAGGAGCAGGAAATAGCCACGGTGAGTGGCGTGAGAACATTGCTTCGCAGCACAGGTTGCAGTCGGGGAGCCAGGGGCATCTGCGATCGTTGGGATGGGGACCATTGTCCCTGATTATCCGCCTCCCTCCCTCCCTTCCTCATCCTTCTTCCCTTTCACTTCTCCCTACCCTTCTTCCCACTACCTGTCGATCATAGTTCCTGGGCGGGAATCCCCGGAAAGGCGTACCTTGCGCCGTCCACCATCCCACCCGTGCTTCCCTCTCTCCTCCACATCATTCGCACCCGGGCATCCCGTCCACTCACACTCCCCACAAACAGTGGTAGAGCACTTCCCTTCCAGCGAGGGGCTTCGACCTGCCGAGTTTTCGGCGGCCTTGGCGAAGTGGAAGGATCTCTGCTTCCGGGTGCGGGAAGTCTTCTGGGCGCCGGGGAAGCGGGACATAGAAAACAAGGCTCCGAGGCGTCGGCACTGCCACAGCGACAAGACAGAACTGCCCCCAGCAGAACCGGGCGCGGGCACCGGTTGCTCGATGGGCTCTGGGGTGTAGTGCGTGTTGTGGTGAGATGGACACTCCTCAAGGATTCCGATCGCCGATATGCAAATTGTTGGTGGGAGCACTGATGGTGTGTAGGGGATGGTGTTAGGTGCTGAGATCAGTACGCGTCTGGATTGTTGCTAGAGAGGGTGGAGGAGTTTTGTGCTACACCAGAGACTTGGAGGATCGTCATTGCGTGTGGTTGGGAAAACCGCGTTCCGACCGAACCGTGAAGGTGTTGAGACTCTGAGGGGTTTCTGTCGAGGCTTGGGGATGGGTGTCGATGCTCTCGCGAGCTGTTGTTGAAAGTGTTGAAAGGGAAGCAGGGGAGTTGTATGGTTTCACATCGTCTGGCGGAAGTGATCACCACTAGTGCGAGAGAGAAGAATACCAACATATTTATGCCTCGCTGCCTCCTCAACTGTTCACGTTATCACGGCTCCGTTGCATCTGCACATACGCTTCCTCCCGTGCTTATTCCGCCCGCCACACGTGTGTTTCCAAGTCCGCTGCCATCACCGCCCGCATGCTCTCCTACCGTTCCACGGCTTCGTCGAACATTCCGTGTCATTGCCTCTCCCATCGACGGGTGCGGAGAGTGGGCACGGATTCCTCTCTGGCAGCTGGATTGGATTTGTGGACTGGAACGGCGATGCACAGGTCCGCCGCAATCTATCTAGATAGATGGCTCTTTCCCATCTCCCGCGCGCGTGCGCAGGCGGCCGTGGCTCCGCGTCTCGGTTCTACGAGGGAGTCCGGATATTGAAACCACTACCGTCAGACACCCCACCGTCGATAACGGACAAGGAGGGGACAGGGGGTGCCATCGCACGAATATCTAGTACGTACTGAGGATATCTATACATATACTTATTTATATACCGTATTAACTATCTCATGCAAGGCCCGTGGTTTTTATTGGCGGTAGGCACCATCTTGGCACCGAGTAAGCTTGCACTAATGCGCATCAGCGCGCTTCGGGACTAGCGCAATATCAAAATTGTGCCCGGTTCAATTTTTCGAATTTCTAGACGTATCAATCTATCTATCAATCTACATACCAAAGAGAGCCACCCCTTAGCAGGAGGAATATGCCACTAGTGATCTCCATCCTGCCGACGAAAGCCATACTCAACACCACCCTCGTCAGATTCCTCTGCATCAGTGATTTGTATGAGTTGCGATCATCTGTCTGAGCACCACTTGGCCCATGAATCGGCCCAGCAAAGGCGATGACCAATGCCGTTTCCCAAGCCTTCCATCGAGGGGAACTCTAACAAATCCGTCGAACTTTACCGACAGCCTGCAGTAGATCTGCTCCGCCTATATTGCCAGGGTGACAAGTCATTAAATGTTCGTATCAGGAGTTCGTATTGCATGGACTACAGTTGCCTACTTTGTTCCATCTCGATATCTGATCCACGCTCGGGCCTAGTCTCCTTCGTCGTTGGTGCCCTTTGTTTCCTGCCCTGGATATCACCCGCGTGTGGTGAGCCCATGTAAGGACTCCCAGCTTGGATTCAAACTTTGCGCGAGCGCTTTGCTCGGGGAGGTGTTGCTGCGGGGCGTGGAATCCATCGTGGAGCTTCAGCGGCTTCCTTTTTTTTTACGAGCCTGGCCGCTGCCTGAACTTCAGACGGGAACGGATATCCGGCTTGCTAGCCGACTCCTCGGCGGTGGACTGTAAGTTGACGACAGTAAATATCTTTGGGAGTTCGTGGGCAGGTACGGCTGGTGCCGAGGAGTCGAAAACGGAGGTGTGGCGAACACGGGGTTGTAGGTGATGGTGGGAACTCGACAAGCGGGGGCGCGCCGGCGGCAGGCCTGGTACCATCAGCTTTCCCATCAGTATCTGTATTCCCATATCGTCCACAACATGTCGTCTATCGAATGCCACAATGCTACTCCCGTGGGTGGTTATCTTGTTGGCTGGTGGGTTCTATTTCTCTCCGCCGAAACTGAGTCCCGTGACGTTAAAAGAGTCCCGGTGCGCTCGCCGTAAGCGCAGTGCGCGCTTTTCAGCGCCAAGACGGCGCTTACTGCCGAAAAAGCTATGCTTCTTGCATGAGATATGTAATTCGGTAGTTGGCCCAGTATAAGCGTATGTATTCGCCCTTATCAGTTGTCGTCAGCTTTGACAGGTCGGGGTGCATGTTGTCCATCCGCGCGTCTCGCCGTTCTCGTGCAGCCGGCCGCCTTTTGCGCCTCCACCTCGTCGCCGCCGTGGGGGGTCGCAGCACGCGAAAAAGACTTCTGAATTCCTTCATTCCTTCATTCCTTCCTTTCTTCACTTGTTTCGTTTCCCTTTGCTGTGGGCCATACACCCGCCTCTCTCTTCTCTCGCGTTCCGAATCCTCCCTTTTCTGGAGCCACTGTACCACCGTCAGCGCTCGTCCTACCAGGGTTTAGCTTCCGACAGCGAATATGCAAGGGACCCAGCCTGGCAGGAAGGAGTGGGTGGGGGGAAACAACGGATGGCTATTTCCGCGCAGGAAAGTGGACGCAGACTCCCGTGAGTCTACTCCAGATATCCGTGCGAAGCAATCGGCTGAGGGAGGGGGATGGCGCGGGGCAGGCGACGAGTGCGATGATCGGTGGTCGGTCGGAGTTGTGTAGATATGCACCGCACGGGTGCTAAGCGAGCGCGTTGGCTTTCGACTCCGAATTCCGGCTCAGGGCTCGTGCGGGCCCCGCGATCGTCTTGCTGCAATCAAGCTTTTCGTGAAGCCGGAGCGAGTGGAAAAGTTAGCCTGAGGTTAAAAATAGGATGTGTTCGCTGGTGTTTTTTCTCACCAAGCAGCAAGGCGGTGCGGACTGCGGCCGAGACAAAATCGCGCCGCTCGACAGGACAGGGAGCAGTCAGCTAATTGCCAGGCTATCTGCCGCAAACGGGAATGGCCCGGGAATCGACGCCTGCAGATGGCTGCATCTGGCAGGTGGTTTCGTCGGGGCTGATCGTCCAGTCGCGGATTTCTGGACATCTGGACATCTGGATGCGGTGGGATGGGGTGGTGTGCCGCGTGGATTCCGGGCCGGTGGTTTTCCCAGACTGCCTTGGCACTTCTTCCTTGCGGACGTTCTCAGCCTTTTCCCTCTGGTTTCCGGTTTCCCCTTTCCGATCCCCGCGCCCCACAGCTCGAACGGCTTCTCGATTCCGCCAGCCAGGAATCGTCACGTTTCATCGGCCGTCGAGCGAGAAGAACGCCGAGTCCGAGACTTCATAGCTGGGCGAGTGACACATGCGCTGACCTGCAGCCAAGTTGCCAGCAAGGCCCACAACTCTCATTCGCTCCCACCACTACGGCTGCACTCGCGCCGCTCGCTACATACTCCGCCTCAGCACGCCGTTCCGCACCTTCCTCGTTTCGTTTCGGCCTTACTTCGCTCGTCTTTGCCATCCGCCGTCCGCCGTCCGCCGTCGTTCACTTGCCTCGCGCTCCCTCCTTCGCTTCGTCCTGTCTGGCTTCGCGTTCGTCTCGATTCGCCT
>Ga0307512_10003933_pt1 | contig 16622 bp, 12 predicted proteins | sample 14_EM_MG_FD_200267 | JGI IMG/M metagenome (GOLD analysis project Ga0307512, IMG submission 200267) | Populus trichocarpa ectomycorrhiza microbial communities from riparian zone in the Pacific Northwest, United States - 14_EM | ecosystem: Host-associated > Plants > Roots > Unclassified | place...
GTGGCCGGCAGCGGGTGCGTCCGGAAATGGTCGAGGTCCAGGTCGTCCCACCGCACTGCGCGGGAGCCGGCCGCGTATTCGTCGATGTCGAAGGCCATACCAGTAACTTACGGGGATCCCGCAATCAAGACCATCACGTTCGCAGCGAGCGGGCCACCGCCGCGCCGACCGCCTCGGTCAGCCCGCTGAGCCCGGCGACGCGCGCGCCGATCGCAGCCGCCCGCTCGTGCCCCTCGGCGCCGGCGAAGACGGCCCGGCCGAACCGCTCGCGGTCCTCGGCGCTGCGCCGCACCGCGCCGATCGGCCACACCGCGCGGCGCAGTGCGGTCCGGGTGAGCCGCACGGCCCGCTGTCCGGCGCGCAGCCGCAGCTCCGCCTCGCTGCCGAAGAACTCCCGGTGCCGGCGCTTGACCGGCGCGATCCGGTCGATGACGCTGGTCAGCGCGCTGTTGCCGGCGCGGTCGGCGAGCACGTCGTAGGCGACCCGCAGCACCCACTCGTCGACCAGCCCGGCGGTCAGGTGCGCGGCCACCACGGCGTCGCCCTGCCCGATGGCGACCAGGGCGCGCCACAGCGGGCCGCGACGCGCCCGGCGTTCCGACCACTTGCGCCGGGGCGGACCCTCGGCCGCGGCCCGGCCCGAGGGATCGTGGGCGGCCAGCACGGCGTCCAGCGCGTCGGAGATCCAGGACTTCTCGTACGCCCAGGTCACCAGGAACGCGGTGACCCGGGCGTCCTTGTGGGTGGCGGTCATCAGGACGTCCCGCAGGTGCTCCATGCTCGCGCCCTCGACCCGGGCCAGGAAGCGGACCAGGGACAACTCGTCCGGGGCGAGCCGCTGCCCGGCGAACGCGTCCAGGTCGAGCTCGGCCCGGAACCGGCCCTGCGCGCTCCGGGTGAAGGCGCGGACATCGAACCCCTCCGAAGAGTCACTCATAGTCGGCAGATTAGGCGGCCGGCCCGAGCGCGGTCGAGGGCGTTCGTGGGCGGCGCCGCGCCCGAGTGGCCTGGACGACATTTTTCGGTGCACGCCGTGCGCCTACGGATCAGGTAGCGTGCTGGCATTACCAATGGTCAACGTCTAGCCAGGTCGGTCAGGTGGACATTGGGAAATATCGACGAGGACCAGCGGAACGAGCGGACGCAACACCTACTGCTGACGGGGGCGACTGGGTTTCTCGGCCAGGCCGTCCTGGAACGGTTGCTGGCGAGCTACCCGCGGACGCGGGTCACGCTGCTGGTCCGTGGGCGCAGTGGGTCGTCGAGCGAGGATCGGGTCGCGCGGCTGTTGCGCCTGCCGGTCTTCGACACGTGGCGGGCCCGGGTCGGCGCGCAGGCCGCGGCCGACGAGGTCGCCCGGCGTGTCCGGGTCGTCGACGGCGACCTGGGCGGCAACGCCGTCTCGCTGCCGGACGATCTGACCGCGGTCGTGCACGCGGCCTCGACGGTCTCCTTCGATCCGCCGATCGACCAGGCGTTCCGCACCAACGTCCAGGGTGTGCACGACCTCTACGAGGCGGTCCTGCGCGCCGGTGGCCGGCCGCACGTGGTGCATGTGTCCACGGCGTACGTCAACGGCGTGCACCACGGGCCGGTGCCCGAGCAGTCGCTGCGTCACGAGGTCGGCTGGCGGGACGAGCTCGCCTCGGCGGTCGCGGCGCGCGCCGTCGCCGAGTCGGATTCGCGCCGCCCGGAGGTGTTGCGCGGCCTGCTCGCCGAGGCGCGCCGCGCGCACGCCAAGTCCGGGCCGCGGTCCACCGCCACGGCGGCGGAGAGCCGGCGCCGCGAGTGGGTCGAACGCGAGCTGGTCGAGCGCGGGCGGCTGCGCTCGCAGGTGGCCGGCTGGAACGACGTCTACACGTTCACCAAGGCGCTGGGCGAGCGGGTCGCCGAGGGCCTGCTGACCGGCGTGCTGCCGCTGTCGGTCGTGCGCCCGGCGATCGTGGAGAGTGCGCTACGCCATCCGTATCCGGGGTGGATCCAGGGCTTCAAGATGGCCGACCCGCTGATTCTCGCCTACGGGCGCGGGGTGCTGTCGGAGTTCCCCGGCCGGCCGGACGGCATCCTCGACCTGATCCCGGTCGACCTGGTCGTCAACGCGGTGCTGGCCGCGGTGGACCAGCCGCCGCCGGCGGCCGAGCCGCGGTATTACCACATCAGCTCCGGCGACCGGAACCCGCTGACCTTCCGCGCCATGTACGACCACCTGCGGGAATACTTCACCGAGCATCCGATGGCCGACGGCGGGCGCGGCCACGTCAAGGCGCCGACCTGGGAGTTCCCGGGGGCCGCCCGGGCCGACCGGCTGCTGCACACGGCCGAGCGGGTGCTGAGCACCGCGCAGGACGCCCTGCTCCTCGCGCCGCACACCGCGCGTTCCCGGCGCTGGCAGGATGAGCTGACCCGCAAGCGGGAGGAGACCGACTCGCTGCGCCGGCTCGCCGATCTGTACGGCGACTACGTGCAGAACGAGGCGGTCTATCGCACCGACGGGCTGCTCGCCCTGCACCACGGCCTGCCGGCGGAGCGCATCGCCGAGCACGGCTTCGACCCGGCCGACATCGACTGGAGCGACTATCTGCGCGCGGTGCACTTCCCGGCGATCACCGGCACCCGCCGGGGATCGGACGCCCGGCGCCGGTCCCGGGCGCCGCGCCAGCCGCGGGCGATCAAGCCGACCGCCGACGCCCGTACGCTCGCCGTGTTCGATCTGGAAGGCACGATCGTCAGCTCGAACGTGATCGAGACCTACCTGATGGCCCGGCTGTCCGACCTGCCGCGCTCGGCCTGGGCGGGCGAGCTGCTCGACCTCACCCGCCGGTTGCCCCGCTATCTGCGCGCCGAACGCCACGACCGCGGCGAGTTCCTGCGCGCCTTCATGCGCCGCTACGAGGGCGTCGACGAGGCGAGCCTGCAGCGGCTGGTCGCCGACCGGGTCGGCGACGCCCTGCTGCGGCGCGCGCATCCGCAGGCGATCCGGCGGATCCGGCGGCACCGGGCCGCGGGGCACCGCACCGTCCTGATCACCGGCACGCTCGACGTGCTGGTCCAGCCGATCGCCGCGCTCTTCGACGAGATGGTGACCAGCCGGCTGCACGTGCGCGACGGCCGCTGCACCGGCTTCCTGGACCGCCCGCCGCTGGTCGGCGAGGCCCGCGCGGCGTGGCTGGCGCAGTACGCGGAGGCGGCCGATGTGAACCTGGCGTCCTCGTTCGCCTACGGCGACAGCTATTCCGACCGCCCGCTGCTGGAGGCGGTCGGCAACCCGGTCGCCGTCAACCCCGACCCGCGGCTTTACCGGCATGCCACCCGGAAACGCTGGGCGGTGGCCGACTGGACGGCACACACCATGGGCGCGGTCGATTCCCTGATGGAGACGGTGGAGTGGTGAACGTCGCGCTGGAATACCACCGCTCCCCCGGCCGCTACTTCGCCGGCCGCGTGGTCACCGGGACCCGGCTCGGCGGCCGGGCCGCCGGGACCGTGGCCGCCAATCTGGCCCCGCTGCGGCTGGCCGGGCGGGCGGTCCCGGCGCTGCCCGGCGCCGGCTGGACCCGGGTGCGGACCCGGCTGTCCGGGATCTGCGGGTCCGACCTGAGCCTGCTCACCGGGCGCAACTCGCCGTATCTCTCGCCGCTGGTGTCGTTCCCGTTCGTGCCCGGCCACGAGGTCGTCGGCGAGACCCTGGACGACCTCGACGACCTGCCCCGGGGCAGCCGGATCGTGCTGGATCCGGTGCTCGGCTGCCTGCCGCGCGGCCTGGAGCCGTGCGAGTGGTGCGCGGCCGGCCGGCACAGCCGGTGCAACCGGATCACCACCGGCGGGCTGTCCGCCGGCATCCAGACCGGCTTCTGCGCGGACACCGGCGGCGGTTGGAGCCGGCAGTTCGTCGCCCATCGCTCGCAGCTGCACCAGGTGCCCGACGACCTGGACGACACCCGGGCGGTGCTGGTGGAGCCGCTGGCGTGCGCGATCCACGCGGTCCGCCGCGCCGCCGTGCCGGCCGACGCGACGGTGCTGGTGATCGGCGCCGGCACGGTCGGCCTGCTCACCGTGCTGGCGTTGCGCGAGTTCACCGAGGCCGGGCCGATCTTCGTCATCGCCCGGTACGCCCGGCAGCGCGAGCGGGCGCGCGAGTTGGGCGCCACCGAGGTCATCGAGTCCGATCGGGCCCTGCGGGCGCTGCGCCGCAAGACCGGCGGTTTCGTGGTCAAGCCCGAGATGGGCGAGGAGTTCCTGCTGGGCGGCGCGGACGTGGCGTTCGACTGCACGTCCGGCTCCGGCATGACCGTCGCGACCCGGGCGGTGCGCGCCGGCGGCACGGTCGTGATGGCCGGGATGCCCAACGCCGGCGTCGATCTCACGCCGGTGTGGTTCCGCGAGCTGACCATTGTGGGTGGATACGCCTCGGCCGGCGAGGACTTCCCGGACGCGCTGGGGCTCGCCCCGGTCGCGCCGCTGGCGGGCTACGTCGACGCGGTGTATCCGCTGCGCCGGTGGGCGGAGGCCGTCCAGCACGCCACGTCCGCCGGACAGCTGGGTTCCACCAAGGTCGCTTTCGATCCACGGCAGGACTGAGCGACCATGATGAGTAAGAAAGAGGGGGACCGATGAGCCGGCCCGGGTTCGTGCTGGAGGTGGACGAGCGTACGCCCGCACTGCTGATGCACGAGGGCGAGGGCTTCCGCCTGGAACGGCTGCCGCTGGGCAGCCGGGTGATCTATCCGCCGGAGTCGCTGCCCGGGCTGCGGGACGTGGACGAGGAGATCCGGCGCGCGCTCGCCGCGCCGCTCGGCCGGCCGCCGCTGACCGAGCTGCTGGTGCCGGGCATGCGGCTGACGATCGTCTTCGACGACCTCTCGCTGCCCCTGCCGCCCATGCGTACCCCGGACATCCGGCAGCGGGTCATCGAGCACGTCCTCGAGCTGGCGGCGGCGAACGGCGTCGACGACGTCGAGCTGATCGCCGGGAACGCGCTGCACCGGCGGATGACCCCGGCCGAGCTGAAGCGTACGGTCGGCGAGCGGGTCTTCCGGTCCTTCTTCCCGCATCACCTGCGCAACCACGACGCGGAGGATCGCCCCAACCTGACCGAGATCGGGCGCACCAAACACGGCGAGCTGGTCGAGATCAACCGCCGGGCGGCGGAGAGCGACCTGATCGTGTACGTCAACATCACGCTCACCGCGATGAGCGGCGGCCCCAAGTCGGTGTCGGTCGGCCTCGCGTCCTATCGCAGCCTCAAGCACCACCACAACGTGCACACCCTGCGGCACTCGCGGTCGTTCAACGACCCGCCCAATTCCGCCATGCATCATTCGTACGATCGGATGGCGGCCCTGCTCGCCGAGCACGTCAACATCTTCCAGATCGAGACGACGGTCAACAACAACCTCTTCCCCAAGCAGATGGACTTCCTGAACAAGCGGGAATGGGAGTGGAACCTCAAGGATCAGGCGGCCTTCCTCGCCGTCCGCCGGGCCAACGAGCTGGTGCCGCCGGCCCGGCGCCGGCAGCTGTGGCACCGCAACGCCGCCCCCTACGGCATCACCTCGGTGACCGCCGGCGCGCCGGAGGAGGTCCACCCGGTCAGCCTGCGGCACGTGTTGCGCCAGCAGCTGACCGAGGTCAACGGCCCGTCCGACATCGGCATCTGGGGCCTGCCCTACATCTGCCCGTACAACGTGAACTCGATCATGAACCCGATCCTGGTGATGAGCCTGGGTCTCGGGTACTTCTTCAACCTCTACCGGGGCCAGCCGATCGTGCGGCCGGGCGGCGTCGCGATCTTCTATCACCCGGTACGCAACGAGTTCCAGTCCGTGCACCATCCGAGCTACATCGACTTCTTCGAGGAAGTGCTGGCCGAGACGACCGACCCGGTCGCGATCGAGACGAAGTTCGAGGAGCAGTTCGCCACCGACCCGTGGTACATCCACCTCTACCGCAACAGCTACGCGTACCACGGGGTGCACCCGCTCTATATGTGGTACTGGGGGGCGCACGCGCTGGAGCATCTCGGCGACGTCATCTTCGTCGGCGGCGACCGCAAAGCGACGGCACGGATGGGTTTCCGATCCGCTTCCTCGCTCGCGGACGCGCTCGAGATGGCCCGGGAACGCGTCGGCGGCAGCCCGACGATCACGTACCATCACACGCCGCCGCTCGCGATGGCGGACGTGCGATGAGGCGGCTGTTCGCCGGGCTGCGCGACGACGTCCGGATGGTGCGCCAGGCGCGCGATCTGCACGGGCAGGCGCGGACGCCGCGGTCCGCGCTGGCCCACGAGACGGTGCGCGGGTCGAGTTCGTTCGCCACCGGCTGGGCCCGGACGCCGGCCGCCCGGGCGGCCCGCCGGGCGATCCAGGACGGCCTGCTCAAGCCGGTGACCTGGACCCAGGTCCGGCCCCAGATCGAGGGCCTGGACCACCTGCAGCGGCTGTCCGGCCCGGTGGTGTTCGTGGCCAACCACAGCAGCCACCTGGACGCCCCGCTGATCATCGGCTCACTGCCCCGCCGGCTGAGCTCCCGGCTGGCGGTCGGCGCCGCGGCCGACTACTTCTTCGACACCCGCTGGCAGGCGATGGTCACGGCGCTGGTCTTCAACGCCTTCCCGATCGTGCGGCGCGGCCACGACCGGCGGCGCAGCCTGGCGCCGCAGTTGCTGGCCGAGGGGTGGAATCTGCTGCTGTTCCCGGAGGGCACCCGCAGCGAGGACGGCTGGATGTCGCCGCCCCGGATCGGCCCCGCGCACCTCTGCATCCAACGGCAGGTGCCGATGGTGCCCGTGATGCTGCGCGGCACGTACGCCGCCATGCCCCGCACCCGCAACTGGCCGATGCCGGGCCAGCAGCGGGTGATCGTCCGGTACGGCAAACCGCTGCACCCGGCCGAGGGCGAAGGAGCACGGGCGCTACACCAGCGGATGGTCCAGTCCATGGCCCGGCTCTGGGCGGAGGACGACCTCGGCTGGTACGGCTCGCTGCGGGCGCAGGCGCGCGGCGAGCTGGCCCTGCCCACCGGCCCGCTGGAGCCGGTCGGCGACGGCACCCCCGCGCTGGTGCAGCCGGGTTCCTGGCGCCGCGTCTGGGCGGCGAGCCGGCCGCTGCCCGCGCGCAGCAAGCACTTGCAGGTCTGGCGGCGCGGTTCCTAGTTGACCACAGCGTCGACCGGCGCTGCGAGGCTCTGCCGCTCCCGGAGCCACGGGGTGAGCCGCTCCGGCGGTTGCGGGCGGCTGAGGTGGTAGCCCTGGACGAGATCGCAGTCCCAGCGGCGCAGGCGGTCGAGCACGGCCTCGTTCTCGACGCCCTCGGCGATCATGCGCATGTCGAGGTTGTGGGCGAGCTCGACGGTGCTCTTCACGATGGCCGCGCTGCGCGGGTCGGTGTCGCAGTGGGCCACGAACGCGCGGTCGAGTTTCAGGTCGTCCACCGGCAGCGCGTGCAGATAGGCCAGGCTCGAGTAGCCGGTGCCGTAGTCGTCCACGGCCAGCCGGATGCCCATCGCCCGCAGGTCGGCCAGGACCTCGGTGGCCCGGGCGGCGTCGCGCATGAGCACTTCCTCGGTGACCTCCAGGTGCAGAGCGGCCGACGGTACGCCGTGCCGGGACAGCGCGTCGGCGACGTAGTCGGGCAGGGCGCGGTCCTGCAGGTTGGAGGCGGACAGGTTCACCGCGACGGTGAGGTCCAGCCCGTCGGCGCGCCAGGCGCGGCACTGCTCGAGGGCCATCTCGAGCACCTGGATGGTGAGCCGCCCCATCAGGCCGGCGTGTTCGGCCAGCGGGATGAATCCGTCGGGGTAGACCAGGCCCCGGGTGGGGTGGTTCCAGCGGACGAGGGCTTCCACACCCGACACAGTGTCGGCCGCGAGGTGCATCTGCGGCTGGTAGTGCAGGATCAGCTCGCCACGTTCGAGGCCGGTGCGCAGCTCCTCGAGCGTGGTCAGCCGCCGCCGGCCGGCGTCCTCGTCGGCGCTGCCGGTCGTCACGGCGACACCGCTGTGGTCGTTCTTGGCGGTGTACATGGCGCTGTCGGCATGCCGTAGCAGCGTGCTGCGGTCGATGCCGTGGTCGGGGAAGGCCGCCACGCCGATGCTGGCGTCGACGTGCAGGCCGATCTGTTCCAGGTCGAAGGGGCGCCGCAGGGCGGCGAGCAATCCGGCCGCGACCTTCTGGGCGCGCTGGGCGTCGGCGGTGGGCAGCAGTACGCCGAATTCGTCCCCGCCGAGGCGGGCGAGCACGCCGGCCGTGCCGAGCGCTTCGGCGAGCCGGGCGGCGACCAGTTGCAGCAGCCGGTCGCCGAGGTGATGGCCGAAGCTGTCGTTGATCTCCTTGAACCGGTCCAGGTCGACGATCGCCACGGCCATCGGGGCCGCCAGATCGCGGCGGCTCAGTTCGTGATCGAGGGTTTCCAGGAACATCCGGCGGTTGGGCAGTTCGGTCAGGTCGTCCGTGCGGGCCTGCCGGCGGGCGTCGGCGAGGGACTCCACCGCGCGGACGGTCAGCAGCATCCGGACGATCGCCGCCGCGATCGCGGCGGCCGCGAGCACGCTGGTGGTCCGGGGCATCCCGGTGTAGAACCAGCTGCCGCGCAGCAGCAACGCCATCGACGCACAGGCCAGCACCGCCGGCAGCGCCACGGCGACCAGCGCCCGGGCCGGCCGCCGCTCCGAGGCCGGCCGCGGGCTCTGCCAGGCGGCCGCCACGATGACGGCCAGCGCGACCGACCACAGCGCATCGGTCCAGCCACCCGGTACGTACATCCCGCTCGTGGTCTCGAGCATGTGGATGCCGTTGGCCGTGGTGTTGATCCCCATCCCGGCCAGCAGCAGCATCCACACCCGGTCGAGGCGCCAGCCGCTGAGCGCCCAGGCCCCGAGCAGGACGCCGGCCAGCACGATGTCCGCGATCGGATAGGCCAGGCTCACCACCAGCGACCACCCGGAGCCGGCCGCGGCGCCGGCGAAGCCGGTCAGGAACATCACCGACGCGAACGCCGCCGCGCAGGCCGAAGCGATCAGCCCGTCCAGCCAGGCGGGCGCGCTGATCTGCGACTGCCGGGCGCGCAGCAGCCGCAGCACCGCGGCATAGGCGAACGGGTAGTACGCGAGCCACATCGCGTCGGCGAACGACGGGTACGGCGGCGGGTTCAGCTTGACCAGGACCGCCACCCAGTAGACCGTGCCGGCGGCGTAGCAGAGCAGCCCGCCGGCCATCAGCAGCCAGGCACCGCGATCCTGGCGCACCAGCACCGCGCGGGTCAGCACGAGCAGGGCGGCCAGCAGGTACACCGCGTCCTGCAGGATGTCGTCGGCCCAGGAGTGCCCGCTCACCCAGGAACGGGCCGCCGGCACGATCGCCACGAACTGCGCGATCAGCAGCACGGCGCCCAGGCCGAAGCCTGCTCGGAGCCAGATCCGCCCCCGGGCGGGCACCATCCTCAACGAACCCACGAGAGCCCGATCGGTCGGTACGCGGCCGGTCTGAAGGGTTTGGCCGACGGCGAATCGCCCGATCCGCAGGCCAGCCGATCTGCAGAGGCTGATGTCTTACCTTTCCGGGCCTTTGTCGGCTGTCATCAGTTGCCTTTCCGCGCGACGGCGCCGCTCGTTAGCATCCGCTGTCGAACACACCAGGGGCGGGCGGTGGTCGCTGTGGCGCAGAGCCGTGACGACGGCGAGGTCGACCGGCTGCGCGACGCCCTGCAACCCGAGCCGACCGCCGAGCGGCCGCCGCAGGTCAAGCTGGTCCGGATCCGCGCGCCGGGGGTCGATGTCGGCGCCGTGGCCGAGGAGCTGGGCCGCTGGTACAGGACGCAGGGGCTCGAGTGCACCATCACCGCCGACCCGCAGGGGCACACGGTGCAGTGCCGCACGGCGGAGGCGTGGAAGCGGGCCCTCGGCATGGGTGCCGCCCTGACCACGGTCCTGCGCGCCGAGCAGGCGGATCTGCTGCTGGAGATCGGGGCGGCGCGCTGGCTGGGCAAGGGCATGGCCGGCGGGGCGAGCCTGGTGGCCGCCCAGGCGACGCCGCTGGCTCCGGTCGCGTGGGTGACCATCGGCATCGGCGCCTGGCGGCAGTACAAGCTGCCGCAACAGACCATCGACTTTCTGCGGGCGACCGCGCCGAGCTATCAGCGGAAGATAGAGTCCGCGCCGGCGCCGCCGATCGTGGCGAGCGCCCCGATCGCACCCGTCGCACCCGTCGCGTCCATCGCGCCGGTCCCGCCGGCCGCGCGGCAGGTCGACGTCGGCAGCGCCGGTTTCGAGGAGCTGGCCGCGGTGCCCGGGCTGGACGCCGGGGCCGCCCGGCTGATCGTCGACGAACGCGACCGGCGGGGCGGCTTCGGCTCGCTCGCCGAGGTCCGGCGGGTGCTGGCCCGCCGGGTCCAGCCGCACGAGTTCCGGCGGCTGAGCAGTCACCTCTACCTGGCCCGGCCGGTACGCCGGCAGCCGGTGCCGGGCCAGCGCCGGGTGGTGGATCTGTGAGCGCCTTCTCGAACGCCATCTCCGACCTCGTCCGCGCCCGGTACGCTCTGCTCTACGTGGAGACCTGGGAGGAGCAGCGGGTCCTCGACGAGGTCTGGCTCGCTCTGCACGACGACCACCGCCTGCGCCAGCGGCCGCGGCAGGTCTTCACCTGGCGCAGCACGACCGGCCTGTCGCACCTCACCGAGGTGCGCTACGGTCGCCCGCCGGTCGAGCGGGAGATCAGCCCGGACCGGACCCGGGACGCGCTCGGCATGCTCACCTGGATCCGCGACTACGAGGACAACGCGGTGTTCCTCGTCTTCGACTTCCACTGGTTCCTGCGCCCGGGGCCGCAACGCGACGAGCAGTTGATCATCCGGGCGGTCCGCGACCTGGCCGCCCGGCTCAAGACGGATCCGGTCTCCAAGACCATCGTGCTGGTGGCGCCCACCCTCGCCGTCCCGGACGAGCTGCAGAAGGACGTCACCATCGTCGACTTCCCGATGCCCGACGAGGCGCAGATCGACCGGGCCCTGCAGCGCTTGATGGACGACAATCCCGCGGCGTTCGCGGCCGGGACGCCGGGGCCCGAGGAGCGCCGGCATCTCGTGAAGGCGGCGCTGGGTCTCACGCTGGCCGAGGCGGACAACGCGTTCGCCCTCGCTCTGGCCACCCACGGCGCGCTGGGCCGGCCGGCCGTCTCGCTGATCCGGCAGGAGAAACGACAGGCGGTCCGGCGTACGGGGCTGCTCGACTATCTCGACGAAAGCTCGGGCTTCGACGACATCGGCGGGCTGGACAAGCTGCGCGGCTGGCTGCGCCGGCGGTCCCGCGCCTGGCTCGACGAGTCGACCCTGGACTCTTACGGGCTACCGTTCCCCAAGGGCGTGCTGATCACCGGGGTGCCGGGCTGCGGCAAGAGCCTGACCGCGAAGTGCACCAGCGTCGAGTGGGACCTGCCGCTGCTGCGGCTCGACATGGGCCGGGTGTTCTCCCGCTACGTCGGCAGCAGCGAGGAGAATCTGCGTACGGCCATCCGGGTGACCGAGGCGGTGGCGCCGTGCATCCTCTTCGTCGACGAGGTCGAGAAGGGCATGGCCGGCGGCGGGGGTGGCGGCGGCACCGCGGACTCCGGCGTGGCGCGCCGGCTGTTCGGTACGTTCCTGACCTGGCTGCAGGAGAAGACGAAGCCGGTGTTCGTGATCGCCACCGCCAACGACATCACCGCGCTGCCGCCGGAGTTCCTGCGCAAGGGGCGCTTCGACGAGATCTTCTTCGTCGACCTGCCGGACGCCGGCGAGCGGGCCGACATCTGGCAGATCTATCTGGACCGGTTGCGCAGCGCGCCGCGGGCGATCGGCGGTTTCCCGTACGGCCGGCCGGTGTGCCAGACGCTGGCGGCCCGGTCCCAGGGCTTCAGCGGGGCCGAGATCGAGCAGGCGCTCAACGACGCGCTTTTCCAGGCGTACGCGGAGCAACGCGCCTTGAAGTTGCAGGACATCGAGGAGGTGCTGAGCGCGACCCACCCGCTGAGCGAGACCTCCCAGGAGGTCGTCAGCCAGCTGCGGGCGTGGGCCCGGTACCGCGCGGTCCCGGCCAGCTCCGGCCAGGCGGCGCGGGAGACCGCTGAGGGCGCGCCGGGTGCGGCGGCCTGGGGAGCGGGCCGCGTGGTGGACGCGAGCACGCCATGAGCACCGGTTTCGAGCTGCTCCCCTGGGCCATCGCGCTGGCGATCAGCGCGGCGGCGGCCCGGCGCGGGACGCTGGCCAACCGTCCGGTGTGGAGCGTCGATACGGCGATGCGGGACGAGGCCATCCTCGCGGAGTCGCTGGCCGCGGTGGGCCGCGATCACGGCCGCACCGGGACGATCCGGTACGGCACGGTCCGCGGCCGCGCCCTCGCCTTCTCCTGGTCCGAGCAGGGTGCCTTCACCGCCCATGTGGACGGCGCCCTCGCCCAGCAGGAGGGCGTCGATCTCGTCCGGCAGGTCGAGGCCGACTACCGCCGTCGGGTGCAGAGCCGCACGGTGACGGCCGTGGCAAAGGGCGCCCCCGGTGGCGGCCTCGACGTCGTGGACCAGCGCCGGGAGCCCGACGGCACCGTGGTGATCCAGCTGCAGAGCCGGGACCGGGGCGGCGGCGTCTCGGTCGGCGTCACCCCGCAGGGCCAGGTCACCGGCGCCACGCACGGCTTCAAGGGCGACGCCTGCCTGCCCTACGAGCCGCTGCTGGAGAGCCTGGCGGTCAGCCGCACGATCCGGTCCTGGTACACGGCCGAGTACGACGAGCAGCAGCAGGCGGGCTCCTACGGCTATCAGCAGACCCGCGAATCGGAGTCGGAGTGAGCCCGCCGCTGCGGATCGCGCATGCGGTCGAGCGTACCGACGTCGAGGGGCCGGGGCGGCGCGCCGCGGTCTGGGTGCAGGGCTGCTCGATCCGGTGCGCCGGCTGCTTCAACCCGCACACCTGGCCGGCCGAGGGCGGCACGCCGGTCGATCCGCTGGTGCTCGCCGATCGGCTGCTCGGCGACGACGTCGAGGGCATCACGTTCCTCGGCGGCGAGCCGTTCGACCAGGCCGTCGCGGTGGCCGTCGTCGCGCGGCGGTTCCGGCTGGCCGGCCGGTCCGTCATGACGTTCACCGGCCATCCGTACGAGCGGCTCCGCGACGGCGGCGCGCCCGGCTGGGCGGACCTGCTGGCGGCCACCGACCTGCTCGTCGACGGCCCGTACGACCGCAGCCGGCCCGAGCTGCACCGGCCCTGGACCGGCTCGGCCAACCAGCGCTTCATCCACCTGACGGAACGCTACCGAGACCGGCTGGGCGACGCGCCACCGGCGACGGTCGAGGTCCGGATCCGGCCGGACGGCACCGTCTTCGTCAACGGGATGGCGGACCGGCAGTCCCTGGCCGGACTGCGCCGCACCCTCGGGCAACGACCATGACGGACGGCGATGACGGTTGGGCGGTGGACTCCCCCGCGATGGGCGCGGGCCTGTCCGTCGCGCCGTGCGGTGACGACCTGCGGCCCGCCGCTCCCCCGCCGAGTGAGCGGCCGGTGGCGCTGACGCTGTCCGGGGGCGGTTTCCGCGCCACCCTGGCGGGCCTCGGCGTGATCCGGCTGCTCGCCGACGCGGGGCTGCTGAGCGACCTGCGGTACGTCTCCTCGGTCTCCGGCGGTTCGGTGTCGCACGGGATGCTCGCCGCGGCCTGGCCGGCCGTCAGCAAGGACGGTCACACCCCCGCGGCCGTCGACCGGCACGTCATCGAGCCCGTCGTCGCCCAGGTGTCGCGCCGGTCGCTCAAGGTCGCGCTGATCCGCTCGATCTGGCGTACCGTCGGCGCCACCACCCGGACCGACCTGCTGGCCCGCCGGTTCGACGAGTGGTTCTTCGACGGCCTGCCGCTGGACCGGCTGGATCCCGGGATCCGCTGGATCGTCAACGCCGCCAACCTGATCAGCGGCGTCCGCTTCGGCTTCGAACGCGACGTGCTCGGCGACTACACGATCGGGCTGGCGGCCACCGCGGGCACCGGGATCCGGCTGAGCCAGGCGGTCGCCGCCTCGGCCGCGGTGCCCGGCCTCTTCGCCCCGATGACGCTGACCGGGGTGCGCTTCCCGTGCGCGACCACGCCGCCCGTGCTGCTGGACGGCGGCACCTACGACAACACCGGCATCGAGGCGCTGAACAGCGAACGCTACCGCGACGTCTTCCTGGTCAGCTTGAACGCCGGTGGTCTGCTGCGGCCCGGCCCGTACGGGAGCATCCCGCTCGTGCGGGATCTGGCCCGGGCCAACTCGCTGCTCTACCGGCAGAGCACCACGCTGCGGACCCGGACCATGGTCGAGCGTTTCCAGCGCGGCCGGGAGGCGCCGGCCGGGCCGCTGCCGCCGGGCGCGCGCCGGGGCGTGCTGACCGGGCTGGCCACCTCGTTCCCGCCGGACGGCCCGGCCGGGCTGCGGGCGTGGCGGTCGAGCTTCCCCGAGGTCCGCGCGCACGCCGGCCGCGATCTCGCGCTCATGCCGACCGTCTTCGACCAGGTCGACGAGGGGTTGTGCCGGGCCCTGGTCTATCGCGGATGGTGGCTCGCGGGTGCCGCGCTGGCCATGTACCACCCGGAACGGCTCGGCGCGTTCGCCGGCTGGACGGCCCCGGAGAGCTGACGTGGACCCCGCGATCACGATCGAGATGCTGCCCGTACGGCTCGGCGACTGCCTGCTCGTCGAGTGTCACCGGCCGCCGCTGCGGCCCTGGCGGATGCTGATCGACGGCGGCCCGCCGGACTGCTGGCCGGTGGTGCGGGAGCGGCTCGCCCGGCTCCCGGCCGACGACCGGCGGATCGACCTGGTGGTGGTGACCCACATCGACAGTGACCACATCGGCGGGCTGCTGCCGCTGTTCGAGACCGGCCTGGACGCGGTGCCGGTCGGCGAGGTGTGGTTCAACGGCCTGGACGACCACCGCCGCAGCGCCGCGCAGGGCGAGCAGTTGATGCGCTCGCTGATCGGCGGCAGCACCCGGGCCTCGCTGCGCTGGAACGCCGCGTTCGGCGGGCTGCCGGTGATGACGGCGGAGCAGGGCGGCTTCGTCGAGCACCGGGTCGCCGACGGCCCGGCCGTCACGGTGCTCTCGCCGACCGCCAAGCGACTCGAGATCCTGCGCCGGCGCTGGGCCGTCGAGGCCGAACTCGTCCGCCGGGGCGAACCGAGCGACGCGCCCGAGCCGCCGGTGCCGCTCGAGCCGCTGACCGCCCTGGAAGCGCTCGCCGAACGGGTTTCCACCCCGGACCAGTCCGCGGCGAACGGCAGCAGCATCGCCCTGCTGGTCGAGCACCGCGGCGCGGCCGCCCTGTTCGCCGCGGACGCCTTCGCCAACGTCCTGGGCGCCGCCCTCTTCCGGCTCGCCGAGCACCGCGGCGTCCCCGCGGTGCCGGTGGACGCGTTCAAGCTGCCGCACCACGCGAGCAAGGCCAACGTGTCCGCCCGCCTGGTCGCTCTCGCCCCGGCCCGGCACTACCTGGTCTCGACCAACGGCGACCGGTTCCACCATCCCGACGACGTCGCCCTGGCCCGGGTCGTGGTGGGCGCCGAGCCGGGCGCGGTCCTGCACTTCAACTACGCCAACGCGCGTACCGACCGGTGGGCCGCCCCGCGGATCGCGGACCGCTACGGCATCACCGCCGGATACCCCCGGACCGCCGCGGCCGGCATCCGGCTCGAGCTTGCCGGGAGAGCACCATGACGACCCCGTTCCGGCCCGGCCTGGCGGCCCTCGGCTCGCTCAACATCGAGGACCTGCACGCCACGCCGGGCGCGGCCGCCGCCGCGGCGAGCCAGGCGCTGCAGCACGATCCCGCCAATCGCGGGCTGCACCTCGTCGAAGCGAGCTACGCCGCGCTGGCCGCGGGCGAGCCGAAGCGGGCGCTGCGCCTGCTCGACGAGATCGGGAGCGGTGACCCCGGGCTGAGCCGGCATGCCGCCGCATTGCGGGTGTGGGCCCGGCAACTCGACCGGAACTGGTATCCCGGCGGCATCGGCGCGGAGACCGTGGACGAGCACGCGCCGACGGTGACGCCGGCGCCCGGCGCGCCCGAGACGGAGCTGATCGAGCAGCTGATCGCGAACGGTCCACCCGGGCTCGCCCCGACCCGGGCGATCTGCGCGGACCTGGCCCGCACCGGCAACGGCCCCGCCCTGCTCCAGCTCACCGCCCAGGGTATGCAAGGGCTCCAGACCCTCGCGGTCGCCTCGGCCCGGCTGCAGGCACTGGGCATCGCCGCCTGGTGCGAGATCGCGGCCGCCGACCTGGCCCAGCGCAGCGGGCACACCGCAGCGGCGGAGCTGATGGGCCAGGCCCGGGCGACCGCGACCCGGTTCGGCCTGACCGGGGTCGTGGCGCTGAGCCACCTGATCGAGGGCGACTGGTATGCCACACCGCAGTCCTGTCCGGAGGCCCTCGGCTTCGACCTCCCGGCCCGGCAGCGGCCGAACACGTCGCCACGGGATCTGCGGCGCGCCCAGGAGTGCTATGCCGCCGGGGCCGCGTACGCCGCAGGGTTGCCCTTGCCTCGCTTGCATGCCGCGCTCGACCTGCGCTGGGCGACGCTGGCCTGGCTGACCGGAAACCACGAGGAACGCCGCCGCCGGCTGCTCGCC
>Ga0307512_10003935_pt1 | contig 16619 bp, 15 predicted proteins | sample 14_EM_MG_FD_200267 | JGI IMG/M metagenome (GOLD analysis project Ga0307512, IMG submission 200267) | Populus trichocarpa ectomycorrhiza microbial communities from riparian zone in the Pacific Northwest, United States - 14_EM | ecosystem: Host-associated > Plants > Roots > Unclassified | place...
GCTTGGCATACCCCATCAAATATCCTCAAATATCCACTCCCAATTAAGTATTTGAGTTCAACTCTGATCAGAATGTAATGTTTACATGAAATGTTCAGAATTCAATGCTCTTGCACCCTGCAGTCTCCAATTGAGCATGTCTTGGAAATTGATTGCATGATTATGGAAAATGCTCGATGTATGGTATCTGGTGGCAATTTTCGAGTGTTTTTGTACAGCCACTCTATCAATTTTGATCATATGGGAATTCTGAAATGTGGAGGTGGAACAGGATCAAAGTAGGTACAATGCATGTATACATTACATCATGATCAGAGGTAAACTGACAGTTGTGAATTTATCAACTCAGCTTGCAAGTATTTAGTACACCGGGAAAAATGACCTTACGCAACACACAACTTATTGTGAAAGTGTTGGTGGGATGGTAATCCATAGCATATTTGACGTGTGGAAGTATGAGGCCTTATGGACCTGTGCATTGACTAGAGTAATAAGATACGCATTCAATTATGTACGTTTGATTCTATACATCATTCTGCATTCAACAATACTGCCAAATGCACTTCATTGCACGCTTCCACGTTAGCTCTCAAGCCGCTCTCAAGGACACTCCTGAGCACACTTTCAAGTACACTCCCAATTGCACTTAATGACCCTCCCAGCCTGCTTGAATATACGCTTCAAAGTATGCTCTCAAAACACTTTCAAGCACACTCCCGTGTATGCTCTCAAATACACTCCCCAACGCACTCGATGCCACACTCTCATTCTGCTTGACTATACGCCCCCAAGTAAGCTCTCAAGATGCTCTGAAGTTCACTTCCGAGCCTGCTGCCCATTACTGTCTCGAGAGGCAAGATACTCCCAATTTCACTTTACTGTATGCTCCCGTTCATGCTCCAGGGTGCTCCATCCAGAGACTCGCTGTGTTGCAGGTGCCAGGCATGCGGAGGCGGATGGCAGGTGACGAGAGGCCATAAGTGGCAAGCAGGTGGCTGATGGTGGCGGCTGAAACCGTGACGTCAGTCGATAACAGTGTCTTAACCTTCTTTTAAGCTCAGCCACCGTGACGAGATCCCATGATTCCTCACTGTTGTCATGGGGTTGACAATTACAGCCTTCCATTCTGCAGTAAAGGTAGATAATTGCAGCTTGGGGAGAGCAGATCTCTGACTCAGAGTTTGCAGCAAAACCTGCTGCCCTCATCCCACCGATGGTGGGCGTCTATATGCACATTCAGTCTGAGGTGGGTGTTGATGATTGCGATGGTGATGATGGTGATGGTGATGATGGTGATGATTGCGATGGTGATGATGGTGATGGTGCTGATGGTGATGGTGGTGATGGTGATGGTGATAATGGCAATGGTAATGATGGCGATAGTGATGATGGTGATGGTGATGATGGCAATGGTAATGATGGCAATGCTGATGATGGCAATGGTGTCGGTAATGGGGATCACAGTACGAGTAGCACAGAATCAAGTATGTTGGCAACAAGAACGTTCGCATCTCAGCTTCCACATACTTAGAGTGTTCAATTAGCGAATGCTTTCACAGACTTAGAGAGTTCTATTAGGCAAAGCTTCCACAAGCTCAGAGTTTGCCATCAGCCAAAAGCTTCCTGTGGAAACCTCTACTCCACTTGAAGCGCAACTCTCTCAAGCAGGCTATCTAACAAGCTATCATGCAGGCTTTAGAGCAAGCTCTAGAGCAGGCTTTCAATTGCCAGCGGGCTCTCACACAGACTAGCAGCAATAGTGTCCATAGTACCGTTATCACTATGAAGACTGCAGACAGTAACGTCGGATATAAGTCCATCTCTGGCCTGCAGCTGTATATTGTTCTATTGGCCCACACGTACAACTCAGTGAATTGACTACAGATGACAAGAAACTGCAAGTCGTGCAGGGGTCTTCAGGAAGCTTGCTATGAGCTGTGTGTGTGCGCATGCCCACGTAGCACAGCCTATAGTCGATTTGCACTTTTGCCAAAGATTTCCAACCAGCCAACAGCTAACCCATTTGGATCATGTCCTGCCAGACAATGCAGGTTGTGTTCAGCCTGAAGCCTGCTATTCTGTACAGATTGCATCTGGCCAGACCATCCAGCACATGAGGGTTCTCAACTATCTGTCCTATCTATTTAGAGCCATGTCTGATTGTGACCTACAGTTTTCCAATCTGAGAATCCACAACCACTTTAACCATAGGACCTTGAGTTTTGAGACCTACAACCTTCCAGGGTCTTCCAGTCATTATTGGACAAATGTTTGTGAAGTTGTTATGGGTATGTGGTAGATGTTTCAGGGGAAGATTCCATCAACCACACCATCCGGCTTTGCCACTCTGGGGGCGGCAGAGCCGCCACCAGTGCTAGTATGATATATAACTGACCTCCCACCCACGAAGAAACACCGCGAAAGAGAACCATGTCTAAAGAATCACTTATTGTCATAATTGAATATCATATAGACCACCAGAAATAGAAAAAGTCGATTTACAAAGAAAATTGACCGTTCGTATGAAAGTGAATAACATCAAAGAAAAGTAAATCCTGTATCCACGCTGCCAATAGCAATATGCGTAACACCCGGTAACCAGTACTAGAATTTCTGCAATCTTCACCCTCTTAATCAAGTAGACGACTTTTTTTTTATCACTAACCCCCCAACAAAGATATAGCTGTAGGGCAGGCTATCGATCAAGCTGCTGCAACCGCATTCCACGGCCAGGTAGATGCTCGACTTATTTCCGCAAAAATTTGTGTTTGGTCGGGCGGCGGCGGCAATGGAAGCGGTGATGGTGATGGTGGCGCTAACTGTGGCGCAAACAATGGCGGTGATGGCGATAGCGGTTGCAATGGCGATGCCAACGGCGGTAGCGGCTGTAGCAACCGTGGCTGGGATGAGATCGGTTGTCGCAGCGCTGGCAGTGCGGCCGCGGGTAGACCTGGACGATGATCTCGGCGGACGTCCTCAGGAGCAATTTCTTGCCCAGGAACCATCGGGATACCGGACGATGCGGGGACGTAATAAAAGACGTGATGTGTAGCGGTCGAAGGTAAATAGCTCCGCATAACGATCGAGTCGCTTGGCACAGCGGTCGAGGGCGAGTAACTCCGCCCAGTAGTGAAAGGTGAGTCGCTCGGAGCGGTGGTTATGTTTGTTGGACTCTGTGAGAAACAATCTGTCAGTATTTGTATGTCATACTTATCTTCACAACGCGATGAGATTGAGGTTGTTACTTTTCTCGACTTCAAACACTTCCAACCTTTTAACACGGTCAAGGCGGTGAAAAGGACACCAATTATTGCCACAACAAGTCCTGCAATTTCCCCTTCACTAAGACCTCCGTTTTCGTTTTCATCGGTGGACCTTCTCTCTAGTGGATGCGAAGCGACGACGCTGCACAAAACTATCACAAGAAACACTTCAAGTTTTGAAAGCATTCGTACAATAGAGTTTAGCCTTGAGTTTTTGATAGAAGTAATATGAATTTGGGAAGCGTGGTGTTTTTGTTGTAGTTCCTTTTGTCGTAGAGCAGGCCCGTGCGAAATGTTGCAATCTCGAGAGTAGAAGCGGAATACAAATGTATCGCCGATTAAGCGGCACAACAGTCGCTGCAAGGTTCATGTTATATTCAAGAACTTTATGGTTGAGGACGCCTATTTCAGGGGTGTTTTAAGCTTCATTTTCTAGCTCAAATAACTCCACCACAAAACGTTTTTTTAATTTCTTTCTCTATAGATCGCTTCATTGCTGTCTCCTCTACAACTCTATAGAGAGCTTTTATTTTTCCAGGCATTGGTGGTGGAGCTATTGGATTTTGAAAAGTTGGGTTTTGTGTGGCAGCCAGACCAAATGTCTACCCTATTAATTACCTTATATGGTAATAAAGTATCCATAATCGCCCTTATTACCTAAAATGGAAATACTAAAGGTCCCATTGTGGCTTCTTGGCAGTTAAAATCTAATATCTTGGCACCTGATGGCTGAGTTAACCTTATTTTTGGAGTTAATTATTACCATTTTAGGTAATATTTGGGCACCAAACCAAATGTCCACAATACCCCCACTCTAGGCGTCCCCACTCAAGTACTCCGCATACTATGATTGTGTTCGAGTACTCCACATACAAGGATTATACTCCAGTACTCCGCATACTAGGATTGTGCTCAAGTACTCTACATACAAGCTGCTGACATGTTGCACCAGAGAGCTTGAGTTTTGGTACTAGTCAGTTGCAACCAAGACTACGAACCGTAACGAGGCTGACACCTTGTGTAGAGGCTTGTACTTGGTCGTGCATGTCCCTCTCGCCGAGCTATTTCGGATGCGAAATTATGGAAACCTTCGAAGGCAAGTTCTGTCAACTGGCTTGTTCGCACTCTGTTCGCAAAAGCGCACAACGCTTAGACCCGTGATGCCAAGGCTATCGCTTAGGCAGGCGCAGTCTCTCCAAATAAATCGTTCAAAAGGGTCGGTAATCTGCTTACTGCGGATTGTACGGCGGTTAATAAAGCGGTCGATAAATCGTCGGTCCGCTGAAATTATGATCAAAAATTGGTGATAGCGGGAAAGGATCATCAATCGCGCATTCATCTTTCGCTCACCCAAGCCGCACGTTTCACCACCGCCTCAACTCAGCGTTTATTCATCATATACGGACGAGAAATGCCTACCATGGGTAACTATACATCAAGCTGGTTAAAGCATGATTGCAGCATATGCTGTATCGATAAGGATGAATAGGCAGCCTGGAACTCTCCAAGCCGTGGCGGCGTAGTGGGTATGGAAACAAAGCCTGGCAACGTGGCGTAGTGCTGGGATGTTTATCAGTGCCAGACCTTGCAAAGGCTAGAAAAAAATGGGTATCGCCTTCGGTTCCGGACCTTTACTTTGGGGGTGAACAAGATGCAAGTCACCTCCGGATTTCAACTGGCTGGTCACAAAGAACTATGAAGACACGTTCGGGGTGAATTGGAACCCCCCTAGAATCCGTGATGGAAAGAGGGAATAGGGTTTAAAAACAGTCATCTATCATTATCTACCAAGTACCAAATATGACACCGTTATCACAGGCTGATGATAAAGTTCCAAAAGAATCCCCGTCCGAGTATAAATACCCAGATCAATCAAATCCTCAATACTCATGTCAAACCGAATCCTTGCATCCAAACGCCGCCAACAGTTACATGCATAACGTCCGCTAACCTGTACTTACTCGAGTGTAACCGATCATCTTAGCTCGCCGCAACTATATCTGCATTTACGGGCCAGGTTAATGCTCGACTTGTTTTCGGGAGTGCTGATCTTCGGTCAGGCGGGGAGGGAGTCAGCAACGGAGATGATGACTGCGACAACGGCGGGAGCGGTAGGAGCACCTGTGGAAGGGGTGGTATTGATTGTAGCAGATCGACAGGAGGTAAAGCGGCCGGAGGTAGGCCGTGATGTCTTCGATGGACCGCTTCAAGGACGATATTTTGGCCTAGAACATCAGGCACGTGGAAGTAATGGTGAATGTTGTGTGTGAACTCTGTAACCGGCGACTGAGGAGGTTTTATGGCTGCTAGTGTTATTCGGTCCTGTGATGCGTAATTTATTCACATACTAGTAATTATACTACGGCACTGTTGGGTTACCTTTCTCGATTTCTAACACTCCAGCCTTTGAATCCTGTAACTGCGGCGATAAGGACTCCGATTATTCTCACATCAAGGCCTGCAATTTCTCCGCCGCTGATATTATTGCTTCCATCGGTGGACCGTTTCTCAAGCGGGTGCGAAGTTGCGATGCTAAACAGAAATGTCAACGGTAACAAGAGCATTGTTGCACAAGTCTAACTAGTACGAGGTTAGAAAATCTCTTTTGATTGGGTGAAAGCTCGACTGATAGGGATCCTTGTTGGTGTGGTGCAACAAGAATAGAAGTGAGAAAGAAAAGTCAGCTTGCTTCGAAACAACTAATACATCGTGATGAACTGAGACACGCGCCTCTCTCTCAGTCCATCACAATGTACTCGGGTCTGGGGGTAAAGGATCGGACGCTCCTGTTCTGGTATTAAATTTTATGTGAGTCAAGAGTGTCAACAGGGGAATCTGAGATGGAAGTCAGTGCACTCTCCAGCTTTACCATTTTTGCCATTATTCAGATCGCACTTCACCTAAAACTGTGTTGTGGCACCCTCAATGTTACCATTTCGGTGTGGTTGTTTGCCAGAAAAGGAGCGTCCGATCCTTTACCCCCAGACCCGAGTATCAATTTAACTATGTCTCAGTTCTCCACGATGTCTCAGTCCATCTCAATGTATCAATCTACCTATGTCTCAGTTCTACCTATCTAACTGTCTATCGATGTCTTAGTCTACCGATGTCTCAGTCTATCAATATCCCAGTTAACTGCTAAATACAATTAACTGATTGGCCACAAGTGCTAACTGAGCAGCAATCGCTACGGATAGAAGTAAAAATCGGAAAAACTACGCTTGGGTAAAACTGGGGAGGGGATTGAGAGACAACAAGATAGAAAATACGATCTTATTGGTGGTCAAAGCCCCATACAAATCCGTTATTTCAGCCAATCGTACCCATTGTTTCGAACTGCTTAATTTTCGTTCCAGATCCGTTTCCAGTTTTTGCTTCCATACCCGAGTACATAGAAGGCGAAATCGGAAATATGTAATCCCTGCTCCGAGAGAAGTTTGTGTAGATCGAGGCTAAAATTTTTCCGATTTCGCCTCCCACAAGTTGAATCTCGCTTCGAGTCAAGCCGCCTCCCGACCTGAAGCACGCGTAACCGAAAACCGAACAGCTACACAGCATGATCAACGCGAAGACAAATTTTCGCAAACCGTGGCGCATCTGGTAGCAGAAGAACGACTCGAAAATTCGTAATATTTTTTTGCACGGTACAGCCAAGCAAAAAAAGGAAGAAAGAGCAGAAAGATAAACCCGCCATGAACCTAGCGCTAATGAGAATCCAACATAAACCCAATGTTGAAATATGGAAGGGGAGAACCGTGTGAATAGACTTAGGTACAGAGACTGGAGAGCAGGAGAAAGACGCGAGATATATACAAGGTAGTTGGGTGCCTTATGCCCTACCGGCTGTGTGCCTTGACATCAGCTCAGCTGAAGCTCAGCTCGGTCAGGATCATGCAACACCCAAACCCGTTAAACACCTGATTGATATCCGGTGCCCGAACCATCCATTCCCGAAGAAGACAGTTATACCTAGCCACATACTCAATGCACGTAAATGAAATCCTCCAAATCTCATCAATGTCATTCACTACGCTTTAGTTGCTATGTCCATGCCTATAAACCTAGTGGATGCGCTTGTTCTCGAGTGTCGATCTGTGTCCTAGAGGGGGGGTAGCTAGCGATAGCGATAATAATAGCGACTACCGATTGCTAGGATAGTACTGAGTGTAGTGTGGCCTGTAGGATCTGGACTGGGTGCCCCAGATAGATGGGTCTGAGAGCAATGGTGTTCTGCCCCGGAAATACCGAGATACTGGGAAGCAATTAGAGTAGATACCTGATTCCAAGCGAGGCATTCTAATCTGCGGCCGTGATTGTTTTGTATCGTAGCACGGCCCGCGGGATACGCGAATGGTGCACCTAATAGAAGACTTCTAGAGTAAAGCTCAGTGTAGGAAATACGCCCAACATGCAGTCCGCACCGGTCCAGACTAACCCCAGAACAGTCCATGAGAATCATAGACGTTCGATCCCAGTCCATAAAAATAGTGGACTGAACTAGACTAGAGTTTAAAGGCGAGTTCTACCGGGGATCCTCCTAACTACATTACAACGTGCAGCATGATAGAAAGACCATACTCATGATGAAGTGTCGGTCGAGAATCTGAACTATGCCGCTCGGGCTAAATGTGTTCACTTTTACGGAGAGATGCAAAAGGGCGTCAGCAAGTCATTATAATTATTGCACCAGATCTGTCCGAGGGGAGAGTATATACAGGTTCCCAAACAGATCATCCCGATGCCCGAGTTTACTAGAATCTACCGACGGGAAGTCTGAAACGAATGTATGGCATATGCAGAATGTCCCTTAGCTTGGAGTCGGGTTGATTCTGGAGTGGAACTGATAGCATCGCTACAATAGAAGCATCCAGAACATCCAGAGAGTTTTTCTTTTTTTTTTATGAGAACAGGTAGCGACAAGCCTAGTAGTGAGTGATATGCAGTGAGAATCTATGAACCGCTTGCTTGTGTTAGTGCGAGCTACTTTGATTTGAGTCTTTTACCTATTCATTACCACTAGTTACTCTCGGGCCCTGGAGTATAAATTGTGAGTAGCCATAATAATACTTTCATGCTCTCTAGTAGTGCTTATAAGATCTTAGGTTATGGTTATAAGTAACAAATTTGGTTGTCACGATTAATCACCGCCACACACGCGCACTGCGCACTCAGTAACATGCACTCTCATAAACATACGCACTTAGATTAATTGCAAACGCGATCCGTCCACATATATTCCACCTTGACGCTCACCCCAGCCACATTAGTCTAGTGTGCCGGCAGCTGCAGATGTACACTTTTTTCTGGCTGGTAATTTTCGAGATACCTACTTTGTCTAATAACTAATTACGGAGATACTATACCAGTGCCAGATCAATGCTATTAGTAGCAGGAGGCCCTCATGTCCAGCGCCCGCACTGGAGTTGTGGGTTCGAACAGAGTCTGTCAGGAAGTCTAAATGTTGCGGACGTCACGTTGAGCTGCATTAATGCTTCGCACTTTTTTTATAATTACTGCTCAAATCTGACTAATTTATCCCTTGATACCATGGCAGATGCCGCTGCCTATATAAAATCCATCCTGACCATTAGCTATGATAGTCTAGCTTGACTGAGGGCTAGTGGAAGCGAATTGGCGGGCGGGACCCGACTGACGGCTGGTGGAGAAAGGGGCGGAGGAGAGGCGGCCGAAGCTAATCCTCGAGCTTGAGTTTTAGCCAGAGCTTGAGCTTGAGCCCGAGCCCGAGCTTGGGATGGAGCCGGAGGAAGTCAGGAGCGAGGGAAGGGAGTATATAAGAGGAGCGGAGTGGCAGAGGTTAGGCAAGCAGCGCCTTCAGCATCAACCCACCCACCCGTACCATTGCATCTACTGTTTTCTGCATGAATTTTGACTCTACACCCAGTGAAGGGCTTCGGGTCCGGAACGGGAGAATCCAGGTGGAGTGGTGGTGGCCTCCATTCCCCCGAGGCGGCGCCCTTGTTTATGCTTTGTTTACTGTTCGTTTCGGTTTTCTGCTTTCGTGCCAGTTCTTGTGCTGTAAATGTTTGTATGACTTCCAATGCAAAGACACGTTCTGGAGGGAAGAGCGAGTCTACTAGACTGGCATTTGATCTAGAGACACGTAAAAACATAAACTCCTCCTGACAGCTGACGTATCATTCGCGAATTCTGGTACAGTAGCCCCGGCTCAAACGCTACCCTTACTCCGTCTCCCTCTCGAACTTCAAAAAGCCGACATAAGGCCTTCGTTAGCTACGACTTTGGTATTTGTTGGTTAAATCCCACGATGCTATCGCCCTCAGTTGTGTAAAAGCTCCGGATCCGCTGAGGAGCATCCAAATCATGGCCGCCCGCAAAAGGATCGTAGGATGCAATAGATGGTGGTGTCATACGATATCCTTGCAGAGGGTCTTCATATAAGGCATACATACTTTCGCCCTCCATTATCTCTCGATAACGAGGAAACACAACGTCCTCGGTTCGCGGGATTGTTTGAATTTGCAATGGTTGGACTATGTCGTTTGCCACCGGAGAGCTGCTCTCCCAGGGGATTCTTATCCCAACAGGTAGGGACATGAAAGCGTACGCCCCGCAAAAACTGGAGATGTTGGTTTGCTCCGGTGTTCGTGTGCTCCCGTGAGATCCAGAGATATCCCATGGACTTAGGGCATCCAATTGTGGACTTGGCCGTGCTGCGGTCACCGCAGGCGTAGCTCTAGTTTCTTGACCCTCCAAATTTACGATTGCACCGACCGGCATCTGTGGCGATGAAAAGCAAACAGTTGGTGACGGAGTTCGGTGAGGGGATCTGATGTCAATGTCCGACGGTGCGGCTAATAGTTGATCAGATATAGCCGTATGTGAAGTTGGGATGGGCTTTTAACATACATGGAGTCGGAGAACCAATGTTATATCGCGTCAGCTCATCCTTGTATCTCGCTGCCCCGGCCTGTAACGTCGAGTCCTTGATCCGTTGTCCTTGGAAGGTAACAATCGTGTCCTTGCCCCTCGCTTTGCGCTTGTTGTGGATGGCCGCCGTTTTCACCATTTTTTGCTTCGGAATGTGCTTCAGGGGAAACTTCCAGCTCCTGATCTTGGTCTTGAGCTGTGAAACCCTAGCCCGGTGAACCAAGGTTAGCGTCATACAGGGAGGGTAGAGGGATTCAGCAGCCCAATAACATACGTTGGTCGAAAGTCGTACTCCTGCTTCAGAATTTTCGAAACCTCTTGCATTGTACGATTTTCGGCAATGTAAAATCGCCAGATTGTTTCCCGATGTTTGTTCCAATTTTCGGCAGTGATCCCGGCGTATGCTGGAGGTGATTTAAGAAAAGATAATACAAGTGGCGGAGAAGAAGAAATTGATGGAGGTGAGGGTGGTGGATGAGGAGCAACTGTCTTGACACTATGTCTGCGATTGTAGGCCATCACTGAGATATGTGGGTAATGGAAGTGTATGAATATTTCGACGAATACAAACTATGAAAGATGTGGTCTTCGTGGCATATTGAAGGGGTAAAACAGCCAAATTATATACGTTGCAGTTTGCAAAGCGGTTCTTGAGTTTGATAAAGTGTTTGACTGCCAGTTATCCATACGGGCCGTGCTCGCTTCCTCGCGCTTCAAGAATCGGGTGCTTCATCACTGGAGGATGTCGGTTCAGGTTCCTTGCGATTGGGGAGCCGAGGCTTCTGCATGACAGTTGCCGACGAAGTCCGATGCATCATTATAAAACGGTTAGCCGTAAGCAGTGAGCAGCCCGTTGAAAGTTCGGTGCATGTGGGGGCAAAAAAAATTAACTTCATTGCTTCTTCTGACGCGATTAGGGTGGGCACGTTGCTTAATTGCTTTTTCTGCCGTGTTTGGGGTGCGCACACAACGTTACTCGGGTCAAGCAGTAGAAGATCGTACCGCCCCATTTCTGGCAATGGGAGCAGAGTGTTGAGTCACTATTGACCAGGGGGTGAAGCTAAGAATAATGTCAAAGTACATTGGCTTGCCCTTTCTGTTAATATTCAGGATCTTCTACTGCCTGACTCGAGTACTTGATTGCTTCTTCTGGCGCGATTAGGGTGTGAACGTTACTTAATTGTTTTTTTCTGGCGCGATTAGGGTGTGCACCTACTTGATTGCATTTTTTGCCACGATAAGGGTGTGCACAACGTTACTAGATTGCTTTTTCTGTGGTGTGTACATAATTGACTTAATTGCTTTTCTGCTGCGATAAGGAGGAAGTGATCTTGTTTTGATGCTTTTTCTGACGGATTGGGGGAAATGCTTTTGCTTTGATACTTTTTCTGGCAGGATAGGGTGGGTATGCTTTTGCTTTGAAGCTTTTCTGGCGGGATTGGGGGGATACGCCCCAGCCCCGATGTTTTTTCTGGCCGGATAGGGTGGGTATGCTTTGGCTTTAATGCATTTTCTGGCTGGATAGTGTGGGTATGCTTTTGCTTTGATGCTTTTCTGGCGGGATCGGGGGAATATGCTTTTGCTTTGATGCTTTTTCTGGCGGGATTGGGGGGAAATGTTAGCGGGAAGTCAGTGCACTCCAGTCTTTTCCAGTCATAACTATTATTCTGGTCATGTTTTATCCAAACTATATGTGGATGATTACCTGCCAGAACAGGAGTGTCCGATCTTTTACTCAAGTACCCGAGTACTCACACATGGAATGCGAAATCGAAAATTTTTATTCTCTGCTCCCATATTTATTGCATTTCTTGTTCGGGATGCGGATCATGAAATTTGGCCATTCAAGATAAACAGCCTGGAATACACAGCTCCACCCGGCAGAAAATATTCCTTGGTGCCCTAGCCCACGCAGAAACAAACCCCACTTTGTCAGGCTAGGCACCTAGTATAAAAGAAATAAAAAAAGAGCGAACAAACGATATCGAAAAAGACCACCATCTGTACAACCAACTCTGCTATCGATTCATGACATAAGATAGGCTTACGAGCCGCTGTCCTTACTGCCCAACTGGGATCAACAAAATCTGAATGTAAGAACCAGACTCCACCACATGCCAGACGCAAAATCCGGAATTTTTGACGATGATTTCTATTGAAGGACTAGCACGTCGTTTTCTTACTTTTTGAGTTGGCAGCCGTGGATGCTCCCAAATGAGCAGTATCAATGCATTTTTAATCATACAGCATTCACGCAGTATCGATGTTTCTGGTGGCAGAAAATTTAATTTGCTACTATTGGGTACGTAAGTCACGTTCGAGTATATCGTACTCCAAGTATGGATAACAGCGGAAATAATCCCCAAGCTATGTAAAGCAATGAGAGAACATATGCAGAAACCGTTACAGAAATGAGAAAATAAGTAGTCACGAGTGGGATGACGGCATTGACAGTAATAGTAACAGTGGTAATCGTAGTAATAATGACAACAGCAACAGCAGCTAAAGCACCTATAGTAAAAATAGCATATGTTACCCAAGCACCAGCAGTGCGGCCGCAGGTATACCAAGATGGTCAGCTCGGTGGACGTCTTCGAGAGCGATTTGCTGTCCGGGGGGGATGCCGGGTGATGTGAGCAAGTAATAATAAACGTAATGTGTAGCGGCTGAAGGAGGATGACCATCTACGGCGGCTACGTCTCTTCGATCCCACGAAGAACAAACTGTAAGCATCTCGTTGCATACTGGTAGTCTTGAGATCGTTACTGACTTTTCTCGACTTCCAACATTCCCATCCTTTGAACACGGTCAAAGCGGTGAGTAGGGATATCAATTATTCCCACGATAAGAGCTGCAATTTCTCCTTCACTGAGACCCCCGCCTTCGTTTCCAGCGGTGGATCGTTCCCAGAGTGGGTGCAAAACTGCAGTGCTGAATAAAAGAGCTAAGAGTAACGGATGCATTTTACACAGGCATACCTAATTTAGCATTAGCGCTGTTCGAGGGATATGTATTCGGCCACCTGCGCACCAGAAGTGTACCCTGTTGAATCAAATTTGCGGGGGAGGGAAGGGGAGTGCAGCCGTATATATTCCATAGTAAGTGATTGTATGCTGCGCTTTGGTATGTGGCGGGATTGAAAGTTGACCCTGACAATTTTGCGTCATTACGAACAACGAAGGGAAGGCTTGATCTACAGTAAAACTACTAGGTTGGTGATAGCACGCAAGTACCCCGTCTAAACGCGTTCAAAAGCAGTGAGATAGGTGTTTCTTTTTGATGCGCTGATTCAACTAGAAAACCGCGTTTCTTTTTTTGCTGAAAAGGCACTTGGACTTGCATATGAAACTAGCGAATGATGAAACGACAATTCACCCCATCATGCACCTGATCAAAACCCCTGATCCACGCCCTCACTGAAACCGATCGGCGAATATGCTACCGGGAGAACGGTGAAATGATCCGAGAACCTAAGATCCCTACCACTGACGTCACCCAGCCCATAATTTCATGTGCATAATCATGACATCTCACGCATCGCGATGGCGCGGGATATACCGAGACTATCATCAGGACAGTGTCCATGTTTCAATGTGACGAAGAGAAGCCTCCTTCTGTTCCAGTAGCTGCCTTTACATTGCGGCAGCCAATGCTCTCGAAATTCTTTAACCACCCGTACTTCAAAACCATTGTTCCGACGCGGTCTATGCGTGATGAATCATGACGCCGCATCTCGCACTTGATTAGAGCCTACCCTTACTCCCCACTACGCGTTACGTGCACCAAACAGAACTTTAAACAAGAGTCGTGGGGGGGAAAAATTAGAATTAGCCAGAGTTGATACCCGATGTTCCTCGACTCCCGTAATCGCGATCTCACGGTGAGGGTGTCACGTTGCAAACGGTTAGCGGGTGCAACGGAAGCTAATTTAAAGTTTGGAAGTTCCCTTCCGGATTCAGGTGAAGTGTAGTGTGAATAAGGTGTGGTCTGTGCGCCTAGTCGGATCCGTGATCATCCCTTTCCCATGGAAATATGCGGCATATGCAAACTCCACCAACATCCAGGGAACAACTCCTACAACTACACACCTCCGACAACACACCCCACCACCTTCTAGTTTTGCCAAGACCCTTATCGTCCAATCAATTCTATTATCGTCAGAAAACTTTCGCTTCGGTTTTCAGCTGTTTTCTTCGAACTCAGTTACCTAGGAGCCAAAATGAGTCTCTTCGGAGCAAATACCACTTTTAAAAAGGCGGCGGCGAGAATGAGAGCAGAGGAGGGGAAAAAGTCCACCTCAGCTACCTCCAGCAGTCATATCGGGGACGTCCTCGATAGACATAACGAAATCACCGGAGCGCTACCCACGGATCCGGATGGAACAGCTACGACCTCCGAGATCGCTCGAGAGGAGTTGGGAGATTATCTGGGGGTTCAACCGGAAGCGGTTACCTTGACCAGGGAACAGTACAACCAGGGAGTTAGGATTCATAATGCCGAGGTGAGGGCAGAGGGACATCCGAGCCAAGTTATTGAACCGATTTGGAAGGAGAATTCGGTTATCGATGAATATGGGAACAGACGCAAACACGACGTTCACACGATTTCGAGCGACGATGGATCTTGATTGTCGCCACCACCGACTACGAGTTACGGGGGAAGCGAGGTTTCCTTCCCATCGCAAACACCAAGGGAGAGGGTCGACACCCCTCTGCCATCTACGAATTATGAGGGAAGCCTTCTGGGTCTACCTCCGAGCGCTCTACCTCAGGATCCTTTCTCGACTCCTAGGGCGAGCGCTGGAATTATCGCGCGTAGGTACATTCAGTCGGAGGAGAATACCAGCAAAAATGCCGAAGAAGAGGGGGGAATGGAAGAGACCCGGAAAGTCTACACACCCATTCCGCGAAAATTCGAAGTCAGCGATAGTAGCGACAACGAAGATGATGCGATGACGTAGGTGGAGTGGAGGGACGAGTCGCCCTACATGACGCCAACGAAGCAGGGAAAAAAGCGCAATAAGGGGAAGGGAGTGAAGAGGCCGGCAACGCCCGATCGACCAATCCCGAATATGCCGCAAACGCCGAGCAGGAAAAGGTTGGAGGCGGATTGGGCCAAGCCTGCAGAGATGTTGACGAATGAGAATGGGCCAGTTAATCTGGAGGCTTTTATTGGTGAGTATCTTCGGAACACTAATGGGCTGAGGGATTATATGGCTACGAATCAGTTACATGATGAGCGATATGATGAGTGGTGCCTAAAGCAGGCAGAGTTCATGGCGGCGAGACAGAATCATACGGATGCGGGGGTAACCTCCAATCGTGAGACGTCGGAAAAGATTTTGACTGAGGTCGAGTTGAGCAGGGAGTATGATGAGAAAAGGGCACAAAAACTCGACCAGAGGTTGGAAAAGATTGAGAAAAAGGTGGCCAAGTTAGCTCCGGTTAACATGGCTAAAACAATTGAAAATGCAATGAGCGCTTGCATGGAGAAGTTGGTGGACCAATTAACCGATAGAGTGGTTAAGAGGTTTGAGGATGCGGCGGAAGAAAGCCGGAAGAAGGATGAAATCCGAAGGGGGAAACAGGTAGAAGCCACCCCTGAGGAGGAAGAGATGAGTGAGATTGAGTTTGAGCCGGGAGCAACTTTTTCCAGAGAGGAAAATGAGAAGGTGGAAAGAGCTATCCGGGTTGAGATGGAGGTGGATGAGCAGGAACTGGAGGCGTCAAAGCATGCACCAGTTATTTCGCCAGGAGAGAAAAGGCAGGAGTTTCCGAGGTACACTTCGAGTGGACAGGTGACAATTGCGAAGAGGCCGGTAGTACCAGCAGTACCGGAACAAAAGAAAAAGGAGGTGAAAAAACCGGAGGTGAAGGAGACACCAAAGGGACCAAAGGCAGGAGAGAAGAAGAAGTCGGAGGTTAAGAAACCACAACAGCAACAACCGGCAAAGAAACCGGAAGAAAAGAAGAAGGAGACATGGGCGCAGAGGGCGGCCGCGCCTCCGCCATCAAAGAAGCAACCCGAACAGTCAAAACAACAACAACAATCGGGACAGCAGCAAAAGAAGAAGGGGGATGGCTTTATTGAAGTAAAGAGACAGCAAAAGAAGGAGGAGATGAAGCCGGTCCCCCCAGGACAAAATTCGATGGAGAAGAGGAGAGTTACCTTTAAGAGGGATAACGGCCTCCCCCTTTCTCAGAAGAAAGATTTGGACATTTCGTCGGAAGTGAATAGAGCACTTTTTGAGGCGAAGGTCCCATATTTTGTTCGCATTCAGGGAGTTACGAAGAACACCCGAGGATGCTTGTCGACGATTACGACTCCCGCAGCAACGGCCGAAATGTTGATTCGGTATAGGGAGATTGTGATTAAAGCAGCGAGGAAGGTGGACGCAGGAATTGTGGACATCGAGACGGTTGAACTTTGGGAGAAAGTTAAAATGCA
>Ga0307512_10003937_pt1 | contig 16614 bp, 21 predicted proteins | sample 14_EM_MG_FD_200267 | JGI IMG/M metagenome (GOLD analysis project Ga0307512, IMG submission 200267) | Populus trichocarpa ectomycorrhiza microbial communities from riparian zone in the Pacific Northwest, United States - 14_EM | ecosystem: Host-associated > Plants > Roots > Unclassified | place...
AATGACAAACTCGGGAAGGTCACTCGATTGGTGAACGACGTCGTGAGGACGTGCGCGAACAATAATCTCAAAGAGCACGACCTGCCGCGCGGTCTGCACACAACCTTTAGGTCCCTAAAGTCGTACGCTATGCATTCCTGATGCCTTATCGTTTCCTGATCGTACCTAAGTCAACTCGGTCTGATTGAACGCGCGATGGAACAGAGGGAGAATGCGGGAGTTATCAAGAGAGTTTTTTTGGGCGCATATTCACAACGGAAGGTCAAGGCATATGATGCTAAACTTTCGAATGAGCTTCAATCATTTCAAGTCTGTCCCCAGTTTTCTGCCCACGTCACTCGTCTGATTCGTCACCTACAGGCCGCGCTAGCTTTTAATCCTTATTTCGTGCAATTCGCTGCCCAAATCGAGGTGCGCACCCTCAGCACCACGAATCACAATTTATTGATATATTCGATAGGTACAAGTTACCAACGTGAATGCGCGTTTCGACGAGGATCAAACTCCGTTGCATGTAGCATCGCAACTTGGACACGTCCCGGCCATGCGTTCGCTAATAAGCCGTGGTGCGAATCCGGACGCAGAGAATGAAGATAAGGAGACTCCTCTTTTCCTGGTTTCGAGAAATGGGAACGAGGAGGCCACGAAACTGTTATTGCATCGCTCTGCAAGGGTCAACCACCAGGATCATGAGAAGAGGACACCGCTGCACGGAGCATCTGAAAACGGACACGATTCGGTCACAAGGTTGTTACTCAAATATCGGGCGGATTCCAACGCAAGAAATATGTACGAGTGGACTCCATTACACCTAGCATCGCGAACCGGAAAGAATGCGGTCGTCAGGATCCTCCTCCGATGGCGCGCAGACATCGATGCGCCGAACGATTTGGGTTGGACACCGTTGCACATGGCGGCACAAAAGGGACATCGGGAGGTCGTGGAACTTTTACTCTCTAAGCATGCTATGGTGGACACCCCGGAGGCGCGTGGCGAAACGGCACTACACCTGGCAGCATACTATGGACACGCGGAGATTGTGAAACTCTTGATCAACTACGGTGCGGATGTGCGCATACGGACCAAGGAGCGCAAGACGCCCTTAGATTTGGCGAGGAGGGAAGGCCATGAGGATATCGTACAATTACTTGAGGCGTAGCTGAGATCAGAGAACGCTGAGACGATCACTCGATCATAGATCACTCTCTAAAGATAAGTTGTGTAGGTTTTGAAGACGGTCCATTTTCCTCTACTCGGCAGTTTCACACTAGTATATACAGGACAGATCGCAATGTAATCTACAGCAGCATACCCTATGTTGTATCAAGTCATGAAACTCGTCTTTGGGTGCTCAGGGAGGGACTACTGTAGGGTCGCGAACGGGGAGCAGGCACACAAAGAGATGCACATTATGACGAACACGATGATTCTCGAATTAGACCAGTGAGAACTGCGTATCTTATTGACACGGGCGGGGTAGTCGCAACTTCCAGTTTCCGGCTGGTGGCACTTACGACGTGACAGTCTACGTTGCATTTGAAATGGTTGCGTCGGGGAAGGTGTTTCTCGTGTTTCATCTGCTGGAGTACTTGAGAGCGTGCGAAACTTCAGCCCTCACATGCGTAGTATTACGGATATCTGACACTGGATTGTCACACAGGAACTCCTCTCTTAGGGCCAACAAACAAACCTGAGCCGGTTTATTTTTGACCATAAAAGGGGTGTGTGTTTGGCTGAGCCATGGAGAGGACGAGGGGGGGATTTGGGAAGGGTAATGGCGACCAAGCACTGGTAGAGCTGGAGCTGTCATTTCGTAGCTCTGCCCTCCATGCCTTATCGTACACCGCGCCGTTGTTGAATGGGGCTCGGTGTTGTCGTCATAGACTTGAAACAAACCGACCCATTCGAGCTTGCACCGACACCCTTGACAGCTTTGAATCTGATATTGACCGTGGTAGGAGTGTTTCATCCGAGGGGCATGATGGCCAGTGCATGCTGTGAATCACAGGATGCACTAACTATCATGTCCCCCAGGATGACGCACTGCTGCCACGACCTGTGATAGAACTGCGTTGATAAGCAAAATAGAAACAAGTGAGTGATACACAAAAGGATTTTGGGAAGTTACTTACAATGATACCCTAAAGGTGGTGTCAGATGATGGAATGAGTGAGCATGCAAATCAATGATTTTTGAGGTTCACACCTTACAATCACAGGGGAGATCTATGTGTTGGTATTGTTGGTGGATATTTAGAAAGGGACTCAGACTCACTGTATCCAAGAAGTCTGAGTCGCTAGAAGTCTGTAGCAAATGTGCCATCCTTACAGTACTGTACTGAATATCAAGTCGGCTCCACTTAGCCGTCGAGCCATTTCGAGCCGAGCCGAGACACTGGATGGCTCATTGCTGAGTTTCCATGTTGGCTTGGAATCCGTGCTCTGCGGGTCACGCGTCAGCGTCATAACTTAGCTCGAATGGAAAATTAGGAAGTGCCATTGCAACAGGCCAACTATGCGCAAAGGGGATAATGCTGCCAGTATCCCGGGTCAGCTTGGTATGCACAGTTATAAAGTAACAGGGGGCCTTCGTTGCAGTAGGAGTGTGGAAGCAGGCCTGTGAGCCTATCCATCCGAGTTGTGTTGCAGCTCGAACTTGAAAGTAGTCCTGCTCCGGCATAACATGCATATCGTTACTATAATATAAAGTGATGGGCATTCGATATTGGTGAAAATGGAACCACATGGGGCAAGACATCTTGACACGGACCGCGGCGGCGGAGATGACAGTGGACCAGAGCAACTTGCCTCTACTCCCAGAAAGCATGTTTGGAGAATAACGGTATCTTTGATGATTTCAGCCGAGGATGTCGGTAGTCACCCTGCAAGAACAAAGCACGTCTACAAACAAAACGTGTAGTATTACCTGTAGTATCCAGTCTGTTGTGTCTGCTACGTCACGGCGTCTTGGAGCTCGTCCTCGTTCCTGCCGCTGCCAATTTCGACTTGGGAGATGCAATTCATGTTGAAATTTTGGAGCCCAGGTAAACGAATGTGGGCAGTGTGGCCGCAGTGGAACAAACAGACATGGGAACAGGGGCGAGACCATGCCAGCAAAAGCAAAATGATTGGTCACGTGACATCCTTCTGATGACCCGATGAACATGGTCCCATCATCACTAACGTGCACCAAGTAGCTGCGCCAACCTTTCTTACTTTACTAATAGATAATTTAGGTCAATGGCCCCGAGGAGGAACATTTATTATAGAATATTGCGTCGCTACTACATAAAATAAAACCACACCAACACTCGCTTCAAGTTCCGCGCATGTTGATTGTTACACTAGTTTGCCAATTTTTCCTCCTCTGACAAAAGACTAACCGGTCATCTGAACAATCACAAATTCATGCTCTATGGAACCAGCAGCACGCATATGTCAGACACGGGAGACCGTCCAAAACAGTTCTCGGGCGGGACCACGTACCTTGCCCCTTCCATGCCCCTTGCCACCGATCTTGATCTGCATCCGCGGCGCCATCCCAGCGAGCTCCGCATCGAGCTTCTGCACCGCGATGCTCACGCTGCGCGGGCGTCCGTGATAAGTACGCATTCCGAGCCTGGACAGCGCAGTAGCCACCTGGTCCTGCGCCACGTCCTCAGATGGGCGGCGCATGCGCACTGCAGGGCGCGCTGGCGCGGGGCTAAACGTCTCGGGTGACGGCGCGGTCGGGTGATGGTGCAGCTTCGCACTCGCGTATGCCTCGTCGTGAGGGATGACGAACCCTTCCGCTACGGAAAGCGGGGAGGGCATAGCGGCGGCGGAAGTTGCCTGGGGCTGAGGAAACACTTGCACCTGGGTACTGGAGGATACCTCGGCTCTAGGTGCGTTACTTTCCCTGGACTGAGGAAAGACCGTGGTCGTGGCGGGGGTGGGTGGCTGCTGGGTACGCGGCTGTGGGGTAAGCTTGTCGACTTGAGGGTGTTTGAGCGGGCACTGTTGGGCGGGATAGCCGCATCGAGGCCAGGTCAAGCATGGGGTGTACCTCATATCTGCAACGGATCAGCATGGGGAGGTCAATGATACATACGGAACTACAACGCACAGGGGATGGTATCTTCTGGGTGGAAATATCTACACCCCTCCGCGTGCGGGCAGATGCCCTGGATGTAACCCCAGCAGTGTGCACCCTTGCTGCTGATCGATCCAGTGTTCTTGCCATGGAGGGTAGACTTGTTTCCTACAACAGCCGCCGAGCTAGGCGTCGAACGACCCGAGGTGCGTTCCGATGATGGGACCCACTCCAAATCGGGATCATGAATGCTACACCAAATCCCAAAGTAAGTCATTCTTCACAAGAACGCAGCAACGATGAACTCACAAACCGCATTCATCACCCCAAGGACACCAGCCGTTGTTCATGGTGAAGTGCCGGCAGGGCGTGGTCTTGTATGCCATATCGTCCTTTTTCGGGGCCGTGGACGCCACGTGACCGTGTTTGGACACCGCCCGGGATACAGCGTTAGTGGGTTGATCCAAAGGAGGTGGACGCGGCTGCCTGGAAGCGGCCGTGGAAAGTGGGCCCGGCGCAGTCGCCCACACATTAATAGGCGCGCCCTCAGTTTGATATTGAACCGGGACAGGCTGCGCAGGCTGCAACAGAGGAGCTGAGGGGGCGGTGAGTGACATGGGTCCATCTGTGATGCCGTTCCCGTTATTTTTCTGCGTCGTAATTGCCGTGGTCGTAGTTGCTGAGATCGCGTTTGCTACGGGCGGGGTTATCAATGGTAGCGGCGGCAACTCGAATGAGTTCATGTCGAGATTTGGGACGGGAATAGAGAACTGCGAGCTCATGGCATAGATTTTAGCCTTCTGGGCCAAGAGTTGGCTATTGATCAACCCCTGATAGAGCGAGAGCCCGTCTACCGCTAAGGTAATCTCAGTAATTCGGAAATGGTTTATCAGGATGCTGCGTCGGATCTACCTTGTCCCGGGTCTCCCGCGATCATCGCACCGCCTGCCGACGCGCGAGCCAACGCTGACGCCGTGGATTCATCGAGGGGAGGATACATGCGGGCACCATTGGTGAGCTGAGGAAAACACATTTCGCTCGGGCCTTTGTCGTGAGTTCCGAATTGACGCGTTTGAGATAACAAGGCGTTCTTTGTCGTGAGGTTGGCGGGTACAGGCATGGCAAGCGTCGGCACAGGTCTGTTGGGGGCGGACGAGTAAATGACAGACGAGTCGGTGTGCTGTGCTCGGGTGCGGCACTGCTCGACGGGACAATCATCGCGCATGCCGTGCTTACACAACGGAGCTGGAGGAGGAAAAAGGCGTCAGAGGATTTTGGTGGCACATAGAAGTGAGGTCCTAACGCACTGTTGCCGGCTTTAAACGTGGTATGCATTTGTTATTATTTTGTATCCGGGTTAATCTTCGGTTGAAGAGACGTCACTGGAGTGCGATCGCTTGAGTACGTACTAAGCCAGAAATCAAAGGGGGAAGTGAAAGTGGTGAGTGTGTTGAACGGGCCCATTTTAAATGGGAGCTGTGTCTGCGAAAGACCACAGCGATTTGTGGTAGTGACAATGACGTGTGACCACCGGTGAAGTGGCTTGCCAAAAACAAAAGAAAGTTGCGACTGAACTGTGGTCGGTGCGGGGGTGGGGTCATTGGACACATTGTTCTACATAATCGAGTAGCGCCGCACAGATATAAATTTGTGAAAGCTGCTGCGAGCTACCAACAGTAGCCCCAGGTCGGTACAAGACTGGTACAAGTCAGGGTTCTATAATGCACGTCGTCAACGGCAAAGAGCACGATAAAAAAGAAATTATATAATGGTCATTGTTTAGTCAGCATTTCAATTTCACAAACGCTACCCACGTGACATGTGTTTTTCCTTCTCCCCACACTGGCAGGATAGCGGCTGCTGGCAGACACGGATTCTGATTTCAGCTGGCAGAATATTTGATTGCAAAAATAATGAGAGAGGCCGATCAGCATATATCGCTGTAGTTTTCTCCGAGGTGGTAACGGGCGATGCCGTTGCAATTACCATTTTTTTCATAGGGCACGTAAGGACCTCTCGGACAAGTTTGCCGACATAGCAAGACTATGAGCGCGCCATGAACCCGAAATGAAGAAAGTTACTCGGAGAGAAGACTCACGAAATTGTCCTGCATGCCTGATTAATGGGAGAGTGAAGAGTTTCCTGCCACTTTCGACCTACCTTCATCTTTGGGTACTACGAGAGCTACGTTGACGAAGATAAACTTAGGTGGAAATCTAGCGTACGTGAAACCTTCGTCTTTTATCCTCAGGATACGGTTGGTAATCATCTAGCGTGAGTTTGTTTCTGATAGGCATCATGGTAAACTAAACAGTCGTCCCTGATGCATACCATGATACCATTCACTTTCTGTAGACTAGAAAGTACGATGTTCGCAGGGTGATGTATTTGCATGAGATAACGAATATAATTACAGTAGTGTTCAACAACGCCGTTAAGCGGCCGGATTCGTGAACCTTCGAAGCCCAAGCTGAATATTTCTCTGACTAAGAAGGACCGACGACAATTTGTTTGGTCTTGCTCAAGTGTGCGATGGCCTCGTCGGAGAGACCAAGGTGTGCGCTCACGAGTTCCGGAGGCGTGAGTGCGAGCCACTAAACATTTGATCAGTGCGAAGAACACGATTGAAACCCATTTGTACTATACCTGGGAGAGGCTAATATCCTGGAACTGGTCTGCGACGTCCGTTCAGAACAGGATGGGAGATCGAATGCAAACGGTATCAGAGACTCACCAGTGTTGAAAATTTCGAGATAGTGGAGGGTTGTGTTTCCAATATTCTCAATATAATGACCTAGATTAATGACAAGAGTAAGCCATCGCCTGAAGGTGCCCTGTACCGTCAGTTCTGACAACATACCAGAGGAAGCGGGTACAAAACCGACGTCCCCAGCTTGGTAGTCGAAAGTACGGGCGTTACTTGAAGAAGCGAAGAGGGTCATCCGTGCGTAGCCTTCACTGAATGTCTAGTTTCAGTACGAGAAAATTATCTTGCTCAGAAGGTTATCGTTACAGAGCATAAAGCCACTCGTCTTGTGTCGGATGCCACTTGATTATGACGCAGAAATTAGCCTTACTACCCAAGAAGACGCCGACACTTACGTGTAACTCTCGGAGTGCGCCTGGCTCAACAGTAACATCCGCCACTGCAATCGTCTTCGAGATTTTGAAGACGCTCGAGTCAACAATCTTGACCGTCCCCCCATTAAGCTTCGTGGCATTGATCGTGGACAAAGGAAAAGAGAAGGGGTTGGGAACTTGGCCCTGTGGGTCTGAAGGTGCTACATTGCTGGTGGGTGGGTCTATCCGGATACCACATGGTCAAGGAATGAGATGGGCCAAGTCCTCAACCGGATACGCACTCGAGGGGAAGATGTACAGTTCCTTTGAGGGAATGTGGTCGAAAGCGGTGATATTCAGCTGGAAGTTCTTCGCGATGACCTCCTTCGGAACATGAGCGAGCCAGTCGGTCACCTGGAGGACGTGATTCATCGCATCATAAACACGCAACGCTATGAGATAGTAGGCTCAACCAAAAAGGTACTGGTTTCGCTGAAACTGCCATCGGGAAACACCTGCAGGTAGCAGAATTAAAATCTGGGAATTGATAGGCACTTATGCGACGGACCAACAAGAATTCCGAACCCTCTGGTATGTCATCTGTCGCCTGCAAGGAATGTGGTCTACCAGGAGGGAAGTACCACAAATCGCCGGCATTCTAGAAGCTAGTGTGATTGGGAGGCTAGGCAGCAACACCCCATCACTTACGACGGTTGCCACATAATTTCGCCCATTTTCATCGACAGATGTTATTTGAGTAGAACCCTACTTAGCGTCATCAAGTGGTCCATTTGTTTATAGAGATGCTGAGATGTCTTTACCTTGATGACATAAGCCCACTGGAATGAACCGGATCAGACGATTTGATCAATTAAGCTCCGCGTCTAATCCGCAACGTACCTCTGCGGTCTTGTGCCAGTGGAGCTCGCTATACGGAACAAGTGGTTACTGTTGGGGAAAATTCGCACGCTGACTCAGTAACTCACCGAATAGCGCCAGCCTCGAGACGCATATTTACACCAGCTATACCTGGAAACGTTCAGCATCGATAGGTTTGCTCGAGGTAATGCAATGCAATGAGCCGTACTGGTGGCAATAGGCATAACATCAGCTTGAGGGCCACAATCAGATCGTGTCGGTCCGGCATCGCTCGAAACGGCTCACTGTTTTGTTGTCTAGCCCATCCACCAGTATAGAGATGGTTATTGCTCAGAGCAAAGGGCCACTTTGCATTCGGTCTGAGGAACAATGATAAAACAAATGTACAGATAGATTTGACAGCGGAAGGACGCACACGTTCCCGCCGTCCGTGCTAGGGGGAGCAAGGATATCGGGGTTCTGTTGCTGAATTGGGAGGTTCTGTGGCCCGAGGATCACGGCACCGAGGTCACCCCGGATGGGTTGTGCAGGACCAGGAACGTCTGGAGGATATACTGGATAGTTGGGATCATCGCTGGCTGGAGGAACAGTCTGGCTCGGGGGGATGGGTGTCGTTGATGAGCCCACAGACGAATCAAGGGACCGCCCTGCACGAATGGCAAGGTTGCGTGGGGGAGCACCGTATGCGAAAGTGGCCAGACAAGCAGGGATGTAGAAACGCTTGAAGAAAGTGACCATTGGTAGCAATGCGTTGGTAGGAAGTGATCCCTCCGTAGTTTAGCCAGCGTATCCGAGCTATTTATAAAGATCAATGCATACGCCGTGAGAGGGTGTGCCCACAGCAGAAAGGAATCCCCGGTTCCATGTGGAGCCGTTTACGAGAAAGTTCCAAATATTACACTGTGTCCGCAGCGCGGACAGACAACATAACAGGTACATGCGGGGCAAGAATTCCAAGTATTTCTGAGATTCGTGTACGGTGTATGCGAATTAGACCAAAAGCCTTACTCGGTTTAGAGAAGAAGTATCCCAAACGAGATGGAAGACTCAGGGTGCGTTCGGGAACGTTTTTACGACTGATTCGTGTATGCGAATTAGACCAAAAGCCTTACTCGGTTCAGAGAAGAGGGATCCCAAACGAGATGGAAGACTCACATAGGTGGGTACAGAAGTGTTCCTGCATTACAATTTCGCCGAGTTGCCGTAGACTCAAGTCACCGAGATAACATCGCGACCCGTCCCTTTGACATAGACTCTGAGGAAAAGACAGATACCAGTGTCATACCACCAAAATAGATGGTACAAAGGGTAGGACGGCTTCGATAACTAGATAGTCGAAGAACCTGAGTTCCATCCGCAGTACAAAGGAAACATCCCAGTACGCCACCACGGAAGCGTCGGAAGGCGGGAACTGTGCCACTGGGGCCGTTCTCATGTCCTGTCAAGATGCTGTGGGGCTATGAATTAGATAAGCCATCTTGGTTACGCTCTTTTTCAAACTCAACTCAGTTCTTCCGACCAATTCCCGACTGACGCCACCACGGAAGGCAGGAACTGTGGGACCGTTCTCATGTCCTGTCAAGAAAGCGGTATACATGTGACGATGCTGTTGGGCTACGAATTAGAGAAGCCATCTTGGTTACACTCTTATATCGCAGGCGGATAGTCTGTGCAAGGGTTCGAGAGAAAATACAATAGAGTGAATATGGAAGAGGTAGATTGGCGGTTGTTAATCGCGCGACCGCTGGCAGGAGAGAGAGTGTGTGTGTGAGAGTGAGAGAGAGAGAGAGTGTGTGTGTGTGTGGTGTGTGATGTGAGAGGCTCCGCACGAGCCGCTTGATGGTGCAGGGACTGGATGTGGCAACACAGACCGTGATGGGAACCCGTTGCTCCAACGGCACAGCTGGGGACTTGTAACGGACATAACGGGCGACCCGAGGCGGGCACGCGAACGGAAAGAAAGGGAATGTGGGGCTATATTCCTCCTCCCCCAGAGCCAGGCAAGGACGGGTTATGTACATGTGCACTAGGCGCGAGGCGGTGTCCTAGGATAAAAGGAGAATAAACAAACATACAAAGGGGTCCTAAATGATTATATACACAGTAAAGTGCGTCTCCGGCGGGGGTATGGTTCTGGACAAGGACCCAACTTGCAGGCTGTTGTGCATGTCGCGCATGACGTCGGAATGACGGCTGTTGAAGTGGTGCATGCCTGTGACATCAGCTAGCAAGGGTAGGCGATCCGCATGGCATTCGAGGTGCGGTGAAGGAGACTTGAGGGGGAGGCAAGGAGGCAAGGAGATGGGGCGAAGGCAACGCTGATGTGTCGAGTTGGCAGGCGCAGAGCCCGTCACGTGGTCGAAATAGGCTTCCAAGGGTACAGCACGTCCAAGCTTTACTCGGGTCGACTCGTCGATGGTGCTGTTTGTCGTCGTCGAAGTCATCCGCTAGTGACAAGGAACAGTGTGCTCTGTTAATGAAAGGAGTGAGACTGCAAACAGTTGGATCTTGATTGGGCTTTCAATTCCAGGTATAGTTATGCCTTTTATGTTGGGGCCCGCTCTTATTCACTGTGTTTTTCCCTCTCCCGAGCCATACTGGCAGGATAGCGGCTGTTGGCAGACACGTATTCTGATTTCAGCTCATTTGGCGGAATATTTGATTGCGAGAAGAATGAGAGATGCCAATCAGCATATATCGCTGTAGTTTTCTCGTTCACTCAAATGGTAACGGGCGATGCCGTTGCAATCACCGTTTTTTCAATGTGTAGGCAAGGACCTCTCGGACAAGTTTGCCAACATAGCAAGATTATGAGCGCGCCATGAACCCGAATTGAAGGAAGTTACTGGGAGAGAGGACGACATTGTCCTGCATGCCTGATTAAATTGGAGAATGAAGAGTTTCCGGCCACTTTCGGCCCACCTTCATCCTTGAGTGCTACGAAAGCTACATTGACGAAGATAACTTAGGTGGAAATCTGGCGCACGTGAAACCTTCATCTTTTATCCTCGGGATAGGGTTATTAATCATCTAGCAGTGTGTGTTTGTTTCTGATGGGCATAATTGCAAACTAAACGGTCGTCCTTGATGCATACCATTCATTTTCTGTAGATTAGAAGGTACGATGTTCGCAGGGTCCTAGGAGTATTTGCATGGCAGATAACGAATTTTCATTTGTGTTCAACGAGGCCGTTAAGCGGCCGGATTCGTGGACCTTCGAAGCCCAAACTGATTCTTTCTCTCATTAAGAAGGACCGACGACAATTTGTTTGGTCTTGCTCAAGTGTGCGATGGCCTCGTCGGAGAGACCAAGGTGTGCGCTCACGAGTTCCGGAGGTGTGAGCGCGAGCCACTAAACATCCGATTAGTGCGAAGAACACGATTGAAACCCATTTGTACGAATGCAAACGGTATCAGAGACTCACCAGTGTTGAAAATTTCGAGAAAGTGGAGGGTTGTGTTTCCAATATTCTCGACATAATGACCTAGATTAACGACAAGAGTAAGTAATCGCCTGCAGGTGCCCTGTACCGTCGATTCTGACAACGCACCCGAGGAAGCGGGTACAAAACCGACGTCCCCAGCTTGGTAGTCGAAAGTACGGGCGTTACTTGAAGAAGCGAAGAGTGTCATCCGTGCGTAGCCTTCACTGAATACCTAGTTTCAGTACGAAAAAATATCTTGCTCAGAAGGTTATCGTTACAGAACATAAAGCCACTCGTCTTGTGTCGGGTGCCACTTGATGATAACGTAGAAATTAGCCTTACTAGACAAGAAGGCGCGGCACTTACGTGTAACTCTCGGAGCGCGCCTGGCTCAACAGTAACATCCGCCACTGCAATCGTCTTCGAGATTTTGAAGACGCTCGAGTCAACAATCTTGACCGTCCCACCATTGAGCTTTGTGGCGTTGATTGTGGACAGAGGAAAAGAGAAGGGGTTGGGAACTTGGCCCTGTGGGTCTGAAGGTGCTACATTGCTGGTGGGTGGGTCTATCTGGATACCAGATGGTCAAAGAATGGGGATTAACCAAGTCCTCAACCGGATACGCACTCGAGGGAAAGATGAACAGCGCCTTTGAGGGAATGTGGTCGAAAGCGGTGATATCCAGCTGGAAGTTTTTCGCGATGACCTCCTTTGGAACATGAGCGAGCCAGTCGGTCACCTGGAGGACGTGATTCATCGCGTCACAAACATGCAACGCTATAAGATAGTAGGCTCAACCTGAAAGGTACTGGTTTCGCTGAAACTGCCATCGGGAAATACCTGCAGGTAGCGGGATCATAAGCTGAGAACTGATAGGTACTTATGCAACAGACCAACAAGAATTCTGAACCCTCTGGTGTGTCAGCTGTGGCCTGCAACGAATGTGGTATACCAGGGGGGAAGTACCACAAATCGCCGGCATTCTAGAAACTAGTGTGATTGGAAGGCTAGGCAGCAACACCCAATCACTTACGACGGTTGCCACATAATTTCGCCCATTTTCATCGACAGATGTTATTTGCGTAGACCCCTACTTAGCGCCGTCGAGCGGTCTATTGGTTTATGGCGGAGATGCCGAGATGTCTTTACCTTGATGACATAAGCCCACTGGAATGACCCGGATCAGACGATTTGATCGACTGAGCTCCGCGTCTAATCCCCAACGTACCTCTGCAGTCTTGTGCAAGTGAAGCTCGCTATACGAGACAAGTGGTTACTGTTCGGAAATTTCGCACGCTGACTCAGTAACCCACCGAATAGCACCAGCCTTGAGACGCATGTTTACACCAGCCATACCTGGAAACGTTCAGCATTGATGGGTTTTCTCGAGGTAAGGCAATGCAATGAGCCGTACTGGTGGCAATAGGCATAACATTAACTTGAGGGCCACAATCAGATCGTGTCGGTCCGGCATCGCTCGAAACGGCTCACCGTTTTGTTGTCTAGCCCAACCACCAGTATAGATAGGGTTCTTGCTCAGTGCAAAGGGCCACTTTGCATTCGGTCTGAGGAACAAGGATAAAACAAATATACAGAGAAATTTGACAGTGGAAGAACGCACACGTCCCCGTTGTCCGTGCTAGGGGGAGCAAGGATATCGGGGTTCTGTTGCTGAACTGGAATATTCTGCGGCCCGAGGATCGCAGCACCGAGGGCACCTCGGATGGGTTGTGCAGGACCAGGAACACCTGGAGGATATACGGGATAGTTGGGATTATCGCTGGCTGGAGGAACAGTCTGGCTCGGGGGGGGTGGGTATCGTTGACGAGCCCACAGACGAATCAAAGGTCTTCCCTGCACGAAAGGCAATGTCGCGTGGGGGAGCACCGTATACGAAAGTGGCCAGACAAGCAGAGATGTAGAAACCCTTGAAGAAAATGGCCATTGGTAGTGATGCGTACTAGGAAGTGATCCCGCCGTAGTATAGCCAGCGCATCCGAGCTATTTATAAATAATATCAATGCACAAACCGCGAGAGGAAGTGGACCCACGGCAAAAGGGATCCCTGATTCCATGTGCAGCTGTTCACGAGAACAGTTCCAAGTATTATTCCGTGTCAAGCAGTCCAAACAGACAATACAAAAGGTACGTATGGGGCAAAGAATTCTGACCATTTCTGGCATTCGTGTATGCAAATCGGACCAGAAGAATTCCTCGGTGTCAAGAAGGATCCAGAACTGGGATGGAAGACTCGCATAGATGAATACAGATGTATCCTTGTATTCCGGTTTCGCCTAGTTGCCGTAGACTCGAGTCACTGCGATGATACCGCAACCCGTTCCTTTGACATAGACCCTGAGGAAAGATACAGATACAACCAAAATAGATGATGGTACAAAGAGTAGGACGGCTTGAACCTGAAGAGTTCCATCCGCAGTACAGAGGAAATCATCTTAGTTCGTCACCATGGAAGGTAAGAACCGCGGGGGCCTTTATCATTTCCTGTCAAGCGGACAGTATGCATGTGACGATCTCGTGGGGCTATGATGAAGTAATAGCCTAGGGCATCGGCTGTTCAGTAAGAATAATCCTCGTGGATATGCCACGCACCAGAATAATGTGTGTCCACTATCAGGCACACAGACCTGAAACTACCCGTGCATCAAGCCGAGGTGTTGTGATGAGCACGATGAGCAGTCAAACTCTAGAGGTTCGCACACCCATAGAGCACCGTCGAAATTTTTCTAAGATCTTTCATCCTCGGGCATTTGCTTCTGAACCATACCCGCGTACGCCGTTCATCGCCACGTGGAGGGTACACAAAGGAGCTTTTGAGTGCCACTGAACGGCCGAACGTGCCAAGTGGTCCAATCACCCTTGAGGTAACTTAGTTGGTTCGTCTCTGGGATATTTGTCAGGGCACGCTCACTTAACATGGCGGCGATAGTCAGGTGTGTCAGACCAGGGTGGTGGAAAACTTACCGTTACCCTACGGAGTTACAACTCCGCTACGTTGGCGGTCATCGCAAACCTGACATCCGTGTACATAGTCCATCCTGTGGAAGCGAATAATCCATTGGCGACTTCAAGCGCACCGGCGGAAAGTCTACTGGAGTCATGGTGCATTTTTGAATTTGCGGATGCGCGTATTGCGAATTTCTATCCATGCGGGAATAGAAGGATCGAACCAAGATGGGCCTCGAAAGAGAACGCCGTAAAAGATCATTAATCATTGATGATGGTCAATGAGTCATGGAAGCGAAACAAATAGTACAAGTTGCCGCGGCGCCCGCTATACCCCCGAGGGTTTAGAAAACTTGCTCGAGCACGGTGGGTATCTGGCAGTAGTTCCTGTACAGTAATGTATGCACGGTGCCCCCAAAACTAAAACCTTGCTGAGGAAATCGAGATGGTTTTGGTACCTTGACTAATACTCGGTTACGAGAAGTAACTTATATGCCTGGAGTTCTGAGTCGGAAGGTAGCCTGGTAAGGGCTCACCTTCAAGTTCACACACACACCCCGTTCCCGATTTCCTTGTGACTTCCGACGCATCTATAGTTGGACAATAGTTTAACGAGGACGAAAGGTCTGCGCGTGAATTCAAGTAAGGAAGGTATTGATGGGCAAAATAGAACCAGAGTGCGTTATCCGAGAACACACAATGGAGCAAAACGTTGAAGCGGGATGGCGGTTGTTAATCGCACGACCGCTGGAAAGGGACCGGGAGACGCAAATGCAGAAAGCTGAAAGGAGGGGAAAAACGCGACGCAACTTCAAGCTGTGGCATGGCGGAGGCACTACTCGCCTCCTGCTCACGGTGCTGCGCGCGGGCTTTTATAGTTCACTACTAGCTATTTACAATCTATACTAATTGACCCTAGCACTAATAAAGAGGGTGCGTCCTGAAAACGAGCACGTGATAACGAGGGCGAGGGGAAATGTAGCGAATGGGGAGGCGACGCGATGCGTGCGCGCTGTCCTGTGGCGTCGGTCAAGTCGGGCGAGGCTGTGCTGGATGTGTTGGGCGAAAGTCGAAATAGGCCAGTTCTGAGGCCGGCACGCATCCATGCGTTACAATAGCCACTGTACCCTGCGCCAGAAATATATAAGCGACGACGTGCCAAAGAGGCGACTAGTGTGGACCGTTGAGAGATGGTAACGAGAAGTTCGTTGCAGAAACCATCACTGTTTCCGCGAGGCGCGACGCGCCCATGATAACTGAACCCGTGCCACGACTGGCAGCAACATGGATCCGTTTCAAGCTCCCACTGAAGTTTACATCACCCTCGGAGTCGTCTTGCCAATCTCGTTACTACTAAATATCACAGTTGATAGTACTTGGGCGGGTGAAGCAAGCTAACGATCGCTAGTACCCTCCTAATGCAAACCGGGCATATGTCTGGTTCTATCGCAGATGTCCAGGGACAAATAGTGTTATTTCACAAGCACCACGATGGCCGCAACTTAGCACAAGCACCCAAACATCTCAAGCAACATCCCCAGATTTGCCTGATGTTGGCCCTACCGAGCATCGTGATAGCTACCAGTCTTCATCGAGGCCCAGGCACTGTCAAAATTTCTACTCTAGTTCTGATATCCAGCGTATCTGTACAATGAACGGGTCACACGGAGTAGCATGCAGGTATTGTGCGGCGAAAACGAGCACTTGTAAAGCATGTAAGATGCGTATTAGTACGATCCACGATCAGAGAATGTAAGAAATAGTCACAATTCACGTCAGGTTCTGCCAATGACTCAGGGCAGATGGACTGGGTGGGTTCAAGTGTTAGAAGTCGTCGTCTCGAGGACAGCGTCCAACACAGGTTCTGGGTGCCGAGCTCTCCAGCTCTCCAAGCCTCGCTTGAAACAGGCATTGTTGACTCCTCGATGCACGAACTGGAACGTGACACCTTGTTAAAGTAGAAAACGCAGATCAGTTGCCGAATAGTTGGATACTCAAGCGGATCACCCACCTAGTGACTCAACCTCTCTATTCCGCATCTCGTCGTCGAAGAATAGCTAGGTCATATACAGCATAAAAATGAAAAATAATATGACGAACGAAACAACTCACCATCTCAGAATATGGTATCCCTGTCTTTTGGTGAAGCTGTTTGAAGTGTGCTATCTTCGAACCTAGTAAGGGGCGCCATAGGTAACGACGAAGTGATGAGGCT
>Ga0307512_10003938_pt1 | contig 16613 bp, 17 predicted proteins | sample 14_EM_MG_FD_200267 | JGI IMG/M metagenome (GOLD analysis project Ga0307512, IMG submission 200267) | Populus trichocarpa ectomycorrhiza microbial communities from riparian zone in the Pacific Northwest, United States - 14_EM | ecosystem: Host-associated > Plants > Roots > Unclassified | place...
CACGCACAACTTATGTGTAATATCCCTAGTCGTGCTAACCTTCACACTGGATATAGTTCTTGTTGGGTTCTGGAGATATCATATCATACCCCTTCTACAACCGTTAAAGTCATGGGAGCAAATGAAGGTGAGCATCTATCCAATATTCTAGTATATGCATTCGAGCATATATATAACAAAGAAAGGCGGGATGTGTGTGATTAAGGTTTCTTTTTCTCAAGGCCCGGGTTGGTTTCATGGATCAAAGGTGTAGTGAAACACCACAGTTCGTGACAACAGAATGGGATATAAGAAGCCCATCATTCCACCGAAGGTCACTGCTACCTGCAACATACACAACCATACTCCGATTTATTCTACATCACATCGTACGTCTATAGTAGTTTACCACCATCATTGTTCACAGAAGATGTCGACAAAGGGATCTCCACCGAAGACAGCGAATATGGCTGCACCGGGTGGCCCATTTGGCTCGCAACAGCGCCGTGACGACAATTCAGGATCGTCTGATAATGGTTCATGAACTACCACTGGCAAAGACAGTCGATCTAGGAAACACGCCAAGCAATATCAACCGCCGCATGGGTATGGTTACCCTCCTTCACAGCAGCCATTTCCAGGCGCTCCGCAGTTTTATCACCATTCTCCATCCAACATGACACACAGTTCCCAACCTACCACCAGCGTAAGCCAACAATATCCAAGTTATGGGCCACCGTGGCAGGAATATGACCTCCACCAAGGCGGTTATGGCGAGTCTCGAATGTTTCCCCAGCAGCAGTTCCCAGGACACGGGCCGTCATCTCCAGGTGCACAGAGTGTGCCTCCAGGACCACCGGGAAACAATCCAGTCAATCGGCCAACATCTTCCAGCTCTCCTCCTCCACCTGGACCTCCTTCCGGCGCACCTGGGAGACCTCCCATTAGCCTCCCAACGAAACGATTCCTGCCGCCTGCTGAGCCCCGGAAAACAGACGTTGCAAGGATTGCGGACTTGCCACCATTGCCGGAGATTTCCTATGACGAATATGATGCAGATGATGAGAGCGACGATTCGTCGAACTTGGGCGGTGCAGAGGGTAAACCCCCAGTCAGCCTGAACCAAACCGAATTCTCCTTGAAGCAATTTGCCAAAAGGATGGGGCAGGTCAACTATAGTGCGTTCGACAAGTGGAGGAAAGTATGGGTGGCTGGGTTCCTCGGGAAAAAGCATCGGTCCATTATCCGGGGGCAGAACTGATTGAAACAGCTAAGAGATGGACCCCTGCACTGGGAGACGGCGGTTGCAGATTTTCTGGAGACATTTGCAAGCTGGATGCCATTGGATAATTTCGATAATGCCGAATGGATTCGTCGGCAACGGGTGGAGATGGTTTTAAAGGAATGTGCAAGCGAAATTCGGGAGGCGAGGAAAAAGGCAAAGCGAGGCAACAAGCAACCGGCGACGGATTTGGGAGAGTGCGCGAGCAAACAAGCGAGAAGTACCCTCCCAGAGTTGCCAAATACAACGTTCATGGTTGTGATTTGCTGCATGTCGAATGGCAACGATATCGTTCTTTCCCCAAACCAACTCCGAGCCGTCTATACCGATGTGAGGCACTGGGACGAGCTGATTGATTTCATCAACAGAAACGGACGCCCGACAGATCCATACATTCTAACATCGAAGTTCAAGTGCACTTTGGAGCATGCCGAATTGGACGAAGAGTATATGGGATTATATCCAAACGAGCAAATGATAACGGACCCCATCTATGGCCAGATTTCGTACCACTGTTGCCTGTCCAATGCTTTCAAGTTGAAACTTGGACACGATCCGAAAATATTTTTGGTCGAAATGACGCGAGCTACTGGGAAGGCGATTGGTGAGCGCATAAATAGACCAGCGAAGGTAATCCCTGCTAGCCGTGTTAAGGCTAGATGTGCGCAACTGCTAATCATTATACATAGACATTGAAAGGTTCTGAAGAGGGTGGAAGAGAGGAGGGAGAGGAGGATGGTGGGCATGAGAATGATACTTGTATTAATGTAAGTTCTGATTGAAAGAATAGAATTGATTGTATTGCATCTGTATATATTTGTTCCAATGGTTGCTTGTCTGTGAAATACCTAACAGCGCGATGAGTTTCAGGAGTGCCGGAATATGAGCCCATCTGCCCAGCTTACATCTGAGCAACTGAAAGAGATCATTGAGGATGAAAAGAACAAGGACAAAGGTGCAAGGGAGGTTCAGGAGCAAGTGGAGGATGGTGAAGTGGTCCTTGATCCAGCAAATACGAGCTCAGGGTTGAATATGGTTCTCAGTACAATCAACAACGAATTTGAACACGAGTGTCTCGATGAGGCAGTCAGGCTGCTGAATGCTCATCGTATTCGTCAATCAACAGATGACCGGGTACCAGGCCACAAGTATTCAATTCCAGGCCTGCCCGGAACAATGTGTCTGGCGCACCATGTTTGGGCCATCTGGTTCATCATGAGGAGGTGGGTTTGGGATACTGATATGCCAGGAGCACTGGTGGCAGATGAAATGGGACTTGGAAAGACTTTCACCTCGGTTGCAGCGGCAATGCTTTGGAAATTGGTCACTGAGAAAGTTGTAATGGGGTTGCCACTGTCCATTTTATGGGGGAATAGCCTTGAAGAGTGGGTGATTTTGGCGGTCAACGACTTTCCCGGCATTGTTGGTGAAGAACGAGAGTGGTATCCGCTCCAGAGATTGAATTCTGTGCCCCGCCGGCTGTTGGAGATCCAGACAACACCACCTCACAGGCATCCAGCACTTCTATCAGCCCTTGAATCAATCTTGGTGGTTACTAGGCCCGGAGTGGCTGAGACCTTTAGGACCGTCATCGACGAGATGACACATGGAACCGAATTCAAACTGGTCAACATGTTGCACGCCGAAAATGCGAATCTCACCCACGAGGATCAGAACACCAGTATTGACGAGCCGGAACACCGATGGAATGTCCACCTTGTGTCATATGATACCTCAACATCCAGAGCCAAACCATCAAGTAACGGCCAACTCTCCTACTGTGCATGGAGTTTTTGGATTTTCGATGAGTCCCATTGGTACAAGACTAAAAACAGTGTGGGCTGGCACATTGCGATGAATGTGAAAATTGGATTCAAACTTCAAGTCACGGCTACACCGGGATTCCATTCACTCTATGACTTGTCCTATCAGGCGATGTGGCTGTTTTCACGTGCACCTGACGATCCAGAGGATGAGACTGTGATGGACAAGCATCGTGCAGATGCATTGGATTCCGCTGTGAAAAGTTTGATGCATGCTATCCGGACTGAAGACGAAGATGCTCAACAGGACGCAGTGCACTGGATGATACAGATTGCAAAGCTTTGGACGATAAGGAGGTGGTCGGAATCAAAACTTGCCAACGGAAAACCACTAGTGCGGATACCGAAGGAGAATGCACACCTCATTGATCTCGAGTGGACTGAGGACAAGCACGCAAAACAGAAGACTCTTGTGGAGAGATACACCTCGCGGGGTGCTTCAGGTGCATGGAGGGTTCATAGATGGCGGCTAGCATGTTTCTCATTAGTGCCGGGAGACACCGAGGATCGCAACGACGTTTCTGGACAATGGTACGATGAATGGCCACTCAATACTTGGGTGGATTCTCCGATTTTCTGATGACTGAGAGAGACAATTCCGCCAATGCTTGTCAACGAACATGTGGAGTATCCCGAACCTGACGAAGACGACCCATTACGAGAGGCGCTCCTTCCGGAACCAGAGAGACACGAAAATGCTCTCCCCAGTGCACCTCCTCCACAACAAGCAGTGCTGTTTTGTCCTCTTCATGGCCAAGTTCGTCATTTGAAGTGGTGGCTAACGAAGTAGTTTGCAGATCATGTGGATATTTTCCACATGTATGCAGAAATGGGCAATGATGAACACACAGAAATGCAGCTCAGATTCCAAGATTCACACAATCCCTCTGTATTCGTAACGACACCCCAAGTGGGTGGGACCGGTTTGAATCTTACTGCAGCAAACCATGCGGTAATAACTCAGAAGTTCTGGGTACTGAACGAGCAGCGGCAGGCATTTGCATGAGTGGTCTGGTTAGGGCAAACAGAGTACCACATACTCGGTTACTGAATACGGGTCCTGGTGGCTATGATAACCTCCCGAGTGATCTGTACCAACTCTCTGGAGTGGCCCAAATGAGAGTCCTGCACGGCTTGATGAGTCAACCGAACATCACAACGTCGATGATTTACCGGATTCTGGAGTCTCATGAAGACCATACAAAGCAGCTGACAGAGAATGAAGACACTTTTCAGTCAGATGAGCTATCATCTTAGATTGTAAGAACGCTTCATCAAGGTATGCCTCTTTAGACATTCAACCAATGTAATCTTCTTAACAGATACAAATAGTCAAAAGGTCATTTGTATGGCACACTATACTGCATAAATGAATCATGTTTCTCTGTCATTTTAAAGCAAATCAAAGTTCTGTTGTTGGAGTTGGGGTGTCTTTAATGAGAAATTGCTTGAGTGGGATTTCATTTGCGTTCTTGATTGTTATTATCAATGACTAATACGAGATGTAGACAATTGATAAGCTAAATTACAAGCTCCCGGGCTGGCCTATCTCATGATGAATGGCCTGAGTCGAATGTTGAGAACGCTGCAGCGAAGGGCTTCGAATCATTCGTCAGTAGCGATTTTGAGGTGCACCGGAAACCTATGGCCACGTACACATTTTGAAGTCAAATGAGTGAACAATGCCCAATTCAGCGACTTTCAGGCGCACCTGAGAGTCCTGGCCACATGTCATGAGTCTCGTTTAGATAGATTGCGCACTGCAGATTTGGCAATCCAATTTGGCAATCAAGTAAGTCATAGCGATATTGAATAGCTGTGTCAGAATATGAGACACCGACTGGCTGATTCCGGGCAAAGCCGCAGCTTTTGCTGCCATTTGATTCAAGTTCAGGTGCACCGGAGAATTATCGGGATACATTTTGAGTCGCGTTATGATAGATCCAGCACCGCTTATTTGCCAATCCAATTTGGCAAGGAGACTGTCTAGGCGATATTGTGATTTCTTGTGTCTGAATTTGAGACACGGCTCGCTTATTCGTGGCAATCCCGCATCTATTGCTGGCATATGCTCAAAGTTCAGGTGCGCCGGAGAGTCCTGGGCACCTATCGGCTTGACTGTCACTGCATAATTGCCAATCCCATTCCGCAATTAACTCAGTCGACATGATAATTGAGTTCCGGTGTCTGAATATGAGACATGGGCTCACTTATTTGTGGCAAAGCTGCAGCTGATGCAGGAATATCATAGTCGTTCGGGTACACCTCAGATCGGCATCCCAGAGCGTCGGAGACTGAGACACGGCTCGGGTATTCATGGCGAAGCTGCACCTTGCGCTGCTGGGTATTTCCTGGCCTATGATTGAAGTTCAGGCATGACTGAGATCTGCAATCCAGTCCCGAATGACGTTCTGGGATTTCTAAGAGGTCAACTTTCGCAAGCTGCGACTCATTATGAATGTCTCATTCCAGGTCAGGCACGCCTCAACTGCGACAATAAGCCTCTGAAGCGCATGTTCCCCACTTCATAGCGCTCTTTTTATTGTAGTTTGCTTCATTCTCATCATGTTTTCTTCGGCTTTGAATCAGTGGACACTGTGCACACAGATTGTCATCTCTCATGACACTGCACATTTAGGTGCAGGCGGCTCATCCCGCTCGCCCTCTGCTATTATATCAATCTATGCTTGATCGGTATGTGAAGGCCGCCACTAAAATGCCTTTAACTCTTAGCTCCGGGTCAACTGTCCTTTGGAGGAAGGTAGCCCTGCACAACTAAACCATAAATTCATAGATCTGGCCAATTATCAACCTCACTTAACTCGATATTGCCTAGTAGTATGTTTGGACCTCTGCTTCCAAATCCTAAAATACCTTCTGCATCATCGAGCTCTGTCAAATGATCTGCAGCTCGAGAGCGTGAATCTCAAAAGACAGATTCTGCTCAGCGACTCTACAAGATGGCCGGCAACTCCCGCTCACCCATGTACCGCACTTACTCCAAGAGGTCTAAGTTCTCAATGCTTGGAATGCAGACTTAACTTGATTCTGACTAAATGTATGTTTGGGCCGCCAAAACTCGTATCTGAAAATAGATTATGTGACCTGATTTCCATCATGAGTGTTACGTGGGTACAACACCTATCCAATAATACTTTGCTAAGTACTATGGGCGCGTACAGCCGTAGATCCTATCCTTCTATTCTGAATCGTTCTCAGAATCCTGTATTGAACAATCTAATTCCTCAGGAACTAACTGTTGCTTCGAATATTGTTTTACCTTAGGATAGCTTGCTGTTCCTTCTTCGAGCCTAATGGGCCTCCTGCAATCCTTAACTCGATGGGCCCCTCTTCTATCAGATGGCCAGGTGCAGCGCAAGCACTCTCCATCCGTTTTCCTCCTTTCTATCTCTGTGCTTTTGATCCCTTCCATTTCTTTATAGCTCTTTCCTTTCTCTACTCGGAAAGACTTCTTAGTTTTCTTTGTAGGATTAATGCGTCGAGAGGTAGTTTTGCTGGCACTCTTAAGTGCTGCAATTCTTTGCTGAGGTTGTGATTTCTTTATAAATGTTTCGCAATCTTGAAGCATTTTTTCCTGGCGATCATATCCCTCAATATCACTAGACGACTCTGCTATACAAGACTGCTTAGTCTTATTCTGCGATCTGGAGTCTCCCTGAATATCTCGAGGTGTCGCCGATACTTCTTTCCCTTGTTGATTGGTGGAATGGTTACTGCGTTCTCTTATATTATTGATATGGATAACTAATCCTGATTGTAATCCGATAATCAAAGAAATCCACCAAATGCTTTGAGCAAGGAAGATATACTGATTATCTCTTGCGTAAGAGATGATCTTTTCGAGGGCGTATACAATAACGTCGTTATCGTTCTCAAAGTTAATAGTCATTCGTTGAATAATGCTTTTATCAAAGGTGCGGGGCTGCCGCTACAGAAAGCTAATAGATTGTAGATATAGGTATCATAAAAACGCAATAATAATTAAGGGTTCTTCTTCGCTGGTAGGTATCCGTCTTTTCGTAACTCAAGCTGGTTGTCCCCTCCATCGTCAGAACAATAGGGTCTCTTTATAGTCTCTGAAATGAACAGTATGGGCTTAGCATCGCCTTCGATGATACCCTGTTTTCTCAGTACGGGCTCAGCATCGCTCTCGATGATCCCCTGATTCTTCCGTACTATAAATTCATCCCTCAACATCAGGCCACTACCTCACGGGTCTTATCACCCGAAAATTCCTTATCATAATAAATCCCTCAATAACAGCCACTTATCTGTGGGTCTTATTGGAATGCCCGGAAGATATCCTTGCGGCTTATTTGCGTGCGCTTAACGGAAGTGCTCCCCACAATTGCAATTTATCTTTGGGTCTTATCGGAATGCTCGGTAGATATCCTTGAGACTTATTTCCGTGTGCCAAACGGAAGTTCTCGCTGATCTTTGAGTTTGTTCTGTAGTTAACTCTTCAGGCTCACCGGATACCACTCCGTGCTGAGAGAACGTAGATCCTGACACATATCATATGTTGAGATCCAGACTCATGCAAATCAATGCAAGGTGCTCTCTTCTGGTAAAACAAATGGCAAAAATCCCTCAGTTACGTCATACTTAGGTAGAGACAATTCTCGATGCCGGGGTGTGCCTTGCCTTTATCCACTCGTTACGAGATGGAGGTTCGGAGCCCTCTTACTCATCTAGACTATCAAATGCCATGCAATACTGTGCAAGTGCCGCATAATATCTAGAAGTGATAGAAGCTTCCCGCGATGCTTGGCACCTGCTCAACTGCCTCGCGCAAAGCTTCCCGTAACGATTATTGAACTCCTGCTAAACAGCATAATCCTGGCCATAACTCGGAGGGTTAAAACATGGTATGTGTTTTTCCACGCCCTCTACAAGTGCCATTATTACTGTTAAGGGAGAACCCCTAACAATGAGAGAAGTTCAAAGAGAGCGACTCTTGAAAGCTGGAGTGATGAAAAGACAACTTCGAAGATTGCAATCAACTGTCAGAGTAAGGCAAGCCTGCAATCCCCAGCGAATGAATCTTATTGTAACCATTTAATCTTCGGTGCACGTCAATTCCCCGGAACTGCATGCATGCATGCAATCATCATTTCTATGCCCGCTGTGAGATGATGTCTCACTATGCATTCATACTTATCGTAGCATATAGCTTTCAACCTCAACATTCATGTAAGCCGATATTGTAGTAGAGACTCATAATGAATATGTGATTTAACGGTGTGCAACTTACTCGATATTAGGCGCAAAATCAGAATGTGAGTGAGTATTTATGACTCATTTGTTAGCAATCTTGGCATCGACGAGTGCTTGAATCCATAAGATTACCCCTGAATTATCCATTGTACCTTACCAGATTTTCTCTACGCCTGTATCTACGTGTGTATCTCTCCTTCGTATACCAAATTCTCTCCCTCCTCCATTGACTGCAACATTGTTGTGAAGGATATTCTGGAGACACGGCACAGATGAACACATGAAAGGGAAGTTATGCTTACGATATCGCCTTATCGACTGCTAACTTAGCTGCAGCATCCTGATACAATAGACTATCGTGAATATACGTGTGTCCTTCCAGCGGATATACCACATATGGAGATTCATAATGCTCCTCGATCAATAACAAACTCAGTATGACCCCCTTGCAACTCAGCCGTCACTCATTGAGTTCTGCAAATTCTCAATGCTGCACCAATTCAATGCCATGCGGTCACGTCAAATGCTCAAGCATTCACGCATAATTACTTCGTATAGAGGAGTCATATACAGGGGCACACGTTTTCATTCAGGTTCTCAGTGCTCCATTTGGCCAGATCCAAGGGTTAGTAAATGTCGCAAGTTTTCTTCCGGTGTGTCTTGTTCAGGTGCTTCTTGTTCAGGTGCGTCTTGTTCAGGTGCGTCTTGTTCAGGTGCGTCTTGTTCAGGTGCGTCTTGTTCAGGTGCGTCTTGTTCAGGTGCGTCTTGTTGTATTCTATGTGCGTTGGCTTTAGCTAACCTCCAATTCATGCATCCATACAGAGTGTTGTTGATGGGAGAGTTGCTAACATTCGGCATTAGGAATCCATCCATTCCGGCGCAGCTGACAACGAATCCATCCATTCTGGTGCACCTGACAACATTGTAATTCGCAACAGCAGACTGCCGTCCTCGATATAAATATGAACCATTGAAGTCATCTCTCCTGAAACCTTCAAGGCGCGCCTCGAATTGCATCCTCCTCGACTATGTGCAACTTCTTGCTCCATTCATCCCGATATTCTATTGCACTTAATCTTGTATTTACTGCTTATACACTCTCTCCCACATTCCCCAACTGTCTATCTTCATTGCAGCAAATGGAACCTATGCCCAGCCAGGTGAGGAATCACTATTCACAGAAAAATCAAGAAGCACGCCTAGAGAGAGCACTCGCATTCGAGAAAGCAACCAATCATCATTTCCCATGAAGTGTTTGCCTTCCAATTATCTGCCTTCGTGCAACATATTGCGGATGTCTAATATCCCCGATTCCATTAATGAAGCAGGGTGATGATACCGATCAGGACATCGGTGATGGCGAAAGTGAGGGCGAGAGTGAGGACACCGGAGAGTCCACGTCATCATCCGACATCAAAGAAGACGATTTGGATCACCAGCAGGAGGTCCTACTTCTGGGCCAGGCGTGCCGGGACAAGTCATTATGAACTACAAGGGTTCCATTGCCAAAGAAACGTAGCCGTGCCGATACTGTTATTGCACGCCCTCTGCTTCCAAATTCCCAAAAACCACCTGGGTCAATGGCACCACCAGTGCTCAAACGCCAAAAGTCAGCCCTCCTCAACAAGTCATCCGAGTCTGACCGTGCACCATCCGCCCAGGCGTTGCCGCAACCCAAGTCTAGTGGAGAGCAGAATCCTCCACCACCCAAGGCCAGTGCAGATAAGAACGTTCCCCAACACCAAAAGGCTACTTTTGCGGTAGCGAAAAGGTTCATGGAAGCAATTGTATTCACGAAGACTCCTTGGCAAATATTATCCGATGACAAGTACTAGATGGTTGAAGAAGCTTGGACACTTGCCATTGAAGCTTAGGATTGTCAGCGGGCATTAGCAGGTGCTCGTGCAGGTACACCATCTGTGTGTCAATTGCCCAGTGGTCCATCCCTCAAAATCGATCTGCAAACACGAGAAGCTGTAAGTCTTCGATTCTGTTTAATGCTCCTCTATCAGATCTACGATATAGACTACGCCCCAAATTATACATAGTTGAAACTGAAGATCAGTACTGTTCGAGGACGGTTGGTAGATGGGGCATGGCGAACTGTTGTCCGTAGTTACCAGTTTGATTTGCTCTCTGAGACTGAGCTTTGGATTCAGGTTAAGGAGCTCCTGTTTGACGATGCATATCTCTTCAAGGTCGGGGATGATAAGAAGTCATGGTTCATGCGAATGGAAGTGCTTGATCTCATTTACCATCAATTTTTCTTTACGGCCAATAGCTTGGGGCGCTAGCCAATGACATCACAGTATTTCCAACCTCTCGCTCCGCAGACTTTAGCGCTGGTAGCCGCAGCTATTCATTGTGCACTCTCTGAATATGCAGGTGGAAAGAAGGCCACAGTTATGTTTTCTCAAAATGAATATCGAGGTACATTTTGTCCATCCCCTATGATAAATTTCACTCCGGAAGCCTCTGCACTCATCAATCACACATTAGTGGGCCGCTTCAAACCCCCTCCCACCACCATGGGGCGCAACTCCGCTAGGATAGGCGCTCCTCACTCCCCGTCAGCGCTCCTCAGCCTAGATTGACTCTCTTCTATATCCTTCCGCAGTCAATTCCTCCTCGTTCGGTGCTTCTCCGCTGGGATAGGCGCTCCTCAATCCCCGTCGGCGCTCCTCAGCCTAGATTCACTCTCTTCTATATCTTTCCGCAGTCAATTCCTCCTCTTTCGGCGCTCCTCCGCTGGGATAGGCACTCCATAATCCCCTCTGTCTTGATTCAGCGCTCCTCTATTTCAATCCGCGCTCTATACCACCATTTCCGCGCTCCTCAGCCAGGGATGGGAGCTCCCCAATTCCCACCAGCGCTCCTCGGTCTGGGTTGTTGCTCCTGTATTGGATTCCGCACTCGGTACCCACCCTCCCCCTTTTCGGTGCTCCTCTTGTCCCTGGTAGCCGGTCCCCTTTTACATCCGACTATATCATATTGCCTTTCAAACCCCAATTTAGATTCGCACCTAGCTAACATCTCATTACACCTTTGTTAAATATCACAAATTGAGCCAAACGACATTGGAATTCAATTTCAGCCACATGCCAGGTACGAATAAAGTGCAAATACAAGGAGCGCCTCCAGCTTCTTTGTGCCGTTGATGAATTATGTGTTCCTGCTTTCGTTGGCCCTGATGAGATGGGAGAAGTAGTGGATGACATCGACACCATGTTTGATTGATATCATTTGTCTGTTTAGTCGGGTTATTGTTTCGGTGTACCTGCGTTTATGTTTGAATCACTTGCCTTTTTCTTTGGTACCATAATGTAGCGAGGCAATAAATTCAGTGTTGAAGAAGATGGTAGCTAGTATGATTCAGAATTGATAATGAACAATAATCCATGCATCATATTCGCCGTTGAGGGAAATCGATTGTTTGTGGACATCCGGAGAGTCTCAGATAACGCCTGCAGCCCTCCCAATGAATATCTATACGAACCCAGGCATCTCTCAGAGTTTGTTTGTGATTTCTGCATTTGTTCGGCGACACTTCCAGGTGCACCCAAAGTTCTCTCCGGCGCTCCGACGTGTTCCCAAACTTATCACAATCACTCCCAGTTACTCCTGTACCAGTCATCAGTGATCCCAGTTACTCTGAAGGCCGGCCGGAATGCCCTCCTAGGGTCTGAGACTCTCCTGACATTGATGCTTCTAAGTTTACACTCCACATCCTCTCAGACACTCCTGGAGTCTTCCAGAGACTAAAATACGTTTTGCTGATGAACTTGTTGCAGTGCGTACTCGGATGCAGTGTACCTGTGTCCAGGCATACAAGGGATAATCACGAGTGTGAATTGAAGAAATCATCATGAAAGTGTGTTATAGATAATAGATAGAATTCGTACTAATATTTTAAGATCATCTTCGGTGCTCTGTGTTGAATGTTTTCTGCTGCTTGTCTCCTTCACTTCCCTTGCGACAATGCTGTCTCTTTATAGCAACGTCCCAGGCCCCCACGCCTAGCTGCCATAACCACGAACGTTTTCTCTATTGTTATTGTGTGAAAGCAATGTGGTTTGAAAGCATTATGCTCCTGACAATCAGGCCATCCATCGCATGTAAAGACAGATTTAATTCAGACTCCACGCATTCATATCAGTCGGCAGTTGGAACTTCCACCAACCAAGTTGGTGAAGCTTATCGTCTCTTAAATCCCTCATATGCATGAGTTTTTTTCAATTATGTCATAGATTCAATTGGCGACCAACCGATACTATGCCAACGTAGATTATTGATGCCTAAGCTCTTATCCGATACGAGGTCACATTGCCATCCAGACTAATCAGGCTAATGAATAGTCTTCGCTCTACGCTCTCAGCCTACGTCATTAATCCCTCAGTTATGTGATGCTAAGGTCGAGACTGTTCTCTGACAGGAACGTGCTCTGCCGTATCCTAGCCTGTTTCGGGTAGGGGCCAAGAGTCCTCTTAATCGCATATTGACTATCAACTGCCGTGGGTACCAAATACACATGCCCCGCAAAGTATCTGGGTGTGAACGAAGTACTCTCACGTCGCGTGACTAACCTGAACTCCCGCTAAAGAGCATATTACTGACCACTTGAATAATACATGCATAGGTGTTATGCATACTGTGAGTATGTATGCATCCTGTAATCATAACCAACTATCATTATTGCTATTAGAGGTCAACCCCTAACAGTAATTAATTAATATCGTAAGTGTGTTCGTATAATTAATCTCGCTAACTAATTAATCATATAGTGGTAATATTTCGCTCGTTGATAGTGCAACCTTAATTGACATGTATTTTCACAAAATCCCTCATCTAACTCCTTGATGAATCTGGCATTCACATACTATTGGTAATATTACGTCTCAAGCATAATCTCCCTCATATCATTGTCTTTCACAGACTCAATAGTTGATGTGAATTCTACTCAACCTAATGTCACGGCTTACAATATTAAGCTGTCCTTCCGTAATGCTACTGGAAGGCTTTTCAACTGTTGCTGACTCCTCCCAGGGTATTGCTTCTGTAATTCTTTATTACGATGATTGATCGGTTTAACAATTCAGCCGGAACACATCTGTCAATTTTTTGGCAGAATGCTTCGAGCTTCTGCTATGTCTTGTTGTATTATCTTAGAGGGGTAATCTGTATCTGAATCCAATGGTCACTTGGGGATATCAGAATCCGGAATAATTATTCACTCAGATGATTTCGCCAGGAGTGGTGTTACTACAGAATCCTTAACGTATGCTGGAGGAAATATTCGGTATTCAAGATAAAACTTGAATATCTCAGTATATTGGATAATACTTATTATCCACCGAATACACTGTGCAGCAAAGATGTTATCTTCTTTCTTGAAACATCTTATTAGCAGGGAGAAAGAACACACAATAATATCGTAATCGTTATCAAATATTCTATTAGCCATGGGGCGGGGGAACCTCGTACAATTCTAATAAATAATACTAATATACTTGATAATGATAATAATGATAAATAAGAACTTGAAACTTGATAATATGTCAGCTTCATCTTTCGCAGGTAGGTATCATTCGTAATTGTGGGGCTACCCTTCCCAAGCCAAAGCCTTGTCGTTTTTTCATTGCCTTTCTTAGACTACCGAACTTTATGTCCGAACCTTAGCAATGATCTCATGTGTCATATCTTCAAGTACTCTTTTATTACGACCCAGTCTTTTTGATAGAGGACCACACATTCCAAAGGTTATTGTGTAATTGCGTAATTGGTTTTAAAGCATTATGCTCCCTTCTCTGGGCATCATCTGCAATAAGATTCATTCAAACAGTAACTTCAACTTAGATATCTTGCAACTCGTATATTTCGGATAGTCAAAACCTCTCCGTCGCCTGATGTGGTTATTTGCAGGGCTTTAAACAGATTGCTTAATATATTAAGACACAACCTTCACCATAGGAGGCTATGTGGCTTATCTGCTTCAGAGGCTTACGTGGCGACCCACCATTGCTCTGTTGACATTTGACTTGATGTACCACACCAGAAATATTGAACTGATAATGATTAACCCTACCTGTTTATTCCCTGCCCAGGAGTCGGGGGCTTATCAGGGCTTATTGACTTTGCTCAACGTCTTCATCAATCACACACACCTTGCTCAGGCCGAGACTCTTCTCCTTGGCCGGGGAGTACCCCAGTTGATCCGCTCCACAAACGATTTGCTCGAGGTCCCACTTGATCACATATTGGCTATCGTCTGCCTGACACGTCAGTCGCATTCCTTCAACTGCCGCATCCAGTCCCCTTAGCATAGTTTGAATGAATGTGGTAAGAAATAACTGGCATCTCTATAAGCCTTGAAAGCTTATCGACTGGTCGAGGTTATTGCATCATCAAATCAGTTATACCGGACTGTGTGAACTGTCAATGAATCCGCTAGCCATGAGGCTCCCAATCATATCGACACGAGGCTTGTAATCTCCCGCTAAGAATCATATTCATGGTAGCTTACTACTCCATTTGAGATCGGTGTTATGTACTATATGGTATTATTGAACCAGTTATGTAGATCTCGAAGTAGACTAGTACCAATACCTCTATTAAGGGAGAACCCCTAACAACCAGTTCAAAATCTAGGTGCACCTGAAATGGGAGATGTGCCAAAGGAACTGTATATATTTGAATATATCCCTGTAGTATAATGTTCCGATGATATGTGAATGATCTTCAATCCAACTATCATCACTTAGCCTGAATTTGAGTTGAGAGAGGAGCTTTTGCAGGGCATCTGCTCATTGGAAGGATTTGATTTTGAAATTGTCCAGTCCACGCCTCAGATGTTGATCAATCCAGGTTTTCATTTGTTGGCTAAATGATTGAGCCTGTTCAATGTTATGGTCTGACTGAAATCGATGCCATGAATTCCATAGTTCTAAGTACTTGCGATGTTTGTTGTACAATCCAGTTGCTTTGCCATATGCTTTTCGCCCTGCATGGTCAACTCCAACTACCTGCCTATGAGCCTACATCGTTGTTGGGTCAGGGGTACATGTCAGATCAGGCTTCTTGGGGCTTATTGTTTCTTCATCGGTGGTATCTTCTGGTGATTGCTCACGATGTACATTGTCTAAGGTTAGATTATTCATTGACTGGCATATCGATGGCCCTTCAGGTGCACCAACTCACGGCACACAATGATGGCTCTGGTTGATCGCATGCCGCACGATGTAAAATCCCATCCGGCAATAGCCCCTCATTCATTGATATTAGGTGGTATTAAAGATAGTGAGCCTCAAGTCGGTTCTTGTTGAATAATTTCTTTTTCCAAATGAAGCACTTAACATGTTTCTGGCAAGTGTTGACCATATTTGAGGACTGGTCAGTGAACGCAGATTCGGATGAATCTCCATGATGCTTCAGGGGGTGCTTTATAGCATCAGGGATATTGGTTAGAAAGCGAGCGAACTCAAGTTAGCTTATCAAAGCCGCATTGGGCCCCACCTAATGTGAGCGAGGGGTAAAATCAAGTCACCTTATGATTACCTATCATTATAAACCAGTAGATATATATCATATCCCGCACAATAATCATGCACATCATCTCCTGAGAGTTGTTACCAGAGAAGAGAAGGATACCGCTGTCAGCACTGCAAATACCATGATGGGCCGAATACTACGTCATTGCGGCATTGTGAGATACCCATCCGATTGAGCCTCTGAGCAGCTGATGATGAAGGTAGATCGTCGTGATACAATCGATCGGTGAGCTTTCTGTCTACCTGGATCGCCACCCAATGATCATCAAAAACAGATACGATAATTGCTCCAGTAACGATGCGTGACGGGAGCATGGATCCTGATGAGACCAATTATGGTTCAAGGTGGAGCTCAATAGGAAGCAAGCACTGTTGCTGCTCAACTCACAGGCCTCCTGTCGAATGAGGTTTCAAGGTCGTACACACACAACTTACGTGCAATATTCCTAGTTGTGCGAACCTTCATAGTGGATATCGATCATGTTGGGTTCCTGGAGATATCATATCGTATCCCTTTGATCTGTAATGTCATGGATGGGTATAAACGTGAGCAGCAATCCAATCTCGTAGTATATGAATTCCATCAGCAACAACTCTGGTTTCCGTCAGAAACACCCGGGTGTTCCGGACGGCTCTGACAGCTCTGATGGAACCTCGTACCCTCTGACGGAGAATTACACGCTACCCGTCGCCCAGGCGACGGGTCGCGTTGCATAGCATCAGCAAAATGTATTTTAGTCACTGGTC
>Ga0307512_10003939_pt1 | contig 16612 bp, 15 predicted proteins | sample 14_EM_MG_FD_200267 | JGI IMG/M metagenome (GOLD analysis project Ga0307512, IMG submission 200267) | Populus trichocarpa ectomycorrhiza microbial communities from riparian zone in the Pacific Northwest, United States - 14_EM | ecosystem: Host-associated > Plants > Roots > Unclassified | place...
CGCAGCGCAGCATCTCGCCGATCCTGCCCGTGCGTGAACTGACGGCCCGCGAGTCCGCCCCGAAGGGCACCGAGAAATGACACCTGACTACTACCTCGTGCTGGCGGCGATCCTGTTCACCATCGGGGCCGCCGGGGTGCTGGTACGCCGCAACGCCATCGTGCTGTTCATGTGCATCGAGCTGATGCTCAACGCGGCCAACCTGGCACTCGTCACGTTCGCCCGGATCAACGGCACGCTCGACGGCCAGATCATGGCGTTCTTCGTCATGGTGGTCGCCGCGGCCGAGGTCGTGGTCGGCCTGGCCATCATCATGTCGATCTTCCGTACGCGACGCTCGGCGAGTGTCGACGACGCCAACCTGCTCAAGTACTAGAGGGGCTCGCACGTGGAACAGACAGTGGGGTATGCCCCCGCGTCCGGGACGCTGAGCGGTATCTGGCTATTGGTGGCGATTCCGCTCGTCAGCGCCGCGATCCTGCTGCTGCTCGGCAAGAAGGCCGACAAGTGGGGGCACTGGCTCGGCGTGCTCGCGGTCGCGGCGTCGTTCGTCCTCGGCCTGATCTTCTTCTTCAGCCTGCGGGGCCTCGACGGCAACCGGAGCGCGGAGCAGAGCCTGTTCGACTTCATCGTGGTCGGCAAGCTGCACGTCGACTTCGGTCTGCTGTTCGACCCGCTGTCCGGCGTCTTCGTGCTGCTGATCACCGGCGTCGGCTCGCTGATCCACATCTACGCGGTCGGCTACATGGAGCACGACGAGGGCCGCCGGAAGTTCTTCGGCTACTTCAACCTCTTCGTCGCGGCCATGCTGCTGCTGGTCCTCGGCAACAACTACGTGATGCTCTACTTCGGCTGGGAGGGCGTCGGCCTGGCGTCGTACCTGCTGATCTCGTTCTGGTACACCCGCCCGTCGGCGGCCACCGCGGGCAAGAAGGCGTTCCTGATGAACCGGGTCGGCGACGCCGGCCTGGCCATCGGCATCTTCCTGATGTTCGCCACGCTCGGCACCACCCAGTACAGCGAGGTGTTCGCCGGGGTCGGCTCGCTCTCCGCCGGCACCGTCCTGATCCTGGGCATCCTGCTGCTGCTCGGCGCCGCCGGTAAGTCCGGCCAGTTCCCGCTGCAGGCCTGGTTGCCGGACGCGATGGAGGGCCCGACCCCGGTGTCGGCGCTCATCCACGCCGCGACCATGGTCACCGCCGGCGTCTACCTGATCGCCCGGTCCAACCCGATCTTCTCGGCGAACACCACGCTGCAGACGATCGTGGTCAGCGTCGGCGCGCTCACCCTGCTGATGGGCTGCATCATCGGCGCGGCCAAGGACGACATCAAGCGCGTCCTGGCCTGGTCGACGGTCAGCCAGATCGGCTACATGTTCCTCGGCGTCGGGCTCGGCGGCGGCGCGTACGCGCTGGCCATCATCCACCTGCTCGCGCACGGCTTCTTCAAGGCCAACATGTTCCTCGGCGCCGGCTCGGTCATGCACGGCATGCACGACCAGGTCGACATCCGGCGCTTCGGTGGCCTGCGTAAGTACATGCGGTGGACCTGGCTCACGTTCATGATGGGCTGGCTCGCGATCATCGGCATCCCACCGCTGTCCGGCTTCTTCTCGAAGGAGCCGATCATCGCGGCCGCCTTCGAGCGGGAGGGCTGGACCGCCTGGATGTACGGCATGGCCGCCCTGCTCGGTGCCGGGCTGACCGCCTTCTACATGACCCGGCTGTTCATCCTGACGTTCCACGGCCCGAAGCGCTGGACCGAGGACATCCACGAGCCGCACGAGTCGCCGTACATCATGACCGTGCCGTTGATGCTCCTGGCGCTCGGCTCGATCGGCGCCGGTTATCTGATGTCCACCTCGGTGCCGCACTGGCTGGAGCCGGTCGTCGGCGAGGGCGTCGAGCACGAGCCGGTCCTCGCCCACTGGTTGATCACCGTGCTCTCGCTGGTCGTCACCGTGCTCGGCGCGGGCCTGGCCTGGTCGCTCTTCCGCAACGGCACCGCCGAGCAGGAGCAGCCGGCCGGTGTGCTGGTCACCGCCGCCCGCAAGAACCTCTACACCGACGCGTTCAACGTGGCGGTGTTCGAGAAGCCCGGCATCTTCCTGACCCGGGCGCTGGTCTTCCTCGACAACAAGGGCATCGACGGCGCCGTGAACGGGCTGGCCGCGAGCGTCGGCGGCGGCTCGGGCCGATTGCGCCGGCTGCAGACCGGTTTCGTCCGCTCGTACGCGCTCTCCATGCTCACCGGTGCCGTGCTGGTCGTCGGCGCCTTCCTCGCAATCCAGCTGGGGTGGTTGGCGTGACCGACTTTCCGTTCCTGTCCATCCTGACGCTGCTGCCGCTGGTCGGCGCGCTGGTGGTGGCCTTCATCCCGCGCGCCAAGGCCGACCTGGCCAAGAAGGTCGCGTTCGGCTGGTCGCTGGCCGTGCTCGTGCTGAGCGTCTTCATGTGGATCGCGTTCAAGGTCGGCGGCGACCGCTTCCAGTTCCGCGAGTCCTACCCGTGGATTCCCAGCTGGGACGCCCGGCTCACGTTCGCCGCCGACGGCATCGCACTGGTCATGCTGATGCTGATCGCGATCCTGGTCCCGGTCGTCATCCTGGCGTCCTGGAACGACGTGGACGAGTCGAAGCGCTCGGTGCCGACGTACTTCGCGCTGCTGCTGGCCTTCGAGTTCACGATGATCGGCGTCTTCGCGGCCGCCGACGTCTTCCTGTTCTACGTGTTCTTCGAGGTCATGCTGATCCCGATGTACTTCATCATCGGTTCGTTCGGCGGCGCCCGGCGCCAGTACGCGGCGGTGAAGTTCTTCCTCTACTCGCTGGTCGGCGGCCTCTTCATGCTGGCCGCCGTGATCGGGCTGTGGGTGGTCGGCGGGCACACCTTCGACTTCACCAAGCTCAGCGACGTCGCCGCGGCGCTGGACACGAACACAGCGCGCTGGCTGTTCCTCGGCTTCTTCATCGCGTTCGCGATCAAGGCACCGTTCTTCCCGTTCCACACCTGGCTGCCCGACGCCGGTGGTGCCGCCCCGGTCGGCGCGGCGGCCCTGCTGGTCGGCGTGATGGACAAGGTCGGCACGTTCGGCATCCTGCGCTACTGCCTGCCGCTGTTCCCCGAGGCGTCCCGCTGGTTCGCGCCGGCCGCGCTGGTCATGGGCGCCATCGGCATCATCTACGCGGCCCTGCTCGCGGTCGGCCAGAACGACTTGAAGCGCCTGGTGTCGTACACGTCGATCGCGCACTTCGGCTTCATCGGCATCGGCATCTTCGCGTTCACGTCGCAGGCCGGCACCGGCGCGGTGCTCTACATGGTCAACCACGGCCTGGCGACCGGCCTGCTCTTCCTGGTGGTCGGGATGTTCATCGCCCGGCGCGGGTCGGCCCTGGTCAGCGACTTCGGCGGCGCGGGCAAGCTGGTCCCGGTGCTGGCCGGCATCCTGTTCTTCGCCGGTCTCGCCTCGCTGGCGCTGCCCGGCACGGCACCGTTCGTCTCCGAGTTCCTGGTGCTGATCGGCACGTTCACGGTGCACAAGGCGTACGCGGTCATCGCGACCGCCGGCATCATCCTGGCGGCGGCCTACGTGCTCTGGATGGTGCAGCGCACCACCCAGGGCGACCTGAACCCGGCGCTGACCGAGGTCCCGGCGATGCACAAGGACATCAGCCTGCGCGAGAAAGTGGTCGTCGCGCCGCTGATCCTGCTGCTGATCCTGCTCGGCTTCTACCCGAAGCCGGTCACTGACGTGATCAACCCGGCAGTCCAGGCAACCATGCAGGACGTCGGCACGACCGATCCGGGCCCGACGGCGGTCGCGAACGGAAAGGTGGCGCCGTAGCCATGGAGAACCTCCAACTGCCCCCGATCAGCTACGCGGCCTTGTCGCCGATGCTGATCCTGTTCGGGGCGGCCTGCCTGGGCGTGCTGCTGGAGGCGGCGCTGCCCCGCCGGTTCCGCAACGGCATCCAGCTGACGCTCGCGCTGCTCTCGCTCGTCGCGGCGTTCGTGATGGTGATCGTCGAGCGCGGGGTCCGGACCATCACGATCGGCAACGCGGTCGCCATCGACGGCCCGACGCTGTTCCTGCAGGGCTCGATCCTGGCCCTCGGCGCGGTGTCGCTGCTGCTGATCGCCGAGCGCACGGTCGAGAAGGGCGGCGCATTCGTCGCCCAGGCCGCGATCACGGTCGGCTCGGAGAAAGACCAACGCCAGGCCAGCAGCCAGCCCGGCCTGACCGAGGTCTACCCGCTGACCCTCTTCGCGCTCGGCGGCATGCTGCTCTTCGTCGCGGCCAACGACCTGCTGACCATGTTCGTCGCGCTGGAGGTCTTCTCCCTGCCGCTCTACCTGCTCTGCGCGCTGGCCCGCCGCCGGCGCCTGCTGAGCCAGGAGGCGGCGCTGAAGTACTTCCTGCTCGGCTCGTACGCCTCGGCGTTCTTCCTGTTCGGCGTGGCGCTGCTGTACGGCTTCGCGGGCGGCGTGCGGCTCGACCAGATCCACGACGCGGTCGCCAACCCGGTGCACAGCCAGGTGCTGCTCTACGCCGGGCTGGCGCTGGTCGCGATGGGCCTGCTGTTCAAGAGCGCCCTGGCCCCGTTCCACGTCTGGACCCCGGACGTCTACCAGGGCGCGCCCACCCCGATCACCGCGCTGATGGCGGCCTGCACCAAGGTGGCCGCGTTCGGTGCCCTGCTGCGCGTGCTGTACGTGGCGTTCGAGGGCGTCCGCTGGGACTTCCAGCCGGTCCTCGGCACGATCGCGGTGCTGACGATGCTGGTCGGCGCGATCCTGGCGGTCACCCAGACGGACCTGAAGCGCCTGCTCGCCTACTCGTCGATCGCCAACGCGGGCTATCTGCTGGTCGGCGTCCTCGCGCTGAACAAGGCGGGCCTGTCGAGCACGATGTTCTACCTGGTCGCGTACGGCTTCTCGGTGCTGGCGGCGTTCGGCATCGTGACCCTGGTCCGCGACGCCGACGGCGAGGCGACCCACCTGTCCCGCTGGGCCGGGCTGGGCCGCAAGAGCCCACTGTTCGCCGGCGTCTTCACGTTCATCATGCTGGCGTTCGCGGGCATCCCGCTGACCAGCGGCTTCACCAGCAAGTTCGCGGTCTTCGGCGCGGCGATCGAGGGCGGCCAAACCTGGCTGGTCATCTTCGGCGTGATCACCAGCATGCTGATCGCGTTCCCGTACCTGCGCGTGGTCGTGATGATGTGGCTCTCCGAGCCGAACGAGTCCACCCCGGCGGTCTCGATCCCGGGCGTGCTGACCTCGGCGGCCCTGGCGATCGGCGTGATCGCCACGGTGGTGCTGGGCGTGGCGCCGGCGCCGCTGATCGACCTCACCAACAACGCGGCCCAATTCGTCCGCTGACGCCGTTGGTCGAGGCCCCGGTCGGATCTTCCGGCCGGGGCCCCGCCGCGTCTCGGGCAGCCATCCGCGCAGAATTCAAGATCTGATCAAAATCAGTCTGTCGTGCGTCCGTGCGTGGTTGCGCGCCGCAGCTCCCGCCGAGTCCGGGCGGGGGCCCACCTACGGCGGCCCTCGCCCTGCCGGCTGATTGCAGACAAGCCCGGCGCGGGCTGCGCCGTCAATGCGGCTGCAGTCGGTTCCGCAGGAAACGACGCTCGGCGTCAGTTGGCGCGAGTTCGAGCGCCGCGCGGTAGCTGTCGGCCGCCTCCACCCCGCGGCCGGCCCGGCGCAGCAGGTCGGCGCGGGTGGCGTGGAGCAGGTAGTAGTCCTTGAGCTGTCCGGTCTCGGCGATCGCGTCGACCAGTGGCAGCGCTGCCTCCGGACCGTCGGCCATGCCGATCGCAACGGCGCGGTTCAGCTCCACGACTGCGCTCGGCGCGATCCGGGCGAGCTCCGTGAACAGCCCGACGATCTGCGGCCAGTCCGTCTGGTCCGCGACCGGCGCCGTGGCGTGGCAGGCCGCGATGGCCGCCTGTAGCTGGAACGGCCCCGCCCGGCGCCGGCGCAACGCCCGTTCACAGATCTCGGCGCCCTCCGTGATCCGCGCCTGGTCCCACCGCGAGCGGTCCTGCTCGTCCAGGGTGACCAGATCGCCGGCCGCGTCGGTGCGCGCCGGCCGCCGGGCATCATGCAGCAACATCAGCGCGAGCAGGCCGTGCGCCTCAGGCTCGTCGGGCATCAACGCCGTCAGCACCCGGGCAAGACGGATGGCCTCCTGGCACAGCCGGACCTTCTGCGCGTCTCCGTACCCCTCGTTGAACAGCAGATAGAGCACGTGGAGCAGTGCGGGCAGGCGGTCGGGCAGCAGGTGCGCGGGCGGCACCCGAAACGGGATGCCCGCGTTCGCGATCCGCTGTTTGGCCCGAAAGAGGCGCTGGCCCAGGGTGCGCTCCGGCAACAGGAACGCCCGCGCGATCTCGGCGGTGCTCATCCCGGCCAGGCTCCGCAGGGTCAACGCCACCTGGGCCTCCAGACTCAACGCCGGATGGCAGCAGGTGAACATGAGCTCCAGCCGCTCGTCCGGGATCTCGCTGTCGTCCGGGTAGGGCGGCTCCAGGTCCATCGCGGCCACCTCCCGCAGCTTTGCCGCCTCGGTCGACGCGCGGCGGATCCGGTCGATCGCACGGTGCCGCGCCGCGGTGGTCAGCCAGGCCAGTGGCTGATCGGGGATGCCGGACGCCGGCCACTTCTGAAGTGCCTGCGCGAACGCGTCCTGCGCACACTCCTCGGCCAGGTCCCAATCGCCGCCGGTGAACCGGATCATGGTGGCCACGATCCGGCTCCACCCGTCGGCGTAGATCCCGGCGATCCGGTCCGGCACCGCAGAGGTCACAAGCATGCTCCGTCTTGGCTGTCAGTACTCCTCGGGCCAGAACGGCCGCAGCTCGATCATCCCGGCCCAGGCCATCGGGTGCTTGGCCGCGACCTCGATGGCCTCGTCGAGGTCGGCGCAGTCCAGGACGTCGAAGCCGGCGATCTGGTCCTTGGTCTCCGCCCACGGCCCGTCGGTCAGCAGCACCTGATGATTGCGAACCCGAACCGTGGTCGCGTCGCTGGCCGGCCGGGTGCGGTGGCCCATCAGCCGGACCCCCTTGCCGTTCATCTCCTCGAGCCAGTCCACTACATCCGGGGCACCCTCCTCCTGGCCAGGCGTGTAGCTCGGGTCGGTGCACACCAGCATCAGATACTTCATCCGGCTACTCCTATCGAAGATTCGGCGTCGGCCATCGCGACGATCGTGGTGGTCATGTTTCGGCACAAGTCGACCAGGCGTCTCTCCCGCGCCCGTGGATCGTCGGCGGCACCCTCCCGCATACCGGTGGCGCCCGGGCCGTGGGTGAACGAGTGATGGACGGTTGTGCTCCCCGGAGCGTCGCCCGCACGCAGCTCATAGCGCCAGGTCGAGCCGACCAGCCCGGCGGCGTCCAGCACCGTCCAGGCGTAGCAGCTCGGCCGCACGGCCTCGATGACCACGCAGTTCACCATATTTTCCGAGCCGTCCGGAAGCCGGTTGCGGCCGATGAATCGGGCACCCGGAGCCGGGCCGTCGTCGCACCAGTTGCCGCCGATCGCCTCCGGGCTCCACTCGCCGATCCGGTCCACGGCGGTGATCAACTCCCACATCCGCTCCCGTGCTACCGGGACCGTCAGGGCAACCGCTACCTGCGCACCAGTGACCAGGTCCATGACCGTTCTCCCCTCTCGTTCGTCAGCCAGATGACGAACGGGTGGGCCGCTCTACTACCTGTCTCGGCAAGATATTTTGGTTTCGGGGCTGGACCACTGGGACAGCCCGGCGCTGATGCACTGGGCTTGGCCGTCGCGGAGCTTGTGGTGGGGCGGCGGGACTTTGCTGGGCGCGTACAAAATGGGGTGAAGGTGAATTTGATCTTGGATGCCCGACCCCCTCGGGGAAAGTGTCAGGGGCGTATGGCATCGTGAAACTGTGGTGAGCACCGGTGACAGCGCGCTGACGTCGCTTGGCCTCGATATCGATCCTGCGGTCGATGCTTCGGTGTCGGCGACGCTGACGGTTGTGGAGGACGCGCTGCGTCGCAATGTGAGCAGCGCCGATCCGCTGGTGGCTGAGGCTGCGCGGCATCTGATGGACGCGGGCGGTAAGCGGTTCCGGCCGTTGATCGTGGCGTTGGGGGCGCAGTTCGGGGAGCCGGCCGCCGAGGAGGTCGTGCCCGCCGCGCTCGTGGTCGAGTTGACCCATCTTGCGACGCTTTATCACGACGACGTCATGGATGAGGCTGACGTGCGGCGCGGGGCGCCCAGCGCCAACTCCCGGTGGGGCAACTCCGTCGCGATCCTGGTCGGCGACTATCTGTTCGCTCGGGCCGCGGATATCGCGGCTTCGCTCGGGCCCGAGGCCGTTCACCTGCAGGCGCGCACGTTCGCGCGGTTGGTGCACGGGCAGATCGCCGAGACCGTGGGGCCCCGCGGCAGCGACCCGATCGCCCACTACCTGCACGTCATCACGGAAAAGACGGCTTCGCTGATCGCCACCTCGGCGCGGTTCGGCGGGCTCTTCTCGCACGCGCCGGCCGAGTACGTCGAGGCGCTAGCGGGATACGGCGAGACGATCGGGATCGCCTTCCAGCTCTCCGACGACCTGCTCGACATCGCGTCCGAGTCGGTGCAGTCGGGCAAGACACCCGGCACCGACCTGCGCGAGGGTGTGCCCACGCTGCCGGTGCTCTACGCGCTGGCCGGGGACGACACCGATGCCTCGGCCGTGCGGCTGCGGGAGATCTTGGCAATCGGGCCCGTCACGGATGACGCGCTGCACGCCGAGGCGCTCGGGCTGCTGCGCGAGTCGGCGGCGATGAAGCGGGCCCGCGAGACGGTCCGCACCTACGCCGAGGAGGCTCGGGCCCAGCTCGCGCCGCTGCCCGACGGATCGCCCCGGCGGGCCATGGAAGCACTCTGCGACTTCATCGCCGACCGCACTAGCTGAGCGGTCCCGCACGGCCGCACGCTGCGTCTCAGACGGCCGTAGCGGCGCTATCTGGCGCTTTCTCAGGCCGGTGTGGCTGTGGCTGGGTGGCGGCGCAGCATGGCGCTGCCGACCACCATCAGCGCCGACGCCGAGACCATCGCCGCCGCTGCCGCCGTCCACATCGCCGGATAGCCGGCTGCCGCCGCCAGGGCACCCAGCGCCAGCGGCCCGATGCATCCCCCGGCGTAGACCCCGGTCTGGGTGATCGACGTGGCCGCCGCCGGCGCCTGCGGATGCAGCCGGACCACCGCGAAGTTCATCAGACCGGGCCACGACCAGCCGAGGCCGAAGCCGAGCACCACGCCGACCACCAGCGCGGCCGTCCCCGGCACCGCGAGCAGCGCCAGCCCGATCGCACCCGTCGCGAGCAGGCCGGCGATCACCCCGACCTGGCGGCCCGGCACCAGATCCGCCTGCCAGCCGCCGCCGATCCGGGCCAGCACGCAGACCAGGCTGCCCATGGTCAGCGCGAGGCCGGCCGGGCCGGGTGCGATGCCGCGTTCCACGGCCGAGTCGACCAGGAACGTGCCGAGCGCGTTCGCGGCCGCCGCCGCCAGGGTGGCCGCCAAACCGATCACAACCAGGGCCGAGGTCGCCCGTTCGCCGGCCCGGCCCGTCGACCGCTTCGTCGCGTCCAAATCCGACGGTACGAGCCACAGCGCCGCCGCTGCCCCGACGGCGGCGAACACGAACGCCCAGCGCCAGCCCAGCGTGAGCGCGATCAACGGCACCGCCACGCCGGCGAGCAGGGTGCTGACCGGGATCGCCGCCTGTTTCACGCCGAACGACAGGCCCTGCCGCCGGATCGGGACGTGTTGCGACAGGCTGGTGTTGCTGGCCAGCTGACCCAGCGCGTTCGCCCCGGCGCCCAGCGCGAGGATCAGGATCAGGCTCCACAGTGAGCGGGCCAGCGCGGCGACGGCGAGTAGCGAAGTGACGCTCAGCACAATGCCGTAACGGGCGATCGCGGTCGACCCGTACCGCTCGACGAGCGCTCCCGCCGGAACCGAGGCCAGCGCGGTGGCGCCGAAGTACGCGGACACCGCGAGGCCCAGCCCGGCCGGGCTGAAATGCAGGTCGGCGCTGATCTGCACGGCCAGCCCGCCGACCAGGAAAACCGGCACCGAACAGGCGATCGTGGTGGTCAGCGCCCCGGTTGCGGCCCGCAGTGGTCGGGCCACGGAGGCGGAGGTCGTCATCTCCAGGAGGCTAAGCCGATCAACAGGGAGAGGGGACCCTGAGTGTCAATGACCACACGTCGCGTGCAGATCGGCACTGCTCGACATGCTCTAGGCATTCCGTCGGAGGAAGATTATTCATATGGTGTAAGTCCCCGGCGTCGGAGGTGGCTGTGCGCGACCCTCTGGCGGAGCCGTCAGACCTTATCCGGAGCGTGTCACGCGCGTTGCGTGTGCTCGAGTCGGTGGGTCGGGCTCCGCGCGGACTCACCGTGAAGCAAATCGCGCGACGGTGTGAGCTCACCGTCGCGACGACCTATCACCTTGTCCGTACCTTGGCTTACGAAGGCTATGTGATACGGCGCGAGGACGGCACGTACATCGTCGGCCTCGAGATCGCCGATCGATATCGTGAGCTGGTCTCGGCGTTCCGCGGGCCGCCCGCCGTGGGCGAGGCGTTGCGCCGGGCCGCGGCGGACAGCGGATACACCCACTACCTGGGCCGCTTCGTCGGCGGCCGGATAGCGGTCACCGCCTCGGCCGAGGGGCCACGCTCGCCGTTCCTGGAGGATCTCGCTCCCGGCTTCGACGAGGGCGGCCACGCCACGGCCCTGGGCAAGGCGTTGCTCGCCACCCTGACCCCTGACCAGCGGGCGCGCTACTTGCGGGACTACGGCATGCGCGCGTTCACGCCGGCGACGCTGACCACGCCCGAGGCGCTCGAGGCCGACCTGGCCGCGGGGGAGCGGCGCGGCATGCAGCTGGAGATGGGCCAGTTCCGGCAGGGGCTGGCCGGTGCCGCCGTCACGGTCGTCGCAGACCGGGACATGGAACGCCGGCTCGTCCTCGCTTGCGCGCTGCCCGCCGCCGAGATGCTGACGTCGGCCCGGGTGGTGCGGGCGAAGCTCACTTCCGCCGCCCGTTCGGTCGCCGAGGCGCTCTCCGCGGGGGACGCAGCCACAGCCTGAAGTGCTCGCCTAAGACTCCGTTGAACCACCGCCTCACCTCGCACGTAAAGCAGAGTGGACGTGCGAGGGAGGTCGGCAGGCTTGGAAGATCAGGACGCCGAGCTGCTTCGCGCTCTGCAAGAAGAGCATGGGGATGCGTTGTTCGCGCACGCCGTCCGGCTGACCGGTGGGGATCGGCAACGGGCGGAAGACCTGGTTCAGGAAACCCTGCTGCGGGCCTGGCGCCATCCGGAGGCGCTGGACCCGGAGCGGGGCGCGGTGCGGTCATGGCTGTTCATCACCGCCCGCAACCTGGCCATCGACGCGTGGCGGCGCCGGGAGGCTCGGGTCGGCGAGGTGGTCACCGACATGCTTCCCGAGCCGCCACCCAGCGCCGACGAGGCTGACCGGGCCGTCGAGGCCTGGACGGTCGCCGAAGCCCTGGGACGGCTCTCGGATCAGCACCGCGAGGTCCTGGTGGAGTGCTTCTACCAGGGCCGCTCCGTCGCCGAAGCGGCCGCCCGGCTGGGCGTGCCGCCGGGCACGGTCAAGTCGCGCACACACTACGCACTGCGTTCACTACGGATGGCTCTGGATGAGATGGGGGTGACGGGATGAGATGCGACCATGAGCAGGATGACGGCGCCTACGTCCTCGGCGCCCTGTCTCCGGCCGAGCGCGCCGCCTACGAGCGGCACCTCGCGACCTGCTCGTTCTGCCGCGAGGCCGTCGCGGAAATCGCCGTGCTGCCGGGCCTGCTGGGCCGCCTGGACCCGGCCGACTTCGAGCGCCTGCTGCAGCCGGACATGCCGCCCGCACGACCGTCCCGCAACCTGACCCCCGACCTGGTCACCGCCGCGCAGCGGACCCGCCGCAAAGAGCGCAAGCAGACTCGGGTACGAGTATTGAGCACCGCTGCGGCGGCCGCGTGCGTGGCGCTGGTGATCGGCGTCGGCATGGTCTTCCTGATGGGCCGGGCCTCCGCTCCGGCGACGACGCCGCCGGGCCCGACCGTGGCGATGACCCCGGTCGCCGCCGGCATTCCGGTGTCGGCGCAGATCAACGTGGCCGGCACGGCGGGCGGCACGAAGATCAACCTGGTCTGCTTCTACAACGACAAAGACTCGGACCTGAAGCCGTACACGGTGCGGCTGATGGCCTACGGCCCGGACGAGGAGATGGAGCAACTCGGCTCCTGGGTGGCCTCGCCGGGCAAGGAGTTCAGCATGTCGGGCGTGACGCACTTCGGGGCTGGGACGCTTTCGCGGCTCGCGCTGGTGCGCAACGACGGCATGACGCTGCTCGCCTATAACGTCCCCTGACCTGCCCCTCCGGGCGTGGTCAGGGTGGCGGCAGGGTAGCGGCCGGCTCGACGGTGGCGGCCGTCGGGTCGGCCGCCACCCTCTCAGCCTGAATCTGTTCAGTTGTCTCGGCTGGCTGCCTGGTCTCGGGCTGTGGCTGTCGCCTGGTTTGTGACTGTTATGCGGTCTCGGCCAGCTGCATCGCTGTCTCGGCTTGGCGCTCGGTGCGGGCCCGCCGGTTTGTCCGGGCCCGGCGAAGGCCGTCGACCGTGAAAATGATCAGGGCGATCCAGACCAGGGCGAAGCCCGCGAGGCGAGCGGCCGGCATCGGCTCGTGGAAGATCAGTACCCCGCAGCCGAACTGCAGGATCGGGGCCACGTACTGCAGGATGCCGAGGCCGACGAGCGGCACCCGGTTGGCCGCGGCCGCGAAGAGCAGCAGTGGCACGGCGGTGAACAGCCCACACAAGACCATAAGCGTCGTGTGTACGGCCGAAACGTGCCCGAACTTCGCGCCGCCGGTCAGGTTCAACCAGGTGAGGAACGCAAGAGCGGGCAACGCAAGGACGGCCGACTCGACGAACAGCCCCTCGGCCGGCGGCAGCGACAACCGCTTCTTGACCAGGCTGTATGACCCGAAGCTCGCGGCGAGCAGCAGCGCGATGTAGGGCAGGTGACCGTAGTCGACGGTCAGCACAGCGACAGCGATCGCGCCGACGCCGACCGCGATCCACTGCCAGAGATGCAGCCGCTCGCGCTGCACGGTCACGCCGAGCAACACCACGACAAGCGGCGTGATGAAGTAACCCAGAGCGGTCTCGACCACCCGCGACGAGTTGACGCCGAAAATGTAAGTGCCCCAGTTCACGCCGATCAGGACCGCGGCAAGGCTGACCCCGCCGAGCAGCCGGCGATCCCGCACGACCCGGCCCAGGAAGCGCCAGTTGCGCATGGCGAGCAGCAGCAGACTGATGAAGACAACGGACCAGATGATCCGCTGAGCCAAAATCTCGAGCGGCGACGAAGGCCGAAGAAGCTTGAAAAGAATCGGGAAAAATCCCCAGATAGCGTACGCAGTGAGCCCGAACGCGAATCCACGCCGCTCTTCTGTCATGCCCACACCGTAAGTTCCCGACGGCGGGTCGGTCCTTGCATATGTCCTAGGTCACGGGTCCAATCGAGCAGCGGTGGCCCGAAGCCGGCAATCCAGTCCGCGCCTCTTGCGGCCGGTCTCGCGGGCCGCTGGCTCCTGTGCTGCCCGATTCCGATAAATCGCTTTTGTCTGAAACATAAATAGATCGTGGTCACTTTTCGCCCACAGGTGGGCGCCCAGTGACCAAGATTGCCAGGCGGCGCTCTCATCGAGTGCTTCATCGACAACCGAAGGCCGACGATAACCAATCATATCGCCTGGAATCAGGCGCACTTACGGGCGAGCGCCGTTCGGAATGCTTGCGGAAGCCCGCGTGTCACGCCGGGCGGCCTTCGCGTCGGTAGTCGCGGACGGAACCTTCGCCGACCCGCTTAGTGTCACCGCCCGCTGGTCAGCCGGCGGGCAGTGATGTCGCAGCCGAGCGGCCTAGTCGGCGGGCGGTTCAGTCGTCATCGCCGCCGTCGGGGACCAGGGCGTTCAGCACCCAGCTCACGATGCCGACCAGCAGCGCGCCGAAGATGGCGCTCGGCCAGAAGTCGTCGACGTGGAACGGCAGCTCGAGCTTGCCGGCGATCCAGCTGGTGAGCAGGAACAGCAATCCGTTCACCACCACCGAGATCAGGCCGAGGGTGAGCACGTAGAGGCCGCAGCCGATCGTCTTGATGATCGGGCGCAAAACGGCGTTCACGATGCCGAAAATGACCGCGACGGCCAGCAGTGTGCCGATCTTGCTCGGCAACGAATCGGTGGTCAGCCTGATGCCGCCGATGACCAGGGTTGCGATCCACAGTGACACCGCGGTGATCACAAGCCGGATGAGGATGCCCATGGCATGCGATCGTGCCACGGTCACGCCACCAGCGGGCGCGACACTCCCCGATCTTATGAACGTCATTGGCTATCCGGCCGGACGCCCACATCCAGCCGAGCTCCCCAAACCAGGCGGAGAGCGATCGGCCAGCCCCGATGGAGCCCGACTTGTGAGCGACGCGGACCGCAGGCAATCGGCGCGGGTCGGGTCAGCGCTGGCCGGATGATTCGGTGGGCTGGTCAGCCGCGGCCGGCGGGGCCGATTAGTTGGGCTTCGATGGGGGTCTGGGCCAGGGCTGCCCAGCGGACCGCTCGGCGGTTGACCACGCCGACCATGTCGACCCGGATCCGGGTCAGCCACTGCGCTGCCTCGCCCAGGCCGAGCGTCGCCCCGACCAGGGTGGCCTCGTCGGGGCGCAGCGGTTGCAGCAGCAGCAGGTCGGCGCGGGAGGCCACGTCCACGTCCGCCGGGCTGAAGTCGTCGCGGACCACCAGGGTGGCCTGGAAGCCGGCGCCGGGGCGAGTGTCGGCGCCCACCGGGCCCACGTCGACGACCACGAGCAGCGGGTGCAGCGCCGAGCCGGGCGGGATGTCCACCGCGCGACCGGGCGGGATCACCGCGATCGACTCGCCCGGCACGGCGGCGCCGCGGACGAATGGTGACCATGCCTGCGGCCGGGCCGTCTGGACGACCACGCGGGCGCCCAGGGCCATGGCCCGCAGCGCGATCAGCTGGGCGCAGCGCACCCCGCCGACCAGCAGCGCCCGGGTCTGCTCGGGCCGGAACAGCCGGGTCACCACCGGCTCACCGTGCCGGTTGCTGCCCAGCATCAGCCCGGAGACCGCGACGGGCAGCTCCAGCCCGTCCAGCCGGCCGGCGTCCAGCGTGCTGTCGTCGGGACGGCCGGGCAGGTCGTTGAGGGGGTCGCCACCCAGCGGGAGGGTGGTGGTGAGGCCGTCGAGGTGCTCGCCGTCGAGCCGCCGGGCGTGAGCTCGTTCGCCCGCCAGCAGTTTGCGCAGCGCCTGCGCTGCGATGCCTAGGCTCGGGCCGTCGGGGGCCGCCAGTCGCACAGTGAGGTCGAGCCGGGCCGCGCCGGTCACCGGGGCCCGCGGACCGGCGGTGATCGCGACCGTGGTGGCGGAGGCGGGCAGGGCGAGCAGCCGGGAGACGAGCCGGCGGGATGTCTCGAGCCGCGGGTCGGGCCAGCGGTCCAGACGGAACGTGGCCTGGGTCAGGCCGCCGACCCGCAGACCCGGCCAGGTCTCCTGGGCCGCGCCGACGCTGTCGTCGTGGGCGAGCTCGGCGATGACCCGGACGGTCGCGGCCTCGCCGAGCGGCCGGGCTGGCACCGTCCCCAGCCGTCGCGGCAGCTTGCGAACCAGACCGGACAGCGCCTGCCGCAGGTCTTGCTCGGTGAAGCCCTCGGCCTGCAGGACGCGCACGGCGAGTAGCGCCCGGCTGTGCCCGAGCAGCCGGCCCTCGGTGAGCTGCCGATATGAGTTTGCCGGGGTGCCACCGCCGGCTCGCAGCGCCGGGGCCGGGACTCCGGTCAGCAGCAGCTGGATCCGCACCGGGGGATGCTCGACGCCGGCCGGCGGCAGCAGGCTCGCCGGCGACGGCAGCGCCGGCAGCACCTCGACCAGCAGGCTGGCCGGGTCGCCCAGCTCGAGCACGGCGGTCACCCCGCCGCCGTCGACGATCATCGCTGCCGGGTCGCCGGCCAGGTCAGCCTGCTCCACCCGGGCCCCGGGCGCGACGAACTCGAGCAGCGCACCCGGCGACGCCTCGACCGACACCGTGTGCCGGCGGCCCGCGAACCGCATGCCGATTCCCAACCATTCGTATGCCCACCGGCGGCGCATCCGCAGCCAGGTGAAGGCGAGCACCGCCAGCGCGAAGAGGGTGGCCGCCGCCAGGGCGATGATGCCGTTGACGGCACCGATCAACATGGCGACCGCAGCGACCTGGGTGGCGACCAGTTGGCCGGCGCGCATGCCGAACAACCGGCCGCGCGGGCGTGCTCGACTGCGGACCTTGGGCATCGGCTGCCCGGCGCCCCTGAGCTCGGGAAAGTCGCGGCGGCCAGTCACGCTCGCTGTCATCGTGGGCCCGCCTTTCCTGCTCGTTCGCGCTCGGGCCTCATCGTAGGACCTCGCCGATGCCCGCAGGGGGCGCCTGGGGACGGCGATCGATATCCACAGTTGGTGGACGAGGGCTACCCTGGCTGCGCCGACACCGCT
>Ga0307512_10003940_pt1 | contig 16611 bp, 14 predicted proteins | sample 14_EM_MG_FD_200267 | JGI IMG/M metagenome (GOLD analysis project Ga0307512, IMG submission 200267) | Populus trichocarpa ectomycorrhiza microbial communities from riparian zone in the Pacific Northwest, United States - 14_EM | ecosystem: Host-associated > Plants > Roots > Unclassified | place...
ATTAAATTTTTAGTGATCTTTCCAGGGAACTTTAACTTGCTTATTATATTTTGAAAATTGGCACATATTTTGGTTCATCTGGAAAATTGTCAGAAAATAAAATGATGGTGCTAAAACCACAAAATCCACACCATAACGCTCGTCTTCCTCTCTTACCCTTTCAAATTCCCTAAAAAAATATATTTTAAGATATGAAAAACAAACTTACATTGGCCTGTTCAGCAGCAGAGACACAACAAGCAACCAATGGAATTCCTCCTTGCTTCAGTGCACTAGGATGAATCTGTTCAAAGAACACAGCTTTTGGTTATTTAGTAAGGAGCCATACTTGTGAAAAAGGCTGAAGCTCACATCCATGTCCCAAAAGACAAGCTTAATTCCATATCTTGTCTCCTAAATTACTCGTCTAACTTATAAAATGTCATTCTGACCTGTAGAATCGCAGGACTATTTTCTTCCTCTGCTGCAGCTACAACAGCCTCAGCCCCTTCCATATTATAGACATTAAATGCTCCAACAGCATATCCACCTCTCTCTGCGTTCTTTATAAGGATAATATCAATATCTACACATTTCAATATCCAAATAAATCCAGAATTTAAACAATAAATTTGTAGTCCTTACAAGAAGAAGTTCTTTTGTTGATGAAAGTCGGGAAGGAAGCGCCCAAGATTTCACAACATCAGCTAGTGCTTTACTGTCACCAACATTACCTGCAAAAGAAAAAAAAAAAAAAGTTCAATTTTTATTTTATGGAAAGATACCAGCTAAATAAAATAACAATTTTTTTTTACCTGGGAAAACAATGTATGGAACTCCTGGATGCCTACTTTCTGGACCAAGCTGCCACAATGGAATGCCAGCTAGGGCTTGTCCAACTACTTTGGCACATTTTGCTTCTAGAGCTTTTGTAGCTAGGTCGGATGACGTGATTCCACCCTAGAACAAGACATATTAGAATCATCTAAATTCGTGGGTAAGCTGGTACAAAGTCTCTTAGCATTGGAGCTGGGGCTTGGGGTCAAATCCCACTTGCATCCAGAATCATATCTCAGCTGAAGGAGAAGGTATATTGGCCAAGTGGAAATGTGCCTTTGAAGGTTAATTTTCTTAAATGGTTACATTGTATTAGTTAAAAGTTCTGAGATCAGTCACTGTATGGATTATGAAAACAATGCTGAAGGGTAAGCAAGTGAAAAACAAAAGTGGACTTGCTTATTACCAAAATAAAGTGGACTTACTATTATTATAATTTCATGGCTTTGGAGAAAATTTGGAGAGAAAGAGAGATATCACTTATTATTAGACAAAATATACATGTCTATTGCAATTTCAAGTTAAATGACAGAGAGGTAATGCTGAAAATATCAGATATCTAAAATTAAATCTAATTACCAGCACTCTTAGTGCTACAAAGAAGGAAAGCAGAACTCAAGGAAGCTGAAAGGCAAAATCCACCTAGGTAGGTATAAGTAGTCTCAAGCAGAACTCTCCAATCAAAATTCAACTTTTGGAATGAAATATAAATAAGATTTCTGGTAAGATTCTGGGTTGTACTTAATGATCCCAAATCCGTATGGTTAAAACTAGGGCAGGAAAGGCTTAGAACCTTTCAATTAAAAAGCCTATTAGCACAATAGAGAAGGAAAACTTGATGCTGCAAGAAATAGAACTTTTTTTGTTTATACAAATTGAAATACCTTTGCAAGAATGTATCGTGGTCTTGTTGATATCCGCCTCACAATTTCCACCAAAGCAGAGCTCACCTTAAAGTTGATTTCCAAGCTCTCAGAAGCAGCTGGCAATTTAAGAAAGTAGATAATAAGAAAAGGCCTTCTTGATTTGTATAGCAAGAATAACTGACAGAGTTGAAAATTTTTCTTTTCTTTCAAGAACATCTGTTACTATCTTTGCACCTATTTTCAATAGTGAAAACCCTTATCCAAAAATAAGGAAAAAAAAATGAAGACAATCAGCAGTTGATCTCATATTTACCACAAATAAGGAACGTTCAGGTTGTTGTACAAGATTCGGGATCAGGGTATGTAGGGGGGTAGGCTTAGTAGGCATGTTAATTCGGTTCATGGTACGTATAAGAACATCTATTTGGGTCATTGTTAAACATTGAATTGTATATTTTTATCTTTATCTTTAGAATATCAGATTCTTCAAAAAAAAAAAAAACTAAGCTCTATTTGTATTGAGAATGTATGATCTTTATAGATTCATCTTGTAAAAATTGCGTTGTTCAGGTGATACATTCCCAGCATGAAAAGGGTCTGGATTATTTACAGTTCTATAGACCACCATGAGATGTATATGCACTAACAACAAGAGAGAAAAGAAAAGATTACTGACTTTTTCCAGTAATGAGTTCTCGACTGGTCATGATTAAAGTGTCTTTACAAGCCCCAAGGAGCAAATTTGCCATCTCAGCCACTCTATTGATTTCCTCCTCCCTCTCTTCTAATGACTTCATGGCAATTTTATCAACAGAAACCTATTCATAACAAAAGAAAAAATAATTGATAGTCCCTTGCATTGGCAGTTATATTTGAGTGCATGTACATGAACAAATGACAACTTATGGATGTCCAGTTACTGATAGATAATATCTCACATTCCTTAAAGAAGAGAATCAAAATTAACACCATGATTGAGAAAATACAAAAACACATGCATCTGTATTACCTCTAGTTTCTTTAAAAACTGGCCACATTGTAATTTAAGTTCTTCAACCTGTGAGTTAATGAAAAACATGAATGTTAACATTGCAGAAAATCACAGCCCCGTGGGCATAAAATAAAAAGAAAACAAAAGTCCCCCATTTTTCAACCTGTTTTGTTGTTTTGGGAACATACGATCCCACAACTATAAGCCCGCCCTTTCTTTCTTTGGTTATTCCTAGATCCTTTGGCAGTATTGGAGCTTTTGGAATAATTCCAATTCGGGTAGAAACAAAACTAGCAGCAGTGCGGCATAAAAAGGATTTCCCCCTTAATTCTGCCTGCTCAATACGCAAAAGCATGTAAAAGCTTCATAAGTTTTTAGCTAGGCACAACAAAGAATATTTAAAACATATAATAGCAAGAAATTTGCCTGAATCATTCCAGCTGAAAATACAGCCATGTCTCGATCACTTGCTGCATTAACTATGCAAGTTGAACCCTATTGCAGTTCATAAAAAGTAAACCATCAATAAACAATACTTCAATGGGAAGAGAGATGACTTGTTTTAATCACAAAGGCATGGCAAAACTATTTCCCATCCAATTAATGCATGGATACATCACTCAGACATGCACCAAGTGCTGATTATCCATACCTTCTGCAAGTTGCAAAGAGTATCACAAACAGCATCTGGCCCACCTTTCCTCAAAAGATTGATAGATATAGATGAAACACTGCTAGCAGGAATACGGCCTCTAGTTTTCTCCTCAACCCACTGAAAATCCAGACAGTCACAAAGTCACTACCATATCTAACATCCTTTTAAGTACAAGACAAGGATGAACAAGATAGACCTCACGGAGGTTTGAAGATTTGTAGCCAAAAGAAGCATCTCTGGCGAACTCTGTGTCCCCTGCAGGGACAAGCCTGCAAACAAAGGAGTTTTCTTATGCAAAATGCCAACGAAGAATCACTATGATCTAACAAGAGGAGCCCAGTACCAATCAGAATCTGCAACATAGTGTATATCTTTGATTGTATAACGCCCTCCTTGAAGAAAAAATGGGCAAATGATCCATGCGTCCATCTCACCAAGTAGTGAAACTGCTGCATCTGCTTCCTAAATAAATCAAGTACATCATAATGTGGTTTTATAAGGTAAGCTATGAAGGTGTTGACAATATGATAATACGACACTCAAGGGCCTTCATCCTTGCCTCTGGAAAATGACCACGTAGTGTTGAATCGCCTCTCAAAACTACTGTATAATCAATATTCTCAACTGACTTAGCGGCTATGCTTAGGTTTCCACAGATATCTTTAATCAGTGCACTCGCCTGTAAACAGTTAATTGGATAATCAGAAATACAAGTCTCAAACAAGTAAATTGTTTTCCTTTGAGTAGATATTGTAAGATGAATAAGTACTTGCTTTTCTTTTCTTTTGTAATAAGATACATGCTTTATGAATAGAAATAACATCAGATGTGAAGAAAGTTGTTTACCTTTTCAGAACTCAATGACCTGGAGTTGGTCAAGATAAAAAAGCATTTAGGCTTTTTCCTAAATTGCTCAACTATTGACCCAACACTCCTGCAAAGAGAGCAGGCACGGTTATTTAAAATTTGCAAAGGCACCTTCAAAAGGGCCTGTTTGTTTTACAGATATAGAGTATCAAGGCTTTCTATCTGCATAATGGAATTGACAGAAGAAAGAACTGGATTTAAGACAAAAGGATGAAACAACTAAACTTCAGAAAGAAATGAAAACATATATTTATATTGAAATTTTTTATATTTTAGTCTGATGGTCAGGTTTGCAAAACATTATACATTATAGAGGCAAGAGATCACCATTCTGTTAATACTTCAATATCATGAACAGTTTGAGTTCCAGTTGGATCATCATCTAGAACCACCAACGTTTTTGAATTGCTCTGGTTCAGTCTATGAATATCATCAATGGGGTCCAGGGGCCACTCAGGTGGAAGAGACTGCAGGACAACTTCTTTCTTAAGTACAGGAAGTGTTCCTTCAACTTTAACACCTGTGAGGGTCTCATAAACCTGATACAAGAAAAAAATGCAGTTAACCCTGTGACCATCTGACTTCATTCATATATAATAACTTCCAAATGTTTTACATTTCAAAAGTAATCGCTATACCTTCACGACACCTGCATCATCTTGCCGACCCCAGCCAGCAGCAGAGCCTGCTCAATAATGAAATTCAACTAGTATGTATAAGCATAGGTAACTTAAGTGAGTGTAAAGGAGAATGCGTATATGCACTATCATGAGAAACATTTTCAAAACATAGATTATTATTAAAGTTGAAATTCAACTAGTACACATATAGAGCCTGCTCATTCATGAAATTCAACTAGTATGTATAAGCAAAGGTAACTAAAGTAAGTGTAAAGGAGAATCCGTATATGCACTAGCATGAGAAACATTTTCAAAACATAGATGATTATTAAAGGCATATGTTGCCAGTTTTCCATCACATATCCTGCAGAAAAATTTTCGCTACAACCTGCATGTCCAAGGCATCCAGTCTAATTGTTTTCATTTCCTTATCTTTGGAATTTGACAGAAAAAAATAATTTGAAGTCTTTTGTCACCATTTTGTCTCTTTCAAAGTCTAAAGCTATCGAAAGTTAATAAGCTAAATGTTGCTTGACTTTCAGCTCAGTTCCCACTTATATATAGGTTGAATCGGGGGCCATTATTCAAATGCTTCATTCTCCTTCTAGATTGTCCAGGTTTTGACAGCTTAGATAACCTTTCTCCAACAACATGAGGTCAGTGAAAAAAATCCCTTTGCTCCATTCTACACACTATAGAGCAATCAACAATAATGACAGGCCTCAATCTCCTGTCCTGCCTTTCGGACCTTCTGTGCAAGTAGCTCTTTTCTATGCCAAAGAAGACACTACTACTGGTAATAATTCATACATTTTCTGTCCTTTTCTTGACTATCCAGTCAATCCCTACCTCCCTGTGGATGATTGATCCATATAAGAAAAAGCAAAGCAGGTCCCAATTTTCCATCCTGCATTGTCATATCTTGTGAAACAGAACAGAAAAAACTAAGAATTTCTTATTAAATCCAACTTACCTTGAAACACATCGTTCTCACATATCTCACCATAAACATAAGATAAATCTTATCTTTAGCTAGCTAAAACTTTTTAAATTAAAAATTATTGTCTTATAGATCAAATATCAAAAGAAGGACAAGGGAAAACATAACAACTGGAAATCAGAAGATCACAACACCTGCCAGGAATAGTTGGTGTGCAACAGTTGCAATATGAAGTGGAACTTTAAGGGATGACGATTCACGGCAAACAATTCCCTGTAGATGATTATAGAGCAGTTTTAAAAAACTATCAACCAGGAATCAAAATAATTGCTTCGTTCAAACATAATGCAGGATAAATGTCAGTCAGACCAGATCCTTCACAAAGATATCGAGTGCAGAATACGGTGTATAATCGTTGTCCAACATGTGCGGAACACGATTCTCAAACATCCTGCAAATGGATACAATTTTTTTTCCCGGGATTAATCTATGAACTTAAGAATTGAAGTAGCTGAATCCTAATGAAAAGGGATGCAAGAACCATCCTTTTTTAAATAATCGCTTAAATGGGTAAAAATCACATGTTAATTTCAAATAAAATTAAGTATTAAAGGCTAAGACAATAACAAAAATTATCAAATTCAGCTCAGTAAAAGAAAAGAAACTAAAAGAGCAGTGCATTTTTCCATGAAACAAACCAGGATGTTCCTCCACTGTTCTTGACGAAATCAAACAGCATCCTTGTATTGAGACCTAATCGAGCTCCAAGCGCCATTGCCTCAGCCCCTGATGCTATATGAACTCCAGCGAGCAACTGATTAATCATCTTTACACCACTAAAGGCAATAATTGAAAAGAACAGAGAGTAAGAATTCAGTTCCCTGGAAAATTCTATGACAGTGCATGATATGATTATCTAAGACAATTTTTGCATGTCTGTACACTAATGCATAATTCAATTGATCAATGAACCTACAAAATGATGATATAATGCATGGTGAGAGAAAAATTAATGCTGAAATACCTTCCAGCCCCACAACCTCCTCTAATCACATAAAGCTTCTCACTTAATGCTGCTCATAATTAACAACCATGGGTAAGTTGTAATCTAGATATCAGAAACTCCTCCATTCAAAATTAAGAATATTTAATGAGATAATTACCTGAGAGAACTGAGCCGGTACATGTAAGAGCTTCATCAGTACCAGAAGCCATTATCTGACAGCAAAATAAAATTACTTTGAGAAACAGTTATCAAAATATACATAGCTGCTTTCAAAATGAACCAATTTAGAATTTTTTGTTAGACCGTAAGTGTTCCTTCTGAGGCCCTCTTGACACCACCAGAAACAGGAGCATCCACCAATTTCAAGCCCTTGCCTTCACCTATGATATTTGCCTTTTTTGAGTAAGAAAATATTGGGAAAAATGAAGCATAGAAACATGGCATGATAGGGGTCATAATCACAAAAAACAAAATAGAGCATCCCAAACAAGCTTAAACCATAAGTTGTTCCTTCAATTAGCAGTGGCACTGCTATTTCATTGCATGCATTTAAAGAATTACACACAATATTTAAACCAAAAATAACCACTGTCTTCTGTTGAGAATCAAGACAAGCAAACTCATTAAAAAACAGGGCCAAAAACTCTACACATGACAAATACAAAGAGAGAAAAAAAGCCCCCTACAAAGAAGAGAAGATGCAAAGAAAGTGAAACAGATTTAAAATAAAAAACAATAAGTAAAATCAAAAATGGTAAAAGTGAATGGACTTGTAATCTTCATCCATGTGTAAACTCAGCTAGCTCATTTTCTGTTACATTTTCTTATGCTTTTTTCCACACATCAATTCTCCATCATCATTCTAGCTTAATGCCATATTCAAGAAGTTTTAACTTTCCAAGAAGACAATATTGAACTGTCATGTCTTGCTTTTACATCATTAAAAAGAAATGGCATTATTCAACTCCAAGATCTTAGATGTGCAAGAATGAAAATTAAACTATGCATTTCCCTTTTATAATATCTATTTGCATTCCCAAGATCTATGAATATTAGTTTTCAATATCTTTAAGTCTTTCCTATGTATTTATAGTAACAGATTGGCTAACAAGACATTAGTTGAATGAACAGTTCTTTAGTTCACGCCATACCAGGAAAGGTCGAGCAAGTAAGAATCCATTCATGATTCTAGTTGTTGTTTGGGTCAGGCTCTCTGAAACCCATTATTTGGGCTAAAGAGAGGAAAGAATAATTTCTACAGGCTTTAATAGTGCTCTGGTATGGATTTGTAGTGCAGGAATGACTGATGTCAAGAAGAAAAAGGAAATGTTTTTTGAAAAGTGAAAAAAATGTTGAAGGGTAGGGACTGCTTCCAAATTCCTCCTCACAATAACTGGTTAATGGATTTAATTGCCCACTGATACATAAACTTTTTATTGTCATTTTTAAGCATTCTTGAATTATAGTAGAACAGATTTAATATCGGAGAATTGTCAATTTTACAAAACTCAAAATGATGCTAGAACCTACAGTTTTTGTAAGTTAAATATACACACACACACACAAACAACTATGTATTTGAATAAGAACACAACAGATCTTCACATTAGGAGTTTGCATAGCTGAAAGTATAAATGTTTATACTTTTATATAGGACATACCTTGTAAGCGTCGCTCCAGTTGGCTCACAAATGCAGGGGATACTGTAGAAGATAGGATGATAGATGCTCCTGATGGTAAGGCTATAAAAAAACAAAAATAAAGTTAGCATCTTCACCTTAATGTACACATTTTGCTTTAGAAAGGTACCTGCAACTGCTCCTAGATCTCCATACAAAACACTCTCCGCTTGAGTTTCATTTGTGACCATAACTACTAGTACATCAACATCTGAACAAGAAATGTTAAAGAAACCAATAATTTTAGCTCCATAAAAGGACTATAAATGTTGTATAGAATATTTGAAAAGGCAAATCAAACTTATACTTGTGGCTCAAAATAACCTTTAGATGTTTCTGCTGGAGAGTTGCCAATCAAACCACCAGCATTTGCAAATCGAGTGAGAGTTGGTTTATACACCTGCCACCCAAGAAAAGATGCAACCATATAAATTTGCAATGGTAATTCAAACACAATAATATCAATCTACAAAATATGTATGAACTAGACAAGCCCCCAGAAAAAGTCTTATAGAAGCACCACAAGCAAAATATACATACATGCAAAGCATAAACAAATTCACAAGCAGGCAAGTACACAAAGAGAAGTTATATGCATACATTAAAAAATTAAATAACCGGGAGGTTTAAAAAAATTAATAATTCTACTTCCATTGACAATCAGCATAAACTATTAGACAGTAAACGGTAAGATAAGAATTCCAGGGTCATTTCAATTCAATTTTCCAATTGTTAAACAAATTTCACCAGGATATGTGATGCATAGTTATCAAAGTTCCATTCTAATGTGTACTGCATGAAAGATACTCAGGCCAGAAATGGCAGCAATCAATCCTTATCCAGCTCCAAGCAGGAACTGACTCTTTCAATCAAAATATAATGGGAAAAAAAGGTAAGGATTTACATCATAACCAACAACACAGAAATTTGATTTCAACAGGTGAGTTGCCATGCCAAATCCCATTGCTCCAAGACCAATGAAACCAATTCTCTTTACGACAACAGATTTGGCAACAATTTGTCTAGCCAGTTGCTCAGGTTCGTAGAGTTCTGCACTGGCTGCATCTTGAATATTTGCTCCAAGCAACTTTCCCCAGACCTGGAAAAAGATTATGTCAAGCCATTTCTTTTCAATAATAATAGCCTAAAAGCAAGTCATAATGACCTGCAAATGAAATTTTATAACACAAGTACAGGGGAATAACCTTGACAAATGTGACATCACTATCATCACCCTGACCATATGAAGATCCTGATAGGAGGGAGATTTTTGAGAAGGAAACTAGTTGATTAGAGAAATTAAGCAATGAGTATATCAGATTGTGAGTTTACCAAGAATAAGTTGTTGATGAGCAACAGACAAAAGTGGAAGAGGAAATATAAGCGATTTGGCCGTATCCAAAACAATACCCTAAAATTTGAAAATTCCATCAGTCTCAAGTATCATCTGGTAAATGCGAATATAAGGTTAAGGTACTCATCAAAAACTTGAGTCATTTAGTCAAGAGGAGTGTTAAGTTTGCATTTTTACATGATGCATCAGCATATGGAACTTACCTTCCATGTACAACACAATATGTTATCAAATATTTAAATATCTGGAACTTAAAGTTAGCTGAAAATAACTAGTTGAGTTGTTAGAATTACAACTTCCCCAGGATTCTCTAATCTATCCATACATGCTCAAACGGTTTTAGAAAAGATCCAAAAATATCTGATGGTATATTTCAAAATTCATATGGAAAACTTTTACAGGTGCTATTTTCAAATGCCCAGACCCCCACTATTATTCCACCAAAATTCAAGTTTCCTAGCAGTCCAAAAATAGTAGGAGCCTGTACCTCAACTACAACATCTTCACAAGCAATCACATCTCTCTGGCCCCAACTATAAACTCTAGGTCAGTGTGAATTTTATTTTCAACAAACAAATTCTTTATCATCTCTAACTCCATAGCGGCTTAATTTGTGAAAACAACTTTATTTACTATATCTTCTCACATTATCACTACCAATCTGCTATACTGCTCAGCCAACAGGTGGTTCTCCTGTTTGTTTTTTTTTTCCTGCCTTCACATGCTTTCCATGATTGCATACAACAATAAACAGCTCCCTGTAGAAGACTTGTTAAATATAAGTTAAACACTATCTCATTTTATTTATGTTATTCTCATCCTGCCTCAGTTTGTTGTGTTAGATTGTTAGCATCTATAAACAGTTTTACAGAGAATTATATGAATAAATCAGGATGTATGAGTTAACTTGTCTAGCATGTGATCCATCAGCAAAGGAACCAAGTTTCAACCTTCGATTTAATAGAAATTCAGCATTCAAAAGTCAAAACTAACTAATTATACCTACTCGAGATGAACCCAATAAACTAAACAATTCAGCCCATAGCTGGAAGAAACACACTTGTACACATTATTCCAAATGCAACCAAACTTAAACATGTATAATAACAGCGTCCCTTACCAAATTTTGGACCACGGTCCTGTAGGAATGCACCTTGGTATCACCTCTCAAAAACTGGGGAATATGATTTTTGAAAACCCTGCAGTGACAAAAGAATCACCCCATCGCCAACAAATAATGGAAAAAACAGATTGGAAAGAGCAAAAAAAGACATCATTATAAAGGTAGCAAAGCACACAGCGCAAAATATCAAAGAGCATGGTCTGAATATGAGCTGTGAAAAACCGTGGAAAAGTGATGGGAGGCAAAACCAATACCACCACCTAATGGATTCTTAATCTTGGTAATTATCCCCTGACTTAGAAATGAGAGATTTACCGTGTGATGTTTTGTGAATAACACAGTTGGCTACAAAGAGTGTCAAATCACTGTGACTCTGAGGAGACAGACAGTATGACTCAAAGCTGTTTATCAGATGAGATCTGCATTCGTGCCCCAAACATGTCACTTTGTCCTAGTCATGTTGTATACATGCAACTTTGTCCTAGTCATGTTGTATATGTTCCAGGAAATGCATAATTGCCACATCCATGCAAGTGTGTTTTACTGGTTAGGGAAATAAAAATAGACAAAATTGCTAGCCTGCATGTTAACTATACATCTCAAATATCAACAGGTACACTTATTTCTATCAATCACCGAATCACATAGAAATCCTTGTATGTTTATTTGCTCTTTTTTGTGTGTGAGCACGCTCGCATGGTGGAGCAGGCAGGTTGATTAACAGAGAAATTGATGGAGCTAGTTGACATTTTAATTTTTTATCTTTGTAAAACTAAGCTTTTCACTCTTTTCTATGCATGGTGGAAACTGGAATGGGGAAGGAATAGGATTGCAAAAACTTTTGAATCTTGTACATGCTGCGATTTGGAGTATTTGGTTACAGCAGAATGCTAGAATCTTCAAACTGCTTCTTGAAGCAGTTTTATCCAATAAAACTTTCTTCTTTTATAAATAAAAATAAAGGAAGTATTTAGTCACAAACACTCACCATGAGTTTCCAGCAGCATTGGAAATAATATCATAGACTATCCATGGATGAATTCCAGCTTGAGTGCAAAGAGAAATCGCCTCCAGTGCAGCAACAAGATGAATGCCCTCAAGCAGCTCATTCACCATTTTAATTTTACTGTGAAGCAAAGGAGAACAGAACTAAATATCAAATTCTAGAAAATCAAAAGACCATATCATTATTTGAGTAGTCCTATATTCTGAAATCAAATCCAAGAAGCGCTTTGTCACTTGTCTAAATTACCATGTCATTTTGCCTTTTTCTAATACTTGCATTATTTCTAGAATAATCAAGTTAAAACATGAAAGCAAGAATATACAATTACACAGTGTTTATAATACATTATGGGAAGATAAACAAGACCAAGAAGAAATCACACCTTCCAGTGCCTACTTCACCTTCGAAGGTGAAAAGCTTTTCGGACATTGCTGTAAAAGATAATGATAATTTGTATAAGAGAATACATAGACAAATTGCCTCTCCAATTCTATTGCCTATATGCTCCAATAGAACGATCGTAGATTATAAAATGAATTTACCAGAAAGAATAGGCTGCGCCTTCGCATTAGCTTCAGACCTTCCCGAGGATGTAATCTAGATAAATCAAAGTAATCAGCATTCTCCACTATTCAAATTATCTGATAACAATGTGGAATTGGACTGCTACAACAAATAATAAGCAGATAGAGAAGGCACAGCTGTTAGTGTAAAAAACAGTGTTACCATGGTTCTTCCCTTTAAGACTTCAGAAAATCCCCTGGAGACATATGCTTCTATTAGATGAGCCATCGAATCTTCATCTGTGAGATCAATAGAATAAACTGATTTCAGTACCAATGCATGAGGGTTGTTATTTCCTAAAGAGAGCAACTAACAGGATCATGAATGATTGCCAAAAAGAAAGAAGAATGCTCAATTGATAATAGGTTTTCAGTATAATTTCAAGTAGATGAGCCAATTTGTGATTGCGGCCATGTGGCTTTACAACAAAGGTTGGACGAGCAAAAGAACATGCACAAGTCCCATGTCCGTATTTTATTTTTTTTATGCATATGTTCCCTTTACATATGAAAGCAAAATAACCTTGCACGCCATAACTTATCCAACCGATTTTGCCAAGTCCTAGCCACCAATCTTAATATTTATATCACTCATTTGAGTGAAATAACAGACAGAAAAAACGTCTCAGGGAAGAAATACATAATTAGCATTTGATGTTAATGGTTGGCTGTTTGAGATTTAACCAGTTGATTTACGAAATATGATATTTTTACCTATTATGAATACCTTGTTCCCTTATACTTTGAAATCCAAAACAGGATAATATGTTTGTGATTATCAATGAGGTTTCCTAATGGCAGATCAAGTGTTATGCATGCATCACTAACAGAAAATGAAGAAGATAATCCTAAATTAAGTTACAAGTCACTAATAATGAGAAAACTTAGCCATGCACATATCCACAGGCAAAAATAAAAAGGTGAGAAAAGAGGGAGGAGAAAAGAAAAAGGGCGGTAATGTATCCTCCATTGCCTTGCCATGGAGAAGTAATCTAAGCAATGAAGTTAAGATTTACACCACATTACTAATAGAAATGCTTTCCGGAGAATGTGCCACTAAATTGAAAGGACAACATTATAAATTCACAATACACATGACCTCTGAGACGTTTCTCTAGATTCTGGATGTATGATGGCAGAATGGTTGAACGTAGGATGATAAGTGCCCCTTTCTGCAATCCTGCATACCAATGAGTTAAGAATCCTGAATATCTACAAAGTAATGATAACTTTAGGTATAATTGATAAGTTCCATAAAGACCTTTCAAAACACCCTGTTGGCCAAAAAATACATCATTGATTTGATCCACGTGAGATATTAGAACAATCAAAGCTGCAACTTCTGTATGCCAAAAGCAGAAAAAAACAAAAAACAGAGTTAAGGCACAATTTCACAGGACACAAGACATCAATAAGAATGAAGCCCAACACCACATTAATCATCGCTTAGCTCAGGCTCCACTTTTGTGGATCAATAGTAGTAATGATGAAGATGTAGAAATTTGACTTAAACAGTGTTTATACTTCCAGGCTCTTACGTTTAAAAATGAAAATAACATAAAGTTTCCATGCATCTATCAAAATCAGAACACTGCAGGACAATTTTTGGGGAAAGAAGGATGTATAAAACTACAAGACATCAAATTAAAACACAATCATGACACTTCGAAAGTGAAATTAAATGTGAAAGTTTTAAGTTCAGAGCATGAATTCAATAGGCAGTTGTTTATACTTCCAAGGATCCCCTCACACAAAAGCAAGAAGCGGGAAGAGAGTAGGTATGCATCAATCAGTTTCTATGATATCAGGCTATACCAGGTATCCTTAGAGAGTTATCATATGCGTCATCCCATGGAGTACAAGTATAACCTAAGGAAAGCACATGCCATCATTGGTATCACGAAAACATCCGATCGCAAAGAAGCAAAGTCTAAATGGCAGCTAAAGGGAAGCTAGGAATGGATTTGACTTTTGTGCTACTGGCGGCAGCAGAAGACATGCACTTGCTATTGTAAGACTTTGGTATGAGTTTATGCTTGAATGCCTGACAAACCTTATTCCAAAGATTTACTAATCAACACGCGTTTTTACATTTTCCATTTTTTTGCTAATCCTTCACAAGTAGGCACCACATTTCATCTATTATACCTGGAGAAAGGTCCCTTAAAGCCTATTTAGTCCAGTCTACCAAGCCGTTTCTTCAGCTCTTTCTGTTGGACACCAAAGGCCTGCTCTATTTGATTGCATAGAGCACCAGGGATAAAATCAACACAACCACAGGAATATTTTGCTTCTCAGATAGTTGGATGCGAATTAAGTTACAAAAGGAGTAAAGGCAAGGGATTCTACCATCTGATGGTAAACCAACATGACATCTAAATCTTGGTTGCCTGTTGACAGGAAATCAACTGTTCTGCAGGGTCCAATGGATCCCAATTCAAACACACATCCACTAGTGCCAAAAAAACATGTATGGTGCGAAAACAACTGTTCTGTCTATGGACTAGGTTCTATGGGTCCCAATTCAAACACACATCCACTAGTGCCAAAAAACATTTATGGTACTAGCATTTTATTAATTATTTTGTAACCACGTTAAAAATAGAAATAGACAGAAGAAAGAGGAAATAAAATCTATGATCGTAATAAAAACATCTCTATCTGATATTTTTTTATATTTTTTAAAAAAATTAATCCAAAAATTAATTAATAAAAAATCACTAATTACTCACAAACTTCATAAAATTTCTCCGCTCATGCCTACACCAATTCCACAGCTATTACTCCCAAAATTTCAAAACCCATGACTTTGAGTTCTAGTGGCACATTTAAAAAGAAACGTTACATGGAATATAAACAACATGTTCTATACACATTCCTCTGAGTTCTGGAAACCCAATTAAAAATGAAATTTTGCGTGGAATATAAACATCATGTATCACAAACATTCCATGCATTATCATGCTATGCATTCCACCAACCAAACATGGCCATTTAAAGAAGTGGCACCCCACCCCAAATAGCGTAGCTATTGAAAACATTTCAGTAAAACGTAGACACATATCCGAGCATTGTTTACCTTTCCCAGCCTCAATAAGGCTGGCACTTCTCGTTCCCCCTAGATTCAAAAATTTATCAACCAAAGTTTCATCTATCTGCAGAACAAGAAAATTCCAATTAAAAAATAATTAATTTGCCAATCAAATAACCTATTAAAAATTAGTTAATTTATACATTGAGTTGCAAAAATGATTGTAAGAGACGATAATGCCGAATAACTTCTAAATTTGTCTTGTTAGGTAGGTATGGTTGGGTTTTTTATTTTTTTAAGAAAAATATATTTGATATTTTTTTATTAATATAATATCCCAGATCAGTTCATTCAAAATATCTAGTGTAAATATGAGGGTAAGCAATGTAAATACAAAAGGATTACTTTTCTTCATTCGTTCTTGGCAGTTACAAATTTCAGAAACGACTTCGTTTCCTTTTTTTTTTCTTTTGAATTTGTTTTCTAAAATACCGGTTACATAATTCTATGTAAAACAAAAATATTTCTTAAGTAAATCAAGGCAAAAAAATAGAAAAACTGAATTCTCCCTAAACTTTTGCGAGATTCCCACACGGCTCTCCAAGACGCATTTTCTCGATCATATCCCTTTTTTTCCAGGAAACCCAAACGAAATGGAAATGTCCTTCCATGTTGTTCTCAGCAACCAAACAACAAAAATTCAAAAGCAAAATTCAAAAGCAAGGAAGAGAAAAGACTTTTCTAGTGATCACCTCGAAAGCTTGAACTTTGTAGCCAGCACGAAGAAGCGCAGCGGCCATGTCTAAGCTCAAATCATCCAATCCGACGAATCCAACAACCGCAGCACCGTCAGTCGCCATGCGCTTCCTCAGTATATTCGTCTCTCTTACACCGAATCCTCTTTTTTCAGATCAAATAATTTGCATATGCCAGTAGAGAGAATAGGAGGAGAGGGAGAAAAACTAGTAAAATAAATATATCGCAATAAGCGTACAGCATGAAATATAATTATTATTATTATTATTATTATTATACGTCTTCTCTGTTACACGAGAGTCGTGCTCCACCATCTAACAGCCACGGTGTCTGACAGA
>Ga0307512_10003941_pt1 | contig 16602 bp, 19 predicted proteins | sample 14_EM_MG_FD_200267 | JGI IMG/M metagenome (GOLD analysis project Ga0307512, IMG submission 200267) | Populus trichocarpa ectomycorrhiza microbial communities from riparian zone in the Pacific Northwest, United States - 14_EM | ecosystem: Host-associated > Plants > Roots > Unclassified | place...
GTACAGTTTAAGCCTCTATGGAATCTCGTAATGGTATGAGTCCCCAAACGCACCTTTTCTTGCCTCACATATGTCAACAGCAATGGCGCCAAATGTTTGATGCATTTGATACCGACGGTGACGGCAGAATTGATGCCAATGAGTTGAGCCAGGCGCTGGACCACTACAAGTACGCTAGCCCCCTGATCTCCTGGTTCTCTCCCGCTCACGCGTTCCGTTCCCGCGCAGATTTCCTGTCGGCCAACCCGTCATCGACATGCTGATGACGAAGTATGGTGGTGGGTCTAATTTCTGTGTCACTTACTCGTGCCATGGTCATATAAACGCGTCTCGAAACAGCGGTTCCGCCCCCACCACGGAATTGGCACCCCGGCTATCCCCTTCCCCTACAAATGAATATGGATCACTTCATTTGTGCATGTGTCGTTGTGCAGCAGATGTGGGGCCTATATGATACGTTTACTGCAGGAAGGCCGGGGCTAGGGCAAACACAGATGAGCAGAGACGACTTTCTCAAAGCCGTGGTATCACTTCCTTAAGAGTCTCTCGAGTGCCTTCTGGCATATCCCTGGTCTCTCTCTGCATCCCGTAGTATGTATTGTGTAGTCGACTTCAAACGCTGAATGTTTCAAGAATATTTACGAGCAATTGCCCATAGTTGGTGGCCAAGCCATTCTCGACGTCATTTTGAAATATAATGCTCAATCGGTGCATACATTACGGGTTATGCGTAAGGCCACTGCTCTGGAACGAGAAATGAAGCGTAGGGTCGAATGCCGTAATATGGAGCTACGCGGAAATGAGCGCCTTTGACGTCGCGAAAATGGGCTACCCTTGATATGAACGACGTCCGAGTCTCTGGGGTCTTGTAGTGAAATCAAGTGACAGATAGTCGTGAGTTTTCAAGTGCTGTTCTAATGCCAAAAGCAACCCATTCGATATCCTCCATGTCGATGCTCCGCACCGGCAAAATATGTGAAAAGTAGAAAGAAATCTGAAGAAAGAAACGTGAAGGTTGATGCTCACAAATTCCGGAGTCGTCAGACATGGGCATAGTAAATAATTCCCGCCTTGCCTAGAAGGGCCCGAAGAGCAGCGCACCAGCAGATCTATGACATGCGGGGACCTACATCGCAGCTGCGCTCGCGCGATTCTAGATTCTAGAAGGTAAGGGCATGCACTGGATGTAATCTATTCGAGGACAAATGCACGGCCCTTGGATTACAACAATGCGACAGCTAATTCAAAGAATGGTAATCGCGATGGAACAATGGGGGTTCTGGTCGAGGGAAGTCCGTAGCAGTATGAACGCCGAAGAGGTCGCCGCACTCGCTCGACTTGGCAGGTACCACGGTAAGTGACCCAACGTATTGACGTGACGCCTATGTAACCTATGGTGGGCATACAGTAGCCCTGCAAGCCATAGAAGGGAGCCGGGAAGACCCAGGACAATAGGAATGTCAACATCTAAAAATAGCGACACACAATGAACCTAATTGTAGATCTTATTAAACCCTCGTCAGTATGACATGGATAAAGTGGTGGAAAGACGCGTTGTTACTGTATGGCTTACCAAACCTTTCTTATTTCGGATCGGATCGGAAAAATATATCGCGTCGTCCGAGTCCGTCGTCCCACCCGTCCGGCGTGGCAGTGTCTGTCAGGCTCATGTCGTGCATGCACGCAAGTCGGCTGTGCTCAAATAAGATGAACCGAACTGTCACCGCATTAAAGCAAATCGACAACCACCCAAGCTTGGCAATTCGACGAAGGAAATTTTCTTCTGTGCGATGCACAACGGCTCCGTGGCTTTATAACCGCCCCTGGTCTGCGCTCACCACTCCGAGTCACAAACTGTTGCCCCCCTTTACCGGTTTACCTCTCGTCTACTCTTTTCACTCCCCTCGACCTCAATATCGTAGAGTGTCTCGATGGCTCCGTTTTTTAAGGTTCGTCGTGACGTTTTCATGATAGACGGAGGTCAGACCGATTTTGACCTTTTTTTAGCGCAATAAACAAAATGCTGGACGTGATAAGGGGGGAACCTCAAAGCCCATCGAAAACGCTCCCCAGATTACCGCCAGCCAGTCCAATCAAGGAGCTCATGCGCCACCGTCGCCGATGCACTGGACGCCCTCTATAGGCCCAGCACAACCCTCTCCCCCCCTGCGAATCAACATTTCTCAACACGGGAGCACCATTCATCAACAACAGGGCGACCTCGCTCACACGGAGGACAGCCATTTTCCTGGCGGTTTCGTCCAAAGGGACCACCTCTCCACTTCGCCGACCGCTCTCACCGAATCGAGCAGCGTCCGCTCTCAGCCAAACGGTTTAGCCCAGCAGCCCCTACCAGTTGTCACACCTACTGTGGACAGAAACGAGTACGCACAATTTTCATTACATCATTTTTACCACTAATCTATATCCACATGGAGGTGCCTTGCTTGGTTTCAAGCTGTGGACCAAGATGGGAGTGGTCATATATCTGCTGAGGAACTGTGTATGCCTTCCTACTTCCTAAGATTGCATCCAAGTTCGGCTCAATTGCATCACAGGCGCCGCGCTTATTAACAATGGCGGTGAGGTCATGTTTGTCCACCTTGCGAGGGACGTTCCTCATTTGTCCCTTCTCTCCAGGCTTGTCGTTCTCGATGACCACAGTAGAATACCTTATGGGCATCTTTGTACGTCTTTATCAGAGTAATTCCTGGTATGACTTTCCATGACATTTTCGCAGGACCGAGATGGAAGTGGCGCGATTGGCTTCGAAGAAGTACGTAGATGCCTCCTTCAGGGTATTTCAAACCTCACGTGCTCTGCATAGTTTGAGCCTCTGTGGAATTACATAACTGTACGAGCCCCAAAACGCACCCTTTTCTTATCTGACATCTGCCAACAGCAATGGCGGCAAATGTTTGATTCATTTGACGCAGACAATGATGGAGCAATTGATGCCAGTGAGCTGGGTCGGGCACTGGCCCACTACAAGTACGGTAGTTCCCCAACATCCTGATTCTCTCGCTCACGTGTCCTGCTCAGTCTCCATGTCGGGGCTCCAATCCTCAACACGCTAGTGAAGAAGTATGGTGAGTCTAATTATTAGGTCACTCACACGTCGCCAAGATCATATGAACGCATCTGATAACAGGGATTACGCGCTCACGGAACCTGCACCCCAGCTATCCCCCCCGCATACAAATGGATTTGGATCACTTTGTCTGTGCATGCGTCGTCGTGCGGCAAATGTGTGACCTATATGACAAGTGCTCTACGGGAGGGCTAGGGCCAGGGCAAACACAGATAAGTAGGGACGATTTCCTCCAAGCTGTGATATCGCTCCCTTGAGAGACCCTGGACGACCCTTGATACCCCTCTGTATCCTTAGCATGTACTTTTTATATGAACCCCACATATTGAGTGCCGCATGAGCAAGGTCCACGCACCAGTCGTGCGTGCGATACGGACGTGAGGGTCCTGGTCTTGACGGTCTTCATTCAACCAAACACCCCAAGTGAAGGGTGGTGGACGAGTGGCCCATCATTAACACATACTTGGTCCCAGCTTCTGCACATCGACATAGCCCCGTTGGTTGATTGCCTTAACAAGCCCACCGCCTCACGGAACGTGTCAACGCACCTTGTCCTTTCCTACTCGTAAAATGGGGTCTCCAGCAGAGATGAGATCGAACCCCATTCTTCATCCAACCTCACCAGCCTCATGCTTCGATCATGATAGAACGGTGCCGCACAACTGGTAAAAATGATGTGAAGGGCAGGCTGAGCCAGGCTTGTTCTGTGGCAGGAATTCCAGGTTGATGGCTGTCTCGTGTCGTCGATGATTTCTTCGGAGTTTGAGACTATCTGTACACACATTATCGGATATTAGATATGGCCACTGCTTGGAAATTTCCGGACAAGGTCTACCTACTGCATGGCTGTACTGTACGTGTAAGGGTCCGTCCCGATCGCAAATGACGGTGTGAATTGCACGTGTTGCAACTTTTCTGGAACTATTGATACGAAATAGAGCAGTGAGACTCGCAAAAGTCAGGTCCCCAAGCCCAGGGAAACTTGTCCGATGTCGCCGCGATAATATCTCGACGCACGGCCTGCCAACATATGAAAGGTGAGGAAGGAAAAAACAGGCAACGGCGCTGAAGAAAACGTGACAGTTGGGGCGCAGAGATACTTCAGTCATCAAGCAGCGGCGTGGCACGAATCCATGCCTTGCCTGGAAAAGGAGATGGAGCAATGCTGCTGCCATTAGCTCTTCAAGGTGGGAGGGCACATCGTAGCCATGGTCGCGTGTATCTGAAATGTATAGGAAATGTATTGGACGTACAGCTATCCGCTGGGCCACGAGGATGAACAGACGCAGGCGCAATGAGGCGACGCAGGTACTACGTATAGTAGGGGTCAGTGAGCAGAACGAGAAACTGGAAAAGTCACCGTACTGGGCGTCTCGGCACGATGTCTCATGTGCCATGGACCGTGGTGTGTGTGAGGTACGGACAAGTGTGATACTCAAACCACATGCGTGAAAGGGTCTACACATCTCAGTCGGAGTTTGTGAAGAACATCATCGCGATTCAATAAAACACAGGGTAGGGCGTGTGATTGTGGAATATAAATAGCAGTGTCGCGCGCATTTAACGCGGTTAATTTATGGCCTACGAAATGCCTTATTTGGAAAGTACGTATCGTGTCATTCGAACTGTCATCCCGGACTCTATCATTATCATCAAGCCCGTCTTCTGCCGTGATGTCAGGCTCATGTTGTGCATGAGGTGGGCTGTGAAGACTGCGTTGAACTATGATTGAGCCACGCCGCCGCCCCCGCCACTACACAAATTGATTGTACAATCCAAGCTCAGCAATTCGAGGAGGAAATGCGTTTATTTCCCTCAGTGCGATGCACATGAACTCTTCTCTGGTTTATAATGGCTACACTTGCTGCGTTCCACAGACCCCCATTCACCTCCTTTAATCTCTCATCTAATTTTTCACTTTCTTCGCTCCAATGTTCCAGTCCCGAAAGGTGCGCCATGATATTCACAATATCCAAGAAGTTCCTCAGTTTGTCACTCCTTTGTCAGCGCGACAAACGAAATCCTGGGCACCATAAGCATGGATCCTCCCAGCCAGTAGACCCTGTTACCCACAGAACCGGCACCCGGCCGACTCAAGGAGTCCAAAATCCAGCGGCGCCGAGTGGCTGGTCCCGGCCTCCGGGCTCAGCACGGGCTACCTACCCTCCGCAAGACGACCTCGCTCAACAAGGAAACGCCATCCAACAACAGGAGGGCGACCTCGCTCGAGCGGAGGACGTCCCTTTTCTGGGCGGTTTCATACTACCGAACAACAGCAACAACAACCTCTCTACTTCACCAAATGCTCTCACTCCATCGAGCAGTGTCGTCTCTTTGCCAAACGGTTCCGCCCAGCAGGGCCCGCCGGTTGTCCCACCTAACGTGGACAAAGACGAGTAAGCGCACTTTCCACTACATCAATCTTACTAGTAATATATTTTCTCCATGGAGATGTTATGCTTGGTTTATAGCTGTGGATCAAGATGGGAATGGTCAACTGTCTCCAGAGGAACTGCGTATGCTCTCCTCGTTCTAAGATTCCCTTCAAGTCCGGCTGAATTGTAGCACAGGCAGCGCTCTCTTGAATGAAGGCGGTGGGTCATATTTCGTTCTCGTCACGAGCGTCACTCATTTGTTCCCTATATCTAGGCTTGTCATTCTCTGCCAACACGGTGAAATACCTCATGGGCATCTTTGTACGCATCTTTGTACGCCCCTCAGAGTCATTCCCGATATGACCTTACATGATATATTTTGTCAGGGCCTTGATGGCAATGGCACGATTGGCTTCGAAGAAGTGTGTGGATTCCCCTCCTCCTGAGTATTTCAAGGCTCGCGTCCCATGTACAGTTTGAGCCACTATGGAGTTTTATGACTGTACGAGTCCCGAACCGTACCAATTCCTGATCTGACATTGCTAACAGCAATGGCGACAAATGTTTGATTCATTCGACATCGACCGTGATGGCAGAATCGATGCAACTGAGCTGGGCCAGGCGTTGGCTCACTACAAGTACGCTAGCTCCCCAACTTTCTGGTTCTCGCTCGCTCACCCATCTCGCTTAGCCTTCATGTCGGACAACCCATCCTCGACATGCTAGTGAACAAGCATGGTGAGTCTGGTGGCTGAGTCACTCACATGCCACGGCTTTATGAACGCGTCTGAAAACAGGGATTACGGCCCCACGGAATCAGCGTCCTGGCTATCCTCCTCGCATACAGATGGATCTGGATTATTTCGTGTGTGCATGTGTCGTTGTGCGGCAGATGTGTGAGCTATATGATAAGAGCACCGTAGGAGGGCCGAGGCCGGGGAAGTCGCAGATAAGTAGAGACCGGTTTCTCGAGACCGTGATATCGCTCCCTTGAGAGCTCTCCACATGGCCGGACGTACCTTTTGTCGTATCACATAATCTAGGCTATTTCCCATATAGCATCGCGGGAGAATTTGGTCCACTAGGAGCCTGAGCGCATGCGACTCAGACGTGAGTTCCTAGACAATTTCTACACAAGGCTTGAAGCTTCAGCGCTCAATGTCCACAAGCTAGAACTAGGTTGCGAATGCGATGCCTTAGTCGACTGAGAAAAGACACTTCTGTGGGAGCGGGATATTGGCCCCCTGTTGGGCGCGTGTGACTGAAACTAGACAGCACTCATGTTCTAGAATGCCACAGATGCCTGGTGTAGCTCTCCGCCCGCGCGAGTATCGTGAGGTGAAGAAACAAGCATACTCAAAATGAACTGGATACAACTTGAAACTGACGGGTTCATTCAGTTTACTGTAACAAGCCGCAGAGAATGCATACATTTGTGGGGACCTAAATGGGACAACCAAACATCGACGTTCGCAAGTGAGGGGTGGTGGATGCGCGGCCCATCCTTGACGCCTACTTGGTAACAGTTTACCCGGCTTCCGCATATGGACACAGCCCCCTTGATTGACGATCTTAACCAAACCCCATCCACGGACCATGCCAAACACACCTCATCATTTCCTGCTCTCAAAGTGGGATCTCCAACAGAAACGAGATCGACATCGCTCTTCATTCTAAACCTAATCAGCCCAACCCTCTGATTATGGTACGACCGGGCCGCACGGCAAGTAAAATATGTGGAGTGTGGGCGACTCGGGGCAAAACCAGGCTTGGCCAATACGCTGCCTTGGTCAACGACTGTTCGGAATTTGAGACTCTACTGTATCCGCGCACATACAGTATTATCGGACATCAGGTAAGGCCACCGCTCGACGAATTTCGGAGAAGGGCCACCCAGTGTATGGCTGCTGTACGACAAGGGTCAGTCTCCATCACAAATGAAGGTGTGGAGTTCGCGTGTTGCAACTTCTCTGGAACCATCGCTGCAGAATAGAGCAGCAGATGACCGTGAAACCTGCCAAGTGGGGCCCTAAAGCCGAAATGAACGTGTCCGATCTCACCGCGATAACATGTCGATGCATAGTTCTGCCCAACGTATGGAAAGTGAACGGTAAACAAGCGCCCGTGCTGAAAAGATGTGACGATTGTAGCGCAGGGGTTCCTCAGTCATCACGCACCGGTGGGGTATAAATCCATGCCTTTCCGGGAAGAGGCGATGGAGCAGTGCTACTACCAGCCCTACAACGTGCTGACGGCCGCTATGTTCGCATGTATCCGGAACGCGTAGGACATGCCTTGAACGTAAGCTACGCGCCGAGACACGAGGACAAGCACACCGCCTTTGGACAGCATGTGATGGGGATAATGGCGACAACTAACTCAGGGCACCGCGACCACAATGGCATGATACAGGTTCTGGTTGGGGTCGGTCAGCAGAACGAGAATCCGGAAAAAGTCACCGTACAGGGCGTATTGGCGTGAAGTCCCATGTCGCTTTGATGTATATGCAGCATGTTGATGGGAAATATTCAAACAAGACGCATGAGAGCGGTCATGTGTCTGATTCTGTGTTTGTAAAGAAGATAATCTCGAGTCAATAAACGTGTGTGATTAGGGAAAGGTCCGTGGTTGATTTTTGGATTACGTACGAAATACGCTAGTACCTTCATATTGCGGCGTTGCGCCGTGATCATTATCTAGCTCATGTTGTGCGATGCGGGCTGTGCGCTCTGAAATTGCGAGAGTCACTCCACCAAGGAATTGGTTTTCTCCACAGTGTGATCATTGCCAGCTGCGACCCACAGACCCAGCTATTTCCCCCCCTTTTACCTCTTCATTTCTCGTCAAGTCCATTGCTTCTTTCGATCCCATTTTAAACAGAGCTTAGACGTTCCCGCCTCGTAAGGTACGCTGTGACGTTTACGATGACCGGAGGTCTGGCTGATTTTGAGGCCTTAACAGAATGACAGACAGACTGCTGGGCGCCATAACGGCGGATCCTCCCAGCCAGTTGAATCCGTTCCCCACAGAACTGGCATCCAGTCTACTCAAGGGGTCCAAGACCCACCGGTGCAGAATGGCTGGTCGCGCCCTTCGAGCCCAGTACAGGCTTCCCACTCTCTGCAAAGCGGCCATTCTCAACAAGGAAACACCGCTCGAGAACGGGAGGAAGACCTTGCTCACATGGAGGACGGTATTTCTCTGGGCAGTTATGGACGATCCAGCAGCCTGAGAAACAACCTCTCCACTTCTCCGACTGCCCTCAGCCCATCGAGCAGCACTGTCTCTCTGCCAAACGCTCCCACCCAGCAGAGCCCGCCGATCACGTACATTACCCCACCCGACGTGGACAAAGACGGGTAAGCGCAACTTCCGCTGTATCAATTTTGCTACTAATCTGTTTTCTCCACGAAGATGCTATGCTTGGTTTTGGCTGTCGATCAAGATGAGAATGGTCAACTGTCTCCAGAGGAACTGCGTATGCTCTCCTCTTCCTAAGATTTGCTCCAAGTCCGGCTGAACTGTAGTACAGGCAGCGCTCTCTTGAATGAAGGCGGTGGGTCATATTTTGTCCTCCGTGCGTGTGTCGCTTATTTGTTTGCTATATCCAGGCTTGTCGTTCTCTGCCAGCACGGTCAAATACCTTATGGGTATCTTCGTACGTCTCTTAGAGTCATTCTCGATATGAACTTCTATGATATGTTTTCTCAGGACCTTGATGGCAACGGCACGATTGGCTTCGAAGAGGTGTGTAAATACACCGCTCCTGGGTATTTCAAAACTTACGACCCATGTACAGTTTGAGCCGCTGTGGCGTTTTATGACTGTATGGATCCCAAAAACACAACCTTTACTTATCTGACATTGCCAATAGCAATTTTGACATCGATCGTGATGGCAGAATTGATTCCGCCGAGCTTGGTCAGGCGTTGGCCTACTACAAGTACGCTAGCTCCCCCAAATTCCTGGTTCTCTCTCCCTCACGTACCTCGATCAGCCTTCATGTCGGACAACCCATCCTCGACATGCTAGTGAACAAGTATGATGAGTCCGATGGCCGAGTCACTCACACGTGCCATGGTCTCATGAACGTGTCTGACAACAGGGATTACGGCCCCGCGGAATCAGCATCCCGACCATCCTCCTCGCGTACAGATGGACCTGGACCATTTCATGTGTGCATGTGTCGTTGTACGGCAGATGTGTGAGCTGTATGATAAGTGTAATGTAGGAGGGCCGAGGGAGGGGAAATCGCAGATAAGTAGAGACCTGTTTCTCGAGACTGTAATATCGCTCCCTTGAGAGCTCTCCATATTGCCAGACGTACCATTTAGTATCCTACTTGTACCACATAGTTTTATTTCTAGGCGATTTCACATATAGCATCGCATGAGCATTGGCCCGTTAGTAGCGCGTGTGACTCGGACGTGAGTACGCATGAGTGCCTAGACAATTTCCACTCAAGTGGAAACTTCGACACTCGATGTCCGTGAGCTGGAAAATGGGTTTTGAGTGGCGGGCGATTCCTCAGATTGGTCTAAGAGGACATCACCTCTAGGAGATTACTCAGTGCTAACGGCCCCTGAAACGGCCCTCGGTGCTCGATGTACAATGCTGGACAGCAAAAGTCAACAAAAAATACTTATGATGTATTTTCATTCAAAATGCACAAAAAACACCACTTTATTTTTGGCAAAATCTGATAGTTGGCCAACCCTAAAGTTAGGGTTTATCAATTGAAAAGTGTGAAAACTATCTGATAAGGGTGGGAGAAACCATGCAATAATGAGTCATGTGACATGACAACAGGCACAAAAATATCAAAATGCACTGATAAATAGATAATATATGAGAAATGAAGTGCCTTCAACTGGCAATCCTGGTTCAGCAGTTGATAGGTTTCCATCTCTGTTGTAGATAGTATTGATAAGGCTTAGCTGATTTAAGATGGTTTATCTATGCAATAACAAATTGAATAAAATCACAAAAAATCTGAAAATATTCATGTGAACAGTATGAAAAATTTGACACAGGAATTTCCTAATATAATCTAGCAATCTGATCAGCTGTTCAAGCCAGGCCTGAATGGCTGGTTGGATTGCTAAATTGTATTAGGAAACTCCTGTGTTGATTTTTTTTATACTGTTCACATGAATATTTTCAGATTTTTTGGGATTTTATTCAATTTGTTATTGCACAGTTAAAAAAGGTAGCTAAGCCTCAGCAACACTAGCTGTAGATTCTGTTCATGTTTAACATAATGTTACATTTTACTGAGTTACTATAAATAAAAACATAGAAATCTTTGTATTTAAGCCCAGACCATCTGCTAAGTGGGCAGTCCATAAGCAGAAAGGGTCAGTCCACAAGCAATAATGTCTATAGCTGCTATTGTAAATGTAAATTGACTCCAAAAACCCCAAAAGGGGTAAGTATTATGTTGAAACCCTGACCCCAATAGTTGGCCACCCCAAAAAATATGCAGGAAGGTCTGCAAAGGGTGTTTTTGTACATTTTCAGCCTTTCTGATCACAATTCTGAACTCTATTTTTCCAAAAATGTTTTGGTTCAGGCACTAGGAAATTTGTTGACTTTTGCTGTCCAGCACTGTAGAGCAAAGTGGGACATTGAACATGAGTACTGCATGAGTAGTGGCCAGGTTGGCAGGGTTGTGAGCCTGGGACCTGACCTGACCAGGTGCCAAGAGTCCGTGTTCACTGTTTGTATCAGTTTGGTACCCTAACGGAGACCACGTGGGCAGAAACACTGTCTCTCGCTCGCAAGCCTGTGTTCTGTGTTGTTACTCGCCATTCTGTATAGTTCAAGCCCTCTGACAGACCATGAAGATCACGCTGGGGAACCGGGAAAATGGGTGCATTGGCAAAATTCCCTGGCAAGCGCAAGGTATTTCGTGGCGGTTTGACACCGTCCATCAAGTTTCCTTACTGTATGCCCCTGCGCGTCTCCTTGACCATCTGATATTTCCCGATCGACGATCATCAATCCCTACATGCCGTACATCTTTCCCGCTTCCCATTCGCTTTTGCTGCGCGTAACAGATTCAGATGGACGGGAAGAGTCTGAGAAATGAACCAACCGTGTCACTACAGGTGTGTCTTTGTTCCAGAACCTTGTTGAGCACTTCACCCATGCTCCCCCCCGCACGCATACGCAACATTCACCCACACACCCTCCTTGTGTTCAATGCTTCCAGGGGTAGGACATTCCGGAAGATGACAACAGCGACCAAGTCTCCCCTTACTGGCCTAAGCAGGAGTGTTGTGATCCATCACATTTAGGCCCTTACTGTATGGCTCTGCGCCACTTTCCTGTTACCAGGTTCCACCAGGAACTGATGCCGCCTCTAGGCGTCCCACTTGACATTGTCAAAGCCTTTGTTTCAACCATCTCTGAAATTCACGTAGGTCATGTTTTTGTGCGAACAATGATCGATGTTTGTCTCTCATTGAGTTGATGGATTGGTCCTTCTTGAAGATTCTGCCCGAGAAGGACCCGGGGATAAGAACCAAAATCGTAGAAGGGGCCATGATGGTACGAACCATATTTCATCGGCGAACTTGCGCCGGTGCGACGTGCTTCTTGTTGTCGTGGGGGGACCGATAAGAACATACAAACGCCTCGTGTTACTACTTAGTCGTCCTCATGTCTCCGCTCGCACTCCGCTCGTGGCATGGGCCTACGACTTGGGTGCCCATTAACTATTTAAAGCTCTCTACATTTGGGAGGCGAGAGAAGATATCCCTACACCGATGTCCGGCCCACCGCCTTTTTCCTCGCAGACCTCTGCAACCCCTGGGTCCACTCACACCTGGCTAGATGCGGCGAGTAACTCCGCACACCCCCCAATAGGTTCTCCACAAGGGTCCGACCCCAGTGAGTCAATACCACACGACCTCGGTGTTTGTTGTTATGCGCGCAATTGAGTCCTGAGAGTTTCTAGTGCCTGACCCTGGCACTTATCCGCTTCGACAGACAACACCATACTCGGCTCAATCACACACCCCTTCCGGGCGCCAACCGACATACCCACACTTCAACGCACCTGCATCTGCGTCTCATGTACCCTCACCTCCGCAACTCTCCACGCACTTATCTTTATCAGGGCATGTCCCGCCAACCCCACCGTTCCCTATCCCTTTGGTACAAGGGGGCCACTACATGAACCCATCGGCACCTATGATGCAGCGTGGTATCACAATGCCTGTACCAGCTCATGCACACAACGCACACTCAGTCTCTTATTACCATGAACCGGAATCAAACAGCACGTACCCGCCATCAGATTCAGGGATGCCGCATGGGCTGCAGCCCGACACTGGAGGTCGGGGTCATTGTACGTACATTGTCTACAGCGTTCGCTCGGGTATACTCAACGATCAATTGTTGATGTGAATGGAGAAGGCCATAACACCGAGCGAAGGCTAGAAGCCACGCAAAGTATGGGTAATAATGTGAAGATGAAGGCACCGCCAAGCATCCCCGCTTATTCGCGTGAGTTCCTGAGTCGTATATATCAGAGGCCATAGCCAAGCTACGCATCCAGGAGCAGACAGAACGGAGACGTTGACACAACCGCCACAGCAACGCGGAGTAGCGGCGCAATCATCGCAACCCGGACCGGAAGTGCAACCATCGCAGCCGTGTTGCGGTTGTTGTACTGTCGTGTGACAGGATACACAATTAAGTGGGCAAAGAATTTTCTCCGCGTCCGCAGTCGTATCCCCGCATCTGCGCTGCTACAAACCCAATTTAAAAACTGGTGTATTTTACATATATATCGAGTTGGAAGTTCATAGAAGCTTTCTTCGAGCTGGAGGTGAATCGATAGGGCGTTGGTTACATTCCTGTACCACGCAGCCGAAAGACCAAAGAATTTTTGTAATGGTTCCTATTGCCTACGCCGACATGGGGTAGCTTATGAACAATTTCCTGACGGATGTGGGGAGGGCACAACTTGGCAAAGGAGGCCTATGAGGGCGTGACAGAGAGCGTGACGGCACATATTCAAATTTAGTGTGGGACTTTGTGACCCGTGACATGGAGGAGTGTGTCTCCAGGCCTCACTGGCATGAAGCGTCGCACCCATGCGCCCACCTACCCACAGACGCATTCACCTGCACACTCCCATGTGTCTAACTTTTTTGTCATTCACACAAGTATCCGTATCTCCTCGTCATTTACGGCACGAGTGACCGCCATCCCGATTCATGATCAAGTTATGAACCCCTAGTGACACCTCTCCTCTCTCTAGCACGAGAAACATCCCCGTTTCCTACATATCACTTCCAGGGATAGGATAACCCGGAAGAAGCCAATAGATCACAACACCCCTTGGCACTGCGCGGTCATGGAAGACATCAAAGAGCCAATATTCTCGTCCTGAGTCTTTCTCTAGGAAGACGAGTGAGTTTTTTTGTTTTTGTGCGACTCTAGCAACTCAACTGCTCGTCTCGGGCGCTCAAACTGCAGGCCACAGTCTAGAATGCAACCGAGTTAGCGTCAGTGACATCCTTGATATCAAGTCTCCACTATGTGCGATGTCGCAGGATGGTGGCAGCGATGCGTGTCCACTGGACCCTAGACCAACAAACACTCGGATACTCGTGAGAAGATTTGATCAACGATCAATTGCAATACACTAAATTCAGTCCTCTCGCCACTTGTGCCACCAAGTATGACACCATCAGTTTCAGCTAATCGGGGTTTTGAACAAGCCATTGTACGCAAGAGACAAGTTTGTACACAATTTAGCTGAGACGGTCAAGACCGATCGACATATGAAGTAGGGGAAGTACGAGGCTGTCAGGCAAATGTCTCAGTGGTGAGCACCTACCACTTATCATACGGCCTTATCTCACGCCCATACAGCAGTGAGCCCGGGCATGTTTGTCGCCGAGCTTTCCATAATCGGACTATTTTGGTTTATTCCCTACTTCGCGGAATCTACGCTGGGCCGGACACACTTGCTGAGTTTCGACCAGTGCCGCATTGGATTGCGAGTACCCTCGGTCTGAGACTAGCGGGTGCATCCCTGCCGAGGGTGCACACCCCTGACGGCCATTGCGGTTGTGTGCGTTCGATTTCATGAGACGCTGGAACCTATCTTGCGCGATCGCGAACAATAATTAGACTTATGACCATGTCTTCTCCATGATCACGACGATGATGGCCTAATCCTTGTGATCTGGTCGCGAGAACACCCTCTTGGTAAGCTGCAGAAAGCTCTGAAAATGAGTCAGCCACCCAGGAAGAGCGTTTCCGTTTCTTCTCGTCTCCCGCTTATCGCTCGGTTAATAGGCACTGATTCACGTCTCGGGGTGGAAGGTATTCGCTTATTCAAATGAACCAGTTTCATGACGTTGGCGTCGAGCCGTCACTCTATCCGAGTCCCTACACATCGACTTCGCAAATCAGATCATAAGCTTACCTCACCTACTGTATCCCTCTACGAAATCAATACAGTAGGTCACAAGGGACGAAACTGCCGCTCACCAATGCCCTCGCTGAGGCCCCCCGGAAATGTCAGAGGCACGCGGGGGCGTGATCCATCACCTTTACGTCTGATGGTCCGCGCCGTTGTTCTGTTTCCAGGGGTCCACAGGAACGGATATCGCCTCAATGATCCTCGTGACATTGTCCGAAGCATTTGTTCACATCGTTGAAATTCATGCAACTCATGTTTGGTACGCAACGATCGAGTTGATTCTTCTTGAATTAATTGATTGATTGGTTCTTTCCTCCTAAAGACTCCGGAGTGGATGCGGAATTGAGCGCTAAACCCGTGAAATAGTGTGGCCGGAATGAATGATTCATTGCCCTGTGCCCGTGGTCACGACTCTGCTTCTGGTTGTTGTGTGGAAGCTCTGATAAGAATATGCGAGCACCGCATGGTGCCAGTTGGTGCCAGTTGATCGACCTTTCGTCTCCACTCGCACTCTGCTTGCGGCATCAGCGTGCTTCCCGGGTGTATCATCATCTATTTAAACCCCATCCTCGTTTGCGAAAGAGAGAAGAGAAGCTCCCGTACGATGTCTAGGCCACCGCCACCACCGACTTTCCCCACGCCAAATGTGACTCGCAGCTCTGCCCGCCCCCCACCACCAGGATCCGTCTATCCTCCGCAAAGTGAGTCTACACTATATCAACTCGGTGTCTGTGCGATGCGATATTGAGCTCCAAGGGTTTCTAGCGTCTAACCATGGCAGCTATCCTCCCCACCAGCCAGCGACATCCTCTACCTCGCAACCATACCAACCCCCTCCTGCGCACCAGACCAGGGACCCATATTCTGCAAACTCACATGCACCTGCATCCACATACTCCTATTCGTCCTCACCACCACATCCCTCCGCACACTTACCTCCCTCGGGAGCCCCCCAAGCACCCCCGCCCATCCCTATCCCTTCAGTGCCAGGAGGATACGGCGCTTCTACGAACTTCTCTAGCGCACCACCACCACCTATGATGCAGCGTGTTGCGACAATGCCTACACCAGGTCAAGGACATAACCCCCATTCGGTGCCTTATCATAACGTACCGGCGCCAGTCATCGTCCACCAGCCATCACACTCAGGGATGTCTGGAGGGACACGGTCCGTCACTGGGGACGGGAGTCACCGTGCGTGTATTGTCTACAACTTTTATCAGAATATGATGATCGACTATCGACGTGAATGGAACAGATGACCAAAGTTACTCTCATAACGAGGACCTTGAACAACGCCTAGAAGCTGCGGGTAATAGCAGTGACCATGTGCTGGAGAAGTCACCACCAGCCAGACCCGGCGCTGGGAGACCCCCGCCCGACCTTCCATGCATACATTGTGGACGTATGACCAGACGCAAGGTATACGACAGTTTGGGGGGATTCTGCAAAGAGAAGCACAAATATGAGTGGTTAGTGGACATTCTAACTCTACCCTACCCCGGTGGCGACGACTGAATGTAATGCCCAATTAGGCATGCAAATCAGCAGAAACAACCCCCTCCTGCGCACCGAACCGGAGGCCCACATCCTGCAAACTCACATGCACCCGCGTCCACAGATTCATATTCGTCCTCACCACCGCACCTCTCCGCACACTTTCCTTCCTCAGGGCCCCCCCAAGCACCCTC
>Ga0307512_10003942_pt1 | contig 16601 bp, 22 predicted proteins | sample 14_EM_MG_FD_200267 | JGI IMG/M metagenome (GOLD analysis project Ga0307512, IMG submission 200267) | Populus trichocarpa ectomycorrhiza microbial communities from riparian zone in the Pacific Northwest, United States - 14_EM | ecosystem: Host-associated > Plants > Roots > Unclassified | place...
TCTAATTTGCCGCTCTCTCTCCTTCAAGCTTCAAGTCTTGACGCGATTTGACACGCTTACTCCTCCGTACTCGATAGGCACTGCTCCTCCTATCATGCCGCAACCTTCTGCTTGCTGGGTCGCCCAGCTGGGGAACTATTCAGTTTCACCCTCACCCTCAATTCCACTCTGTTACTTTTGTTCCTGACGCACGGGTCTTATCGCCAGCGTGTTCCCTCCGTGCGTTATCTATTTTCGTGTTCTACACATCACTGACCAAGTAGACGGGATATTGGACATTGTGCCAGTAGACTTGAATGGTGCGCACCGATATCATAAGACCCCACATGACCCCATTGACGGGGCGTCCTTCGTCTGCGCGCCGGACGCCGGGGCGTGCGTGACCAGGTCGAAGGCGAGTGGCTCGCACGGGTATCCCGTCTCCTCGTAGGTCTCGCGCACAGCCGACGCGGGTATGTGCTCGCCGAGGTCTTTGCGGCCTTTGGGGGGCAGCCACTCGTTGCGCACAGTGTGGTGCAGAAGGCAGACGCGGAGGGGTGCTCGGGTCGACTCGAAGGGGATGCTGCCTGCGCAGACGAGAAAATGCGAGGATCAGAACTGTTCGGTGGGGTGACGCGATGGGGCCATGGTCGATGTGATTGCGGTGCTATTCCCAGGTTTGTGTGAGTGTGTATGTGTAAAGAGTTGTGGACTGGATGATATGGGAGGAAGGGATAGAGTATGCGTTCGGTGGCGTGGTGGCTGTTGGAGTTTTCATGTGAGGGGGACTGGCGATGGCATGGGCAACGATGACAGTCAGACAACCAGGGGGATGTGCCAGTGCGTTCTCGCGACCGGAGAGTTACCGTTCCGAGCTAGGTTGGCTGACGTGAGCCGGTAATAGCACGTGACCGACTCTGCGTTGCTCCAGCTCGCCGCTCACCAATTCAATCAAGAATTCAATATTCAATTCTTCACCGAGTCGTGCGTGCAAATTCCGCTCAGGTCCATGTCCACCGCAGCACAAGATTACGATGCAGACCACATTTGGTCTTCGTCCTGCATAGCCCACCCAATACACGACCTTGGTAGAAGCCGTAGAACAGGTCATCTTTCGTCCTCCACCCACTTGGGACTGACATAGACACGACATGACAACACCCGCACCGCCCCAACAGGACATCGGCCGCCTCCTCTCCCTCGCAAGTACCTCCCTTGGCTTCCTCGCCCTGCCCCAAATAGACGCCCCAGATTCAGGGCTACCAGAGGGCGTCGAGCGCAGCCAGCTGGCTCACCTCGCCCGTCACCGCAACGTGATGTCACTCCAAGGTCGATTGGACATATATCTTCCCCGCGCCGCTCGCGCATTTGTCACATCCGTTGGTTCGCCATGTTGTGATAGACTGCGTTGTATGATGCCCGCGTGAGGTAATAATTTGATATGTCCCGCCGCGACATGAGCGCAATTTCTAACGACGTAACAAGAACTTCGACCGACGAGTACGAACCAGAACATCAAATGAGTCTTAGTGTGCCATGAATATCTTGTTTCAGCCCGAGGAAAAGAGTACCGTGGTCTGTTGCGACCAGAGTCACATTTTTGCACCGACCTGTAAGGAACTGAGTGTTAGATGGAGAAACCCGTAGTTATGGGAACGGAGAAAGGGGACCCTCGTAATGTCGGGGAGCATCGAGCATTTTTAAAGGATTTCGGAAACAGCATTCATAGCTTTGCTCGTTACAAGTGCCAGTACTATGTAAGCGGATGCCTGCAAGGTGAGCATGGTCGCTGACCACAGGACGGTGCTACACAGTTGCGCCTCCCCGATCTCCTCGTGGCCCTCTCCGCTACATCGCTGTAAGGTATGGAATCGCTATAGCCTTGGAACGGAGCTCTTTCGACCATGTGATGGCCTCTGCGCCTGCCAAATCGACACGTCAGCCGTCCGTCGACCCTCTCGCCTCGCCCCCAAGTCCCTCGCCGAAGATTCTCACATCACCCACACCCTTCGTTCAAAGACAACAGGGCACACACCGCCTCAACAGTCCCGCATCGCCAAATACGCCGCCTGTTCCCCTTCCCGATGGCCAAAGCACCCCTTCAACATTCCCCTTCTTGACTAGCTGATGGTCAAAGCACAACGCCCGCCGCCTATGCTTGGACCTTGCGCCCTTGACACAACACACTCGTTTCCCCTTCCTTTTTCCTTTTTCTTCTTTCACTCACATTCATTCATAGCATACTTGTATCTATTGCATCAGTTCCGTCATATAAATACCTCACACCTGGCCTCGCTGAAGGCAAGCAATAGAAACCTGGTTCCCCCTCTCTTGTGTGTGATACACACACTGTGACTGGCCTCTGGTTTAGCCAGTGTAAGTTGTGGGAACCAGCCCAAGTCAGGTGATCGTATCAGTCATGGTGCTTTGTCATGGTTTGTAATAGTATTAGTGGTATCAGTCAGTGTCTGTGATAGGCTTACTAACTGGTTAGTAAGTAGCTTACCGATAGCTTAGCAAGCGTCTTAGTACCTTAGTCATAGCTTGTATCTGACTTACTAAGTAGCTTAGTTGTGTCCTTGTACCTTTAGTATAAAAGAGGCTCACTGCTGTCCCTAAGATGGCAAGTTGAATCTCCTGTCAATACAGGCTTAACTTCCTCTTCTCTCTCTCATAAGTGGGCCTTAGGACATACTCTAAAGGCAGGAACCACTTCCTCTATTATATCAACGACGACAAGTCAACAAGTTAACAGCTACACTGACTTGTCATTCAACTTCTCATACCAACACTGAGTCTTAGTGTTGCCCTCACTTTGTGGTGGTGACATTAGATTCAACTTTCTAAATCAAGATGGCTAGTAGTTCAAAGAGATCGACGTTGCAATCCTTGGCATCCAAGAGAACAATCATCTCAAGACTAGAAGCCTTACAAGCCAGACCAAATGCCCAAATATGCTTAGTCAAAGTGAATCACCCAGAGAACAAACATGATTACCCAGTCCTAGCCTATACTGACAATGATCTAAAGGAGTTTAACAAAAACACTATCATGGTTTGCTATTATAACGGACAGTGGAGATGAGTAGGACACTCTCTCACTTACAAGGCACCAACCATTGGGGACCCAGTTGCCATAGTAGAAACTTACAACCTACCAGGCGAAGAATTTAACTTCACACCACAACTAAGGAGCCCATCCCCAGATGTACAGCCAGATTCTGACCAGGATATGGTTGAGGACAGTGACGATGATGTCACCAAAACAAATAAAGAACCCGGACAACTCGACAAGCAAATTAGACTCACTCCTATCCCAGAATCATTTACTCCAGTATCATCTCCAAGACAAGCGACCATGTCTCTACCAAAGCATTCAAAGAAACTATCTTCTATCTCATTGTCACCACTTGCGGGAATGTCAGGTACACAAGTACAACAACCCTCAACTCTTGTCCAACAGCCATCTACAGCTCCAGTATCAGGCACTGGAGGAACATCTGGCTCAGGAACAGCAGCTCCAGCAAGTAGTGGCTTGACTGCAGCAGCTACAGGAATGCCAGCAAGCGTCAATGCCAAACTCAGGGCATCTCTCCAATGATATACCAATCCCCCACCCCCAGGAGGACCCCCTGGTGGGAGTGGTGGAGGTGGCGGAGGATCAGGACCCCCTGCTGGTCCACCACAACCTCCTCCTGGCCAACCAGCTGCAGGAGGACAAGCACCAGTGGCAGTACCAGCAGATGTCAAAGCCATGGGAGGACTCCCAGCAGCCTTTGATAGAGACCGCCTTAGAGCAGACGACTTCATTGAGGAAGTCAAAGGATTCCTCCAACTCAATCAAGACATCATAGGATACAACTCACCTATCAAGAAAGTTGCTTTCACTCTCACCCTTATGCACAGACCCCAAATCGCCAGATGGAAACATGATGTAGGGAATTTCCTGGACACTCTTGATCCAGTCTATGACAACATCCCAGACGTATGGAATCAATTCCTGCATGAATTTGCAGAACAATATCAGGATTCCCAAAAAGAAAACAGAGCCAGAGCGCAGCTTGAAAATTGTTGCATAAAGTTCCCAGAAATTGATGACTACATCTCTCAGTTCAAAGAACTCTGTCGCAATGCTGGCTACACCCAAGGAAACAATAAAGTATTCCACCTGTTTATCAAAGGACTTCCAACCAATGTCATGGAAGCTGTTTTCGTATCCCCCATTCCGGCCAATTATTAAAACCTCAAAGACAAAGCCATTGAAGTCACGCAATCCAGGATGCTAGTCAAAGGCATCCTTGAGACCAGGGGACGATCCAACCCTGGAGGCTTCAATCAAGGAATCAGCAGATTCCAATGACCTGCCTACCAGCAGAATCGACCCTTCCAGGGTAGGAGGCCAGGATTCTTCAATACCAATCAAGGTGGACAGGGAAATCTCTTTAACCAACAATGCAGCCCAGGCTTTCGTCCCCAAGGAGGAGGACAGGCAAGGCCTTCATATAATTCTACCAACATACCTAGGTAGATGGCTAATCAGCCCATTCCAATGGACCTAGACTGCGCCTGTGCCTCTAACCAAAACTGGTGTGGACAAAACCAAGGATGCAGCCAATTCAGGTCTAACACAGCTGCTACCAGACCCCCTTGCGGCACAACCAACAATGCCTGCTTCGAATGTAGGCAGATGGGACACTTTACATGAAACTGTCCATGCTGTCGCCAAGGATGCGCTGGAGTGAATCTCATCGATTTCAATGACAAATTCAATTCCTATGAAGAACTTGAACCTGTTGATCAGGTCACCCAAGTACAGAATCAACTCAATTCAATGACCCTTGACGACAAAGCTCAATTGGTGGAAGAGATGGGAGTGTCAAGACTCACTACTTTATGGCAAGCAGTGGGCAATGACGATGTATTTGAGGTAGAGGTAATTGATCCAAAGGATGAGCAAAGAGATATTCAAGAGAAGGATGGTAAGATAGAGGCTAAGTGTCAAGACTCACTACTTTATGGCAAGCAGTGGGCAATGACAATGTATTTGAGGTGGAGGTAATTGATTCAAAGGATGAGCAAAGAGATATTTAAGAGAAGGACAGTGAGATAGAGGCTAAGGTGCTCAATGATTGGGGGGTAGACAAGAGAACAGTCTGAGGACTGTTTGCTCAATTTCACAGGTCTTATATACTAATACAGGGTGGTCTGTGCATACATGTTTAGGGCAGGCATATATACTTAAATGGGCGGCCCATACTTTAGGGCAGGTACAAATACAGGTAATGGGTGAGTGACACTACTGTGCTCCAAGGTCTTGTGACTTGTTCATTTACTTGTTGATTTGTTGATCATTCCCATGGTCTTCCATGTGCCGATCAATGGACTAGGTGCATGTCTGAAGCACATACAATCAGGTGATTGTGGTGTGACTTGTGAGCGTGTTGATGACCAATCCCTTGGTAGGTCATGTAATACTTTCCCAGGATCACGTGCTTGTATATCACATGATCTCAAAAGTGTCGAGATGTCATGTGATCGAACACATGACAGATCAGGTGATGGTTTCCCAGGGTCACATGGTTGAAGAGTGGATTCTACCATGTGACTATACTTTAGTTTAGGGGTGGGTTTGGGAGGACTTGGGTTTGGGATTCTTTGTATGCATGATGTTGCGGACTCTGTCCACAACAGTATCCCCTCTTTAGGTTTCTGTTGCACCTGCAACACTTGTATCCCCTCTTTAGGCTTCTGCCTAAGGAGGAAATCTTGGACTAGTTCCTTTGCGTGAGTTAATTCTTTGGCTGGTACCCAAGTGTGATCTGCATCGGTGTATCCTTTCCAATGGACTAAGTATTCAGTGCTTCTTTTGTTTCTTGTGGGTCGTGCCTGGAGGATTTTCTCAATCTTGTAATGTCCTTCCTCTGTCACAGACTGCCCCCCTCACTTACCTAATCCTTTCCTTCCTTTTTCGTATCTGACTCCAGACCAACCTCTCCCTGCTTACCTAAATTACTTATGGACTGTTCTTGCGTTTTCCAGAGACTTCCATATGATTCCAATGGCTTCTATTCCCTTCCATGACCTTCTATTAGTTTCTACTACCTTCCAGTAGCTTCTGCACCTCCTTGTATATATACTGTCTTGAGTAGCATAGAACAAGTTCTCTAAGCTCATTCTATTTTGTGCAATACAGGCTATTGTACCCTCTTGAACGCATGTGGCTTCCATCTTGAATGAACCTCCTTGCAATAGTCAACTTTGTCACTATTTGCCTTCTTATCTCTAAACGTCTTCGAGATCATGTGGTGTATCTTGCTCGATTCCAAGTCGTGTCGACTTGTGTAAATCTTCACTCATTCCAGGATGAATCATATGACGTATCACGTGATTTTCTTCGATCCTTTCAACAAGTCATGTGACGTCTCACGTGACCAATCCTGACACCCGACACCCAATGCCCACCTTTCCTCTTTGAAACACTGACATGATTACCAGATTAGGACGTCTTCCTAATTGAGATGTTGGGACGACTTCCTATTTGGGAAACACCCTTATCTGAAAGCTCCAGAACGCGAACGACTGAAGACACGGTAACCTGACCGTGACATTAGAACAAGCTTCTCTTTCTGAAATGACTTCAACTCCCAGAGATGTGAAAGGAAAAAGCCAATCCAAGGATTGGTGCATTTGCTACCTACCCAAAACTGATGATATTTCTCCTGAAGCTCTTGGCAGTCTTAGATGCCCATTCGACACCATCCCTGAACCAAAGGACAGCATACCCACTGAATTCACTAAGAATGTGCGACATTTACTCAGTAGTCAAGAAACTGGAGCACCCTACACAGGCTACTATACCAGACTCAACAACGCACTAGTATCTGTCAGTAACGTCTATGGCATATGGTTTGAAGTACACGTCCGAGGAAACAAATTTGAATGCTTTCGACTAGCTCGAAATGAACTTGGACTCAAAAACCACCCACTCCCTGGAATCAACTTCATGTTACTCGAACAAAGTGGAGAACCTACCTGACCACCATCTTGTGCTGAAGGACCTTCTGAGCCCAAAGAAACTAAGCCTTTTGAAGAAGCTATAACAGCCGCAACAAAAGCAGTACAAGAAGGACAAATACACAGACCCTCAACTCTGTTTGACGATCCTTCCAGTGATGAAGATGAAGAAGAGTACAGACCCAAATACAAGGATGTATTTGGATCCTTTGGAATGCACTCATCCCAAACAGCACATGACAAACCTCCTTGCTGACCTCACGGCACTGGAGATGATCCCTTTACCCTCGAAAATCTTCCCCTAGACAACAAGGAAGATAAAGCACACCAGCTTGAAGGTATTCACCCTGACAAATTCAATGGAGATCGCTCCCAAACCACAAGATTCTTGGCCACCTTCAATTGATTCATGCTCATGAACTATAGGGCCGACATCGCAAAAGACCCAATCATGCATAGCATCTATTTCCTCTTGCTCTTAGAAGGACCCAAGTGCGAAGGATGGGTCGATGCAGCTGACAGATGGCTTCGCCATGTCGTAGAAGATCCCAGCATGATCCCATGACGATCTAATGCTTGGAAAGAACTTGAGAAGCGATTTAAAGAAGCCTTCTCTGATTACGCCAAATGCAAGAGAGCCCAAGATGAACTGAAGAAACTCAAGATGAAGAATGACAATCTTGATGAATACCTTGCCACCTTTGAAACTCAAGCACTATGCGCTGACATAGACATGAACGATCACACAAATCTTCGAACTTTTGCCCTTGGTCTTCCATGATCACTTGCTGACACTTGTATCAAAATAGAAAATCCCGAAACCTATGAACAATGGAGGGCCACAGTTCAACGTCAACAGAAGATTTACTTGAAAACCAAGTCACTCCATTCTGAATACAGAACTTTTAATAACTGTACTCAAGGACAAGGACAGAGACAAACTTCTGGATGGGTCTGGCGTCAACCTGGAGGAAACAACCCCAGATCTAACAATCAAAATTGGCCCAGACCAGGAAATCACGCACCTCCTTGACCACGCCTTCCTTCTTGAGATGATAATGCTATGGACACTTCCGCTGTTATCCGCAAAGCTACAAACGACAAAGAACGTGAGGAATACTGAAAAACCGGCCGATGCTTCAAATGTGGGAAGCAAGGCCACCTTGTCTGCGATTGTCCCAACAAAAAGACATGCGCTTGAACTACTCGCACTGTTCAAATTGAAGATGATGACAAACCAGTTGTCTCCGAAACTCCCTTCCCATCCGTATCTCTTGCTGTGCAAGTAGCATGTTTGTCAGAAGAAGATCGCTGCGCTTTTATGGATGAAATGTGCTCCCTCGGAGAAGATATGGATTTTCAGGCCACCTGAGTATTACGGCTCTTGCTCGGGCAGTTCTTAACAATTCTGGTTCTATGTACATAGCTTGAAAACATGCAATCCAAGTTTCTTTTCAGCTACAAACCAGAAGAAAATGAGTCGATCAAAAAGCACTTCTTGATAGTGGTGCAACAGAATGTTTTATTCACCCTTGTGCAGTAAAACAACTTAAACTTACTATGCGGACACTACCCAAGGCACGAAAGGTTCAAAATGTAGATGGAACCGACAACAAAGCTGGACAAATCCTAGAAGTGATAGACCTAATGGTCAACAATAATGGGAAACAAGCACTTCATGCCTTTTATGTCGCAGATATTGGTCAAGATGATTTCATTCTTGGCTACCCCTTTCTTGAAGCCTCAAACCCAGATATTGTCACAGACTGCCTCCCTTTCTTACATAATTCTTTCCTTCCCTTTTTCATACTTGACTCTGGGCCGCTTCCCCTTTGCTTACCTAACTTACCTATAGAATGATCTTGTGTTTTCTAGAGACTTCTATAAGGTTCTATTAGCTTCTATTCTCTTCTATCACTTTCCATAGCTTTCCACTACGTTCCAGTAGCTTCCACGATCCCATGTATATATACTGTACCTTTTGGTATAGAATGAGTCCTTAAGCTTGTTCTATTCGTGCAATACAGGCTATTGTATTGACTCTCTTGAACGCGTGCAGCTTCCTCTTGAAAGAACCTCTCTGCGATAGTTGACTTTGTTGCTATTCGCCTCTCATCTCTAAACGTCTTCAAGATCATGTGTTGTATCTCGCTCGATTCCAAGTCGCGTCGACTTGTGTAATCTTCACTCACTCCCAGATAAGTCACGTGACATATCACGTGATCTTTATCGTCTCTCTGACTAGTCACGTGACATCTCACGTGATCGATCCCGACACCCGACACCTGCCTTTCCTCTTTGGAACACCAACATGATTACCACATTAGGACGACTTCCTAATTGAGACGTCGGGTCGACTTCCTATTTGGGAAATACCCCTGTCTGAAAACTCCAGAACCAAGACGACTGAAAGACACGGTGACCTGACCGTGACAGATATAGACTAGAGAAATGGACGCATAGATGGCTTTACCACAGTCTCCATGGCTAAAGCTGACAATTGGCAACCTATCCTCAAGGGAACTAGACAAATCAAGACCACACCTATCTGGGTAAAGTCTATACCTGGATGGGAAGAAGGCGATGAAGTCTGGTTGCAAACTAGGATTGCTAAAACTACTGTCGCCTCACAACTAGCCCAAGACGCCGCTGATAAAAAGAAATGCACTTGGCAAGAAATCGTCCCAGAATGATATCATTGCCATGGAAAAGTCTTTTCAGAAGAAGCTTCTGAACGCTTCCCAGATCGACAACCTTGGGACCACGCAATTGAACTAACAGAAGATGCTCCCACATCGATCAATTGCAGAGTTTACCCACTATCTCCTAAAGAAAAAGAAGAACAACATGAGTTTCTCTCTCAAAATCTACATTTACAAAGAATTCGTCGCTCAAAATCACCCTATGCAAGCAGATTCTTCCTCATCCGAAAGAAAGATGGCAAGTTTCATCCAGTTCAAGACTATCAAAATTTGAACAAATGGACGATTCCCAACAAATACCCCTTACCATTAATCTCAGAACTTATCTACGACCTAGCAGAGAAATGTCTCTTTTCAAAATTCGACATCCAATGGGGATACAACAACATTCGCATCAAAGAAGGCAACGAATACAAAGCTGCCTTCAAAATGAGCGAAGGACTCTTTGAACCAACGGTTATGTTCTTTGGACTAACTAACTCCCCAGCTACCTTTCAAACAATGATGGACGATATTTTCCAAGATGAAATTGCTCAAGGATGGCTTTGCATTTATATGGATGATATGATTATCGCCACAGAAGATGATGAAGTACTTCATGAACTTTGTGTCAATCACATTCTAGACAAACTTGAGAAATTTGACCTATTCCTCAAACCAGAGAAGTGTAAATTTCACCAACGAGAAGTCGAATATCTTGGAGTACTTATCAGCAATGGAACCGTTAAGATGGACCCTATTAAAGTCCAAGGCATTGCCGACTGGCCAACACCTCTAACCGTCAAGGATGTGTGAAGTTTTCTAGGATTCTGCAATTTCTACAGAGCATTCATTAAGAACTTCTCCAACATCGCTTGTCCTTTAAATGATCTTACATGCAAAAACGAACAATTCATCTGGATGGACGAACATAATGACACTTTTCTAGAACTCAAATGAATGTGCAGCAATTACCCAGTACTTCGCACCCCAGACTGGACAAAACAATTCATTATGGAAACTGATGCATCTGGCTACACCCTCGGAGTGGTCATTTCTCAAGAATTCGAAGATGGTATTCACCCCATTGCCTTCCACTCTAGAAGTCTCCTTCCTGCAGAAAGGAATTATGATGCACATGACAAAGAACTCGCTGGTGTAATCTTTGGGTTCAAATGTGGTCACCCACTATTCCTTGGAGCCACACATGCAATTCGTGTTCGCACCAATCACAAAAACTTGCAATACTTTCGCGATCCACGAAAAATCATGGGACGCCAAGCCAGATGGATAGAATTCCTACAAGACTTCGACTACACTCTGGAACACATTCCTGGATCAACAAACACTGTTGCTGATTTGTTGTCGCAAAGAAAAGACCTTAATAAGGGGGTAAATACCAACAAACCACATGTTCTTCTCCCCAATCACCTCTTCATGCCAACAAAATCCTTACATGCCAACAAAATTTTCCTTGAAGATGACCCAGATCTAAGATGAGACATCCTTCAAACCCTTCACGATTCCCCTGTAGCCAGACACCCTGGTATAACTAACACTTGGGAACTCATTTGCGAACAATACGAAGGACCCAGACTCAGAGAATTTGTGGAACAATATGTCAAAGGATGTGCTTGCTGCCAAGAATCCAAAACTAACGTACATCGATCGAAAGCACCCTTACAATGTTTTGATACACCTGTTGAGGAAGGACCATTCCAATACGTATCAATGGACCTAATCACAGACCTTCCCAAGTCACAAGGCTTTGATTCCATTCTCACAATCGTTGATCAAGGTTGTTCTAAAGCAGCCAAATTCATTCCCTGCACAAAAACAATCAATGGAACAGGCGTAGCACTCAAGTATCTGAAACACCTCGTACCCTGGTTCGGACTTCCCAAAAGGATCATCTCGGACCGCGATCCCCGATTCACCTCTGCATTTGCGAAAGAAATGTGTAAGGCACTTGGAATTCAACAAAATCTTTCTACAGCCTTCCACCCTCGCACTGATGGACAAACAGAACATATGAATGCTTGGATCGAACAATATCTACAACCTTGGACCTCTGGAAAGCCTTCTGCTTGGAGTCAATTACTACCTGTTGCTGAATTCGCCCATAACTCTTGGAAACACAATGTTGCTCACCAATCACCTCATGAACTTCTAATTGGAATCAAACCACAGGTGATTCTGAAACATCTAGAATCTCCGACCCCTGCTGCGGAGACACGATTACGCCTTCTGGATGAAGCTAGGCAATCGGCTCAAAAACTTCTCCAACATGTACAAAACTGCAAGGACAACAAGAAACTAACAGAGATTAAAGAAGGTGACCAGGTTTGGCTCAAAGGTTGCAACCTCACTATCGCCGGCAATTGTAAACTTTCCCCAAAATGATATGGACCCTTCAAAGTTTCACAAAAGATTAGTCCTGTAGCCATGTGACTTGCACTTCCTCCATCGATGAAGATTCACAATGTGTTTCACATGGACCTCCTACTTCCATATAAGGAGACGGAACAATATGGCATGCCTTTTACACAACCACCCCTGATCATTGATAGCGAAGAAGAATATGAAATCGAGAACATTCTAGATGCATGGCATTATGGCAAAAGATGAAAACTTCAATACCTTGTGCACTGGAAAGGTTATCCACACTCCGACAACTCCTGGATTGATCACAAGGACCTACACACCCCAGACACATTGGCAGACTTTATGTTAACAAACTCCGCTACAGCTGGACGACCTACAGTATAAAGAGACCATTGAAATCCCTCAAATGATTCTCATCCCCACTTCACTCTGGCTCTCCAATACTTCACAAAGGCCCCTCCAATTTACTGCCCTATCTGTGTCAACCACACAAATCAACTCTTTGCCTTTCACACACCACATGACTGTCCAACCATTCAAACAATGTCTTGCTTGTCTTCTCCCATCTTCATTCCATCTTGCTCCTCTTCTCCTGCCAGCAGCACTGGCAACACCCCTTATCTTGTCACCTCTCCTCCTCCTGACAGCCCCACCAATAGCAAGATAGCTCTCCCTCACAAACAAATGATCCAGCATATTGCTTGCCTCCTCAACATTGAGGAAGAAGAAGTTCGCCGCCAGTTCCCCACAGCCCGCTCTCTCCTTCCTATCGACAGATCCCCTCCTGCTCCCACCTCTGTTCTCACCCCCGACACACTCATGATGGCCTACCTTAACACAATGTTCAATGATGTCAATGATTACAAAGGCATTCATGCCTCTCCACCTGCTGCATACCCTGGGACAGAACTCATGGACTATGTTGACCCAACCTACCCCAACAGCCCTCCTCCTATTCCCAGTCCCAAGCCACTTCCTGTTCCTCCCCCTCATTTCCATGACAGCATCTTGGTGACGCCACCTGCCACCTCCGCTACTAATTCCACATACACTTCACCTGTGATTCCTGCATTCATCGAAGAAGTCCTATCCTGTTCCCCTTCCCCCATTTCACCTATGGCTGTAGTCCTTTACCAACAAGCCAAAGCCAACGAATTAACGACCATGATAATGGATGCTGGGGCAGAAGAACATACTCCTAGTCCTACCAGCCCTCAACCTGGTGTACTTCCAGGCCCTGGATGGAAAGACAACTTCAACGCTGTTGGTACGCATCATTTCTTTGTCATTCCTGATGGTGACAAGGACATCATTGCCCTGTTTACTTCTTACGACCTTCACACCACCTTTCCTGAGCTCCTCGCCACCAATGGACGTGGTTGCACTGTCCACTCTTGTCCCCTTCATGCCCGTCCTGTCGGACAACACCACACAGCCATCTCCCCAAAAGACAAGCTCCTACTAACCCAAGGAGCACAGTTTACCGACCTGGTGGATTGGGCTTTGAAGTCCAAGGATGACGCCACATTACAAGGGGAAGTCCAATATTTCCGCACTCACCATTCCAAAGCTCGCCAGATCACCCAACGCATTGGGGCCTTGAAAGAGTCCCTCCAAACCGAATGACTGGCTATGTACCAGAGTTTGGACCATCTTGCCGCCGCTAACGCTATAGCTCGCATTCGCCATCACATCGACCGCGACATGCACAAGTCCCCTTACTTCAAGGGCAAAAGAGGTCGTCGGGCCCAAGTCGCCATCCGCGATCGAGCTATTCATGCATGGGGCAAAGACAATGGCAAAATGTGCGACTGGTGTGGAAGGACAGGCCACAGTATCGAAGACTGTCACTGTCTCGGATACTGCTGCCACTGCTCATGCCGCGGCCACGATGGTACAGACTGTCTTCACCCCCACGACTTTTGCAATGAGTTCAAAGACTGCAAAGTCTACCCCTCTCACCCTAACTTTGAGTGCGGTTACTGCGCTGCTGTCTACAATGACATTGACATCTAAAGGACATTGACAAGGGGGTAATGTCACGGACTGCCCCCCTTACTTACCTAATCCTTTCCTTCCTTTTTCGTATCTGACTCTGGACTGACCTCTCCCTGCTTACCTAAATTACTTATGGACTGTTCTTGTGCTTTCCAGAGACTTCCATATGATTCCAATGGCTTCTATTTCCTTCCATGACCTTCCATTAGTTTCTACTACCTTCCAGTAGCTTCTGCGCCTCCTTGTATATATACTGTCTCGAGTAGCATAGAACGAGTTCTCTAAGCTTGTTCTATTTTGTGCAATACAGGCTATTGTACCCTCTTGAACGCATGCAGCTTCCATCTTGAAAGAACCTCCTTGCAATGGTTGACTTTGTCGCTATTCGCCTTCTCATCTCTAAACGTCTTCAAGATCACATGGTGTATCTTGCTCAATTCCAAGTCGTGTCAACTTGTGTAAATCTTCACTCATTCCAGGATAAATCACGTGACATATCACGTGATTTTCTTCAATCCTTTCAACAAGTCACGTGACGTCTCACATGACCAATCCCAACACCCAACGCCCACCTTTCCTCTTTGAAACACCGACACAATTACCAGATTAGGACGTCTTCCTAATTGAGATGTTGGGATGACTTCCTATTTGGGAAACACCCCTATCTGAAAGCTCCAGAACTCAAACGACTGAAGACACAGTGACCTGACCGTGACATCCTCTCCTCCTACGATTTCTGGAGGTGGTCGAGCAAAGTTAGATCTGTGTGCTGAAGTTTCGATGTAAGGCTTTAGTAATGAGTTGTGGAATACAGGGTGAATCTTCATCTGTGGTGGTAATGCAAGTTTACAGTTTGTTGGGGAAGCCCACAGGACTTTGAATGGTCCATAGTGTCATGGTGTGAGTTTAGCTTTTGGGTGTGTAGTCTGTAAATTGGTGGCTTCCAGGAGTACTAGGTCATCTTTGTAGAATGTGTGCGATAGTGTGGGTGGTCCTCTGCTTCTCATTTCTTGTGCAGCAATGTGGAGTGCTGCTGTGACTGCTTTGTGAATTTGTTCTAGGTATTTGACATGTTCATCCACACTTCGTAATCTGGTTTGTAGTTGTAATGGTGGTTTGAATGTTGGGTGGAACCCATACCAGATTTCAAAAGGAGATCAATGTGTGCTGCAATGTGGTCATACATTGTGTGCAAATTTGATAAGGGGAAGTAATGTTGCCCAATTGTCTTGTTGGAAATTTCCACAGATACAAAGGTACTGCTCTATTTCTTGGTTGACTTGTTTGGATTCTCCATCTATTTGTGGGTGAAAGGCCATAGATAGTTTCTGTTTGATCCCTAGTTTTCTCCATAGCTCTTGTCACGGACTGCCCCTTTTCTTTGTTCTTACCTAATCCTTTTCTTCCTTTCTCATACTCGACTCTGGGCCACTCTCCCCATGCTTACCTATTTACCTATGGACTGTTCTCACATTTTCTAGAGACTTCCATATGATTCCACAACCTTCCATTACCTTCTCTGACCTTCCATTACTTTCTATGATATTCTAGTAACTTCCACACCTCTTTGTATATATACTACTCCAAGTAGCATAGAACGAGTTCTCTAAGCTCGTTCTATTTGTGCAATACAGGCTATTGTACCTTCTTGAACGCGTGTGGCTTCCTCCCTGAAAGATCCTCTCTGCGATAGTTGACTTTGTCGCTATTTGCCTCTCATCTCTAAATGTCTTTGAGATCACGTGTTGTATCTTGCTCGATTCCAAGTTGCGTTGACTTGTGTAATCTTCACTCGCCCCCAGACAAGTCACGTGACATATCACGTGATCTTTTACCGCCTCTCTGACTAATCATGTGACGTCTTACATGATTGATCCCGACACTCGACACGCGACACCCGCCCTTCCTCTTTGGAACACCGACATGATTACCGCATTAGGACAACTTCCCAATTGAGACATCGGGTCGACTTCCTATTTGGGAAATACCCCTGTCAGAAAACTCCAGAACCAAGATGACTGAAAGACACGGTGACCTGACCATGACATTAGAATGAGCTTCTCTCTTCAAAAATGACTTCGACTCCCAGAGACATGAAAGGGAAAAGCCGATCCAAGGATTGGCGCATTTGCTACCTGCCAGAAACCGACGACATTGCCCCAGAAGCATTGAGCAATCTCAAATGCCCATTTGACACAATCCCCAAACCCAGAGACAGCGTACCTGCTGAATTCACTGAGAACATACGACACCTACTCAGTAGTCAAGAAACTGGAGCACCCTATACTGGCTACTATGCTAGACTTAACAACACACTAGTATCTGTCAGCAACGTCTATGGTGTATGGTTTGAAGTACACGTCCGAGGAAACAAATTTGAATGCTTTCGACTGGCTCGACAAGAACTTGGACTCAAGAACCACCCACTCCCAGGCATAAATTTCATTTCGCTCGAACAAAGTGGAGAACCTTCCTGACCACCGTCTTGCGCTGAAGGACCATCTCAACCCCAAACTACACCATTTGAAGAAGCCATAAAGGCGGC
>Ga0307512_10003943_pt1 | contig 16600 bp, 15 predicted proteins | sample 14_EM_MG_FD_200267 | JGI IMG/M metagenome (GOLD analysis project Ga0307512, IMG submission 200267) | Populus trichocarpa ectomycorrhiza microbial communities from riparian zone in the Pacific Northwest, United States - 14_EM | ecosystem: Host-associated > Plants > Roots > Unclassified | place...
CATTTGTCAATGGGGACGAAGGGTAGCGGGGGGGGAGCTCCGCCATCTAGCCGGCTCGCCCGGAGGCGGAGGGGGTATTAGGTCCTGTCATACTCTAATTAGAGTGAATACAGTATGATTAAAACAACAAAAAAACCTCCAAGACACTCCGGTCGACCTCACCAGTACTTCTAAGTACTTCCACATGCTCCCCGATCCCCCTGGAGCTAAGCAAAGTGCTCTCAGATTCTGCAAGAGCATTCTGAGGTGCTTCTGAAAGCACCAGCAGTTATGGAGGTGCATTCAGGATGCTCCGATATTTGACTTCTAGCATAGTCAAATGTTGGAGCAGCTGAGACCTCTGCGCAGGTCTGCGGGAGACTTCCAGAGCAGCTGAGACCTTCTGCACAGCTCTGCGGGACACTTGGTGCTGTATTCTCACAGCGGTGGTTTTTATGGTTCCATAACCACAACGCATTTGATCTTTCACATTCGTCTTTATTACAATCACGTGATTTGCTACATCATAGTATGGAATGTATTAACATAGTCTCTATAGATATACATATGGTCAATCTGGCTGCGGACGGTACTTGAGGGTAATCGGAAGAACACCTGGAGACACTGATTGAGAGAACTTAGAGATATACTTGGAGGCCATTGTGGCGGGAAAATCCGTTTCTCACCCACCACCACCATACAGATTGGCAAGCGGAAGCCGGTGGGGGGCATTCAGAGATACAGCGATACCAGAGACGGACTGAGCGATGGGGGGAGGGGGGGCATATGGAGATACAGCGATAACGGAGATGCAGCGATAACGGAGATGGACTGAGCAACAGGGAGTATATATTTGGGAAACCCCGGGGTAGATAAACATCTCATTATATGATATACACAGTCTATCTTTCCCAGCTCTTGGTCCCATGCACTCTTGCAGAGCTTTCATGGATCCACACAATTTGTGTGGTTCCTCACGGCTCGGTACCCCTTCAGATCCACTCACCCTCTTCTTACGCTCTGTCTCGCGAATTCCCTTCAGATGCCGCGAGAGCTCCGCCGTTTCACCACACCGGGATCATGTGAACTTAGTGATGCACTTGGAGGCCATAATCGAGCGAGTTTGGAGATGCACTTGGAGTTCATGATCGTGCAAACTTGGAGGCCGTGATTGAGCGAGTTTGGAGATCCACTTGGAAGACATAATCGATGGAGATTGGAGGAGTACTTGGAGGCGACCAATCTGGAGGCGGTCAATCTGAATGCGGTCAATCTGGAGGCGGTCAATCTGGAGGCGGTCAATCTGGAGGCGGTAGATCAGGAGGGAGGTGCGACGGGAGTTGAGACTCTATTCATTGGTTAACCCGTAACTGTAGGAATATAGAGAGTTGAGTACAATAAGGTCCACCAAGAGATGAGAGATGAGAGACTGGCTGGGAGCGGGAGACAGTCGATCTTGGGATGATGCAGTACTCGGTGTATACTCGGTGTATGCTGTACTTGGTGTATGCTGTAGTCGGTGTTAACGCATGATCATGGTATGGAGAGATAGAGAGGGATGACTTGACTTCGTGTTCTTAGGTGATGGTAGAGTTGAGGATGAGAGATGAGAGGAGATGGGGAAAACATTATGAGAAACTGGGACTGAAGAGAATATCCTGTGCGAGTCAATTTACCATTCCCAATACAGCAGGTACGACTCCCGATCCGGCGGGTAACAACACCGATATGAGGTCTTCTAAACACAATCAGGCAAGTCGTACCCCTAATTTCTAATTTCCGCTCGTATCCTCCATATCATTCCCATCATCATCCTCCATCTCTCTTTCTCGTCCACAACTCTACCATCATCACAGAACACAAAGTTAAGTCATCCCTCTTTATCTCTCCATGCCATGATCATGAGTTGACACCGAGTACTACAGCATCCACCCAAGATTGTCTGTTTTCCCTTCATTCTCACGATTATGAGTTAACCCCTGAATGTAGCTTCAGCTTCCGGCGTGCCTCCCTACAAGATCGACCGCCATCAGCCAGCTCACCATGAGAGCTCAAAGGTAAAGTCACCTCGTCACATTCCCATGGTTGCGGGTTAACTAACTGATGAATAGAGTCTTAAGCTCCCGCCACGCCTCCCATCGACCGCCTCCAAGTACTCCTCCAATTTCCGCTCGATCATGGTCTCCAAGTGCATCTCCAAACTCGCTCGATCACGGCCTAGGAGTGCATCTCTAGGTTCACTCTATCACGGCCTCCAAGTGCATCTCCAAACTCGCTTGATCACGGCCTCGGAGTGCATCTCTAAGTTCACTCGATCACAGCCTCCAAGTGCACCTCCAGACTCGCTCATTTTCCGGCCTCGGAGTGCATCTCTAAGTTCAATCGATCACGGTCTCCAAGTGTATGTCCAAACTCGCTCGATTATGGCCTCCAAGTTCACACGATCATGGTCTCTCCAAGTGCATCTCCAAACTCGCTCGATCATGGTCTCTGAGTGTATCTCTGGGTTCACTCGATCGTCATCGTCAGGCGCACCTCGAATTGCTCTCAAGCACCGCCTGCAGCCAGTCCAGATATACCATGTGTAGATGGGTAGCTATATAGATACATAGATACATACATAGATGAGAATACAAACTGAATACATGAGTTTCAAAGATAGTTGAACGATAAAGTAGTAGCTATGATTTCCAGGCGCACCAGCAGCGTTCCCAAAGACGATGTTGTTTTTCCCAGACTGCTCTACCGTGATTCGAGGTGCTCCCTTGTCGTCAGCGCTCCCAGGTGCTCCCCTGGTTGTCACCAGACCTCCTATGTCCACCCAGATTTCTCGCCGGTGCTCCCAGGTGCACCTGAAGGCCACTGCATCGGTCCAGTAAACTCTGGGATTTGACCACCCTGGGATTCTGGTCCGACAACTCTCAGACACTCCCAGAGGCTGCCAGTGACCAAAATACATTTTGCTGATGTACCGTATCCAAATGTGAATGTGTATCCAGTTGTGTCTAATTGATTAATGGAGAGCAGAGAGAGCCGGAATGTAGGGGTGTATTGGATATTGACTCTCTACTCCAGCGAAATGTTAACGAGTCCATGGTGGCTCACTGTAACGTTATCTCCAAGCTCAATAAACGTTGGCTGAAAAAGTTTCTTTATTTAGTCGAATCTGGTGTGGTCAACTCACATATTATGCGATGTTCTGGAATCGATGACCCATTCAGCTGGAGCGGAGGCAGCGGTGAATGTGGTTGCATCATTGGCTAGTCAGATCAGGTTATGATCTCCTTGTTAGGGGGGTGCTAATCTCTTAAGTACCTATACTTAAGCATGGGCCTAGATACTTTCTCTTTATATGATGACAGTTCGGATCCCTTATCCAAGTCTCTGCTTCTTCTTCTTAGATGGTAACGTAGTCTTCCGTACTATATTGACTTGTCCTAGATTCTAACTTTTATTTGGTAAGTCCTGTCGGATTTTCCTCAATTGCTTTTTTAATTCAGTCTTCGACTTAAGAAGCGGAGTCAATCTTCTTCTACTGCCCGATTGTTCCTGTCCAGCTTTTCTTCATTCCTTGTTTAGCTGAGACTTCGTTGTAGGAAGTGGATTCACTCGTCCTCTTCGAGTTCGTCATCAAAGATCATGTATATAGTTGTAGCTAAGGCAGATCTCCGATTCCGTTCCTTGTTCAGGTGTAAGGGACCGTCTCTTAATATCTCTAGGTGTAGTTGAGACTTTTCGATTGTTGATTTTTTCTCGAGTATGCAACTTGTCAATATAACTGTCAAGATCTGATTGTAATCCGATCAATGCTGACAACCACCAAACACACTGAGCAGCAAAGGGATACTGCTTCTCTCAGCAGTGCGTAGGTAGCTTTTCAAATGTGAATACTAATACTTCAGCTTCGTTTGTAAAGGTCAATACCATCGGGGCAGGGGAACCGTGTATAACCAAATAGTATTCTTATAGATAGGTATGCAAAATAGGTATGAAAAATAAGTATCATAAAAACTCAATAATATTTTAGATTTGTTTTTCGCTGGTAGGTTTTTTTGTTTTAATCATACTGTATTCACTCTACTTAGAGTATGACAGTCCCTTGATCCCCTCCGACTCCGGGCTGGTCGGCTAGATGGCGGAGCTCCACTCCTGCTACCCGTCATCCCCTTCTCGTACAAGAAAGAAAGAAAGAAAGAAAGAAAGCCTCTAACAAGCTGGTAAAAAGTAATACAAAAAACAAGGATGAAATCAAGGAGAGCCTGCCGGCTCTTATTCCTCCGCCCGTTGCCCGCCAACTCTTCCTCCTCCGTCCATTTTGGGTGGGAACTTCCCGATGTCAGTAGCCACCAGGAAGTCCATCACCGCTTTATCGCACTTCTCCACGGAGGGCAGCTCAGAGATTTGCACATGTCGGCATATGCCCGCTCTCTGTCCCGTTGCTTTCCCCATCTCTTTCCAGAGCTTCTTTGGCTGGTCTCTGCACCGGGTGCAGTGGGGGAAGAGATGCTCCTGCGTCAGGGATATCGTCCTGCCTCTGCCGCCGCACCACCAGCATTTGTTGTCGTCTTGGTATCCGAACCATTTTAGGAACGTCCCCACTGACGCGTGTCCGGATTTCAGTCGGTTGAACCTATCCGCCAGAGGCTTCACACTATTCATTGGGATGGGTTTCTTGCTTCCAGCGTTGCCTTTCAGCCTGTAGCCGTTGGGCTTACTGGATTTGTCGGCCTCCCACTCAGCCTTCGCCGCTGTGTTGGCATTTGAGATTCGTGTGGTCCCGGCCGCTGACAAGGTGTATACTCGTTTTCATACTGTGCCTGCTCTGAGGCCATCTCTCACTGGATTCGCTTGGGGATCTTCTTCCTCACTTCCGGGGATACTAGCGTGTCCCGGGACCCAGTGGATTACTGTGTCTATGCCGGCTTCGCAGAGATTCCTTGCGCGTCGGCTACTCCACCTGGCTAGGTGCTGCCCTGGCCCAGGTTCCAGGTGATGCGTTTGTCAAATGGCTGCTTGTTACACGGGTGCTTCCACCGAAGTAACTGTACTTACATATATGTATCCAGAGATACTTAAGCAAGTACTAGGTACACAGCCATAGTTCCTAATATGATCCGATTATGCGTATCACCAAACACAGTGCATTTGAAGCCTGTATAAATTGTATACACAAAGAGGACAAATATGAATGATCGTATCAGATGCTTCCAAATGAATCCCAACTAAATCGTATCGTGGCATGATACAATATTGACAATACATATAACTTGTATAATTAATCTGGTTGATTAATTATTAATGTAAGTATATTGGTATAATTGATCTAGGTTATTAATAAAGATCGTGGCTGAAATATTTTGCCTGTTGATAGTTCAATCCAAATTAACATGTATCTTCACAACACTCTCCACCAATTCCTTGATACTTCTGGAATTCAGACACTTTCGGCAATGTTAAGTCTTACGCGTAATCTCCCTTAAATACTCATCATTTACAGACTGAATAATGGATGTCAATTCCACTCGACCTATCAATCCGCCTTATCATATCAATCTGTCTTGTTGTGAGGAACTCCGGATAACTTGTAACTGTTTATTTGATCTTCCGGGATATAGTCTCTTCATCCCCGTCTGATTAACCTTCTGAGGTTTAAACACTTTTCCACTTCGAGTCTGATGAATTGGTACTTGATGGCTAGACTCCTTTGGCCAAAACTTCATCCTAGAAGAATGCTCAATATAATTGCTTCCAGAGGAGGTTACAATGTTCTCATCTGCTAATTCGAACTCCTCAATATTCTTGTCGGAATTTCCCCTAAGCACAAAAACACGTGATCGAGTAACAACTAGATCCCTAACTTAATCTGACCGGAATACTTGATATTCAAAACAGAACTTTAGTATTGCCGCATATTGGATAATACTTGCCAGCAAGCAGACTCACTGTGCTGCAAATATATTATCTTCTCTGTCGAATCATCGTATCAGTAGTGTAAAGGCATACTCAATAATATCGTAATCATCAGTAAACATTTGCTCGGTCATCAAGCAGGGGAACCGTGTACAATCCTACTAGATGATACCAATATACTTGGCAATAAGAATAATAGTTAAATAAGAACTCGAAACTTAATAATATTTCAGCTTCGTCTTTTCCAGGTAGGTATCACTTGTAACTGTGCGGCTACCCTTTCAAAAGCCGGAGCTATCGATGTTTTTTATAGCCCTTCTTGGACTATCGAAGTTCATGTCCAAACGTTAGGTATGATCACATTGGTCATACCTTGGAGTAATCCTGTATTCTGAGCCAGGCTCTCAGATAGAGAAGCACGCATCCCAAAGGTTATCATGTAATCGTCTGATTGGTTTTAAGGAGTTACTCCCCTGACAAGTCATGCCATCATCATACGATAAGATTTAATCAACAGTGACTTCAAGTTAGATATCTTGGAACTGATTAGTTTTGGATACCCGATACCTCTCTGTCGCCTGATGTGGTTATTTGGAGGGCTTCGATCAGAGTGCTTAATAAATTAAAACACACCTTGCACCATATAGGCTATTTGGCTTATCTGCTCCCAGAGGCAGGCGTGGTGACCCACCATTGCTCTGTCGACATTTGACTTGACGTACCACACCAGTATGATTAAACTGATAGTGTATAACTCTACTCTGTTGTTCCCTGCCAGGGAGTCGGGAGCTGATCGGGGCTTATTGACTTTGCCCAACGTCTCCATCAATCAGACACACCACGCTTAGGCCGAGACTATTCCCTTTGACCGGGGAGTGCCCAAGTTGTTCCGCTTCTCAAGGGATTGGCTCGAGATCCCACTTGATAGCATATTGGCTAACATCTGCCTGACACATCAGTCGCACTTCTGCAACTGCCACGTCCAGTCCCCTTAGCTCAGTTTGAATGAATGTGGTAAGAAATAACTGGCATCATGATAAGCCCTGAAGGCTTATCGACTGCCCAAGGTTATTGCATCATCAAATCAGCTCTAGCGTAGTATGGGAACATCCAATAAATCTGCCAGCAATGAGGCTTGCTGTCAAATCGACACGAGGCCATGTATTCACCCTCTAAGGATCACATCTATGGCAGCTTACTACTTCATTTTTGAGATCGGTGATATGTACTATACGGTATTATAGAACCCGTTATGTAGATCTCGAAGTAGACTAGTACTAATACCTCTATTAGGGGAGAACCCCTAACACTGCTTGAGAGTCGCTGGAGACGGCTACCATCGTTACTCCGTGTGTCTGCACTGTGTCCCTTTTCTTTACTGACTCCCGGAGTGCGAGTTCTATGGCCCACAGTTCTTCATCGTAGACCTCCATTCGTCCAGTGCCGAGGTGGCTGCGGAACGCTCTCCAGCCGTCTCTGTGCTTACACACTGCCGCGGCTCCCACTCTGCCGTCATTGGATCGCGATCCGTCCGTCCACCACATCCAGACCCCCGCACCAACTTTGGCCTCCCTCTCTCTCGCCCAGCGTTTTGCTTCTCTTTTTGCCGCCGTGTCGCTGGTAGGTTTCTGACTGTTCGCTGCTAGACCTTGTTCTTCTCATTGCCGGAACAATGTAATCACTGGATCACCAGGTGTCCAGGACGCTCTCCTTCCGCACTCTCTTCTTACTATAACATCAATACTTAATTAATAGCCCATGGCTCGTAGCAAGCTTCCCATAGGTTATCGTGTTCAGGATTGGTGGTTTTGAAGAGGTATCTCTTTCGCATGTTTCGAGCCATCCTCATCAATATAGTAATGAAATATAGTGCCAGATCATAACATCAACTTTGACATCTCACTTTCATTTGTTCAGTAGCAGTGTTCCTAAGAGGCCCGGCCTGCACGTGATTTAAACAGCCTGCATCGGCCTGCATAAGCCTTGGTCTGGTTGATGGATGAAATACGGCAATGGCAGGGCTACGATGATTGAGTTGGATATGGTTTATGTTTTGTACTTTGGAGACTTTCTTAGTAAAGGCAGCAGAGAATCTTTCGAAACAAAATATTCTGTTTAGGCTTAGCCCGCCAAGAAACGCCGCCCTGCCGCCAAGAAAAGCCGCCAGGCCGCCAAGAAAAGCCGCCAGGCCCGGCCCGGCCCTCATTTGAAAGCCGCTGCTAAGGCCAGCCAGGCCCGGCCTATGCAAAGCCGGGCCGGCCTGGCCGCTTAAGAGCACTGTTCAGTAGTTGGTTCATCTAACAACACGTTGTCTCTCCATGCTTTTCCCAATTATATTAATGCCTCACCATAATCAGCGTATTCGGCAATTGAGTCAAGGATTCAGTCATTCACCAACCTGTACTTCGCTAACGTAGGTTATGACAAGTCATTGCTGTTGCGATGCATACTAATACAAACCAATGAGCAGGTTCGCTTCTGGCCTGTAATCTTCGGCCAATGTCATACAACCCTCAGACACTGCATGGTGAGGTCATGACTATTTGATGACCAGGAAGTACCTCAAGGTGTTCACACTTCTTTGGTGTCAGGGTTGAATGCTCTGTTTTCTTGCATATCACGTAATGTTGGCTGAACACGTATTTCTACGTAATCCCAAGTTCAGTGTGTGGTGTCCTGCTAGATCTGATATAGTAGGTGTGGTTGATAATTATGTGCACTGCTAGCGTTCTTTAAGTAACGCTCCAGCTATGGCGCCATATTTGTGTCATTATGGATGAATTAGCCAAGGCCTGTGTGAGAAATTCTGTATCAATTGACATGTGGTTCAAGTGTAACTCTGCTGAGGGCTGCTTGACTGGCATAACCATCATCAGCAAAATGTAAATCGGTCCGGAAGCAACACGCAATTCTCCCAGACACTCCGGGCGACCTCAGCAGTGCTTCTAAGTACTTCTAGATGCTCCCAGACCCCTCTGGCGATAAGCAAAGTGCTCTCAGACTCTGCAAGAGCATTCTCAGGTGCTCCTGAAAGCACCTGCAGTTATGGAGATGCATTCAGGATGCTCCGAGATTTGACTTACAGAATAGTCAAATTTTGGAGCTCCTGAGACCTTTGCGCAGATCTGCAGGAGACTTTGAGAGAAGCTGACACCGCTGTGCAGCTCTGTGGGAAAGTTCGAGTGCAACCGAGACCGCTGCACAGCTCTGTGGGAGACTTGGTGCCGAATTATCACAGCAGTGGTTCTTACATAACCACAAGGCATTTCGTCTTATCATATTCGTCTGTTACAGTCACAAAATTCGCTGCATCATAATATGGCATGTATTATTAAAGTCTCTCTATATATATACATACGGTCAATCTGGCCGCAGATGGTACTCGAGCATAATAGCAGGAGCACTTGGACACACCCATTGAGAGAACTTAGAGATGCACCACTTGGAGGCCATTTTGGTGAAACGATGGAGCTAGAAGGGAGAGAGCCCACCATCAACACTCTGCCGGACCTCTCGCGACATCCAAACGGAATTCATAAGAAAGAGTGGTTCTGGTTCGAGGAGCGGAGGAATTAGGTGAGAAGATATGATACTACCCGACTTTGAGGATCTACGAAATCTCGGACAGAGCGAGTCGGACCAAAAGTTGGGAAAGATAGAGTGTGTATTGTCATTGTATGATAAGATGAGATGGAAATGAGACAATGTCTTCCGAGGTCTGCCGAATATATACTCCCCGTCACTCTGTCCACCTCCATTCCCCCTGTATCTCCGTACAACCGCCGTCGCATCTTGAAGATCTACTTGGAAGCCGCGATCGAGCGTGTTTGGAGATGCACTTGGAGACCGAGAGATCGAGTGAACTCAGAGATGCACTTGGAAGCCGTGATTGAGTGAGTTTGGTTGATGCACTTGGAGGCCAAGATTAAGTGAACTAACAGATGTACTTGGAAGCCGTGATTGAGCGAGTTTGGAGATGCACTTGGAGGCCAAGATAGAGTGAACTCAGAGATGCACTTGGAAGCCGTAATTGAGCGTGTTGGGGGATACACTTGGAGGCCATGATTGATCAAGATTGGAGGAGTACTTGGAGGCGGTTGATCTGGAGGCGATTGATCTGAAGGCGGCCAAAATAGAGGCAGTCAATCTGGAGGCAGTGAATCTGGAGGCGGTCAATCTGGAGGCGGTCAATCTGGAGGCAGTATATCAGAAGCAATGATTCCACCAGTCCAAATGATCCCGGTCTGGGGTAGGGCTCGGTCCAGTCCAGTCCACCAGGAGAGCCGGACTGGACTGGACTACAGACTGACAGTCTTGGACTGGACGGGCTTGGTCTGGACCAGTCCAACGAAGCTACTTCTGATCAATTCAAGCTAGTTATATAATTCCCAAAATCGTACCTTCCTTCTCAGTCTTTACAAGATTTCCACATCCATATTCTCATTTGCAGCGTTTACCTAATGTCCATATTGTCATCCTCAGCCGGATTTATATCTAGCTCAACCTTGCCATCTTCCATTTGAGCTTCTGTGACCACAACCTGTGGAAGCCCAATTTGCAGAGAATCCCATGACTTGATGCGTTCCACAGCTTGCAGGGAATCAATTTGAAGTCTATTTCGCCTGTCTGTAAGCATAATTTTGCACTGGGAGAATAGTGTCTCAACTCCAGCAGACATGGCCGGTATGGATAAAATATCAATTGCCGTTAATGAAAGATGTGGATACATCTGGTGTTGAGACTGCCAATTGGTGAATGGGTCGATGACAGAGGGTTCAGTTGGAGTTGAGAGATACCGGTCATATTCATCAGCTCTACACATTACAACTCAATTAGTAGATTGGATGGAGAGAGATCAGTACTGATAATAACCCGCTGCCGCAGAGCACGCCAGATTGCATCTGGTGTAGCTGCTGCTGGAGGAGGATCAGGCTGGCGTTCCCCCGCAGATGCTCCGATTGCAGACACTGTCACGTATTTTATAAGCCAAAGCGCTTGCACACGCAGCTTTGCATCCCGCAATTGATCTTCAGTCCATTCAAGTTTGTCCACAGCTACTGCAAGGTATTCCCACTTGTACGCAGGGTGTAACACAACCGCTGCTACAAAGACTGTGAGCTCTTTGTATAACTCCCGGTACTTGTCCAACACCACTATCCCATCTGCTGAAGCCCTTTGGACATCAAGATGAGGGTTGCCGTGGTATTGCTGTAACACCGTTGTAAACATTGTTCGAAGGAAGTCAAGTTCAACTAGAATGTTATGCAGCTCAGAGAAGTCACCCTGCATGCGTAGTGTTGCAGCATGGAATGGCTCCAAAATGCTCACTGCATCGGCCAGCTGCTCCGAATCATCAACAGATAAGCGATCTGAATCCAAGTAGTCTGCATGGCATTGGCAGGATACTTCCACTGCATCCCAGTTTCGAATAATTCTCTGGATCATTGTATAACCAGTATTCCACCATGTAGCATTGACTCTGTGGAGAATGGTGGTTCCACCAAGTCGTTTGAATTCCTGACGCCGCTGGGGAGATGCAAGCACATATATCGTAATATTGTGGGCTTTGCCCCAGGGTCCCATCTTCCGCCATTCACCCATTGTATCGTGGGTGACAATAACTGTATCTTTCCACAGTGTATGATCTACATCGCCGAACAAGAAAGCCTGGAATGCAAGATTGATAACATGGCCAACGCACCGCAGCCAGTGTTCTTCTGCATCATAGCGATATGTCCCATGCAATTCCTCGTCCCCAAGAGCTCTAACCGGAGATGCATTATTGGTAGCATTGTCTCCGATGATGTATCGAAGCTTCTCTTCTACTCCATACTCCCAAAGAATCTCCATAATCACTTCCGCCATATTGGAACCAGTATGCGAACCTTCCAGTGAGCAAAGTCCAATGATGTGGTTCATGCGAATGCCTGCCTTGGATGTAAAGTGTGCAATAACCCCGAGGACAGCCATAGTTTGATGTGGACTAGTCCATCCATCACAGGAGAGATGAATTGGAGTTATTGCTTGCTGCATCAATTTGGCCACATGAGGCTGCAAACCCCGGAAATGAGCCAGAATACGTTGTGTGATTGTGGTAGAAGACCGCGGTAGTTGATTGTAATCATTCAGATACAGTAGCAGCACACGAAATCGAGAATATGAGGTCATACTAAAGGGAACATTCGTATGAATGATCCATCTCAGGAGCATGTCATCAGCTACTTTCTGGTTGAATTTCTGTTGATCGAGCTGCTTCGCTGCGTTGATTAACCCAGATACAATTGGAGAAGCGGTTGGGACTCTCAGGTTAAGTTTTGTTGAGTGGTGTTTCTGCAAATGGCCAGCCGGCTTTGTGGTTCCTCCACTCAGTTTATATTTCATTGAATATGTATTCATTATCAGAACTGCCGGAGCGTGACTTAATAGGAGGCAGACTTATAATATGTACACTTCCAGTACTTAGTTCCACCAGACTCAGAAATCGTGCCATGGGAATGAATGGGAGAAGTCAAGCGTCGCCCTTGGTGTGAAATGGATGGCGTTGTAGACACGATGGGACATAATAAACTTGAGGGCGACATGGAGATTTGATTTGGAGACGCAGATCTCGTAGACTGTGTGTGGGTATTGGTGTCTAATGCTTCTGACGCCTGCACCTCCGAGGACTGAGACTCAACATCTAGGGGTTGAAAGTCTTCACTGCTACTGAGATCTGAGAGTGATACAGATGACATGGAGTTGAGAATGTAATGTAATAGAGAGCAAAAGATGTGTTGGTGATGATGGGTATGTTCGAGTGTAATGATTTATTGATGGGAAGCATCGGTGCCTTATATACACGGAAAATCTGACAGTCCCACATTGATAACAATTTGAAGTTCAATGTGGCGGCCGGTGTTAATGACACATCGACAAAGCCTATTGGAGTGAGAAGCTTGGTGGAAGTCAATGGAAGTCAATGGAAGTCAATGGAAGTCAATCGAAGTCAATGGAAGGCCACAATCGCAAATAGTAGTGGCGGAGCGAAAACTGCTGTATGGGGTATGAGTCCGGCGATTATGAGTCAATTCGCCAACTTACAGTGTATTAGTGTTCGCATTCAAGACCTTCGAGTATCAACTGGCCGCTGGGAAGTGGCAAGTGGCAAGTGGCACGTGATCCAGCCTGTATGAGTCTGTGTGTATGAGTCTCCGTTTATGACTCCATTTGGTGGCTCAGTGTATTACTGACTCCCAGAGAGTTGCGCTGATTTGCCACCAGTGGACTGGTCCGGACCAAGCCCGTACCAGTCTGCCAGAATTTTGGACTGGTCCGATCCCGGTCCAAAAATGACTCGGACTGGACCGGACTACACTTGTGCACACCCGGACTACTGGAATGATTGATCAGAAGGCATGTCCGACGGAAGCTGAAACTCTATTCAATGCTTAACTTGAAATTGCATGCATGACATGATTGTGCAATCTTGGTGGCCATGATCAAGTGAGTTCGCAGCTGCACTTGGAGGACATGATCGATCGAGATTGGAGGAGTACTTCGAGGCGGTTGATCTGGAGGCGATTGAGCCGAAGGCGGTCAATCTGGAGTCAGTCAATCTGGAGGCGGTTGATTGGGAGGCATGTGCAATGGAAGCTTAGACTCTATCCATTGGTTAACTCGTAATTGTGTATCAGAACAATGTAAATTGGTCCGGAAGCCATAAGCAAACCTCCCAGACACTCTGGTAGCCCTCACCAGTGCTTCTAAGTACTTCCTGATGCTCCCAGGCCACCCTGGAGCTTTGCATAGTGCTCTCAGACTCTGCAAGAGCATTCTCACGATTTCCCGAAAGCACCTGCAGTGAGGGAGGTGCATTCAGGACAATATCAGATTCGACTATTAGGATACTCAAATTTTGGAGCTGCTGAGACCTCTGCACAGGAGTGTGGAAGACTTTGAGAGGAGCAGAAAACGCTGTGTAGCTCTGCGGGACACTCGGTGATGTATTCTCACAGCGGTCGTTCTTTGGGTTCCATCAGCACAAGGTATTTAATCTGTGTTACAGTTACAAGATTCGCTACCTCATAATATGGCGTGGAATATTTAAGTATCTCTATACATATACATACGGCCAATCTGGCTGGATATGGTAATCAAGCATGATCGGAGGAGCACCTGGAGACGTCCATTGAGGGAACCTAGAGATGCATCACTTGGAGGCCGTTGTGGTGAATCAATGGAGTTAGAAGGCAGAGAGCGCACAATTAACATTCCGGCACACCTCTCACAATAACTGGCGCCAAATACACATCCCACCAGCCTAGACAGCACGATAAGCCGACAACAACGATAGCGATTAGAAAACGGACGGCTGCAATCGATTCTGGACGTCGCATTGACGCTGGAGGAAATGTCCCAGCACCAGCCAGACCGCAGCAGAAGGGGGTGCAGGCGGATCGACGCAATTCCGTGGATTTCACAAGAAGTCTTGGCCAAATCACAATTGAGACGAAGCGACGACAAACGAGCAAGCGATGATGAGGAATACCCAGGAGGAGGCGTGCTTCACAGAAGTGATGATCGAAGTCAGAGGGAGTGAGAGGAGCTGCCTGGACACGGGAGAAGCGGCAGACAGGAGGAGCGACGCGCATATGGATATGGCAATGGAGATCGTGATGGCGGTGACGTCCATTGCGGCGGAGTGGGCAGGCGAAGAATCACTTGTGCCGATGGAGAGAAACGAGAACGGAAAGGGGAGAAGGACAAGTTAGGTCTTGGCGACCGCCTGGGCCTTCGGGGGATGGAGGAGCCGAATGGAGTGCGCGGCTAAGCAACAAGCCCGCGAACTAGCACAGCTACACCGAACTGTCGCTATGATGGCACACATGCTGGAGATGAATACTGCACTGCAGGAGGTGCAGTGGCAAGGGATGTTTGTAGGTGCAGGAAAAGGAGAAAATACGGGACGCACACCACCAGGATGATCTACTGTGGGGCAAGGGCATCACAGACATGGTCGCAATGGCGGTGGCTGCTACACAACGGGACCAGAAAGCGGAGAGCAAAGTGGACACCAAGGGTGTCAGCCTGGAGGCCTCGATACACGCAAACCTGACCCAGACAGGTGGACGAGGGAAGCCGCAGAAGGGCCAACAGTTGCAGCCCGGAAGGCAGCTCAAATCAATGCCAATGCCAAAACCAAAACCAAACCCAACCCCAAAGCCAAACCCAGCACCTGCAGCGAGACCAGAACTGACACTGACACCGAGAACCACACCGGCGGTGAAAGGGGCGACATTATCAGCACCGATACCAATCAGACGATGGGAGATGATCCCACCACGAATCTGAAAGATGGCGGCCAGCCCAGCCCCAGCCCTTATGGCAGGCTCGTGCACGGCAGACAGACGCCTGATCCTAAACAGAGACAACAGTGTGCCACTCCCCAATAAGATGGACGAAGAAGTTGGGTCAGCGATTAACAGAGTGCTGTTCCACCAGCAGGCCCCGGCCCACATTAAGATCAAGAATGGAAGGCGGAATGCCAAGGGAGTGATCACTGCAATTACGCACCAGAATGCGACAGCGGAGATGGCTATGCGGTACTGCAATGTTATCATCACGGCAGGGAGGACTGTCGACAGAGGAGTCATGGATGTCGAAGAAAAGAAGACCTGGGAGAGGGTAATGATCCATGCAGTACCCCTCGTGCGTTACATTCGAATAGGCACAGCGGGCTCACAGAAAATGCGAGAGGAATTCGAAGCGCAGAACGAGGGCATAGCGATCCCCACCCAGGCACAATGGCTGGAGAACCCCCGCATTATCAGAGAGAGGAGGCAGAAATGTGAAATCTCCGCGACATCGGTAGTCTTCGTCGTAATGGGAAGCAAGGTGGCACAGAGTTTGATCAAGCAAGGCATCAAGGCGGGAGTATGGTACTGAGTTGTGGCGTTCACGAATGTGGGCCCTGACAGTAGGTGTGTGCTCTTCTGCGCATGGGGCCACATAGAGAATCAGCGCGGCAACAAGCCCAACTGTGGCTACTGCTCAGGCAATCACCGGACAAGTGACCACAAGTGCGCTTTAGTGGGGTGTACAGCAAAGCAGGGATCACTCAGCGGCCACACGCTGGAGAAGTGCCCGAATTGCAAAGGAAATCATATTGCGTTCAGTAGCAGGTGTGAAAAGAAGCGCGAAGCCACCAAAGCGGCACGGCGGAGCAGAAAGACAGGCACATCAGGACTGGCTTCCACGAGCGAAGCTGCCCACACGGCAACGGGGACAAATTGAGTGGTGCTTGGTCAGAGACCGAGGGGAGGATGGGCTGCAGATGGCGGAAGGAAGGAGATGGCTGATGCGAAGGAACTAGAAGCAACCGGGGAGGCGAGAGATGTCATAAAGACCAACGCCGAAATCGAGACTACGACAGCCAGTGAAACCGAAGCTGGAGCCCTGGCTACCAACGATTAGAGTGATCCAGCACAATTGCCCAAGGTCATACAAGTGGACCGTTGGATAGCTGGAGACAGCACTCGAACGCAGGGCGGATGTAGTGTGCTTGCAAGAGCCACCAACACAAAAAAGAGGTATTAGGATCAGCCATTTGGCATAAGAAATAAGAACAAGAAAAGGAGTTTGGACGGCGACACTGAGAGGGAGCGGCCTGGTGGCTGAAGAGCGGACAGATTCAAGCAGAGGTGCTATTGAAGATGTCATTGCTACGGACGTC
>Ga0307512_10003944_pt1 | contig 16599 bp, 30 predicted proteins | sample 14_EM_MG_FD_200267 | JGI IMG/M metagenome (GOLD analysis project Ga0307512, IMG submission 200267) | Populus trichocarpa ectomycorrhiza microbial communities from riparian zone in the Pacific Northwest, United States - 14_EM | ecosystem: Host-associated > Plants > Roots > Unclassified | place...
ATCCTTGTGCAGGGGCCATGCTAATCTTCTCTGTATCGTTCCAATTTTTTCGTATGCATCCCCGAAGGGAGCAATTACTATTAGGCGCTTGAAGTTGACCTGAGTATAACTTTTCATTTTGTTTGGTTCGCGGGTGGGCAACCGGTTTGCCGGGCCGGGTCGCTGGCTGTCGGTGCTGTACGCCCGTACGGGAATTGCACCCGAAAAGTTGGCCTCAGATCCATCGGATTATGTCTTCCTACGATATCGCGGAAAAAATCCGTGAGTCTTTACCCGGAACAGAAGAGATCCTCGTACAATACCTTTCTGGTTATCTTGTCGATGATGCAAGCGAGGATGAGGATATTCTGCAAGTGGCCCGTTACATGCTCGAATCTGTCGCCGTGGACAAGCCCGACGTCCTTGAGCAGCTCATGAGCACCCTCACCACGCTACTACAGGACCAGCTGACACGCAGGGAGAATGCCCAATCTGGTCCCAAATTGCAGCGACTTGACAAGGTACTCGATATGAGCAAGACTGGTGCAATGTCGAATACGATTGCGCTTTCGGAGGGGGTGGACCTCGAGTCGATCAACAAGGGAAAGTGCGTACACAGAGACCACTACAGCTAATGTTAATCCTGATGTACTGTGTATGAAGGGCTTCTCGGGTTGATGTTAAGAAGCTTGAAAAGCAAGAGGCGAAGCTCAAGGCCAAGATCGAGAAACGCGCACGGAGGGACTTGTACGAGGGCTCCAAGTTGCTAGAACAGGCAAAGAAACAAGTGCGTCTGCAATGTCTTCTACTTTCCGCGTGTTTCTGACATCTTCTGATTCAAAGCAATCCTACGAAGAAATGTTCATGAAGGTGTGATCGGATGTCTTCCCGCTCGTCTTTCATTCACATTAGAGTAGATCAACCCCTTGCAATCCACAGCCTCGAAAAACAAAAGCAAGGACATTCACCTCCCTTCCATCGATGTCTCCTTTGGCTCGAACCGTATTCTGTGCGGACGTCGTCATCACTGTGGTATCTTGCGGCTAATTTTCCTGTAGCTCTGGAGCATCTCTTACACTTGCATACGGGAGGCGTTATGGCATCATCGGTCGCAATGGCGTCGGAAAATCAACACTCCTTCGGCATATCGCCATGCGCGAGGTTCCTATCCCCCCACATATCACTATCCTCTTCGTTGAGCAAGAAGTACAATCCATTTCATGTCTATGCCTCTCCGAAACCTTGAGCTAACAAATATACAGATTGTTGGCGATGACACCACAGCTCTCAACTCTGTTCTCAAGGCTGATGTATGGCGAGATCACCTCCTGGCCGAGGAGGTGCGTCTCAACGCGCGCCTTACGGAGCTTGACGCCACACCTCCGGGCGAAGTGGATGCCCGGCTTGAAGAAGCACGAGATGAGGTTAGTGGCCGTCTGGCGGAGGTGCACGCAAGCCTGGCGGATATGGAGGCAGAGAGTGGGCCTGCAAGGGCTGCGGCGCTCCTAGCCGGTGGGTGCTGGATCTGCTTAATGAGACTATCGCAAGTTTCTGATTCAAATTAGGTCTTGGATTCAGCGAGGAAGATCAAGGCAGGCCCACAAAATCCTTCTCTGGAGGTTGGCGGTGCGTGTGATTGTCCCTTCCCGTTGCACGGATACTGATACATAGTCAAGAATGCGACTGGCGCTCGCACGGGCTCTATTCGTCAAAGTATGTTGATGACCTCTTCCACTGTTGTCCAGTCTCGGACTGACTCGTGTCGCTCAGCCTGCACTTCTTTTACTGGACGAGCCGTCTAACCACAGTCCGTTTTCAGCTCCTTGGGTCATAATATACCTTCCGCTGATTCCTGTCTAGTCGACCTGAATGCTTTAGCATGGCTAGAAGATTATCTCCAGACATGGCCCGGAACGCTCGTCGTCGTGTAAGTGCTGGTGGTATTTATTGCCCGTTTTCGCTCACACCACACCCAGGTCCCATGATCGCGCGTTCCTCGATGCAGTCGCAACAGACATCATTCATCAACATTCCGCTCGTCTTGACTATTACAAGGGGTACCTCCAGAACTACTCCCGACGTTTCCTCCCTGACATCTATGATAGCAATTTCACCCAGTTTTATTCAACAAAATCCGAGCGGGAACGAAACCTACGCCGTGAATACGACACACAGATGGAGTATCGCAAGCATCTGCAAGCCTTCATCGACCGTTGGCGATATAACGCCAACCGTGCTGCTCAGGCACAGTCCAAGATTAAAATTCTCGAGAAGGTAAAGACGTTTGTTTTTTCGCCACTTTACGAATCTTAAGCGACAAACGCAGCTTCCAGAGCTCACTCCGCCAGTCGCCGAGGAAACGGAGAAATTCCGGTGTGTGAACTTATTGTCATGAATGTATCCAGACCCTCATACTCGCTACTATCGAGGTTCCCGGAGACCGAGAAAATATCCCCGCCCTTGCTCCAGCTCTCGGAAGTGACATTCGGATACGATACCTCGAAAATCATTTTGAATCGCATCAATATCGACGTGGGCCTCGAATCTCGTATCGCTATCGTGGGATCAAACGGTGCGGGAAAATCTACACTGTATGTTCCCCAACAAGCCCTTCCCATCCAAAGTTGCTAAAGAAGAACCAGAATCAAACTCCTAACTGGAGAGCTCAATCCGTTGTCGGGGCAGGTCAACCGCAACGGTCGGTTACGCGTGTAAGCTGTTTTCAACGTCGCTTTGACCACTCGCTTTACCTTTTCCGCCGCTCACGAACTACCCACCCGATGCAGGGGATACTTTGCACAGCACCACGTGGACACGCTCATTCCGACGATGAACCCGGTTCAGTTCCTGGCGCACAAATTCCCGGGGAAAACGGAGCAGGAGTACCGCCAGCACCTGGGCAACTTCCAGATCAGCGGCATGACGGGGTTGCAGCCCATCGGCACCCTGAGCGGAGGCCAAAAGTCGCGCGTTGCATTTTCGCTCTTGTCGCTGCAGCGGCCGCACATTTTACTGCTGGACGAGGTGCGTAGGCGATTTGGTCACGAGTTCAACTGCGGACTGACTGACTGACCGACTCTGGGCAGCCTACTAATCATCTGGATTTGGAGGGTCTTGATGGCCTGATGCTGGCGCTAAGTTCTTGGAATGGTGGCGTCATCGTGATCTCGCACGACGAGCGCTTTATTACATCGGTCGCACAAGAGGTTCGTGATTTGCCGTTCTCTCGTATTTGTCACCTCTGACGCGCTGCTCAAAACAGCTTTGGGTGTGCGGGGATGGTACAGTGGTGAAATTCAAAGGCGATGTCGAAGCATACAAGGTGCGTTTAGTCCCCCATAAACGCCCCACGAACCGCGCTAAAATATCCTCGAAATTTTACAGAGCTTGATTGTCAGCAACGTCAAGGCTAGACCATGATCTTGTCATGATACCTCTCTCTATACTAAAAGATGTACTGTGGGGGGTATTGTGGACGACGATTAGTCTTGTGCTAAGAAAATGAACTGCATATTACACCACGACTCGAACAGAAGATGAAAAAGAAGCATAAACGATAAGTAAATCAGTCGTCGTCCGACAGCTCGATATATGCAGCCTTGGCTGCTGCTGCCCGTCGGGGTGCCGTAGCGCGGGACGCCACAGGCGCCGACTCGGGTTCGTCGTCCGACAAGATGTCGTCACTGGACCCTAACGGGCTCCGCGTCCGCTTCCCCATCTTCGATGGGACAGGCGCTTTCGCTTTACCTTTACCTGATGCTTTGCGCGCGGTGGTGGTCTTGGATGCCGGGTTAGCTACCGCCTTGGACGCCGCCGGCTTCTTCTCCAGGAAGTCAGTCATGGAAGACTGGGCCGTCGGCTTTGTCTTCTTGGCAGGCTTTATGTATGCGTCGCTGTCATCTTCGTCGCTATCTACGCTGGTGGTAGGGGAGAAAGGTTACGATACTACCCACTAGAGCCGAGAAAGTAAGGGGGTTTACTTACGACTTGCGTTTGCTAGCTTGTGTAGCCTTGCCTTTGCCCTTTTCCAACGCCCGTCGTACGAGGTCGTCCCCAGAATCCTCGTCGTCGTCGTCCTTCGCAGTCGCCGATGCTTTCTTCGGCTGTGGCTGTGGCGGCTGCGGATCTGCGTCCACCATGTCGAAATCCGAGTCAGACGAGGGCAAGGGCGGCGGCAAAGGTTTAGGTTTGGTTGCTGGGGCGGCGCGCTGCTTCTTTGGCGGCGGACGTGCTGCTACCACGTCCTCGTCGTCGACGCTCATTTCGTCGTCGTCCGATCCCTTGGTGGTGGTGGCTTTGGGCCTCGCGCGTGATGCGCCGCCGGCGGGGGCGATGGGCTTGCGCGCTTTGGCGGCGGTGGCCTTCTTGGTCGGCATGAAGTCGTCGTCGCCGTCCGAGTCGTCACCGAGGCCACCACCACCGCGTTTGCCCGAGCCGATGGATTTCCGCGTCTTGAGCGTCGCTTGTTTCCGCTTGACCTTCTTGCCGCTCGAGTCGACCACGGACTTGTCGTCCCACTCTTGACACGCTTTCTGTCACCGTCGTGCGAGTCCGGGCGTAAGCATCCCTCCCGATGACATGTACGCGCAGAGAGACAACGCGACGGGCGTTGTTCACTCACCTCCCATTCCTCGATGAAGCGGTCGAGATCGGTGTTCCAGATCTGGGTCGGAGTGAGTTCGAGAAGGGCTAGCAGCTCCTTCTCCTTGTCCGCTGCCTGCTGACAGAGTTTCTCGATCTGCGGTCCAAGTTGAAGGTGTGAGCAACCCGTGTGCGCTAGAGTCATACGCTAATGAGGGCATGCGCACCTTCTCTTTCGTGAGACTCCATATCGCCATGCCCAGAAGGTAGTCGTAATCCGTCGACGTGCCAGATGCGGCCTCTTCGGCTTCGTCGTTCTCCTCGACGTCCTCGGTCTCTCCCGCCGCCTTTGCCTTTGCCACCTTGGGGAAAGGCCGGAACTTCTTCTGGCGCAGCTCGTCGACGATCTCTGCCTTTTTGCGGTTGGACACCACCAACTCCTTGTTGACGATCATCTTCACAAAGCGCGCTTGATTGGACAACTTCTCAAACTGCGATTGCAGTTCGTTCGCGAGGAAGTCCTATATCAAAAACCCCCGTTAGATCGCTGCGATATATGGATGCTTAAAATAGGCGGTGCTTGCCTTGCGCTTCTGGTAGTACGCCAATCGCTTTGGATAGAATTCCTCGATGATCTCCTCTGGCGAGCTGTACTTCTTGATCTTGCCCTCAAAGTCGAAGCAGATCATGTTGCTCGTGTTGATCTTGCTCGTCAGTTTGAAGAACTCGGCCAGGCCCTGCTCTTCCGCCTTTTCAACGTCCTTCGCCGCCATGTTGATAACGAAATGCACGTTGACGTTATCGTGGTGTTCCTTATAGTCCTGCAATGGAACTCAACACCGCTGTCTTTTAAAAAGGGGCGGTGCCACGCACCTTGATCACGCCGTCGCCCTTCTCACCAATCATGGCTTCTAACTCGGCCTTGTAAGTCTGCGTCCACTTGTGGATGGGGAGTTCCGTGACCTCGATCGTGGTATCGTTGAGCTTGGAGGCGATTCCGGTCACGTCGTACTTGTGCTCGCCCGTTTTCTTTATCGTGCCTTTGAAGCCGCGCCACCAGGGGAGCATCGACTCTTGTTCCTCGCCGGCCATGAGCCTCCGGATGTTCGCCACAACGTCCTTCGGGTTGTAACTCGGGACCGACGTGCTCCACCCTACATGGCGAGAGGTCATCAATCAATGCCAGAGGGAGCTAGAGAAAGGGAGAGGAAGAGAGACAGACCTGTGCCGATACCTTCTGCGCCGTTGATGAGCACAAGAGGGATGATGGGCATGTACCACTCGGGTTCGATCATATCATTGTCTTCCTTAAGGTAGTTGTGTAGAGGGTCGTCCGCCGGGTGGAAGATCGTGCGCGTGATCGGGGCCGGCTCGGTGAAGATGTAACGCGCCGAGGCGTGGTCTTTTCCGCCCTGGTCGCGAGTCCCGTACTGGCCGTTGGGTAACAAGAGGTTCAAGTTGTTGCTTCCGACGTAGTCTTGCGCAAGGTTGACGATGGTCATCGTCAGACTCTGTTCGCCGTGGTGATATGCCGCGTGTTCAGAGATGTATCCGACGAGTTGGGCAACCTGTAGGACGGGAGGACGGCAGGATGAGGGTGGTGGAAGAGGAACAGGGAATCACGGATGGACACTGTACCTTGATTTCTTTCTTCAGCTTTCGTTTAAAGCACGCCCAGATAACCTTTCTCTGGCCAGGCTTGAGGCCATCCGCAACAGACGGGATGGAGCGGACGTTGTCGGCCATCGAGAAGAGAATCAACTCCCTGTTGATGAAATCCGAGTATGAAATCTCGTCCGTGTCATGGTCGAGATAGGTACCGGGCTGCAGAAATCGGTCGATGAGCTGAGCGACGCGAGAGGTCGCGAGGACGGACGCACCCTAAAGTGTCGCAGCCACTCCTTACGGTCGTCCGCCTTCTTCTTGCTAAACGCGAGGTCGATGAGCTCGCGGTCGCCGTCCTGCGTCGAGCTGAATGGGATCATGTGCTTCGTCATGTGCGAGAAGTAATCGCGGGCGTCTGAATCTTTGCTCGTTCCGAGACCCTGAAGAGCGAAGCTGAGAAGGTCAAAGCATGGATCTCACTTGAGAAATCGCGGACCTTGTAATACTTCGAGTCCCACTTGTGCGCGTCCGGCGTGTCTTCGAGCCACTGCTCATACTCGGGAATGGTGAAAAAGTCGATCCTTTGTTTGCCCTTTGTGACCTGCGGGACGCGGGTCGGAAAATATGCTTCGAAGGAGAAAAGCACAGCGACTCACTCGGACGATGGGTGTCACAAACTCAACCAGGAAGTTGGGGATCTTCAACAAGGACGGGAAGAAATGGTCCAAAAAGTTGATGAGAAGTCCTTTGATGTGCGAACCGTCGTGATCCTGCAACGCGCACAGTCAGTAGCAGCTTCCTATTGCAGTGACGCGGGTCACTCGCCTGATCGGTCATGATCATGAGTTGTCCATATCGTAGGCTGGCCACATCGGAATAGTCCTTGTTGTGCTGAAGGCCCATAATCTTCTTGATATTCTGGATCTCCTCGTTCTTCATGATCTGGTCGTGCTTCGCCTCGCGCACGTTGAGGAGCTTGCCCCGCAACGGGAAGACGCCAAAGTTATCACGCCCGACGACACCGAGCCCGGCCACGGCGAGCGCCTTGGCGGAGTCCCCTTCAGTCAATATGAGCGTGCAACGGGATGCGTTGCGTGTTCCGGCGTTGTTTGCGTCGGCGAGCTTGGTGATCCCAGTTAGGCTGCCAACGATGAGAAATACGATAGACAGGGAGAACGCATGCAAGACACTCACCGGTTGCGCTTGCTGCCATCCGTCTTCTTGATCTGCTGGTCAGCCCTGAACTTTGCCCAGTTCAACACGTTCTCCACGATGGAGGACTTGGACACTAAGGCCGATTTAACGATCACGCGTCGCCTCTAAAACGAAACAACCGTACCTTTCTTCATGAACTCTTCCGAGAGCGTGGGCTTTGAACCAAACTTGGACGCCAAGAGTGTCATGGTCTCCTTAGTCTGGCTGTCAAACGTCGGGTTCTCGATGAGAGCGTTGACAAAGATCCACATATGTTCTTTGATCTTGGGCAGCTTTACCGCCGCCGCCTTGTTCTTCTTTGTGATGGCTGTGATGAGGTTCTTCGCAATTTGGTCTGCGATGTAGTTGACGTGAGAGCCACCCTTGATGGTGGATATCGAGTTGGCGAAGGAGACGTGCTGGAAGGTGCCATCCGAGACGGCGAAGCCGACCTCCCAGCGGCCGCTGATGCGCTCATAGATGACGGACTGCTTGGCCTGCGCCGCCCCACCCGAGTTTTCCGCGGCTATCTCGGCAGCAGAGTTGAGGTACATCTCGATGTATTGCTTGAAGCCCTTGATCTTGAGCCTCTCGTCGTTCAAGTACACCTTGACGTCCTTGACGGTCCCTGCCATGTCGTATACGCGTTTCTTGAGCAGAGAGACCGTGTCCGGGTCGATGGACGACATGCCAAAGCGCTTGAGGTCGGGCTTGAAGGTCACGCGCGTGTACTCCTCGCCTCGGGAGTTCTTCGTGATCTTTGCCTTGCCGCATTTGCCCATGTTGTCGGTCCAGGTTTGCTTGTACTTCTGACTCGTGTTCTTATCCGCGGTGTCGATGGTGAATTCGGTCGAATAGATGTTGGCAAGCTTGGCGCCATAGCCGTTTCGACCACCAGTCAGCTTCTTTTCGTCGTCGTCGTAATTTGAGGAGGAAAGGAGGTGGCCGAAGATGAGCTCAGGGATATACATCTTCTCCTTTGAATGGATCTCGATGGGAATACCGCGACCGTTGTTGTACACCGAGATTGTCCCATTCTCCACGTCGATTTCAATCTTTAGCGTGTCCATATTCGCATCATTGATCTAAGGCAGTGATTAGCGACCTCGAGCAGGACCACGCGGAGCCGAATACCTTGTTATCAGCCGCATTGACAAGGATCTCATCTACTATCTTGAAGAAGCCCGGTACGTACTTGACGTCCCGTTGGACCATGCGCTTGGTATCTGAGTCATAGGTCCAAATGTTCTGCGTCACGAACTCTACACTGCCGATGTACGAGTCTGGTCGTTTGAGGATATGTTCCAGTTGGGAGAGCTGTGGCACACGGTCATTTCACGTCATGCTGTATAGCTCAGATCAAACAACCTTTGTGTAAGTCTCCGATGCGCTCTTCTTATTCTTAGGTGCGGGTTCAGGGCGGGGAGCGGATGGACCAGAGTCATCGTCGTTATCCACCACAAAGCTTTCCTCGGCGTTTTCATCCACATCTGCTAGGACCTTCTTTGGTGCCGGCTTCGACTTTGCAGGGGCTTTTGCCTTGGGTTTAACGGGAGCCTTGGGCGCAGCCTTGGTCTGATCATCGCCGGCGCTAAGCTAGGCGCAGTAACCAGAGGCGACGCGTAAAGGACTCACCTTCTTCTTGGCTACGGGAGAATAACCCTCGGACTCATCGCCAGATACATTATTGAGATCGTAATTCTCTTCAGAAGAGCTCATGATGAGCGTCGGAGGATGAGAGTGTTCAACAGGTCGTGTCGTGGGTGATCGACTGCACGCACGCGTCGAACGAGAAACCTCAACGCGACGCGTGTCACGTGATTGATATCAGTCTGGGGTTAGGTGTTATGATGATTAATCGGGCCACCGCAGCCACTCCGCAGCCCTGCCACCTGCCACCTGCCAGGACAGCCAACACACAGCAAGAGGATGCTCCCCCAGCTACAGCAGCCATACAGTAGGTAAGTGCGATGCAATTAATCGGTTATGTGGATAGGTTACGTTTCAACCCCTACATTGATGACGATCGCACACGCAATCCGGGTCTCAGTGGTGGTGTTACCGGCGTATCTCTTATTGTCTTAGGCTTGACATGTCAAACAAGGAAAAAGGAAGGAGGCCACCGCAGCCAGGTTCGTCATGTACAAGGCATTGCGCATACTCATCCAGCGCGTGGTCGAGTTAACATAAATGATGCCGTACTATCCATCCACTCATCAACTTTCCGTCCATCGTCCGTCACTGGTTCACTTGCATACTCTGGTGTTGTTTGAGCTGTGCAACACCGTTGTTCGAGTGGGCGCCGGGTGTGGAGCCGTCGCCATCATGATGGATTCATTAGAGAGGAAGAGGTTTCATTGGGCTACTTAGATTTGAAATTGAAAACGAGGTGAAATACGCGGAGCGCTTGTGCCACATCCCAATGCAGCTATTATTGTACTTGTGCTGTGCATACATTCACCGATAACGGTATCAATATCACACGAAAATCAGCAAGGATTGCTCCCATTAGGAACATTGCACCCTTCCAACCGGCATACACAGGCGTGTCATCAAATGAGTGGAAGGAGATGCATGTGGGGGCAGAGTGAGCGAGGCATGGATCAAAGGCCATGTGTGTGTGTGTCAAGCCACTACACGAGATAACCGGGACCGGAGAAGGCGGTGAACCCGGTCTCGGAAGTCCGGAGGTTTTGGACGCGGGTGCGTCATCGCATTACAATTTATTTTTCGGGCTGCACACGTGACGTCGACACTTTTTCACTTTGGCTTGGACATCTCTCCTCTGAGCTGCGCTATTTCCCCTTCCCTTGTTCTCTACCTTTCCCTCTCTCCTCATCATCATGCAAGTCGCGCCCCTCCATCCCCCACAACTCCCCTTCCATTTCTTCCCAAAGTCTTCCACTCCCCCATCCCTTATCCCCCCCGTCGTCGTCAAAACACGCGTCGTCCCCCTGCCACAACAAGCTGCGCGCATCACCCCAAGACCGTTGGACGATCTCTTCGAGCAGAAACCATCCCAGGCTACTCTTTCTCCCAATGTATTCGCGTCTCGTCCCGCCGCCAAGAGAAAGTCTCCTCACCCACACACACACAACCGTCGCGCAAAGCGCGCTCGCTCCTCTGACTCGAGTGACGCGACCCCGCCACCGTCCTCCTCATACTCACGCGAGTCATCGATCGCTTCCACTACATCTTCGTCACGCTCATCGACGCGTAATCGATCGTCTCCACCTACATCGCTTCCACCTTCCACGCGTAGCAGATCGCGTTCCTCGTCCGTCCTCCCTATCATAGATGAACCCATCCCCCGCGAGTGTCACATTGACGAGGACGCTGTGCTCGATGATACCTTCCTGAGCAGCGAAATCGTCGTACTCGGGATCATGAAATCTTATGTGCAATGTCAGTTATAGCCCCTTTTTCTCCGTCTTCGCTTGCAGCTATGCTTACTGTTGCTCACCATTCTTATTCACATGTAGATTTCAAAAACCCAGACGATCCTCACGACAAGTCATTTGATGCACACCCGACAAACTACCCTGTTGGCGAACTCGAGTTCCCAAATTCAGGCGCCTCAGAACGGTGCGTGTCTCACTTTTTTTTTTTTTTGCCTCCCGTGCGTCCCTGGCGTCTGGAAAATCATTCAATCCTTCCATCGCGTGTTCCGTAGAGGTACTCTACACTCCCCTTTGCAACGCCTGTGTCGTGCCGTCCCCTGAAACATCAGACTTGGATCCGCAGCGGGCGTTTAATCTCTCGTGCTCACCCGTTTCCACCTCGTTTTTGCCCTGGTTCCATTGCGAGGCTCTTAGCCACATCACCAATCCAATGCTCCACATTGACACGGCACGCCTTTCATTTTCCCTTCCTCGGTTACCACCCTTGTTCCTCGTTGCTTCTGCGCGTTCTGTCGCCACACCGCTCACATCCCTCCGGCCCGTGCTGCCGACTACTGTTTACGCACCTCCACGTCTACATTTGATCCCACAGTTCCCACGTGTGAGGGGTGGCCTCCAGCTAGTATTCTTTTCTACCAATTCTGCACCACTGCCCTATTTTTCTGCTTCTCTGCTTTGCCTTTGATCATCGGTTCGTGACGCATCCATAGGCTCATGGACTTCACGTTTTCTGTCCTTCTGTCCTTCCCTATCAGATCTTCCTATGTGTTACTCTTTAAGGTGGAAACTCATACTCCTTGGTGCTCTCTCCACTCTAGAGCCCATTCGTTTCTTATGCTTTGTACCTCTAGTCTCATCCACCCCAGACGCCATGGACGCACTTACTCATCTTTATTATACCGTGCTAACTGCGCATTTAGCTACATCCTTCTCGCCCCAAGAGACAAAGACCATTACAGTCCTATTCTAGATCTAGAGAGGACGCTATATACCATCATAGAATGTGAGTGATTTTTGAATCATTCTTCTATCGTTTGCCGATGCTCTGCAGACTACCTTACGCCCGAACAACGGTCTCTCTTTGGAACACTTCCTCACGATATCGCCCCCACTGAGACCGAGACGACATCAGCGACGAACCATCTACAAACACTACGTCGTGCTGTCACTCTTTTCGATGGCCCGCTCTTTATGCGCACCCTTGATACGATTAATAAACTCTTGCGAATGCTCAAGTATCCTCCCCTTCCATCTGACACATTTGCCCCGCCACAACCCAATGCGCTCCGTGCGGCGGTGGCTGGCTGGAGCGCAACTGGGCTACCACCCGCGATTGCCCTGCGAATCGTTGAGGAGACATATCAACGCACCGTCGGCCCACGCACACACGAACTCAATCACTATCAGGCCTTTTCTGACACCGTATATGGGGAGCTCATGCCCTCGCTGGTCTCACGCTTGCTATTCCTTACGCGCGCAAACCCGGACACGCTCTTTGTCGACCTTGGCAGCGGCGTCGGTAACGTCGTCCTGCATGCCGCACTGCAGAGTGGCTGCACCGCGTTTGGAGTTGAAGTGATGGAGAAGCCTGGGGAGATGGCGCGCGAACAGCGCACCCAGATTATGATGCGCGCGCGGATGTGGGGCGTGCGTATGGGTGATGTCGAGCTAGAGCATGCGAACATGCTCGAGAGTGCTCGGGTGAACGAGCTAATGTCTCGTGCGGACGTGGTTCTTGTGAACAACAAAGTCTTTGGTGAGAAGTGTACGTCCTCTCTCATCCTTCGCTTTTGCTCTCGGCCATTACTGAATGATATGCGCTATCGCGGCGGATAGTGAACGAAGCGATTCGACCGAAATTTCTCGACTTGAAGGAGGGCGCACTCGTCGTTTCACTCGAGCCGTTTGTCCCAGCGGGTTGTCGCGTCGTGACGGAACGCAATTTAGACGATATCAGCGTCATCCTAGACGTGTCCGCGCACGACTACCACTCGATGGACGTCTCGTGGGCGTCGGGCACAGGCAAGTTTTACGTGCACCGCGTCGACCGCGCTGGGTACGCAGACGTACGCGCACGATTTGAGGCGTCGAGGAGTACGCGATCAGCACGAAGATGACCCTTTCCTATTTTTTTCTCTGATCATTTCATTAATTATTATGCCTGTTGGTCGCCCGCGGCCCGCTGTGCACCTTCTATCTTTATAAAGTCGCATTCTTCTTTTGTCTTTATTTCCTCTTTCTTTTCCCTCCTCAGCTCATTGGTCAACTCGGACTCGTCACCTGCATATTAGTACGCCTTTTTGGTCGTGAACAGTGCCATTCCTGTCGCCATAACTTTTTTTTTTCGCTTTTTCTTTACGCGTCAGAGTCAAAATGTAATTGATCCAACTCTTTTCGACACGTTTACTCTACGTTCTTGTAGTACGTTACTGTACGGATATCTAGTTAAACCAGAAGCATCATGACCAAGTCCTATCCTCCAAGTCCTCTGTTTCACCAAGCGCGAGAGTGAGCGGGGTTAGAAGCGCCCAACCGACCGAAATTGTGCAATGCGAAGCGCCATTCTTGGTGGTGAGGCCGGTGAGGTCGCACTGGTGATCGGGAGCCAAATACCTGGATGAAAAGTCGGGTCCAAGGACGGCGTCACGCATTGAAGTGGTAGACTACAGTAGTAGTGGCACTAGGCGATGTTTGTATGTAGATTTTACATTTCATACAATACCTCGTTCCCCCACCGCTGCCATAGATCATAGCACTGGTCGCAGCAGCGTCGTTTTCGGTGAGGGGCAGAAGAGCAACAACTCCCGCCTGAGCAATTGTGGATGCTCAGCGCTCAGGGATCGTCAGCGCCAGCGACCGCACACGGTACGCCCCACCCGTCCCACTCGACGCGCCCCTCCTGAATATCCACGAGCCGTTCCCAAAGCGCGTGCGCGACGCTGTCCTCTCCACCAACAACGGGTAATACGATGTCCTGCACCGCCTTCGCCTCCGCTGCTTCCGCATCGCCATCAGTAGGGCTGCTGCTGTCGCTACTGCTGCTGCTGCTGCTGCTGCTGCGCTGCCACCCGATGCGCGCGGCGGGGATGACGACGGCTGCCGTGCCGACGCAGAAGACTTCGCGCAGGGTGCCGGAGGCCGATGCTGCGAAGAGCTCGGGCATGGTCAGAGCGCGCTCGGAAGTGTGTAGGGTGAGCGTTTGGGGGAGGTTGGGGAGCGCGGCGGTGTGTGGGTGGTGAGAGAGGAGGGAGAGGACCGAGGCGCGCGTCACGCCCGGTAGGATCGTCCCGTCCAGCGGGGGCGTCACTATGTCGAGCGCTGCGGACAGAGACAGAGGGGTGAGTGAGTGAGTGAGTTGTATGTAAAGCGTAGGCGAAGACGAGGGGGCTGGTCACTCACCACCGTCCGGACGCTCGAACACGGCAAAGACGTTCATGGCGCCCGCCTCGGCGACCGTCTCGCCGAGCAACCACAACAACTGCTGATAACCAAGCGCGGCCGCGGCGCGCTGTGCGGCGAACCCGGGCGCGTAGTTCAACCCGAGTTTGAACCCGCCCGTGCCGCCGGGCCACGCGCGCACCTGGTCGCTCATCGCGAGCAGCGAGATGCCGCCGCGGCCCCCCGAGGTATCGCGGATATAGGGCCCAGTCGGGGAGCAGATCACGTAGAGCGCTGCGTGGCGCGAGGCTGAGACGCCCAGCGAGGGGCGCGTGCCGATTAGCGTCGGGCGGAGGTAGAGGCTGCACCCTCGTGCGCGGGGGATCCAGCGCTCTTCGAGAGCGACGAGACGCTTGATGAGCGTTAGGAGGGCGTCGGCGTCAAAGGGCTGGTTGGAGTGGAGCATAGGCGAGGTCAGGCGTGGGATAGGATGGGATGGGGAAAAGGATGTCGGCACGTACGGGAAGGGCAACGCGCTCGGCTGAGCGCACCATCCGTTCCATGTTCAACTGCGGCCGGAACAAACGCGGGGTACCGTCCGGCCCTCGATATGCCTGTAAGGGCGGAGCGTTAGAATTTTTCACGGCGATGTGCGAGTGGGGGACGACCTTCAGGCCTTCGAAGACGTTCGGGCAGTAGTGGAAGCATGAGCACGCAGGGTCCAGATTGAGTGGTCCGTATGGTTTGATCTCTGGTGGGGACCATCCACTCTCCGGAGAGAAGTCCATGTAGAGCATGTGGTCTGTCATGACCTGTCCAAAATTTGAGTCTCGTGAGCAGATAGATGGAGGAACAGACATCTCGCACCTCCCCAAACACGAGGGTGTTGGATTCGGGCAGGCTTTTGGGTGTTGTCGCGCGGGTTATTGTGAGGAGTGAGGGCTAGCGGAGAGTATAGTAAGCTCCATCTGGTCGTAGTAGAGTTGGTCGTACATCAATGTCGGGGAGGGTTGATGGTAAGCCATTCTTGAGGACTTGGGCCTCAGCTGCAGGGAGTGGGGTGCCATTTGCGTTGAGAGGATCAGGTTTCGGAATGGTCATGATGAAAGTCAGAGTTCAAACGTTCAAATTGGATCCGGCCGAGCACTTCAGCATATCCGAGTGGACTCAAAACCAATTGGTACCCAACCTTAAAAAATTGCAAAACAAAACGCGAAAAATTGCAGAAAATTTACAGTAAGTTACATGATTCAAGTGTCAACTTGAACCCCGGTATGCTCGGTGTACACCTATGGATGAAATATAGCTTTTACACGAGTCGGGAATTAAACCAACAAACCGGGGCTAACCCGCACACATAGGGAAAAAAAAGGCAAAAACGTAATAACAAATTAACAATTCTTGCTGCTTAACAACACATGACCCCGAGTGTCGGTCCCAATGAGGTGTATCGGCGAACATACAAATGCCTCAGACTCCGGGGGAATGGGTGGTGGGGGAAATTTTGGGAATTTAGAAAGGAGGATAGTAGGAGAAGAAAGAGGGAACATGTTTCGTGGATTCATAGTTGCTTGAGTATTCATGGGGGACGCGTGCGGTGAGTATGCGGGATACAGTGATGGGCGTGAAGTTGTGCGGTTAACTACAGGAAGAAAAGGGAAGTGGGGTCATGTGTGATAGAACTTAGACATAGTGTATTACTAGTAGCAGTCCTCGATGCCGTATGCTGGCAGTCTTGCCGTCATCGACATCTTCTTTCCGGATGAATCATATTAGCACCAAAAGATTGTGCTGTGCAGGCCCTATAAATTTTCATGTAACTTGAAGGCGTCTCCCGCTGTGGTCGTCACCACTCACCCTCGCCACTCACCACTGCCATTGTAACCCTATAGTATTTCTAGTCGTTCCCAGGAGATACACGCGCCCGCAAGTCTTGTGGACACGAGACAGGAACGCCTTGTTAGACTTGATTGGCTACTGTACGACGATGGAGCCAGCGCTTCCCATAATCGAAGTCGTGATCTTTCACGCGAATGAGAGGTGCTTGGGGGACCTTGGGCTCTTCAAGGAGGTCCGTGACATGGTCGCAGCGACGACGAGGTGCGTTCAGCCTGGTTCTTGGATCTGCTAGTGTCTCGCGATCAGATTCCATAACTCATATGACTCAGCGTGAAGGCCATGTACTGGGGATCTTCCGTCGAATTACCCAAGGTCATCTTCTGGCTATTAGGTGAGTAAGCCAGCTCTCACATACCTTCTATCTTTTCCGTCCACGTCAGGTTGCGCAGCGCCTCGCTCATCTTGTCGTTGTCTGCTCGCCACATGGCATATCACTGCAGTCTGGGACTCGTTTGAACAGAGCACCGCGAGAGAAGGGACGCCATCCCATGCCGAGATGGTACGCAAGCTGGACGCACTCACCGATGACCCCTCCCGAAAACTCGTCTTGCACATGCGCTTT
>Ga0307512_10003945_pt1 | contig 16598 bp, 14 predicted proteins | sample 14_EM_MG_FD_200267 | JGI IMG/M metagenome (GOLD analysis project Ga0307512, IMG submission 200267) | Populus trichocarpa ectomycorrhiza microbial communities from riparian zone in the Pacific Northwest, United States - 14_EM | ecosystem: Host-associated > Plants > Roots > Unclassified | place...
AATCTCACATATAGGATTTATCTTATTAGCTTTAGCTATAAATAGTAAACAAGCTATTGATTCATTTATTTTCTATATAATTCAATATACTTTAACTAATTTAAATACATTCTTAATATTATTAGCTGTAGGTTATATAATAAATTTTAAAACTATAATAAATAAAGGTTCAGAAAAAGATATTAAATTTATTTCTGAATTAAAAGGTTTATTTTTCTCTAATCCTATTTTATCTATTAGTTTAACTATTTGCTTATTATCTATGGCTGGTACTCCTCCTTTATTAGGATTCTTCTCTAAACAGTATGTATTATATTCTGCTATTGAAAGTGGATATTATTTTATGGCTATATCTGGTATATTAGTAAGTATAATTAGTGCATCCTATTATTTAAGAATAATTAGAATATTACATACTGAAATTGAATTTAAGGATTCCAATTCATTAAAGGATGAAACAAATACAACAGTAGGTATTAGCAATATTCATAGTTTATTAATCTCAAGTTTAACTTTATTAATTTTATTCTTTGTTTTAAAACCATCTATCTTATTAAAAAGTACACAATTACTATCTCTATCTTTATATTCAAGCTAATGAATACATTATTAATGTTATTTATATTTGTTCCGATTTTAGCTGTTTTATTATTAGGTTTAAATTTATTATTAGCTGCTCATAAACCTGATGAAGCTAAAGTATCGGCATATGAATGTGGATTTAGTCCTGTATATGGACAAACTAGATCTACATTTCAAATACATTTCTTCATAGTTGCACTATTATTCTTAATTTTTGATCTTGAAGTGCTATTACTATATCCTTTAGCAGTTACATTGTACCAAGTGAGCGTTTTCGGTTTCTTTGTTGCACTTATATTCTTCATCGTATTAACTATCGGATTTATACTTGAAATAGGATCGGGTGCGATATCTATTAAAAATTCAGATATTAAAAATTCTTATTATCCCCATCCTAATTAGAATTCTTACAAAAATAAGAGAGTATTGACGATAAAACAACAAAAGGCTACTTTCAGTACTTCAGCTATATATTCCAAAGAAAATTTAAAGGATATTACAACAAACTCTTATTGGGAAACAATTCATGAAAAAGATAGAGGGCAAGAAACAAACAATCCTCATATAATAGTTAGAAGACATATAACTAAAGGAGGTCTTACAGAATGCTAATAGAAGAATTTTTTTATAATCTCAACTAGGACACAAGAAAAATCAGGAAGAATTAGACAAAACTAAGCTCTATCAAACCTGTATCAATTCTATTTTATGATCTAGGAGTTCAAACTAAAACCCACGAACAAATAATTAGTAGTAGTGCGTATAATGCGAAAGTTAGAAGCAAATTAAATGGATACATTGGAGGAACTAGTACAAGCATAGCAGGAATTTATATATGGACAAATCTTAAAACGGGAGAACAAAATGTTGGAAGTTCTATCAATCTTTATACAAGATTAAGATCGTATTTTAAACCTTCAATACTAAATGAAGGTAATAGATTGATTAATCAAAGTATGAAAACATTTGGAATAAAAAATTTAAAATTAGACATTTACATAATAGACACAACAGGAATGGAATTCATAAAAATTAGAGCTGTTACCCTTTGCTTAGAACAATATTTTATATTCATTTTAAACCCTTCCCTTAATTCAATAAAAGTAGCAGGATCCAATCCTATAGTAGAATTTACTAAAGAACATTTTGCAAGTATTAAAAAAGCAAACAGAATTAATCAAAGAAACAAATATAAGCCCTAGTACAGTATCTAAATCTCTTAAAGACCCCTCAATAAAAGTATTTTAAGTTTTAAATATATCACATATAGGCCCTACACCTTATATAAAGGTAGAAAAAGTAGATGCTAAAACTTTAAAGAATTTAATTAAAAAATATTGCACAGTTGCTGCTAAAGCAAAAGAACTACATTGAAGGAAAATTTAACTCTTATTGATCATACAAGTAATAATATCCACACTTTCAGTAGCAGTTCATAAGCTAAAAAATTTTTAATTGAAAAAGGGTTAATATATCTAATAAAACATTAATAAAGTACAGAGATACTGGAAAAATCTATAAAAATTGGTCTTTATACACTAATAACAACCATTTAAAACAGGTTTAGTATCGTTTAGCTAGATAATATTTATTTTTTAAATAATGATTTATCATTAAACAAAGAAAAATTAGATTTAGTTAAATGGGTGGCTATGCCATAACAAGATTCAGCGAAAATCTAAGTTAGCAGTTCGAGTCTGTTAGTCCCTTGTTATTTTATAGTGGGTGGCTGGCTACGCCGAGCCTTCATAGCCCTAGTAGTAAAATTATTTTGTATACTAAATAGTAAAACATTTGTTAAGCAAAAGATTGAGTTTTCATACTCTTGCTATTGCTAAAGCATGCGAGATAGGGTAATAAACATCAGGGGTATGGATCTTTAGCACCGTAGCCAGAGTTAACAGTTCGAATCTGTTGATCCTTAAATAACATTTAATTAAAAGATTTCAAATATTTAAAAGAGAGAGAATCAATTAAAATATCGGTTATATTTTAGTTCAGGTTGGGTGCTTAAGCAAAGAGAGGGTGCTTAAGCAAAGGGAGGGTAAGACTAAAATAGATATACTCTCTTAGTTTGTGTTAGATTAGCTTTATAAGCTTCTGGTTATATATAATTGGTAGTTAACTAATGATTGTTTATATTAAAATACCCCCTTTATTTTCTAAATTTCAAAGTCACTTACCATCATTACTTTGAAATTAAAAGGGAAATATCATTACTCTATTGGTAATTATAGTATCATTATGATATATTATTTTAAGATTTAGTAGAAGGGGGGACCCAGAAAAAGGGAAGGAGAAAAGGAATAAACCTTAGCGACCAATAAAATCAGTTCATATTTAAAATAGTTACAGTTATACTAAACCAAAATATTAGTGTGCTAGGCTTAAGAAGGCTTACATTATGAATTAGATTTAATAAAATCTTCTAAGATAAAATCTTTCAAAGAAGGCAGTAGAAGGGGGGAGGGAGGGAAGAAAATTTACGCGCAACGAAGAAATTCTAATCACAAATAAATTTACTTTAAAAGAGTATAAGAAATGCGACTTATATCATAAAATGTGTGCCACATTCACCTAAAATCTGGATACCAATAAATGCCAGAAGGGGTAATGTACAAAAAGACATATTTTGTGGGCGATTCCTCCGTCAAAGAATACAATTATTCTAGCACCTTACAATATTAAAATGAAAAACAAATTAACCTTAAAAGCTTTAAAACAAGAATTAGATTTAATAAAATCTTCTAAGGGGGATAAAATTACTATAGACGTTTATATTGTTTTAATTATTACAACAACATCATTGTTTTTTGAATTACTAAAATCAGTCCATTTAATAGAACTATATAAATCATTAACCGTAACATTTTTATTGAAATGTATGATATAACCATCAGAAATAGCTTTATAAATATTAGTATTAGGATCATAATCAAAAAATACTATAGAAAAGGAAGAATCGACATTCAAATGATGTAAAAGTTGTAAAATCACATTTAACATTACTTTGAAATAATATTCCGATCTCCAATTAAGGGTACCAATAATTTTCTTAAAAGTAATGTAATGTATGCATCTACCATTGATAAGTTGTAATGTTTCAATATTAACAGTAAAAAGATAAGATTTTCTATTGTTATAGAAATATAAAACTATATTGATAATAATTAGAAACATAATAAATATAAACCAACTGAAAAATAAGTTATTCATTATTTTGTAGCACAAAATTCCTTTAGGTTGGTCAATAAGACCATACATTGAATATAATGGTGGTGTACTTTATCCTCATGCATACTGTCCCTAAAAGGGGTGGAGCATAGCAACACCAGAGGTTAATTATTTTTCTAGATATGTACAAACTAGGTAATTAAATAGTTTTCTATACCAATACAAACATTATTTGCAGTGTTTAATTTAGTGTGGGCCCCTACTCTATATACTACTGCAGCTACGCTAATCCTAGCAATCAATCAAATACACAAGTATCAACGGGGCAAAACGGGGATATTATTTATTGATTATTTCATCATAATTATATGGTTTAGTATTAGAGAAAACATTATCTACATAAATAGATTGTCTTTTGTTAGAAGTAACTTTAAGAGTATACGCTACATCACTAACAGTTATTTCTCCTTCAATACATTTTTTGAACCATTTATCTTGTGTAAATTCTTTAGATGAATCTTTAACTAAAAGAGCTTCAAGATCGTTAAATTTAAGTTTAGAAACTAAATCATTGTTAATTCCTTTAACTTTTATTATTTCTTTACCCTCTTGAGTTAATAATCCATAAACACCCTTTAGGATGGAGCTAGGAATACCCCTCTTTTTACTGTATATTCTAATTTAAATTGTCCTAATTTATTACCTACATATTCAGCTGGTAACGGTCTATTAAATACACCAGAATCGGTATAATAAAGTTTGAAATCAGGATTGTTTTTGAAGAATGACATGTGAACTCTAGCTCCAGCTGTAATTGCTGCAGCAATTGCAATATTAACATCTAAACCGAAATACATATCCTCACCTTCGTTATATCTAAGATCCACAATTGAATCTCTAACAATAACGATGTGATTATCTAATTTTATATAATCTAGAATTGTTTCTTTGAAGACATTTAATTTTTCTCTGAATTCATTTATTTTTAATTCATCGGAAATATCAAAAATATCCACTCTAGTAACATCCATACTCATACCAAATTTACCATAGATGCTATTCATTAATAGTTTAGCAATTAGGTTCATAGGGTGAGTTTTATCATATTCTAATCTAAAATTATACATTTTATTAATGTATTCTTTAAAGATATTACCCCTTTCAAATTCATAACCTTCTAATATTTCAAATGTATATCCCAATTTCATGGCATTAAACATTTCAGTAGAGAAGATCCATCCAGTCCAACTACCTAAACCGGCAACGGTTCTAATTCCTTCGGAAGTTTTAATTCTTCTTTGTAGAATAGGATGTTCTAAATAATCGGGACTAATAATTTTACAATAGAAGTAACCAAAGGCATTAGGATCTATTTTAGAAATATCACCTTTAAATGCAATTGGTTTACCTACTGGCATTGGTGTTTCAGCCATAATATATGGATATAAACTGTTAACATCATAAATAAATAATTTAGTAAATAAACCTTTGATAGTTTTTACAAAAGCATTGATTCTATTATGGGGAATATACACATCCACAGCCCCGGCTACGCCACAGTATATGAGTTTCTAATTTCTTGTTCTACAATACCTAGTAATTGATAGATTGTGTTTTCGGGCATGAATTGTGATTTATAGATTCTCATCGCTAAGGCAGGTAAAGTAATTGATTTATTAATGTTTACTTTAAAATTTGTGAAGATTAATTCATTAAATTTAACAAGTATTTCATATAGACATTTACAATCAAGTTGGCAATATTTAATTGCTTCCTCTTTGAAACTCCACATTTTTGTTCCATGTTCACCTTTTATTGATACATAATCACCTAACGAGATTCCAGTCCAATATTCAAATTTAGGTAGTATACCAGTATAAAAAATATTAGTTAATTTAAAGGGGAAGAAACCTTTGGGGATTGAGATGTCAAATGCTATACATAATTTTCTTAATGATAAAGGTAATAATAATAAAGAGTCTTTAAAAATAATGCTTTTATTTTTTGAACCCTCAACATCTAATTTTAATTTAATAGACATTAATTTACCGTTAAAGATTACTGGTTCAACTTTACCATAACTTAATAAATGTTTTAATAAGAATACACCGTCGAATTTAGCGAAATTATGAGCATACACTACCATAGTTTTATCCCCTTTATCAAATAACGTTAACAATTGATTGATAAATGAGGAAAATAGTGCTTTTTGATCAATTATACCATTAACTGTTTTACCATAAGAAGTAATAGTGTTAATTCCATTGTAAGCACAAATTAAATATGGAGTTATTTCACCCTGTAAATTGATTGTTTCGATATCCATAGTAACAAAATTAGAATTTAATTCTGTATCTACAGCTACCTTTTTAAATGGATGGGCATTAAGTTGTTTTTTAGTTAATATTCTTTCTCCATTTAAAAAATATATAATTGATTTACCGATTTCTCTTTTGATTAAATCGTCAGACACTTTTGTATCATTCCAAGATAAATCGATTGCACCTTCGATAGTTACATGATTAATCAATGGATTTTTATATTGATCAATTGTATAAACTCTTGTTCCATTTCTAACCATAAATCTGTGAACATTTTCACCATTTAACTGAATGTAATTATCAACAATTACTTCTCCATAATCACTAGCCATCATACTAATAGGTAAATTCATATTATTGAATCTATGACTAATTGATAGTTTAGTAGAAAGATCAGTTAATAATTTTCTGTTTCCAGCGGCTAAACCATTTTTAACAATATATGAAAATGTAATTTTAGATATTGGATGGGTAGTATAAGCTTCAGTTAAGATTCCTAATCTTGCAGTTAAATATTCGATAAATAAGTCTTTAATTTTTATTTTACTAAACTAAATTAGACCCTCACTATCCCCTATCAGTTACTTTATATAAAGTAAGTATGTTTGGATTTTCTGTTGCTTTAATATTTTTTATAATATTAACTATAGGGTTTATCTTAGAAATGGGATCTGGTGCTATTAAAGTAACATTTTTTTAAATCATAAAATTAATAACTCTTCTTTATTATTTAAAACCAATAGTATAAATAAATTAAAATCTTATTCTACAGCATGTACTAGCCCTCAAGTAACCGGAGCCTTGTGGATCAATTTATTATCTAAAGATAATAGTGATTTTTTAAATTGATTTACTGGATTTACATACGCTGAAGGTAATTTTGGTATAGTAATATATAGAATCAAAGATGTAAGATTTAAATTTGTGATAGGATCGCATTTAGATGTTTTAGAAAGACTTAAATTATAAATTAAATATAATTATAATATTTTATATTTACTTATTTTATAAATTAAAGATAATTATAAATTTTTTTTATATAAAAGAAGTATTTAGTTTAATAACTTTAATCTCATAAATAATAGCTTTAGACACTATAACCTACAAAAATCAATGTTAAATTTCTTCGCAAACTCTAACTTCGATAACCCTATCCCAATATCTCTTGCTATTACTGTTACTGTTGCTGTTATAGGTATAACATATGGTATTATTAGCAGTTTAAGAGAATTAGATAATGTTATTTTGGAGAGACCTGTAGATACTACTAGAATACATGAAGGTTTACCTACAGATCTTACATTAACTCCCGAAGATATTAGAGCTAATCCTGAATTAGCCGAAATCTTTGATATTTCGGATACGGATAATAATTTAAATATTATTCTTGAAAGCGATGAACATTTTGAACTTGTTCAAGATCAAATTGCTGCAATAGATTATTTAATTAATTTATTTGAAGTTATCCAACATTTCCTTACAAATTTTTTTTAATAAATATATTTTTATATATAAACATATAATTATTTTATATCAATTATAAAATAATTAAAATTTATCCCCCCCTTCCTTGCTTTTGCTAAAGCATGCATAGGGTAGGTAGGTTGTTCCTATTTTTAGAATAAATAATTTTATATTTTAGAATCTATTAAAAATACTCCTTAATATCTCAATTTATAAATAGTAATAGAAATTACTATTTATTGTAATTATTATATTACTATATTAATATTTTATAATAATTATAGAGATAGCTTTAATTCTACCTTAGCCTAGAACAGAGCAATCAAATAAATTAAATAGAATGCCACAATTAATTCCATATTTTTTTTTAAATCAATTATCATTTTCATTTTTAACTTTATTAGTATTAATTTATGTATTTTCTAAATACATTTTACCTTTATTTACATTTCAACAAGTAATAAGAATGTATATAACAAAATTAAGTAAAAAAGCTTAATTTTAATTAATTAAAGTTAAATAAATTATTATTTATCCCTTCTTTAATTACTAAACCATTCATTTCATCTTTCATTAATCCTAATCCATCACCAAGTAATTTTGGATCAATTGGTTTTAATGTAAAGATTGAATCGGTATCCGTATATAAAGTGTTAGGAGGGCTACGCTACTATTTTGAATGGGGTGGCGTAGCCATATGTGAATTCTAGCATAACTAGTTACGGCGGCTGCAATTGCTACATTAGATTTAATTGGAGAGCTTATTTCTTTAAGACTTACATGGTGAATTTCATTATTTAACTGATTTAATAATTTATGATTAATATTTGAATAACTTAAAACAGTTGAGTAATCATCATTAATTTGATTTATTGATTTTACAACTCTTGTTAATAATAAGGGTTCTAAATTAATATTTTTAACATTTTGAGTGATTATATTAATTTGTTTTCTACCAAAATAACCATAAAGATTATTTAATAGTAATTTAGCTACTGCTTTTTCTGGACCTACATTACTTCTTTTAATTTCATAAAAGGTTTTAACATATTTACTAAATAAATCTGCTTTAGTAAATTCATAGCCACTAATTAATCTAATTTGATAACCTAATTTTGCTACTGCTTTTAATTCTTCACTAAAATATACACCAGTCCACACTCCTGTTGGATATATTGTTTTACCATTAGAATGATAGGGTAATACTGGTCTTAACATATCAGTTGGACAATAAATTTCTGCTTTTATAAATCCAAAAAATGAATCTAAGCTTCTATTACTTAAGTTCTGTAGATTCGGTGTTACTAAGTTATAAGGCATAGGATTGTGCTTAAGCGTCATTGCTGCTGGATATAGGGAATTAACATCGTAATAATGAACATTTTCTCCATATGCTTTATAAACATCAGTTCCACCTCCATAATATCCATTTCTAATAAATGAATCCATGTATTCTGGTAAAATAAATATATCTTTATCTAGGAATTTAGTTCTGAAGATTTTTAAAGCTAAGGTTGCAGTGGAATATACTGATTCAATATCAACTTTAAATAAATTAAAATAAATTGATTGAGCAGTTAACAGACTTTCATATAAAGCTACTGCATCTTGTAAAGCGTATTTTTTAAATAGAATTAATAAATTGTGATTATTAAATAGTGAAATATCGTTAAATCTTAAATCATAAGGGATTAATTTACCAGTTACTACAAATAATTGACATAAATTATCTAATGAGATAGGGAATATTCTTAATGAATCTTTCCATTCAATAGTTATTGAGTCTTTCAAAGTAATACTTATAAAACTATTACTATGATCAATAATTGAACTTACATTTTCTGGATTATAAGTATTTAATAAACCTTTATATAAAATATAACCATCGAAATCACCTAAATTATGTGCAAAAATTGTAATTTTATCTAGTCCTAAATTGTTTACTTCAACAAATAAATAATTAATATAGTTAAACCATAATTGATTAACTGCTCTATCTGGATCATTTATTAATAATAGATGATCTATTAAAAACAAATTGGAGCCTTTGGGGCCACAACTGCTTATTGCAATTGGTGTTTGAAAGCCATTAAATTTAATTGTTTCAATATCCATAGTAAAGATTGGTTTAGGATTGGATAAAATTAATTTACCTTTCTTATTATATAGTGATAACGGTGTAATTAATCCAATATTCCAATTTTTATTTGTAGTTGTAACCTTGGTTAGTGTAGCATACCCTCTAACTGATCCATTGAATGATTTTCTTTCAATTGTTGTTGCATTGTGAGTTGTTTTAATTTTAACATTTTTTAAATTAGTAACATCCCAAACTTTAACAATAAAGTTTACAATTGGTTGATTATTATAACCATATTGTAAATTAGAATAATTGATTAAATCATCAGAGGATCGGAGATCATTGAATTATAATATTCTTCAAAACTTGTATCTTTATTAATTAATACATTTGAATGTAAGTTGAATTCTCTATTATCTTCAAGAATACAACTTAATATAATGATTTTATCACTACCGAAATTATTAAATTCATCACAATTAATTATAGTATTATAAATACCTTTAAATAATTCATCGTTATCATCTAATAATTCATTATTAATCATAACAATTGATAATGATCTCATACTTTTATTATATTTAATTTCTAAGATTTTTAAGGATAAATTTGGGTAATAGAAATCATTTATTTCTATAATTAAATCAATTAAACACATTGATAGAAAGATGATAAAGATACTTAAGCCAATTACAATTTTAAGTGGTATGGCGTAGCCAGCCATAGATGTTACTAATAAACCCATTACAAAAACTAATATTATTTTATAAAATTTATTAAATTCATTCGAACCATTAAATGAATTTAAGTTGAAGATTGTTTTTTTCATTAATTTTTATATGGTTTTGTAGAATCAAATATTCCATTAACATAAATATTTTGTCTTTTATTTGAAGTCACTACCCTTAAGGATAGGTTATAAGCAGTATCTAATACAGTAATATCTGAATTAAATAAATGTTTATATCCTTTTTCTTGTGTAAACAATCTTGATGAGTCTTTTCTTAAAAGTAATTCTAAATCAGATACTTTAATATTTTTAATAGTATCTTTTCTTAATCCTTTAGCTTTAATTATTTCATTACCTTCATGATCAATTAACGCATATACACCCTTTAGGATGGCGCTAGGAAGACAGCTTTTTTAATTGTGTTTTCAAGTTTAAATTGTCCTAATTCTTTACCAACCATAAATGAAGGTAAAGGTCTATCAATTACTGCACTATCAGTATCGGAATAATAAAGTTTAAATAAAGGATTATTTTTAAAATAAGACATATGAATTCTACCATAAGCAGTAATAGCAGAAGCAATCGCAATGTTTACATCTAGAGTATGAATTAGATCATCAGTAAATATATTATTAACATTATCAGGTACAAAAATATTAGTATTATAAATAATAACCGTATAATTTTCTAAATAAAATATATCTACAATATTAGTATTAAATTTATCTAGATAATTGTAAATTAATTCTTTATTACTATTATCTAATATTTCTATTTTAGTAGTTTCTGAATGCATACCGAATTTACCGTAAAGACTATTCATTAATAGTTTAGCAGTTAAATTCATTGCATCTCCTTTAAAGTATTGTAGTCTTAATTCATACATTTTACTTATATAATCAGAAAATATATTACCTTTTTTAAATTGATATCCTTTAAGAATTTCAAATTGGTATCCGAATTTTACTGCGTTATCCATTTCTTTGCTAAATATCCATCCATGCCAACTACCTAAACCAGCGATTGTTCTTATTCCTTCGGAAGTTTTAATACTTCTTTGTAGAATAGGATGATCTAAATAAGTAGGTGAGGTAATTTTACAGAAGAAAAAACCAAAGGCTTGAGGATTTACTTTTCTAATATCTCCACGCATGCTTTAGCAAAAGCACGAATGCAATCGGTTTACCTGTAGGCATCGGATTATTTAACATAGTGCTAGGATATAAACCATTTGCATCATAAAGATATAATGTCTCGTTAGCGTGGTTATGAGGAATATAAACATCTACTGAACCTCCTGTATATGACTGTCTAATGTTATATTCAGGTAAATCATGTATTTGATAAACAGTATTTTTAGGCATATAGAATGTTTTCCATATTCTCATAGATAATGCAGGTAAGGTTAAAACTTTAATTGGATCTACTTTAAAATTATTGTAGATTAAAACACTGTATTTAGAAATTATTTCGTGTAAAGATTTACAATCAAGAATACAATATTTAATTGCTTCATCCTTAAAACTCCATATTTTGTTGTGATATTGATTTTTTAAGTTTAAATATTCATTTGTGCTTAGGGAAGTAAAGTATTTAAAATCGGGAAATTGTCCCTTATATTTTAAATCATTTAATAAATAAGGAAAATGACCTTTAGGAGCTTCTATTTTAAATGAGTTACATAAATCTCTTAAAGATAAAGGTAACATTAAGAAAGAATCTTTGAAGATAATAGTTTTATTTTTATGTCCTTTAATATTAACTTTTAGTGTAATTGAAATTAATTTACCGTTGTGCATTAAAGGTTTAACTTTACCGAAAGACATTAAATATTTCATTATGAAAACTCCGTCAAATCTTGAAAGATTGTGTGCATAAACAATTAGAGATTTACTTCCTTTTTTATATTTAAATAAGGTTAATAAATTATGAATAAACTCATTAAATAGTTTTAACTGGTTCATATTTTCGTTAATAAATGCGGATAAAGATTTATTACCATTAAAAATACTAATGCAATAAGGAATTAATTTATTATTAATTTTAATTGTTTCAATATCAAATGTAATAAAATAATCACTTAAAAACGAATTAGCTACGAAAGGGTGTAAAAGGTTTAGCTGGTATTTGTCTTTTTAATAAAACAATTTCACCGTCTAAGAAATATAATGTAGCTTTACCGATTTCTCTTTTAAAAGAATCATCTGATAATTTAGTATCGGTCCATCTTAAATCTGATGCACCTATAATACATACACTATTAAATGATTTATCTTGACTTACATCTATTTCAAAGATTCTATTTCTACTTGCAACAAAATATCTTGTGCCTCCGTCTATTTGAGTTTTACCTCTTATAATTCCATAATCGGCCGGATCCATAGAAACTGGTAATTTTATTTTATTAAATTCATGAAATGTAACTTCTTTATCAGATAAATCTTCTAATAGTAGTCTATCTTGTTGAGATATTTCACCGTCTTTAATAACATAAGAAAATATGATTTCAGATATTGTATTAGAATTATAAGAGTCGGTTAATATACCTAATCTATCGGATAAAAAATCAATAAATAATTCTAAATCTTTAAATTCTACTCTTCTTAAAGGCCCTAAGGTTTTATAACCTGATTTTTCTTCTCTGCTCTCTGAGCCTTCTGAATATTTAACTTTACATAAAACCATCAAATGTTTTATTTTAAATTTAATTAATCCTAATTTAGATGATCATAAGGGATTATTAGAAGGAATCTTTAATGCTGTAACTACACATGAAGCATTCATTAATTTCGGTGAATTTAAATCAATTATTGTATCAGCTGTAATGTATAAAGAAATGGCTGAAATGGCAGGTTCAATGGAATATAACTTCCATCATAACGTTCTTATTAATTCAACTACAACTTTTAATCAATATTATAAAGAAGTAGGTGATTTAGTTAATCATAAATTAGAACATGGTTATGGTGCTGAAGTAATTGAATATTACAAAGTTAAAGTATGGAATTTAGATTTAATGCAAAATGCTAAAATCAAATTACATAATAAAGGTAGAATAGATTTCTTAGGTTATAGAAAATATTCTACATCAATTACTAAAAGTAATATAGCTATTAATCCAATTAAAGTGGATAAAACTTGTTCTAATTTCGCTACTATGGATCTTGAAACTATGAATATTAATGGGAATCAAGAACCAGTAGCTATTTCCGCATGTAATGGTAAATCTTCTAAAGTATTTGTTATTGATCACACATTAATTCATTCTTCACCTGATTTAGCTGTGAATAAATTATGGAAGGAATATTTCGATTACTTACTTAAAAGTGGGATGGATGTAATTTTTGCTCACAATTTAGGTAGTTTTGATGGATACTTTTTATATAAAGCTTTAATAAATCATTTTTATCCGGTTCTTGTTGCGGCTTTAATAGATGAAAGTAAATCATTTATTAGTATTTCACTTAATTTAGGTACACTTAAAATTGTATTTAAAGATTCATTAAGAATATTTCCAGTATCGCTTGATAATTTATGTCAAATATTTAAAGTTAAAGGTAAATTAGTTAAATACGATATTAGATTTAATGATTTATCTTTATTTACTAATTCTAGATTATGGGGAACATTTAAATCATACGCTTTACAAGATGCAGTAGCTTTATATAAAGCTTTACAAGTTGCTCAAGGTATTTATTTTGATTATTATAAAGCTTATGTAACTGATGCTAAATATTTTGATGTTAATTCTTTATACTCTAACGCAATGACGCTAAAGCACAATCCTATGCCTTTAAATTTAATTAAAGTTCATAAAAATATGGATAATCTTAAATTAGAAGATTTCTTCGGTTATGTTAAAGTTGAAGTTATTTGCCCTAAAAGTGTAACTAGACCAATGTTACCTTTTAAATATCAAGGTAAAACTATTTACCCAACAGGTAATTGGATTGCTACATATTTCTCAGAAGAATTAAAAGCTGTACAAATGTTAGGTTATCAATTTAGATTAATTAAAGGATATGAATTTAGTAAAGCTAATATATTTAATAGTTATGTACATCATTTCTTTAATATTAAATTAAACTCTACTGGAGCTCAAAAAGCTATTGCTAAATTACATTTAAATGGTTTATATGGGTATTTCGGAAGAAGACAAGATTTAATTGAAACAGTTAATGTAAATAATTCATCAATAAGTAAATATTTATCTAGTAGAATTGTTAAAGAATTATTAAAAATTAATGATAACTACTCTACTTTTTTACTTTCAGCTAACATTAATCACAATGTATTAAGAAATTTAAACATGATTTGTGAAAGTGCTACTTAAAAGTAGTAATAGAATTGTTCTTTCTAATGTTGCTGTAGCTGCTGCTGTAACTAGTTATGCTAGAATTCATATGATTTATTATAAATTATTACCAGGTACTGTGTATACTGATACCGATTCAATCTTTACAACCGATGAATTACCTGAATTCTTAATCGGTCCAGGTTTAGGTCAGATGAAAGATGAATTAAATGGTAAAGTTATTCCAGCTACGCTAGAAGGGATATTTTTAGGTCTTAAAAAATATGGTTATTGGTACTACGCTAAAGCAGATGCTAACAATAATAAAGTTGAAGCTTCCATTTTTGCTGGTGTAAAAATAAATTCTCTTACATTTAATGAAATCATTGATTTATTCAATGGTTTAAAATTACATAAAACAATTGATAATAGATTCTATAAATCATTCAATAACTTATCCATATCTATTAAATCAGCTAATATTTCTATCCAGAAATCGGATAGTAAATTATTAGTTGATAATAATTACATTCCTCTACACATTATAAATGGGAAACTTATTAATCCATACAATGTTGGGGGGTCCTACCCTCCACTACCTCCTTTACTATTTATTAAATTTTAATAAATAAATCGTTGATTACTTGTACGTTAATCCGTTACTCGCGTACGTTCATTCGATTTTAAACACCAATTCCCGCCTCTTCCTTCTCTTAATATTCGAATAATTCGCTAAATTGTAGCTCTTTATTCTCTTATTAAAGAGAGAGGTGTGGAGGCTGGAACCTTAAAAGGGTTTGTAAAGGGTTGGTTTAAAACAGACGGGGGCTATATTTGAATCCGGAATATTTCATTCCTTCCCATATATTAATTAACATCTTTGGGTGGCGTAGCCATAGACTTAAAGATTTAATATACAGTTTTACCTCTTTGAACACAGTCTCTGTGCCTAAACTCTTACCGAATAATCATACGAAGGCTCATACAATTATCGTTTAAATTATAAGAGGACCTCAAAATAGGAGTAGCTTTTGAAAGCAAGAAACTTATAATACAAAAATATTATAAGAAATATTTAGTTACGGGCTGTTCTTGACTAGACGAATCTAGCATTGAAGGAATCGAACCTTCTAATAATACATAAACCAACTAATGTATTAACAGTGCACCTTGAATGGGTTAGCGGCATAGCCATAACATCAGCACCGGCTACGCCACTGATGATTTATACAATTTAATTAAACGGATTATTAAATTATATTGTTTTAACTACTTAAACTATTATTCTTTATTTTATATGATTTATTTAGAAGAATTATTTAAAAAATAAAATAAAGTTGTGATTAATTTTTTAAATAAAAGAGAAGTAAATAATTTTATAAAAAATAAAATAAAATAATATAAAATAAAATAAAAAATAAAACAATTTACTTATAAAATTAATTAAATAAATAAATAAAAAAATAATTTAATTAAAATTATAATATAATAAAAATAAAATCATTATGTTATAATTCCTTATAAATTAAGGCCCCCAAAATAATTTATAAATTAGTTTAAGAAAATTCCATTCCCCTTAACTAAAATAAAAATCTAGATTATCTAGAATCACTATTGCTTTAACGTCCGGGCTAGAGCAATATAAGTTAAGGAATAAGGTAACAAAAAAAAATATAAAAAAAACAATGATTCAATTACTAATCTTAATACCAGTAGTAGGTTCTTTATTTTTACTACCTATAAAAGAAATATCAATCAATAGTAAAAATCAAATAAGAAATATAGCATTAATTACTTCTTTAATTAATTTCTTTGTTTCTATAATCTTATGGATAAATTTTGATTCAAGTACAAATCAAATACAATTTGTATATGAATATAATCAATTAAATTTTTGTCATTTTAATTTAGGAATCGATGGTATTTCTTTATATTATGTACTATTAACAACAT
>Ga0307512_10003946_pt1 | contig 16596 bp, 14 predicted proteins | sample 14_EM_MG_FD_200267 | JGI IMG/M metagenome (GOLD analysis project Ga0307512, IMG submission 200267) | Populus trichocarpa ectomycorrhiza microbial communities from riparian zone in the Pacific Northwest, United States - 14_EM | ecosystem: Host-associated > Plants > Roots > Unclassified | place...
GAAACCCAGGTCGGGCTTGTCGAAACCCATGCCCAGCGCGGAAGTCGCCGCGACGGCCTTGATCCGGTTCGCCAGGAGATCCTGTTCGATCCGCTCCCGCTCAGCAGGATCGGTCCGGCCCGAGTACGCCACCACCTCGAAACCGTTGTCCCGCAAGAAGGATGCCGTCTCATGTGCCGCGGCCACCGTGAGCGTGTAGATGATGCCCGACCCCGGCAACTCGCCGAGGTGCTCCGCCAGCCACGCGATCCTGGCCTGTGGGCTGGGTAGGCCCAGCACTCCCAGGTGCAGGCTCTCGCGGTCCAACTCGCCGCGCAGTACCAGCGTGTCCTGCTTGCCGAGGTCGAGTTGGTCGGCGACGTCCCGAACCACGCGGTCGTTGGCGGTCGCCGTGGTGGCCAGCACCGGCACGCCGTCCGGCAGCTCCGCCAGCAACGTGCGAAGCCTGCGGTAGTCCGGCCGGAAGTCGTGGCCCCAGTCGGAGATGCAGTGCGCCTCGTCGACCACGAGCATCCCCGCCGACGCCGTCAGCTCCGGCAGCACGGACTCACGGAAGTCCGGGTTGTTGAGCCGTTCCGGACTGACCAGCAGCACATCGGTGCGTCCGGCGAGGACATCCTGCTGGACCTGATGCCACTGGTCGATGTTCGCGGAGTTGATCGTCGCCGCGTGCACGCCGGCCCGTGCGGCCGCGTCGATCTGGTTGCGCATCAACGCGAGCAGCGGCGAGACGATCACCGTCGGGCCGTTGCCCAACTCCCTTAACAGTGCGGTGGCGAGGAAGTACACGGCCGACTTGCCCCATCCTGTGCGTTGCACGACCAGGGCTCGCCTGCGTTCGACGACCAGCGCCTTGATGGCGGTCCACTGGTCCTCCCGCAAGGTCGCGCCCTCGCCGGCGAGGGCGCGGAGCCGGGTTTCTGCTGAGTTGCGAAGTGCTTGCTCGTCCACGACGTCCACGATGGCGCATTGGGAGCGAGTGGGCCAGGAGAAGGGCGAGCGAATGGGACTTTCGTGCGAGAAAGTGGTGTGCGACATACGCGGCGTGGACCCCTTGCACGTACGCTGACCAGCTATGACAGGTCGTCGGATCGGGATCATGGGTGGCACGTTCGATCCCGTGCACCACGGGCACCTGGTCGCCGCCAGCGAGGTGCAGGCACAGTTCGACCTCGACGAGGTGATCTTCGTGCCGACCGGCCAGCCGTGGCAGAAGACCAACCGCAAGGTCAGCGAGGCCGAGGACCGCTACCTGATGACGGTGATCGCGACCGCGTCCAACCCTCGCTTCTCGGTGAGCAGGGTGGACATCGAGCGCGGCGGCGTCACCTACACCATCGAGACGCTGCGCGACCTGCACACCGCCCACCCCGACGCGGAGCTGTTCTTCATCACCGGAGCCGACGCGCTGGAGCAGATCCTGTCCTGGCGGCAGGCGGAGGAACTGTTCTCACTGGCCCATTTCGTGGGCGTGACCAGGCCTGGCTACCGTCTGGACGACGCGCACCTGCCCTCCGGCTCGGTGAGCCTCATCGACGTGCCGGCGATGGCGATATCCTCAACAGCGTGCCGGGAGCGTGTCGCGTCCGGCCTGCCGGTGTGGTACCTGGTTCCCGACGGTGTCGTTCAGTACATCACCAAACGCGATCTCTATCGGAACGCGTGACTCGAACAGCTTCGGCACGGGTATTCTCTCGGGGTTGAACAACACCGATACGCATGATCGAGGAGTGACGTGGCCGCAACGCACGACGCACGGGAGTTGGCGCTGGTCGCCGCCAATGCGGCAGCCGACAAGAAGGCCAGCGACGTGATCGTGCTCGACGTGTCGGACCAGCTGGTCATCACGGACTGCTTCGTGATCGCCTCCGCCCCGAACGAGCGGCAGGTCGGCGCCATCGTGGACAACGTCGAGGAGAAGATGCGCGACGCAGGCACCAAGCCGGTCCGCCGCGAGGGCGCGCGTGAGGGGCGCTGGGTGCTCCTTGACTTCGTCGACGTCGTCGTGCACGTCCAGCACGCCGAGGAGCGTGCCTTCTACGGTCTTGAGCGGCTCTGGAAGGACTGCCCGCGCATCGACTTCGACCCCGAGGTGGGCGTGGCCGAAACGAACGGCGGGACGACGTGACGCTCCGCCGGCTCGTTCTGTGGCGACACGGCGAGACCGACTACAACGCCTCCGGCCGCATGCAGGGCCAGCTGGACTCCGTGCTCACCGATGTCGGGCGCAACCAGGCCAAGTTCGCCGTGCCCGCGCTCGCCAGGTTCTCACCGGACGTGGTGGTCGCGTCGGATCTCAAGCGCGCCACGGACACGGCGACCATCTTCACCGAGGCCACCGGTGTTCCGTTGCGGTTCGACAAGCGGTTGCGCGAGACGCATCTCGGCCTGTGGCAGGGCATGACCGGCCCGCAGGTGGACGAGCAATGGCCTGGTGGGCGGCAGGTGTGGCAGACGGACCCGGCCTGGACTCCGCCCGGTGGTGAGGCGCGGGTGGAGGTGGCCTCGCGTGCCGCCGAGGTCGTCGCCGATCTGGATGTGTCCACTGAGGACACCGCGGTCCTGTGCGCGCACGGCGGGTTGATCACGGCGTTGACCGGGCATCTGCTGGAGCTGCCGATCGCCGCGTGGGCGAAGCTGGGTGGCATCGGCAACTGCCACTGGGTGGTGCTCGCGCGGCGTGTTTCGAGCGGTCTGGCCTGGCGTTTGATCGCGTACAACGCGGGGATCACCGGCTGACCGGCATGACGACCCTGCTGGTCTTCGGGGACTCGTTGAGTTTTCACGGGCCGGACCGTGCGTATCCGTCCGATGACGAGCGGCTGTGGCCCAACCTCGCGGCGACCGCGTTGGACGGGCGGGCCACACTGTTCGCCGGGCTCGGCTGGACGGCGCGGGACGCGTTCTGGGCGCTGGCCGGCGACCCGAACGTGTGGGCGCAGCTGCCCAAAGCCGACGTGCTCGTATTGGCTGTCGGCAGCATGGACACGCTGCCCTCGCCATTGCCGACCTACCTGCGGGAAGGGCTGCGGTACCTGCGGCCGGACCCGCTGCGGCGCTGGGTGCGGGACCGCTACCTCGCCGCACAGCCGTGGCTGGCGAAGGCGACGCGTGGTCGTCCGGTCGCGCTGCCACCTGCCCTGACCGTCCGGTACCTGGACCGCATGCTCACCTCGATCAGGGCACTGCGGCCGGATCTACCTGCCGTTGGTGTGCTGCCTCCGGTGCACCGCGCCAGTTCCTACGGCTATGTCCACACAGGTCGGTCGACCGGGGAGGCCGCGATCCGGGCGTGGGGTGACCGAGCCGGAGTGCCGCTGCTGGACTTGGCCGCGCTGGTCGGTGACCACGTGCGTGCCGGCCAGGGCAACCCCGACGGCATTCATTGGGGCTGGCAGGCGCACGAGCTGGTGGGCAAGGCTCTCGCCGACGAGGCCGGCGCGCTGCTCCGCCGGCCGAGGTAACACTCAATCGGTGTCGGACCACGTAGGCTCCCGTCCGTGCACGTCGCCGTGGTCACCGATTCCAGCGCTTACCTGCCGGATGGCTTCGCCAGCCGGCACGCTGTGCATGTCGTGCCGCTGCACGTGCTGATCGACGACTGCTCCGGGCTGGACGGTGTGGACATCGGCCCGACCGAGGTCGCCAGCGCGCTCACCGGACGGCGGACGGTGACGACGTCGCGGCCCAATCCCGACGAGTTCGTCCAAACCTACCGGCGGCTGCTCGACGACGGTGCGGACGGCGTCGTCTCCGTGCATCTGTCCCGTGAGCTGTCCGGCACGTGGGAGTCGGCGCGGTTGGCCGCCCGAGAGGTCGGCGTCGACCAGGTCCGAGTCGTGGACTCGCGGACCGCCGTCATGGGCCTGGGGTTCGCGGTGTTGCGTGCGGCGACGGTGGCGGGTAGCGGCGCCTCGGGTGCCGCCGTGGAGGACGCGGCGGTCGCCGCGGCAGCTCGGACCAGGACTTTCTTCATGGTCGAGACCCTCGATTACCTGCGGCGCGGCGGCCGGATCGGGTCGGCGGCGGCGTTCTTCGGGACCGCGCTCGCGGTCAAGCCCGTCCTGCATGTGAAGGACGGCCACATCGTGCCGCTGGAGAAGGTGCGCACGACGAACCGCGCGGTAGCACGGCTCGTGGACCTGGCCGAGATGGCCGCTGTCGAGACCGGCGCGGATGCTGTGGAGCTCGCCGTGCACCACCTCGCCGCGCACGAGCGGGCGGTCGAGCTCGCGACCAGGCTGGACGAGCGGATCTCGCCGGCTTCCGGCTGCGTGGTGTCCGAACTCGGTGGCGCGATCGGCGCGCACACCGGCCCGGGCATGCTCGGCGTCGTCGTCTGTCCTGCGGACGCGTAACCCGCCAGCCTCGCACACCACACCGACAGCTCCGCGCTCCCAACGGGCCGTTCCGGTGCAGTTATCCACAGCCCACCGAGTTGTCCACAGTCCAGCGCCGACTCCCCACCCCCACACCCCCTCCCGCATAAGGTCGAACTCGTGATCGAAACAACCTCACGACGCGACCGAACTGTCGACAGAGCACGAGACCGCCTCGCCAGCCTGATGAACCAGGCACGCGCAGAACCGCAAGAGGAGACCGCCGAGGTATCACCCGACCAACAGTGGGTCGACGTCTCAGCGGATCCACCAGATCCGCCACCTCGGGATTCGTGGTGGCGGCGTGGCCACGCTGGTCGACTCATCGCTGAATGGACACCGGCGATCTCCGTCGGACGCCGCCGGTTGGTGGTGGCGCTGGTCGGTGTGCTCGTCCTTGCCGTGCTCGTCGCGATCGGTGTGGCGATGTCCTCCGGTGGCGTGGAGCACGAGCCGCCCCCGGTGTTGACGGTGGCGGCCGAGTCGTCCGCCTCGGCCGCTGACACGTCGATCGTGGTGAGCGTGGTGGGCCAGGTCGCGAGACCGGGCCTGATCGCGCTGCCCGACGGCGCGCGGGTCGCAGACGCGTTGCGGGAGACGGGTGGGGTGACTCCAGGCGTGGACCTCGGTGCGCTCAACCTGGCGCGGCGGTTGGCCGACGGTGAACAGATCTATGTCGGCGTTCCGGCGCCGCCCGGTGCCGATCCGGTCTCTGCGGCGACTGGCGAGCCCGGTGTCGCGGACAAGGTCGACCTGAACGCGGCGACGCTCGCCGCGCTGGACACGCTGCCCGGCGTGGGACCGGTGACCGCACAGCGGATCGTGGACTGGCGTACCTCGCACGGCCGGTTCGACAGCGTCGACCAGCTCCGCGAGATCGACGGCATTGGGCCGAGCCGGTTCGCGAAACTCCGGGACTTGGTGACGGCCCGATGAGCGTGTCCAGCTCGGTGACGGAGCGGTGGGCTCGCCTCGTACCCGCCTCAGCCGCCGGTTGTCTCCGCATGACATCTCGTCAACGCGGGGCGCGGCGGACCGGAGCGACGACGTGATCAGCGGATTCGGTCTCGACTCGGGCAGCAGACTGGACTGGCGGTTGATACCCGCGGCGCTTGTCGTGTGGTTCGCGACCATGACCGGTCTGTTGCTCGGTTGGCAGTGGTCAGCGGTGATCGGGCTGGCCGGAGCAGTGGGGGGACTCGTGGTCCTCGCCCGTTCGCGCGGACGCCCAGCCGTCGTCAGGTGGTGGCTGCTGGGAGTCGCCTGGTCGTTGCTCGTGTGTGGGCTGTCGGTGGGAGTGATCGGCACGCTGCGGTTGAGGACGGCCGCCGATGATCCGCTTCGTGCCCTTGCCGGTGCGGGTGCCACCGGGAGGTTCCGAGTCGAGATCACCGAGCGGGCGAAGCCGGTGTTCTCCGCCGGGTTCGGTGGGCAACGGAGCGGGGTCAGCGCGGTCGTGTTGTCGGCGCGGGTCGTGACGGCGATGGTGGCTCGCCGTCCTGTGCACTCGACGGGAGCTGTCGTGGTGGTCGCACCAACCGACCGTTGGCGGACACTCCTGCCGGGACAACAGGTCACGGCGTCGGCGGTCATGGCACCTGCCGAACCGGGCCAGCTGACCGTCGCGGTGCTGAGGGTTCGTGGCCCGCCGCGTGCGGTGAGCGAGGCGACGGTGTGGCAGCGGACCGCGCAGACGCTGCGATCCGGTCTGCGGGACGCGGCAGGCGTGCTCGATCCCGAGCCTCGCGGATTGGTCCCCGCTCTGGTCGTCGGAGACACCGATGAGCTGCCACGGCAGGTGGTGGACGAGTTCCAGGTGGCTGGGCTGGCTCACTTGTTGGCTGTGAGCGGTGCGAATCTCGCGGTGATTTGCGTCGCGGCGCTGTTGTTGCTGCGGACGATGCGATGTGGGCCGAGGACCGCTGCGGCAGGGGCGCTGGTGGCGCTGGTCGGATTCGTCGTGCTGGCTGGCCCGGAGCCGAGCGTGTTGCGTGCCGGTGTGATGGGCGCGGTCGCGTTGCTCGCCTTGGCTGTCGGACGTCAGCGAGCCGCGTTGCCGGCGCTCGGCGTGGCCGTGATCGTGTTGGTGCTGTGGGATCCCGCGATGGCGGTGAGTATCGGGTTCGCGCTCTCGGTGCTTGCGACCGCTGGGCTCGTGCTGATCGCGCCTCGATGGGCGGAACGGCTCGCAGCTCGGGGCGTCCCGCGTGGACTCGCGGAGGCATTGGCGGTGCCCGCGGCCGCGCATCTCGTCACCGCGCCGGTGGTGGCCGGGTTCGCCGGTCAGGTGAGCATGGTCGCGGTTGTCGCGAACCTGCTCGCGGCACCGGTCGTCGCGCCGGCGACCGTGCTCGGGGTGTTGGCGGCGGTGGTCGCGCCGGTAGCGCCGTGGCTGGCCGAGTTGCTGGTTCGGCTGGCCGGACCCGAGGCGGACTGGCTGATCCTCGTCTCCGGACATGCGGCTGACGTGCCCGGAGCGGTGATCGCGTGGCCTAGCGGCTGGCTCGGCGGGTTGTTGCTGGCCGGGTGCGTGGCGCTGCTGGTCGTGGCGTTGCGTCGGCGGCGGCTGCGGGTGCTGGTCGGTGTGGTGTTGACCGGGTTGCTGGTCGTGCTGGTGCCGGTGCGGATCATCGCGCCGGGGTGGCCGCCGGACGGTTGGGCGATGGTCGCATGCGACGTGGGGCAAGGTGACGGGATCGTGCTCGCGACGGGTGAAGCCGGGCGAGCGGTGGTCGTCGACACCGGGCCGGAGGTGGCGCCGATGACGGCGTGCCTTGATCGGCTGGACGTGACACGGGTGCCGTTGGTCGTGCTGAGTCACCTGCACGCAGACCACATCGGCGGGCTGGACGCGGTGCTGGACGACAGAGCGGTGGGCGCTGTCGGAGTGAGCCGGGCGCGGTCGCCGCGCTGGGCATGGGAGGAGGTGCGGAGAAAAGCACATGACGTTGGCGTGCCGGTGATCCAGCTGACTGCTGGACAGCGGTTGGCCTGGTCCGGACTGGTGATCGAGGTGTTGGCGCCGGACGAGAAGGAGGTGATGCCAGGGGCCGAGTCAGACGGGACGGAGATCAACAATGCTTCGTTGGTACTGCGGGCGACGACGCCGGCTGGTCGGGTGTTGCTGAGCGGCGACGTGGAGTTGGACGCGCAGGCCCGGTTGCTGAACGCACGAGTGGACCTGTCCGCCGACGTGATCAAGGTGCCGCATCACGGCTCCCGGTACACGACGCCGGAGCTGTTCGCGGCGGTGCACGCGCGGATCGCGTTGGTGAGTGTCGGGTCGAGAAACCGGTACGGGCATCCCAGCCCGCTCACGCTCCGGATGCTCGCTCATATGGGCACGCTGGTCCTGCGTACAGACACCGGAGGTGACACGGCGATCGTGCCGACCGCGACCGGGCCGCGGGCAGTGACTCGTGGACCGGCCAGATCACCGCCGTGACACTGCGGCTGATGGTCCGGTGACGTTCACCGGCGAGTGGACTCCAGGCGTGGTGACGGCCATCGGGCTGTGGCTGGCCACACCATCCGTTGTCGCACCCTGCGCGGCCGTCTGTCCATATCGGACAGTGGGCTGATCTGGACGTGCCTTGGTGGGGTTGGGCCGAAGCCAATGGCCTGGCCCAACCCCACCAAGGAACTGACTTGTCAGTCGGCCAGCGCTGCGCGGACTGCGTCGGCCGAGGGGGGCACCGTTGCGCGCGGGCCCACCTTGTCCTGCACGGCGTCGAGGGTCTTCAGGCCGTCGCCGGTGATGAGGAGGACTGTTTCGGCGTCCGGGTCCAGTTGGCCGGACTCGATGAGCTTCTTCGCGGTGGCGACGGTGACGCCGCCCGCGGTCTCGGCGAAGATGCCCTCTGTCCTGGCCAGAAGTCGGATGCCGTCGACGACCTCTTCGTCGGACACGCTCTCCACGGCGCCGCCCGTGCGGCGGACGACGTCGAGCACGTAGGGGCCGTCGGCGGGGGCGCCGATGGCGAGGGAGCGGGCGATGGTGTCCGGCTTCACCGGGGTGATGACGTCGTGGCCGGCCTTGTACGCCGTCGCGACAGGGGAGCAGCCTGTCGCCTGTGCGCCGAACACGCGGTACGGCTTGGCGTCCACCAGGCCGAGTTCGGTCAGCTCACGGAAACCCTTGTCCACCTTGGTGAGCTGCGAGCCGGACGCCACCGGCACGACCACCTGGTCAGGCAGGCGCCAGCCCAGCTGCTCCGCGACCTCGAAGCCCAGCGTCTTCGAGCCCTCGGCGTAGTACGGCCGGACGTTGACGTTCACGAACGCCCAGTCCTCGTGCTCAGCGGCGAGTTCGGTGGCGAGGCGGTTCACGTCGTCGTAGTTGCCGTCGACGGCGATGAGCGCGCCGTCGTACACGGCGGTCGTCAGCACCTTCGCGCGTTCGAGAGACGACGGGATCAACACGACCGACTGCCAGCCGGCGCGGGCGGCCGCCGCTGCGACGGCGTTCGCCAGGTTGCCGGTCGACGGGCAGGCGAGCACCCGGAAACCGAGCTGGCGTGCGGCGGCGAGCGCCACGCCGACGACACGGTCCTTGAAGGAGTGTGTCGGGTTGCCCGTGTCGTCCTTGACCCACAACGACTTCACGCCGAGCGCAGCAGCCAGCCGGTCTGCTTTCACCAGCCGGGTGAGGCCGGGGTCGGTGTTCGGGTGTGCGTCCACATCGGTCGGAACGGGCAGTAGCTTGCGGTAACGCCAGATGGACTTGGGACCCGCCTCGATCTCGGCTCGGGTGATGTTCCCGAACTCATATGAGACCTCGAGCGGGCCGAAACACTCGGCGCATGCGAACTCTGGTGCGAGAGGGATCTGGTTGCCGCACTCCCGACACGTCAGGGCGCGTGCTGGCCCGAGGTCGAGCGTGGTGGTGCCGGCGTCGGCGGTGATCGTCATCGCGAGGTATCTCCTCATCTGTCCCGCGTGCGGGTCGGAATTGGCACCGTGATCGTCGCCGTTTTCGCGGTTGCGATTGACGTGGCTGACGCCGGTTGCCGGGGCTTCTTCGGGCCGTTCCCTCTGCCCCTCTGGATGAGCTATATGAAGTTGTCTTCTCGACACGTTACGGCACGACCCGGCGAGTCGGCCAATGTGAGGTCCATCATTCGAGAGCGCTGGGACCGGGACTCGATGGCGGATACACCCGATCGAGGAACTCGCGGGCAAGGGAGCATGACCTCGGGCAATTGGGTCTTGAGCGCGCCTAGTGCCCGGTAGTCGGCAGGTGTGGCTCGGCGTCGGCAGGCCGTGGTCGCGCCCGGGGTCTGCGGTGCTGTGTGCCCGCCAACCTTCGTCTGCCCGCTGATGCGAGGATGGCGGGGTGAAGGCGCCCGCCGTGACCCCGTCCGCACTGCAGGTCGTGCTCGGTGATGAGGAACTGCTGGTCGAACGCGCGGTTCGTACCGCGATCGAGACCGCGCGGCTCGCTGACCCGACCGCCGAGATGACCCGTGTGAAGGCGACCGACCTGACCGGTCCGGAGCTGGCCGAGTTGGTCAGCCCGTCGCTGTTCGCCGAGCGGCGGGTGATCGTGCTGGAAGCCGCGCAGGATGTGGGCAAGGACATCGCGACGGTGATCACGGCGTACGTGAAGGAGCCTGCGGACAGTGTGCAGCTGGTGGTGCTGCACAACGGCGGGGGACGGAAGCCGGGCAAGGACCTCGTCGCCGCGATGCGGTCGGCGGGTGCGCAGTTCGTCGAGTGCCCGAAGATCACCAAGCCAGGTGACCGCGAGTCGTTCGTCCGTAACGAGATCCGTCAGGCCGGCGGCCGGTCCGACGCGGACGCGATACGTGAGCTGATCGAGTCAGTGGGCTCTGACCTGCGGGAACTGGCTGCGGCGGCCGCGCAGCTGGTCGCGGACACGAACGGTCAGGTAACCGTCGAGGCCATTCGCCGCTACCACCGCGGCCGGGCGGACGTCACGGGGTTCGCGGTGGCGGAGAAGGCCGTCACCGGGGACGTGACCGGGGCGTTGGAGATGCTGCGTTGGGCCATGCAACTCGGCGTGCCGCACGTGCTGGTGGCCGACGCGCTGGCGGACGCGGTACGCACGGTGGCGAAGGTGTCGGGCGCGGGGCGCGGGGACCCGTACCGGTTGTCGAGTGAGCTGGGCATGCCGGCGTGGAAGATCCGCAAGGCGCAGTCCCAGTCGCGCGGCTGGCACCCGGCGGGCCTGGTGGCCGCGATGCAGGTGGTGGCCGACGTCAACGCGGACGTGAAGGGCGTCGCGGTGGACGCCGGATACGCCCTGGAACGAGCGGTGCTGCGACTCGCGGAGGCACGCCGCAGGACCTGATGGCCGCTGCCGGCCGGGGACACGGGTGCTCTGGCTGAGGTGGACGCCGCGAGGTGCCGGGTGCCGGGAAAGGCGATGCTGGTGCTGAGGTGAGCAGCGGAGGGTGCTGGGGTTGGGCGCTGGGGGGCGCGGTGCCTCGCTGGGAGGCGTGGTGCCTCGGGGCTGAGGCCTGAGCGTGTCGGCTGGGCGGCGGAAGATCTGCTGGGTGTCGGCTAGGCCGGTGGGTGGGGGAGAGCCGCTGTGTCGGCAGGCCGGCTGCTGGTGTCGGTCAGGCTGTGGGAGAGCCGCCGTGTGGACCAGGCCGTTGGGAGAGCTGCTGTGTTGGCCAGGCTGGCTGCTGGTGTCGGTCAGGCTGTGGGAGAGCCGCCGTGTGGACCAGGCCGTTGGGAGAGCCGCTGTGTCGGCCAGGCTGGCTATTGGTGTCGGTCAGGTCGGGGTGGGAGAGCTCCTGTGTTGACCAGGCTGGGGGGAGGGCCGTTGTGTCGGTCAGCTGGTGGGAGAGCTGCTGTGTCGGCCAAGGTGGCTGCTGTGTCGGCTAGGTCGGTGGTGGGAGCCGGAGTAGTGGTGCGGAGCCGCGATGGTTGCTGGGGCCGTGTGGCTGGGACGTGGGACCGTGCCGCAGAGGTGGTCGACGTCTGGGACAGACAGCGGGTTTCGTGAGGCGGCGGGTCGTGGGAGATGTGCGGCTGTCTGGGCGTGAGGTGGGGCTGTCCGGCGGTTGGGTGTCCGGCGGTTGAGGTACCACGGCTGCCGTGTGGGTGTGGTGACGGCGCGAGGTAGGCCGGTGTCGGCGACGTGTGTGGTGAGCCGACAGGGCCGCTGCCGCGTATGCGACGAGGGCGCACCGATATGTCGGTGCGCCCTCGTGAAAGTCCAGGTCAGAGCTCGTTTGCTCGCTTCGCCATGGCGGACTTCTTGTTTGCCGCCTGGTTGGCGTGGATTACGCCCTTGCTCGCTGCCTTGTCGAGCTTGCGGCTGGCATCCTGCAGGAGTTCCGCTGCCTTCGACTTGTCGCCGGCGTCGGCGGCCTCGCGGAACTTGCGGATCGCGGTCTTCACCGAGGACTTGACGGACTTGTTGCGCAGGCGCGCCTTCTCGTTCGTCTTGATCCGCTTGATCTGGGACTTGATGTTTGCCACGTTGAGTTAGCTCCTCGATGTGATCGCGGGAGTCGTGGGCGCGTTTGGGTGGCTCCGGCCCAGACTTCGGGCGCGGGTTTCCTCCAGGGCGGAATGCCACGCGTCGGCACGACCCGAACAGCTTAACAGCGGGTGATCGGCCTCCCGTCAGCGGCCGCCCAGGATGCTTCTTGTCAGGGTTTGGCGTTCGGCCATCAGCTCTGCCAGGACGCTGTGGACCACGCTCTCGTCCAGTGGACCGCCCTGCTCGGCCTGGCGGAGGACCGCTCGGCGGACCAGTTCCTTGATGAACGACGCTGTCACGCCCTCCGTGGCGGCTACCACCTTGTCGGCCGACGGCAGGTCCAGTGGGGTGCCTGCCGCGTACAGGCGCAGTAGGCGCTCGCGGCAGTCGGCGTCCGGTTTGGGCACCTCCACCGCCAGGTCCACGCGGCCGGGGCGTTGGGTCAGGGCGTCCTCCATCGTGTCCACGCGGTTGGTGGTCAGCACGAACGTGACATCCGCCTCCGAGCCGATGCCGTCCATCTCATTGAGCAACTCGAAGAGAACCGGGTTTCCATCCATGGAGTCGCGGTGCTGTGCGATCAGGTCGACGTCCTCGACCACGATGACCGACGGCGCCAGGCGCCTGGCCAGGGTCGTCGTCGCTCGCAGGTAGCGGATCATCGCCACCCCGGTCAGGACGAACACCGTGCACTCCGGCAGGCGGCTGAGCAGGTACCTCACAGTGTGGGTCTTGCCGGTGCCGGGTGGGCCGTACAGCAGCAAACCTCGCTTGAGGTGTTGGTGGTACGCGCGCAGCACGGCCGTCTGCTCGGCGGTGCGCACCACGTGCCGCTCGATCGAGTCCAGCACCCCGTCCGGCAGCACGACGTCCTCGGCGCGGAGCGTCGGCCTCGGTAGGAACGTCAGCAGCTTGTTGCCACGATGCTCACTCATCCCGAACGACAGCACCTGGCCGCGGAACACGTCGTGCTCGTGGGTCAGCCGCTCGATCTCCTCGCGGACCGTGGCCGCGGTGTGCCGGTTCGCGGCCAGCACCTGCAGGTGGCACCTGTCCTCACCGTGGTCGTCCTGCGCGCCCTGGATCGCCAGGACCACCGGCGACCCGTCCGGCGCCGCCGTGCACACGAGGCCGATCTGCACCGCCTCGGTCGACGTCGACGGGCCCGTGGCCACCGTCGTGTAGTCGACCGCGCCCAGCTGGTGGCTTCCGCTGTTGGCCGACTCCGCCAGCATCTCGATCACCGTGTTGAAGTAGCGGGTGCCGGAGATGCCGAACCAGCTCTCCTCCGGCGTGTGCCGCGCCAGGTAGGCGTCCACGCCGCGTTGCAGGTTCACGTGCTCGAAGCTCGGCAGGTGCAGGGCGACGTTGGGGATCTCGGTCAGCGGGCAGCCGAGGTGGTCCGTGACACGCTTGATCAGGGTCGACTCGGCCGCGCCCGCCAGGGACAGGTGCGCGGAGTTGAACAACGCCTTGACGGCCTGAGCCAGCTCACGTGCGTCGGAAACGTTCACTCCTCCACAGTGCCCGGCTCGCCGCCTTCCTCGCTTCCGGAACTCTCCCTAGGGGGCCGTCCCCGTCTCGGCAGCTTGCCCGCGTTGTTCGGCAGCCGTCCTGCTTGTGACAGCGCTCGGCGCAGCAGGAACTCGATCTGCGCGTTCGTGCTGCGCAGCTCGTCGCCCGCCCAGCGCGCCACCGCGTCGTGGACCGCGGGGTCCAGGCGCAGCAGGACTTTCTTGCGTTCCGGCACGAGCGGCTCAGTACAGCGAACCGGCGTTCACGACCGGCTGGGTCTCGCGGTCGGAGCACAGCACGACCAGCAGGTTGCTGACCATCGTCGCCTTCCGTTCCTCGTCGAGGTCGACCACGTCCTGCTCGGCGAGCTGGTGCAGCGCCAACTGCACCATGCCGACCGCGCCCTCCACGATCCGCTGACGTGCCGCGACCACCGCGCCCGCCTGCTGCCGGCGCAGCATCGCACCCGCGATCTCCGACGCGTAGGCCAGGTGCGTGATGCGGGACTCGATCACCTCGACGCCCGCCGCCTCGACCCGTGCGGCGATCTCCGTGGACAGCTTCTCGGTGATCTCCGACGCGTTCTCCCGCAGCGACAGCTGCCCGATGCCGTGCGCGTCGTACGCGTAGCTGGTGGCGATGTGCCGCACCGCGGTCTCGGCCTGGATGTTCACGAACTGGTCGTAGTCGTCGACCTCGAACATCGCGCGGGCGGTGTCGGTGATCCGCCACACCACCACGGCGGCGATCTCGATCGGGTTGCCGTCGGCGTCGTTGACCTTGGTGACCGCGGTCTCGTGGTTGCGGATCCGGGTGGAGATGCGCCGCCGCAGGGTGAACGGGTTGATCCAGCGCAGTCCGTCGGTGCGCACGGTGCCGACGTAGCTGCCGAGGAACTGCAGCACGCGTGCCTCGCCGGGCGCCACCATGATCAGCCCGGCGTTCACCAGCAACCCGGCCACCAGCAGCACGCTGCCGATCACGAGCAGGACGACGCCGGAGGTGCGGGGGTCGCCGCCCGGGTCCGCCACCCGGATGACCCCGATCACGGTCAACGCGATCGCGCCGAGGTAGGTGAGGACCACCAGGCCCAGGACGGGCAGTCCGGAGCTGCCGAACGCGACGCGTTCGCGGACGTGTGGCGCCGGCATGGTCGGGGTGTCGATGGCAAGGTCGTTCATGGCGGTCCCCTCAAAGGCAAAGACCTAGCAAAGTGATATCACTTTAGCGTACTGTCAAGCCCATGACGGCACTACGACTGTCTCGGCTCTACAAGACGTTCGGCTCGAACATCGCGGTCGACCACATCGACCTCGAGGTCCCGGCCGGTTCGTTCTTCGGTCTGGTCGGCCCGAACGGCGCCGGCAAGACCACGTCGCTGTCGATGGCCGTCGGCCTGCTGCGGCCGGACGGCGGCACCGCGACGATCTTCGACGTCGACGTGTGGGCCGATCCGCTGCGGGCTAAGGCGCTGATCGGGGTCCTGCCGGACGGCATGGCGATGCCGGAGCGGCTCACCGGGCGCGAGCTGCTCACCTACATGGGCCTGCTGCGCGGGCTGCCGGCACACACGGTCGACGAGCGTGCGGCCGAGCTGCTCGCCGTGCTCGAGCTGGCCGACGCGCAGAACCGGCTCGTCGTCGACTACTCGGCCGGCATGCGGAAGAAGATCGGGCTCGCGGTGGCGTTGCTGCACGCGCCGCGCCTGCTGGTGCTGGACGAGCCGTTCGAGGCGGTCGACCCGGTGTCGGCGTCGACGATTCGGACGATCCTGCAGCGGTTCGTGACCTCGGGCGGGGCGGTCGTGCTGTCCAGCCATGTGATGGCGCTGGTCGAGCAGCTGTGCACGCACGTGGCGGTGATCACGCGTGGGCGGGTGGTCGCGGCGGGGCCGGTGGCGCTGGTGCGCGGCGCCGCGGCGAGCCTGGAGGAGGCGTTCGTGCACATCGTCGGCGGGCGGACCGGTGGCGGGGAGGGGCTGTCGTGGCTGGCGTCCTGAGACCGTTTTCGACGGCGGCGTGCCCAGATGGTTGCGTAGGCAGCCCCCACCCGATCCCGGGGGGCGGCCCCGAGCCCATTCTACCGGCCGGGGGCGACGAAACCGCAGGTCGGCGGGGGTTGTGGATAACTTTGTCCGGTGAGTTCGCGCGAATGGGACACCGATGCGGGGAGAGGGCGTCGTCGTGGTCGGGGTTCTGATTCGGATGCGGTGGCGGGTGTTGCGGCACTCGCTGCGGGGCACGCAGGCGGGGATGACGGTGCTCGGGCTCGTCGCCGGGTTGGTCGCTGCCGGGCTCACGTTGATGGTGGCGGCCAGCGACTTCGACCGGCCGGGTGTTTCGACCGACGTGCTCGCTGCCGTCTATCTCATGTGGACGGTCGGGTGGTTGTTCGCGCCGGTGCTCACGGGTGGCGGGGACGAGACGCTTCGCCCGGAGCACTTCGCGTTGTTGCCGTTGCCGCCGCGGCAGCTCGCGGCTGGGCTGCTCGGCGCGGCGTTCGTGGGGGTGCCCGCACTCGTCACGGCGGTCGCGTTCTGTGGGCTGGTGCTGCACGCGGACGGGGCGCACATCCTGGTCGCGCTGGTCGCGATACCGCTGCAGTTGGTCTTCGTCGTCCTGCTCTCGCGGGTGACCATGGCGGCGCTCGGGGCGGCACTGCGGTCGCGGCGTGGCCGGGACCTCGGGGTCCTGCTGGCCGGGGCCGTCGGCATGTCGGGATTCCTGGTGCAGGCGCTGGTGCGCACGTTCGGGCCGGCGATCGCCTCGGGTGACTCGCCGGTGCTGTCGGCGGTCCTGCGGTGGTCGCCGTCCGGGTGGGGGACGGTCGCGGTGACCGCGTCGTGGCCGGTGGCGCTCGTGTGTCTCGTGGCGTTGGCCGCGGCGAACGCGGCGCTGCTCGTGCTGTGGGGCGCGTTGCTGGTGCGGCGCACCACGCGGGTCGCGGCGGTCGTCGAGCCGGTGCGTGGGCGGACGTTCCGTGGCCGGACCCCGTTCGGCGCGGTGGTCGGCAAGGAGCTGCGGACGTGGGCGCGCGACGTGCGGCGCCGGGTCGCGCTGATGTCGACGGTGGTGGTCGGGGTGATCATGACGGTCGGGCCGCTGCTCTCCGGCGACGGCCAGCCGTCGCCGTACGGGGGGATCGCGCTCGTGGCGTTCGGCGCGCTGATGGCCGGGAACCTGTACGGGATGGACGGCAGCGCGATGTGGCACACGCTGGTCGTGCCGGGTGCCGCGCGGGTCGAAG
>Ga0307512_10003947_pt1 | contig 16594 bp, 18 predicted proteins | sample 14_EM_MG_FD_200267 | JGI IMG/M metagenome (GOLD analysis project Ga0307512, IMG submission 200267) | Populus trichocarpa ectomycorrhiza microbial communities from riparian zone in the Pacific Northwest, United States - 14_EM | ecosystem: Host-associated > Plants > Roots > Unclassified | place...
CACAGGGCCGCGACTACGACGCCCAGCGCGCCGCCGAGAGGTCCGCTCAGGCCCGGCGGCTGCGGGACCTGGCCGGCCTGGGCGAGTAGGCCGCTGCCGGTGCGCCGTGGCCGACCGCGCCAACGCGGGGGAGCCGTATGCCGGTGCAGCTTCGCGCTTGTGCAGGGTGCGTCACTGCACGGGGCTGCGTCGCGACGGCCTGGCTTGGGCGAGTAGGCCGCTGCCGGGTGTTGTGGCCGGCCGCGTCAACGCCCGTGAGCCGTATGCCGGTGCAGCCTCGCGCCCGTGCAGGGTGCGCCACTGCACGGGGCTGCGTCGCGACGGCCCGGCCGTGACCGCTCGGTCACGGCGCCGGGCTGCGCAGCGGCCTCTCGGTCGCGGACGTGATCAGCCCACGGCTGTGACCAGTACCGCCACCGTCGGGTGATCCGTCAGCGACTCGACGACCGCCGCGCGGACCGCCCGGGCCACGTCCACGGCACGGTGGCCCGCGCCCACCGCCAGCTCCACGCGCGCGTGGCGGTGCGGCAGCGCGCCCTCCTCCTGCCGCTCCTCGAGGTGCACCGCCCGGCCGAGGCCGCGCGTCAGATGAGCCACGCCCGGGACGGAAAGGGCGGCAGCCGCGGCGCGGCCCTCGTCGCCGCTACCGGGCTCCGCGGCGCGCGGCGGCTCCGGCGGTCGCGCGGACACGGGTTCCGGCTCCTCGTCCAGCAGGGCCGTGGCCCGCAGGTCCACCTCCGCCACCACCAGGCCGAGCAGCTCCGTCGCCGCAGCCGCCAGCGTCGTGCGCAGTACGGCCGCCGTCGCCGGCAGCGGCTCCGCCGCGGTCGCCGCGAACCCCGCCGTCAACCGCAGCGGTCCCGGCGGCAGGGCACTCGGCGGAGGCGGTACGGCGGGGTCGTGCGCATCCTGCGGGTCGGCCAGGGCGATCCGGAGCGCGTCCAGCCGTACCCCGCGCAATTCCTCGGCCGCGCGCCGCAGCACCGCCTCGGCCGCCTCCTCCGAGATCCACGCGCCGTCGCGCGGTCCGCCCAGGGGCAGGAGCCTGCCGAGCCCCACCTGATGCCGTACGACCTCAACCCACCGTTCCGTCGTCATTGCTCCAGCCTGCCGCATCCCCGGCGCGCCGTGGCGCAACCCCACTTACCGTGGTTATAGGACGACGAACCGGAAGGGACGTGCGGCCATGACCGACATGACGGAGCAGAACCGGACGAGGACCCCCGGAGGGGAGAGCGAGGCACCGGACACCCCCGTGCCCCGCAAGGCGACGCGGCGCGGCGGGGGAGACCCGGCCACCCGGGGGCGGACGACGATCGCCGACGGAGTCGTGGAGAAGATCGCAGGGCTGGCCGCGCGGGACGTGGTCGGCGTGCACGCGCTGGGCAGCGGGCTCAGCCGCACCTTCGGGGCCGTGCGCGACCGGGTGCCGGGCGGGACGAAGTCCGTGACACGGGGTGTGAAGGCCGAGGTCGGCGAGGTACAGACGGCACTCGACCTGGAGATCGTCGTCGACTACGGCGTCTCGATCTCCGACGTCGCCCACGCCGTGCGCGAGAACGTCATCGCGGCGGTGGAACGGATGGCCGGCCTCGAAGTCGTCGAGGTCAACATCGCGGTGAGCGATGTGAAGCTGCCGGACGAAGAGGACGAGGAACCGGAGCCCCGGATCCAGTGACGTTCCGGCGACCGGACAACCGCACCGCTGAGGGGAGCGCACGATGAGCATGGCCGTGGTCGGCATGATCGCGGGAATGGCGCTGGGCTTCGCCGGATACTTCGGCGGCTTCGGGGCCTTTCTGCTGGTGGCCGCCCTGGGCGCCATCGGTTTCGTCGTCGGCCGGTTCCTGGAGGGGGACCTGGAGATCGGCGACTTCTTCCGTACGCGTGACGACCGTCGGCGGTGACCTCGGTGAGCGACGGTGCCGGCGAGCTTCGCAGACCCCTGGGCACTGTCGCGCCGGCAGAGCGCGGGGCCACCAGGATCGCCGACCGGGTGGTCTCGAAGATCGCCGCTCAGGCCGCCCGCGAAATGCTCGGTGACCAGTCCGAGGACACCGCACCTCCGCACGCCGCCGTCGTGGTGCACCACGCAGTCGCGCACGTCCGCCTCCACATCGAGCTCGACTATCCCTGCGACATCGGCTCCCGGTGCGCGGATGTGCGTCGACATGTCGCTTTGCGGGTACGCGCGTTGGTGGGCATGGAGGTGCCGGAGGTCGCCGTCCACGTGGAGCGGCTGCACCTGACCCCGGCGCACGGCGCGGCACAGGGGAGGACGCGATGAGCGAGCCCCAGGGCTCCGAGGGCACCACACAACGACTGCCGGTCATGGAGAAGACACCCGGCGGCGAGGTCGACTACGGTCCGCCGCCCCCACCGGCGGGCGAGGACGGCCGCGAGGGCCGCTTCTGGTCCGCGCGCCGTGTCCCCGCGGGCATCGTCGCGCTCCTGCTCCTGGCCGTCGCGGGCCTGTTCCTCTACGACATCGCCTCCGTCCGCGCCGACCGGCCCGCGATGAGCTGGCGCCGCGAACTCGCCCGGCAGCTCGCCGAGCGCCCCCTCGACGACACCTGGGTGCTCGTCGGCGCCGGCGTCGTCGCCGTGCTCGGTCTCTGGCTGATCGTGCTCGCCGCCACGCCGGGCCTGCGCGCCGTGCTGACGATGCGGCGCACCGACGCCGACGTACGCGCCGGCCTGTACCGCGAGGCGGCCGCCCTGGTGCTGCGCGACCGCGCCATGGAGGTGTCCGGTGTCCAGTCGGTACGGGTGCGGATGCGCCGAACCCGCGCCGACGTCGCCGCCGTCTCGCACTTCCGCGAACTGGACGACGTACGCGCCGACCTGGACTCCACGCTCGCCGAGGCGATCACGGGCCTGGGGCTGGCCCGGCCCCCGGCGCTGTCGGTGCATGTACGGCGTCCCGGACGGAAGGGGTGAGCGCGGTGCTGAGGACCGTCAACCGCGTGCTGATCGGGCTCGTCGGGCTCGTGCTGCTCCTGCTGGGCGGCTCCGTACTGGCCGTGGGACTCGGCCTGAAGCCCCCCTCCTGGTGGATCCACGACGGCCGGCACGACGTACTGCTCAGCCACGCCGAACGCACCCGCTGGCGGGGCGACGGCTGGTGGTGGCCGACCGTCATCGCCGTACTCGCCGTCCTGGTCCTGCTCGCCCTGTGGTGGCTGACCGCGGTCCTGCGCCGACGCCGCCTCGCCGAGGTCCTGGTCGACACCGGCGACGGCGAGGGCGCGCTGCTGCGGGGCCGGGCCCTGGAAGGCGTACTGGCAGGCGAGGCGGGCGAGTTGGACGGCGTGGCGCAGGCCCATGCCCACCTGACCGGCAGCCGCACCGCCCCCGAGTCGCGCGTACAGCTCCTCCTGGAACCGCACGTGGACCCGGGAGCGGCCCTGCACCACCTCACGACCCGGGCCCTGCTGCACGCACGCAATTCGGCGGGCCTCGCGGCACTTCCCGCAGAGGTGCGGCTGAAGGGCGCCAAGCACCGGGCGGAAAGGGTGAGTTGAACGCCCTTCAGGGGCGCGGGGAACTGCGCGCGCAACCCACCACGACCCGCACTCGAACTCAGAACCCGTGCCGCATCCCACCATCGACGGGGACCATGATTCCCGTCAGATAGGAAGCAGCCGGCGACAAGAGAAACGCCGCAGTCCGCCCGAACTCGTCCGGCGTCCCATACCGCCGCAACGGAATACGGGATTCGTTGGCGACACGCGTGGCTTCCGGGTCGGCAGACATCCCGTCCAGCTCGCGCACGCGGTCCGTGTCGATACGAGCCGGCAGCAGACCCACGACCCGGATGCCCCGCGGCCCCAGCTCGTCGGAGATCGACTTGGCGAACCCGGCCAGCCCGGGCCGCAGGCCGTTCGAAATGGTCAGCGCAGGAATCGGCTCATGCACCGAGCCGGACAACACGAACCCGATGACACCTCCCGCCTCCAGCTCCGCGGCAGCGGTCCGTGCGAGCCGGACCGCTCCCAGGAACACCGAGTCGAACGCCGCCTGCCACTGCTCGTCCGTGTTGTCCGCGACGAACCCCGGCGCCGGCCCGCCGACGCTGATGAGGATGCCGTCGAAGCGGCCGAACCGCTGCCGCGCGGCCTCGACGAGCCGAGCGGGCGCCTGGGCGTCCGCGTTGTCGACGGCGACCCCGGCGGCGTTCGGTCCCAGCTCGGCCGCCGCGTCGGCCACCCGCTTCTCGTCCCGCCCCGTGACGACCACCTTCGCGCCGTCCGCGACGAGCTCGCGCGCGGTGGCGTTGCCGAGGCCTCGCGTGGCCCCGGTGACGACGTACACCCGGTCCTTCAGTCCAAGATCCATGGCCCCTATCCTGCCTCGCCGCCCCCGAACAGGGCGAGGGCGGTGTTCACCAGACCGACGTGGCTGAAGGCCTGCGGGAAGTTGCCCAGCTGGCGGTGGGCCACGGGGTCGTACTCCTCGGCCAGCAGACCCACGTCGTTGGCGAGCCCCACCAGCCGTTCGAACAGTTCCCGGGCCTCCTTCTGGCGGCCCGTCATATGCAGCGCGTCGGCGAGCCAGAACGAGCACGCCAGGAACGTGCCCTCGTCGCCTGAAAGCCCGTCGACGGGCGTCCCGTCCGTGCTGTAGCGGCGCACGAGGCCGCCGTGGCCCAGTTCCTCGCGGATCGCGTCGACGGTGCCGACCACGCGCGGGTCGTCCGGCGGCAGGAATCCGACGCGCGGGACGAGCAGGAGCGCGGCGTCGAGTTCGCGCGAGCCGTAGGACTGCGTGAAGGTGTTCCGCTCCGGGTCGAAGCCCTTCTCGCACACCTCGCGGTGCACCTCGTCGCGCAACGCGCGCCAGCCGTCGAGATCGCCGCGCAGCTTCGGGTTCTCCTCCAGCGCGCGTACGGCACGATCGGCGGCCACCCACACCATGACCTTGGAGTGGACGAAGTGGCGCCGGCCGCCGCGTACCTCCCACAGCCCCTCGTCGGGCTGTCGCCACTCCGTCCGCAGCCACTCCAGCAGGGCGGCCTGGATGTTCCACATGTGCACGTTGGTGGACAGGCCCGAACGCCGGGCCAGGTACACCGAGTCCAGGACCTCGCCGTACACGTCCAGCTGCAGCTGGTCGACGGCCTCGTTGCCGATGCGTACGGGGGCCGACCCCGCGAAACCGGACAGCCACGGCAGCTCGAACTCCGGCAGCCGCCGCTCGCCCGCCAGGCCGTACATGATCTGCAGGTCGGCCGGGTCGCCCGCCACCGCGCGCAGCAGCCAGTTCCGCCACGCCTCGGCCTCCTGTTTGTAGCCGCAGCTCAGGAGCGCGCCGAGGGTGAGGGTGGAGTCGCGCAGCCAGCAGTAGCGGTAGTCCCAGTTGCGCACCCCGCCGAACTCCTCCGGCAGGGAGGTGGTGGGGGCGGCGACGATGCCGCCGGTCGGCCGGTACGTGAGGGCCTTGAGGGTGATCAGGGAGCGCATCACGGCGTCCCGGTGGGGGCCGTGGTACCGGCAGGCGGACGCCCACGCCTGCCAGTCCTCGACGCTGGAGCGCAGCACCTCGTACGGGTCGATCTGGCGCGGGCGCGGCTGGTGCGAGGGGTGCCAGGTGAGCACGAACGCGACCTTCTCGCCCTTCTTCACGGTGAATTCCGAATGCGTGCCGAAGTCCTCGCCCCAGGTGCGCACCGGGGGCTCGCTGCGCAGCCACACCGAGTCCGGGCCCGCGACGGCCACGCGGTGGTCGCCGGATCTGCGCATCCACGGCACGATCGAGCCATAGCCGAAGCGCAGCCGCAGCGTGCTGTGGACAGTCACCTCGCCGCTGAGGCCCTCGACGACGCGTACGACGTCGGGGGCGCGGTCCCGCTGCGGCATCAGGTCGGTGACGCGCACCGCACCCTCGGCGGTCTCCCACTCGGTGTCCAGGACGAGGGTGTCGTGGCGGTAGGCCCGGCGGGTGCAGGGGCCCTCGGCGCCCTTGGGGGCGATGAGCCAGTGGCCGTTCTCCTCGTCGCCCAGCAGCCGGGCGAAGCAGGCCGGCGAGTCGAACCGGGGCAGACACAGCCAGTCGACGGAGCCGTCCCGGCCGACCAGGGCAGCGGTCTGTTCGTCGCCGATGAGCGCGTAGTCCTCGATGTGGGGATGCACGGGGTTGCGGGTTCCCGGTGCGGCCCCGGTGCAATCAGGGGTGGGGCCGCGGGAGTGACGGCCCGTCGGGGACGGGCGGGCCCGCCCCCGCTACACCGTCGCCGGTTGCGCGTCCTCCGCCTTTTCCTCGGCCGCCGCTTCCGCCCGGTCGCGGAGCTCGCGTCGTACCAGCACCCACCAGCCGACGGGGACGCCGGCGGCGAACAGCCACCACTGGATCATGTACGCGTAGTTCAGCGGGGCGTCCTCGCTGCCGGGGTCGGAGATCTGCTCGGGGCTGTCGCCCTTCGCCTCGGGCGCCGTCTGCTCGACGTAACCGCCCACCACCTCGGCGCCGAGCCGCCGGGCCTGCTCCTCGCTGTTGATCAGCATGATCTGCCGGTCCGGCAGTCCCTTGATCTCCTTGATGCCGCTCGTCGCGGTCGTCTCGTCCACCTTCAGCCGGCCCTGGACGGTGACCTTGCCGGCGGGCGGTGCGGGGATCTTCGGGAAGGCGGTCTGCGCCCCGTTCGCCGGGATCCAGCCGCGGTTGACCAGCAGCACCTTCCCGTCCGTGAGGACGAACGGGGTCAGGACATGGAAGCCGACCTCGTCGTCGGAGTTGGTGCGGCGCCTGACGACTTCTTCGCGGGCGGTGTCGAAGGTGCCCGTCGCGGTGACCGTCCGGTACTTCTCGGTGCTGGTGACCGCGTGTCCGGGTGAGGTCAGCCGCTCCACCGGTACCGGCTTCGCGTGCAGCGCCTCGGAGACCAGCTCGTTGCGGGTGCTGCGCATCTCGTAGCGGTGCTTCTGCCAGATGCCCAGCCTGATCATAGTGGGGATCAGGAGAAGGGCGATCACGGTGAGGATCACCCACTGCCGGGACAACAGGAAGCGGTACACCCCACGACCGTACAACTCGGTCGCGGGGTGCATTCAGGGGGGTAGCGGGTTACACCTTGTCGACGATCCCCACCCTGCCCTCCTCGCGGGCGCAGTGCGCGCCGCAGTACCAGTGGCCCTCGACCTCGACGCCCTGCCCGATGATCGACACACGGCAGTGCTCACAGACGGGAGCCATGCGGTGGATCGCGCAGGAGAAACAGTCGAAGACGTGCACCGCTCCCTGCGCATGCACCTCGAAGGTCATTCCGTAGTCATTGCCACATACTTCACAGGTCGCCATGCGCCACAGGGTGAGCCTTCGCCGTCGCACGGGCGAGCGGGCGACGGGCGAGTCGCACGCCAATCACCCGTCCGTACGGGTCACCCGTCCGCGGGTTCCACGTCCCTGAGCAACTGCCCGAACGCCGCCTCGTCCACCACCGGTGTCCCGTACTGCCGGGCCTTGACCACCTTCGACGTACCCGAGTCCGGGTCGTTCGTGACGAGCAGGCTGGTCACCCGGGACAGGCTCGTCGCGACATGCAGCCCCGCCTCGACCGCGCGGTCCTCCAGCAGCTCCCGGTCGACCGACGTGTCCCCCGAGAAGGCGACCCGCATGCCCTGCTTGAGTGGTTTGCCGTCTTCGTAGCGCCCCGGGTTGGGGTAGGGGCATACGGGCCTTTTGCGGGGAGGGCGCCAACTGGTCGGCCGATAGCTGCCGTAGCCGCCGGACTGGCGCGGCACGGGCCGGTCGTTCCACTCGGTCAGCGGCCGGCACTCCAGCAGCGGCAGCCGTACGTCCCCCGCCGCCGCGGCCCTGAGGCTCGGCCGGAACGCCTCCGCCAGCACGCGCGCGTCGTCCAGCGCGTGGTGCGCGTGCCGCTGTACGACGCCGAAGTGGGCGGCCAGTGACTCCAGCTTGTGGTTGGGCAGCGGCAGGCCCAGCTCCTTGGAGAGGGCGATGGTGCACAGCCGCTGCCGCACCGGCGCCTCGCGCTGCGCGCGCGCGTACTCCCGCGCGATCATCTGCCAGTCGAAGACCGCGTTGTGCGCGACGAGGACCCGGCCCGCCAGCCGGGCCGCGAACTCCTCGGCGATGTCCTGGAAGAGGGGCGCACCCTCGAGCACGTCGCTCGTCAGACCGTGGATCCACACCGGCCCCGGGTCCCGCTCCGGGTTGACCGTCGTGTACCAGTGGTCCTCGACCTCGCCGCGCCCGTCCAGCCGGTAGACGGCCGCGGAGATTATCCGGTCGTCCCGGGCCAGGCCGGTGGTCTCCACGTCAACGACCGCGTATCCCTGCGGATACGCGGCCGGCCACGCTGTGGGGGAGGGCGCTGCAGTCGTACGGTCTTCGAGCATGGTCCCTGAGGATACGGGCCGGCACTGACAGTCCTGTCCGTCAGGTGGCCCTCCGCGCCGGTCTGTTCGAGTGCCGCGAATGGCGCGAATGTCTGTGCCCGCGGCTATGGACCTTTTGGGCGCCCGGTGCAAGCGTGCTGCCCGCCCGGCGTGTGACGGTCGACGGAAGGGCGGTACGGCGGATGGCACGCGTACGGTACGGCGCACGGACCGAGGCGGAGATCGCCGCCGCGCGCACGGCGAGCGCACAGCTTCCCGACATCTGGTCCACCGGTGTGGTGGCCCTCTGGGAGACCGACCCGGAGGCGCTCGCCGCGGTCCTGCCGCCGCCCCTGAAACCCACGGGCCGGCCCCTGGTACGGGTGAACATCAGCCGGGTCGAACTGTCCGGATACCCGCTCGGCGCGGGCTCGTTCGCGGTCGCCGCCAGTCATGCCGGTGTCGACGGCTGGTACCCGCTGGTCATGCCGATGACCCATGAGCGGGCCCTCACCGGCGGCCGTGAGGTCTTCGGGGAGCCCAAGAAACTGGGCGAGGTGACCGTGGAGCGCGACGGCCTCGCCGTCCACGCCTCGCTCGCCCGGCACGGCATCGCCTTCGTCGAGGTGCGCGGCGCGGTGGCCGAGGAGCTGCCGCTGCCGGAGCCGAGCCGGAAGACCGACTTCTACTTCAAGTTCCTTCCCGCGGTGGACGGTTCGGGCTTCGACGCCGACCCGGTGCTCGTGCACTGCCTGCGCAACGAGAAGGTGCGCCGGCTGGAGCGGGTCACCGGGAACGTCGTCCTGCGCGAGTCCGTGTACGACCCGGTGGCCGACCTGCCGGTCCGCCGCCTCCTCGGGATCACCATCGGCGAGAAGACCGGCGACCAGCGCGGCAAGGTCGTCGAACGGGTCCGCGGCGAGGCCCTGTTGCCGTACATCCACCAGCGCTACGACGACCCGCGGCAGATCCTCGACGCGCCTCCCGCGCCCCCCGAGCCCGAGCAGGGGAGCGCCTGATGGAGCTTCAGGCAGGGCAGGTCGCCGTCGTCACGGGCGCGGCGAGCGGGATCGGGCTCGCGATGGCCCGGCGGTTCACCGCCGAGGGGCTCAGGGTGGTCCTCGCCGACGTCGAGGAGGGCGCGCTGGCGAAGGCGGCCTCGGGCCTGCGCGCCGAGGGCGCCGACGTGCACGCGCGCGTGGTCGACGTCGGCGAGCGTCAACAGGTACTGGACCTCGCGGAGTCGGCGTACGAGACATACGGCGCCGTGCACGTCCTGTGCAACAACGCCGGGGTCGGCTCGGGCGCCGAGGGCCGGATGTGGGAGCACGAACCGAACGACTGGCAGTGGGCGTTCGCCGTCAACGTGTGGGGTGTCTTCCATGGCGTCCAGGCGTTCGTTCCACGGATGATCACGTCGGGTCAACCCGGTCATGTGGTCAACACGTCCTCCGGCGACGGCGGCATCGCCCCGCTGCCCACCGCCTCCGTGTACGCCGTCACCAAGGCGGCCGTCGTGACGATGACCGAGTCCCTGTACGCCCACCTGAAGGCGGAGCACGCGCGCGTGGGAGCCTCGGTCCTCTTCCCCGGGCCGCACATGCTGCGCACCGGCCTGTGGGAGTCGCACCGCAACAGGCCCGAGCGGTACGCGAAGGAGAGGCCGCGCAGGACGCCGTACCGCAGCCTCGACCAGTGGGAGGCCGCGATGCTCGCGGCGGGCAAGGAGGTCCGCTTCACGCCCGTCGAGGACGTCGCGGACCTAGTCGTCGACGGCATCCGCGCGGACCGCTTCTGGATGCTGCCCGAGGGCGGGCACAGCGACGCGCAGATCCGCGCCCGGGCCGAGTCGATGCTCGAGCGCACGAACCCGTCGTACCTCGAAAACTTCATTCTCGACTAGCGCTTCATTCTCGACCAAGGCTTCGTTCCCGACTGAGGAGGGGCGATGGTGACCGCCCAGGACCCGTACCTGATCATCTCCTCCGACTGCCACGCCGGGCTGCCCACCGAGGAGTACCGGCCCTACCTGGACGCCCGTTTCCACCGGGACTTCGACGGCTTCCTCGCCGGGCGCGAGCGGCGCCGTGCGGAGATGACGCGGCTCGGCATCCGCAACGAGGCGTTCGCGGCGAAGTGGTTCCAGGACAACGAGGAGGGCCTGCGCGGGGGTTGGGACACCGCGCAGCGACTGAAGGAGCTCGACGGCGACGGTGTGGCCGCCGAGGTCGTCTTCCCGGACGCCGACGCGGTCGACAGCCGGACCGCGGCACCGTTCGGTGTCGGCCTCGGTCTCTCCGGCGACCAGGACCCGGAGTTGGGCATGGCGGGCGCACAGGCGCACAACCGCTGGCTGGCGGACTTCGTGTCGGAGCACCCCGAACGGCACTGCGGAGTCGCCCTGTTGCCCGTCACGGCCCCGACCGAGCGGGTCGTGGCGGAGGTGTACCGCGCCAGGGAGTCCGGGCTCGGCGCCCTGATGATCCCGTCCATGTGGGTCGACAAGGAGCCGTACCACGACCGCCGTTACGACCCGGTGTGGGCGGCGGCGGCCGAGTGCGGAATGCCGGTGCTGACGCACTCGGGCGCCGCCCCGCGGCACGAGTACGGCGACCACCTCGGGATCTTCGTCTCCGAGGTCACCTGGTGGCCCGCCAGGCCGTTGTGGTTCCTCCTGTGGTCCGGCGTCTTCGAGCGTCATCCGGGACTGAAGTTCGGTGTGGCGGAGTCGGGTTGCTGGTGGCTGCCGAACCTCCTGTGGTTCATGGACCGCCTCTTCCTGGGCGCGCACGGCGGCAAGAAGCTGTCCCCGTTCCAGGAGGTGAAGCGGCCGCCGCACGAGTACCTGGACCGCCAGGTCTTCATCTGCGCGACCAACACCAAGCGCCGGGAACTCGCCCAGCGCTACGAGATCGGCGTCGACAACATCCTCTGGGGCAGCGACTTCCCGCACCCCGAGGGCACCTGGCCCGACACGCGCGCGTGGCTGCGGCGCACCTTCCACGACATCCCGGTGACCGAGACCCGCCGCATGCTGGGCCTGGCTGCCGCGGAGGTCTTCGGCTTCGACGCCGAGAGGCTGACCCCGCTGGCCCGTCGCATCGGCCCCACGCCGGCCGACCTCGGCCAGCCGGACGACCAGGCGGCCGTGGCGGCGTCCTGGGCGCGCTCGCGTGAGGTGGGCCGGCACTGGCTGACCGACCACGACTTCCCGGTACTGGGGGTGGACCGATGACCACGGACGACCGCTACACCGTCATTTCCGCCGACTGCCACGCGGGCGCCGATCTCCTCGACTACAAGCCGTACTTGGAGAAGCGCCACCACGACGAGTTCGACCTGTGGGCGGCGACGTACGTCAATCCGTACGAGGACCTGCTCGCCGACACGGCCGACAAGAACTGGAACTCCGCGCGCCGGGTGGCGGAGCTGGAGCAGGACGGCATCGTCGCGGAGGTGCTGTTCCCGAACACCATCCCGCCGTTCTTCCCGTCCGGCTCGCTGATGGCCCCGGCCCCGACCGCCGAGGAGTTCGAGCGGCGCTGGGCCGGCCTGCGCGCTCACAACCGCTGGCTCGCGGACTTCTGCGCGGCGGCACCGGGCCGGCGGGCGGGCGTCTTCCAGATCCTCCTGAACGACGTGGAAGCGGCCGTGGAGGAGATCAGGTGGGCCTCCGGGGCGGGACTCAGGGGCGGCCTGATGCTGCCCGGCACACCGCCGGGCTCGGGCCTGCCGGAGCTCCACTCGCAGTCGTACGACCCCATCTGGGCGGTCTGCGCGGAGCTGGGCGTCCCCGTGAACCACCATGCGGGCTCGGCGTCCCCGCCGCTGGGTGACGAACCGGCCGCCCGCGCGGTCTTCATGGTCGAGACGACCTGGTTCTCCCACCGCGCCCTGTGGCACCTGGTCTTCGGCGGCGCCTTCCGCCGCCACCCGGAGCTGAGGCTGGTGCTGACCGAGCAGGGTTCGGGCTGGATCCCCGGGGTGCTCGACATGCTGGACTACTACCACGGCCGCCTGGTCGCGGCCGCGACCAGGGCGACCACCGCCGAGTCCAAGTTCGGTGCGGGCCTGGCCGCCCGCATGGGCGATCCACCTTCCCAGGTGTGGCGCGACAACTGCTTCGTCGGCGCCAGCTTCATGCGTCCCCACGAAGTGCCCCTGCGGGACCGCATCGGCGTCGACAAGATCATGTGGGGCAGCGACTACCCGCACGACGAGGGGACGTACCCGTACTCCAGAGAGGGCTTGCGCATCGCCTACGCGGGCGTGCCGCGCGACGAGGTCGCGGCCATGGTCGGGGGGAACGCGGCACGCGTCTACGGCTTCGACCTGGACCTGCTGGACCCGATCGCGGCGAAGGTGGGTCCGACGGTGAGCGAGATCGCGGAACCGCTCACCGAATCGCCGCCGGACGCGACGAGCCCGGCGTTCGCGCGGGGAGCGTCGGTACGGGTGTGGTGACGTCCGGAGTGGGATCCTCCCGGTGTGACGGAACCAACGCACGAGGGTGAGGCGCACGGGGGCTCACTGAGTGAGCGGCTGAACTGGCTGCGAGCGGCCGTTCTGGGCGCGAACGACGGCATCGTCTCCACCGCGGGTCTCGTCGTCGGTGTGGCCGGCGCGACCGACGACCGCTCGGCCCTGCTCACCGCCGGGCTGGCGGGCCTGCTGGCCGGTTCGATGTCGATGGCCGCGGGCGAGTACGTGTCCGTCTCCACCCAGCGGGATTCGGAGCTGGCCGCCCTGGACCTGGAGCGGCGGGAGCTGCGCGAGCAGCCGGAGGCCGAGCTCGAGGAACTGACCGGGCTGCTTCAGGAGCGCGGGATGTCGCGCGAGGTGGCCAGGGAGGCTGCGGAGCAGCTGACGGAACGGGACGCGCTCAGGGCGCACGCGCGCGTGGAGCTCGGCATCAACCCCGACGCGCTGACCAATCCCTGGCACGCGGCGTGGGCGAGCTTCCTGTCGTTCACCGTGGGGGCCCTGCTGCCGCTGCTCGCGATCGTGTTGCCGCCTCCGGGATGGCGGCTGTGGGTCACGGTGGTGTCGGTGCTGGCGGCTCTCGTCCTCACCGGCTGGTCCAGCGCACGGCTGGGCTCTGCGACAGCGGGGCGGGCGGTCCTGCGGAACGTGGTGGGCGGGGCACTGGCGATGGGGGTCACGTATGCGGCGGGGACGCTGCTGGGAGTGGCCGGGGTCTGACCGTCCCTCCCGTCGGCCCTCGATGCGCGCCCCCTCTCCATCGCAACGTACGGTGAAGTGCGCTCGCCACCCCTGAGCGCAGCCACGACACCGCACGAGAAGGATCCTCGCCATGCGCGCCACCACCATCCATGCCCCGTACGACATGCGTGTGGAGGACGTGCCGGAGCCCGTGGTGCAGCTGCCCACCGACGCCGTGGTGCGGGTGCTGCGCGCCTGTATCTGCGGCAGCGACCTGTGGGCGTACCGCGGCGAGGCGGCCCGGCAGCCGGGGCAGCGGATCGGGCACGAGTTCCTCGGCGTGGTCGAGGAGGCCGGCTCCGAAGTGGGCACCGTGCGGCGCGGTGACCTCGTCGTCGCGCCCTTCATGTGGTCCGACGGCGTCTGCGACTACTGCCGCGAGGGCCTCACCACCTCCTGCGAGCACGGCGGCTTCTGGGGCGCCGTCGGGCACGACGGCGGCCAGGGCGAGGCCGTGCGTGTGCCGTTCGCCGACGGCACTCTCGTCCGGCTTCCCAAGGAGGCCGCTTCCGACGACCATCTGCTGTCGGCCCTGCTGACCCTGTCGGACGTGCTCGGCACCGGCCACCATGCCGCCCTCGGCGCCGGCGTCCGACCCGGCGCCACCGTCGCCGTGGTCGGGGACGGGGCCGTCGGACTGTGCGCCGTGCTGGCCGCCAAGCGGCTCGGCGCGGAGCGGATCATCGCGCTCGGCCGCCACCGGGCCCGTACGGACATCGCGCGCCGCTTCGGCGCCACCGACGTCGTCGCCGAACGCGGGGACGCGGCCGTCGAGGCCGTGCGCGAACTCACCCGCGGACAGGGCGCACACGCCGTCGTCGAGGCCGTCGGCACCGAGCAGTCCATGCGTACGGCGGTCGACATCACCCGCGACGGCGGCGCGATCGGCTTCGTCGGCGTGCCGCACGGCAGCGGCACCGGTATCGACCTCGGCGTCATGTTCGACCGGAACATCGCGCTGCGCGGCGGCGTCGCACCGGTCCGCGCCTACATCCCGGAGCTGCTGCCCGACGTCCTGGACGGCACCGTCGACGCCTCACCGGTCTTCGACATGACCGTCGGCCTGGAGGGCGTCCCCGACGGCTACAAGGCGATGGACGAGCGCACCGCGCTCAAGGTGCTGGTGACCAACTGACTCCCACCGACTGACTCCCACCGACTGACTCCCACCGACTGACGCTCACCATCTGATGGGCAGCGGCAGCGCCGTCAGCAGCCCCGTCACCAGGACCACGACTCCCAGGGCGACGACCTCGGCGCGCGCAGGGGCAGAGGCCGTCAACGGGTCGTCGGCGCGGCGCAGCCTGATCCGCGCCCAGAGGGCGAGCACGGCGACGGCGGTCACGAGGATCACCTTGGCGAGCAGGGTGCGCCCGTACGCCGTCGTCGTCAGCTGGTCGAGGATCGTGTGTGACGGCATGCGGCGGAGCGAACTCCACACGCCGGTCGCGGTGATGGCGGCGAGCAGCACGGCCGCCACGCGCGCGTAGAGCCCCAACACGGCAGGGCCCGCCTCCGATGGCCCCCACTGGCGCAGCGTCCGCAGGGCGTGCAGCAGCCCGCCCGCCCACAGCGTCGCGCACGTCAGGTGCACCAGCGTCAGGCCCGACCCGAGCAACGGGCCGTGCTCGGTCGTGGGATGCGCACGCAGGGCCTCCGCCACGACCACCGCGGCCAGCGGCCACACCTGGGCCGCCGGGCGGCGCGAGAGCGCGCACAGACCGGCCGCGAGGAAGCCGTTGACCTCGACGAGCGCCAGTTTGCCGTCCCGCGAGTCGTACAGGCCGCCCACGTCGATCTCGGCGAGGCTGTGCGGCACCAGGTTGCCCGTGGACACCACCGAGGCCAGCCCCAGGGCGGCGACGAAACCGGCGGCGGCCGCATACGGCGCCCAGCTGCCGGGCGCGTCCGCCGGGGCGCCGGGCAGCGAACGGACCAGGCGGTTCACGAACAGCTCGCCCACCGGGACGCACAGCGCGGCGAACAGCACCCCCCGCAGCAGCGCGATGCCGCGGGCACCGGGGGCGGCGGCCTCCCCGGTGCCGTGCAGCGCGGCCGACGGGCCGAGCAGCGGTACCAGCGCCGCCACCGCCACCAGGACGAGGACGGCGACGGCCCGGCCGGCACCGGGACGCCGTAGGGGCCCGCTCGCGTCGGCCGACCCGGCCGTGGGTCTTATCAAGGTCACCTCAAGATCTTCGCCAGCCGTCGCAGAACCGGGCAAGTGCAGTAAAACAACTGGCGGTGCGGCATTCCGCCCATGGGTACGTTTTCGGTCGCCCCGGGGCTCAGAGCCATCGCGCGGAATCCGTCCCCCAGGGCACCGGCGGCCGCGCCCAGTCGACCGGCCCGCCCGTGAAGGACACCGGCGGCAGGGCGTACCGCAGCCGGCCCAGCGCGCTGTCCGTCCCGGCGAGCCAGGGACCGGGCCCGTCGTACGTGTCCTCCCCCGCGGCAGCGGCCCCGATGCCGTTCACGAGCCACTCGGCCGTCCGCGCCAGCGCCAGCCGCACGAACCGGCTGCCGCCCTCGTACGACTGCTCGGTCAGCGCCCGCAGCACGGCGGCCGCCAGCAGATAGCCCGTGCCGTGGTCGAGGGCCTGCGCGGGCAGCGCACCCGGCTGCTCCACCGAACCTTCGACGACGGCGATCCCGGAGGCCACCTGCACCAGGCTGTCGAAGCCCCGCCGGTCGCCCCAGGGCCCGTACGCACCCCAGGCCGACACCTGCGCCACGACCACCCCGGGCCGCCGCTCGGCCAGCGCCCGGGGTGACAGCCCGAACCGGTCCAGGGCACCGGGCCGATACCCGGTGACGACCACGTCCGCCTCCGCGAGCAGCTCCTCGAAGGTGTGCCGGTCGGTCGTCAGATCGAGGGTGGTCGACCGCTTCCCGAACCCCGAGTCGGCGTGCTGGCCGGGCAGTTCGGGCATCTGCGGCGGGTCCACGCGCAGTACGTCCGCGCCCAGCAGGGCGAGCGTGCGGGTGGCGACCGGGCCGGCCAGGACCCGGGTCAGATCCAGGACGCGCAGGCC
>Ga0307512_10003948_pt1 | contig 16592 bp, 24 predicted proteins | sample 14_EM_MG_FD_200267 | JGI IMG/M metagenome (GOLD analysis project Ga0307512, IMG submission 200267) | Populus trichocarpa ectomycorrhiza microbial communities from riparian zone in the Pacific Northwest, United States - 14_EM | ecosystem: Host-associated > Plants > Roots > Unclassified | place...
AGACAAGTAGGTTGGCTACGTCAACGTTAGCATCCAAGCTTCCACAGACTTAGAGCCTTCTAGTAGCCAAAGCTTCCACAGACTTAGAGCCTTCTATTAGCCAAAGCTTCCACAAACTCAGGGTTTTCCATCGGCCAAAAGCTTCCCGTGGAAAACTCTACTCCTCCCGATGCGAGGCTCTCTCAAGCAGGCTTTCAAGCAGGCTTTCAAGCAGGCTTTCAAAGAGGCTTTCAAGCAGGCTCTCAAGCAGGTTCTCAAGCAGGCTCTCAAGCGGACTATCAGCAATAGTGTACAGTACCGGTATAGCAGCGAAGACGGCAGGCAGTGAGACTGGAATAGGTCCATCTCCGGCCGCCAGCTGTATATAGTTCCATAGGCCCACGCGCACATCTCTATGAATCGACTATAGATGACTATAGGCTGCGCGTCGCGCAGGGGTCCACGTGAAGCTTGCTATGAGCTGCGCGAGTGCGCGTGTGCACGTAGCGCAGTCTATAGGCGATTTGCACTTTTGCCGATGGGGTATATGAGACGGTACTCTCACTGGCTCTTGGTGACACGCACCTAGTCATTGATAATTGGCTTCAGATAAGCTCTTATCCATTCGAGTTATCGCCAATAGTGATGGTGTCGCACAAGGAGCATATTACCTTGATGATGTAGTTAATACTCCTGTGAGTCAGAATTCGACTATCAATGGTAGAGGCCAAGAATGATTAGGCAGTTACATATGTAACCACAAAGCAGGCTTTAGCAGTCTTAGGATTGTTAAGGGTGTGGATCATCTCATATATAGTCAGCAATACCGACATGGAGGAAGAATATTGATAACATGCTATCCACAATAAGATCTATCTACGGATACCTATTGACCTTCTCGACCTGGAGGTTAAGCCGTAACTTTATCCCTGTGTATTATCCATTAGTTCTGCACCGAAGTCAGCGAGGATACCTCTCCTTTGAAGTCCAGAGTTGTACGTTCATTATTCAGTTATATATCACAGATAAATCTATCTCCTTTTTGTACTTGGTTATTCTTAGTACCTTCGTCAATGCGAGTCATTGATTGGGAAGTGAGCAAGATGATAGTTTGGAGTCCAAAGGAAGTCCGAGGATTAGCCCGATAGCATGGTGGTTCAGAGGATACATCTGTTAGGATACTCCTGAGTGGGCACTACTCCTTCTGGAGAGCTGAAACTACTTTGCTGTTTCTTATAAGATAAGTCGATACTTGGAGTCGTTGTACTCTTAGATAGTTAGTTGTCGAGTATAAGTGCCGGTTGCTGGGATGAAACTCTTGAGTCCATATGGAGTCTGAGGACTAGCACAATAGTGTTTTAGTTCAGAGGATCTTCTGAGTAGGATACTCTTGAGTCATGTACATCAGCATACTGATAACTTAAGACGTTACTCTTAGGTCGATACTATCTGTTGGACGCAGAGAATAGAACAGTGACTTTGCGTCATCTTGGGTGTCAATCCTTATATGCATCCTGAGTGAAGCCTTATTGATCCTCTTATTTATTAGTCCGGAATTCATTAGGGGCTTTTATTGATTACAATCTAGGGTGAATCTCCTGGTATTACACCTCATGTTTACTTGTATTGACTTTGTTGTTAGCTTTGACTTTAATTTCAACAATGCCCCAGATAATCTGCTTGGCTCTATAAATACATATGGCCACATCGAGGTTATTTATCCAGATATGCTAGAATATGGGCAGGTGTGTAAATTTGACATTAAATCTGCTTTTGAGATAAAGGAGCTTGGTTGGACTATTGATTTCTGTGTTTGAGTTTTGGTTCCATTGGGTAGACATTGAAAAAACACCCCTTCCCAAAGTCAATTCTACAATTACTGTCGATGGAGGTTGGTTCAGTCATAATAGAATGTCTGAAACTATTTCTCTTGCCCTGAAAGATTTTTCCTTCTTACCCAGATCTTTGTCCACCTCCAAATCTGCAGAAATGGCTGACTATGGTATGCCACCCAATATACCACAGAAGAAGATTTGGATTACTCCCAGAGCTCAACCTAAATAGATTATATTGCTGCGTCCAGCTGAATGAAATAAATATAAGATTGTATACTTGTCTGTTTGATCTGTCGTGCTAGAAACCACCTGAGACTCAGATGACATGTGTGGTAAGTCTTATTATGATTGTATATCCCCTGAGAATTTAACACTTTGCAACATTGTCAGTAACTGCTGTGGAGGACAAAGGTGAGTTTTCAAATATTGCATAAGTTAAAACTCCAGTCCAAATCATGATGTGGTCTAGCTATCTTATAGTTACCAGTTTGCCTGATAGAGATGATATAGAAAGTGTTTCTCTACTTGGGAAGAGAGCAAGAAGGTCATACAGGAATAAATAATTCAATATTAGGACTTAATTTTTACTCTGTTGTTTGTGATTAGTTATAGTCATATCATTAATCATATCTTCTCTCTTGCAACGGGTAATTTCATTTCCAGCAACCAGCATGCCTTAATGTCCTCCCCCAATTCCACAATGCACCAGGAAAAATGACCTTACGCGACGCGTAACTCATAGAGAAGCTGTTTTTGGGCCGGTAATCCATAGCATATTTGAAGCGTGGTACTATGACATCCTCTGGACCTGCAAGTTGACTAGATTACTATGATACGCATGCGATTATGGGCGCTTGATACTATACATCATGCTGCATTCAATCAAACTGCCAAATACACCTCGGTGCACGCTCCCAAGGACACTCTGAAGTACTCCTGATTGCACTTGATTGTACACTCCCAGCCTGCTTGACTTACACTCCCAAGTAAGCTCTCAAGACACTCCCAAGTACACTCTGAGTATGCTCCCAAGGACACCTCCGAGTACGTTCTCATGTACACTCCCTGGCATGCTCTCGAAAATGCTCCCAAATGCTCTCGATGGCACACACCCAGCCTGCTTGACTTACGCTCTCAAGTAAGCTCTCAAGACGCTCCCAAGTATACTCGGAGTACACTCCCATGTACACTACCGAGCACTCTCCGAAGTATGCTCCCAATTGCACCCGATGGTACACTCCCAGCCTACTTGGCTCTACACTCCCAAGTACACTCTCAAAAGGAAAGACACTTCCAATCTCACTTGACTTTATGCTCCCATGTAAGCGCTTGATCCAGAGACTTGCTGGGTTGCAGACTTCAGGCACCGAGAGGCGTGAGGCTGGTGGCGTATGGAGGTGAGTTTTTGGTGCACGGTGGGCAGTGTGTGGCGTGTGGCAGGCGGTGTATGTTGGCCGGAATCATGACATCGGTCGATATGGTAGTCTGAACCTTATCTTTAGCGTGGCCACCCTGACAAGATGTCACGATGTCTCAAGGTCATGGTGTTGACAATTGCAGCCTTAGATTGTGCAGGAATGGTAGGCAATTGGATCTCGGGGAGAGCAGATCTCCGAGTCAGCTTTCGCAGCGGAATCTGCAGCCAGGTTCCTGTCAATTTTGGGCATATGTGTGCGCATTCGGTTTGGGGCTGATGGTAATGATGATGATGGTGATGATGGTGATGGTGATGGTGATGGTGACGGTGATGGTGATGGTGACGGTGATGGTGATGGTGATGGCGATGGTACCGAAAGCACATAGTCAAGTAGGTTGGTCGGCTAAGTCAACGTCAATGTCAAAACTTTAACAGACTTAAAGCTGTCTATTGGCCAAAGCTTCCAGAAACTCAGAGTTTTCCATCGGCCAAAAGCTTCCCGTGGAAAACTATACTTCTCCCAAATATGCTCCTGCATGTTCGATCTAGAGACTTGTTGAGTTCAGTGTTCCTAAGCGGCCTGGCCGGCCTTAGCGGCGGTTTTCAAATGAGGGCCAGGCTGGGCCTGGCGGCTTTTCTTGGCGGACTAAGCCTAAACAGAATATTTTGTTCGAAAGATTCTCTGCTGCCTTTACTAAGAAAGTCTCCAATGTACGAAACATAAACCATATCCAACTCAATCATCACAGCCCTGCCATTGCCATATTCCATCCATCAACCAGACCAAGGCTTAGGCAGGCCGATGCAGGCTTTTCAAATTACATGAAGGCCGGGCGCCTTCTGACCCAGACCGGGCCGGGCCACTCTTAGCGCAGGTTTTCAGAATGCAGGCCGGGCCGCATAGGAATACTGGTTGAGTTGCAGCCGGCAGGCACCGGGCAGCATGTGGCAGGAGGCGGGTGGCGGCCAGCCAAAATCTTGACGTCAGTCGATATCATAGTCTGAACTTTATCTTTAGTGCAGCCACCGAGACGAGATCTCACGATGCCTCACGGCCATGGTGTTGACAATTGCAGCCTGCGATTCTGCAGGAAAGGTGAATAATTGGATCTTCGGGAGAGCAGATCTCCGACTCAGATTTTCCAGCGGTATCTGCTGCCCGCTTCCCACTGATTGTGGGCGTATGTGTGCGCATTTGGTCCGGGGCTCATGGTGATGATGGCGATGGTGATGGTGTTGGTGATGGTGATCATAGTCCCAGAAGCACTTAGACAAGTAGGTTGGCTACGTCAACGTTAGCATCAAAGCTTCCCCAGACCTAGAGCTTTCTATTGGCCAAAACTTCCACAGACTTAGAGCCTTCTATTGGCCAAAGCTTCCACAAACTCAGGGTTTGCCATCGGCCAAAAGCTTCCCAGGGAAAACTCTACTCCTCTCGAAGCGCGGCTCTCAAGCAGGCTATCAAGCACGCCATGAAGCAGGCTTTCAAGCAGGCTCTAGAGCAAGCTTTCAATCGCCAGCAGGCTCTCATGCGGACTCACAGCGATGGTGTGTATAGTACCGGTATACAAGCGCAGACTGCAAGTAGTAAAGACAGGTATAGACCCATCTCCGGCCGGCAGCCGTATATAGTTCCATAGGCCCACGCGCACATCACTATGAATCGACTATAGATGACTATAGGCTGCGCGTCACGCAGGGGTCCGCGGGAAGCTTGCCATGAGCTGCGCCTGTGCGCATGTGCGCGTATTGCAGCCTGTAGTCGATTTGCACTTTTGCCGATGTGTCGTAAATGTAATTGTCTTTGGCTTTAGCATCTACAGAAGAGTTTATCACCCATTCATCTCTAACCTGTTGAGTCTCCCAACATATGGGACCATTTCAGTACAGTGCACCCTAATTCCCTAACTTTAAATTGGCCAATCACCAAAAGTCACTCTAAATGTGGAATTGTTAGGGGTTTTCCCTTAACAGTGTCTTTGCTACTTGATTAAACTCAAGGGGTACATGTCACATGGCTTAGGTAATGTGACATGAGAGCTACCTGCACTGGAGAGCATTTCAAGTGGTCACTTTTACCTTTAGCGGGGTAAAGTGGGGCACGTCTCGATTGAATAAGCTAAGGCTTAGCGGATTCATGAAAGCATATGCTGCAGCAGCTGATTGATGATGCAATAACACTGCCAGATCGAAGGGAGTACAATCCTGCCGAGTGTGTTGTTTTCAACCAGATTCATGTTTCAGATACTAGCGGGATTTGTTTGATTGTACTGGAGATTACTCCGACATGCAAACTCGGCAGTTGATAGCCAATATGCGAGTATGCGGGACCTCTGGCTTATTGCCTCAGGTGATAACAACAACCAGGGTACTCTCCGGTCAAAGAGAATCGTCTCGGCCTAAGCATGGTGTGACTGAGGGAATTATAACGTTGGCTGAAGATATGAGGCCTGAAGCAACCCTGTGTCACGGGTTGAAGAAATATGAAAGTACTTAGAAGTAGTAATGGGAACCTTGCGGTGGTGTGGAAGGAATTGTGTTACGGAAAGACGGAGACGGGGAGAAATGTGGTGAGATGGTGGCGGTATAATTTGTTACGATAAGGATATAGTTGAGGTGTTGCGACGTCGGATGATGTGACGTGGTTGTACTGATAAGGAGTTATGTTGATGGTGTGTAAGATCATAGGATGAGGTTCGGATGGTACATCGAAGCATGGGGAATGATTCGAGGGTGGTAGACGAACTGTATATAAAGAGAGTGTTGTTGGTGTTGGAGGATTTCCTTTTCTTCTCTCTTTACTCATTCTCTTGTATAAGCAAAGCAAGTACGACTTTGCAATACGATTCACACTAAAATATAAGCTTTCACTAACGAATACAATACTTTTACCAGCATGTCTAGTCCATCGGCCAAACCGTAACTGCACACTGCAAACTTAATTCCATTCCTTAGCCAAACCATAACTCCACACTGCAAAACTAAATTCCATTCCTTAGCCAAACCGTAACTCCACACTGCAAAACTAGATTCCATTCCTTAGCCAAACCGTAACTCCACACTGCCAAACTAAATTCCATTCCTTAGCCAAACCGTAACTCCACACTGCAAACCTAAATTCCATTCCTTAACGAATCCTACGGACAATGTCCTCTCGAACCTTACCGGCAATAATACCCCAGGTTCCGTGCATTCCACTCTAAACTAGTTTGCATGGGGCACATGACCTCGGGTATACTTCCTTCCCTGACAGATGATGGCCATCATTCAGACTCGTCCGAGTCTTGCCGCACCTCTAAAGCCACTAGTCTTTTCCTCATCTTGCCAAGGTTTTCCTTGCATGCCGGGGATGCTGTCGGTTCTGGGAGGCTTATATGTTGAACCGCCTTGCCGTTTTGTCTTCTGATATCCAAAACCTTGTGTCTTATTAAGGCCATGGCAATGTCTGACAATTCTGGCGCCATATAAGCGCTATCCCACATCTCCTGATGCCTCTCATATATCGCTGTGATAGTCAGTTATTGTGCAGCGGCCATTGGAAAGCTCACTCACCGCCGGCGTTTATTGAGCTAAATAGCTGCCCTTGTACAGCCTTGCCAGTGGCAACATAAGTGTGGAGGTGCCACTGGAGAGCGGTTGCCATTAGACAGACAAACTTGGGTGACATTTGCGCCAGAAAGTGTGAATCTTGGACCCACAGGGATATGTTCGCCTTGAAAAAACACTGGGAAATGGCGGTAGCAATGTAGCTGCTACCATATGGCTCCTTGCGAGTCTGAGGACAAATATCAGCATTATTCCTACCAGTGGACGTATGATACCGGCCACTACGTCTTTCTTGTCAAAGATATATCGTTCATTGTTGAGCAGCCAGCGGACCTTACCCTTCCTCTTTGGGGCCTCCATCTACAGGAGTTGGTAAATCTCTTTCAGTTTTATGCCAATCTGCGAAACTGCGGTGGTTCGCACGGAACAGTGAAATCCTCTGATCTGTAGCTGGTGGTTAACATTGCTACCAAAGAATGTCTAGGGGACTTGCATAGGCCATGTGTTCAGGCGCCGGTTGTTGGGGGACACTGTCATTGAATTTTCACAATCCGCAGGCCTCTATCCAGTCAGCGGCAGCCATCTCATCTACATCCTCCGGGAAGGGGTTATCAAACAATGTCTTCCGCCTGATTGTTAAGGAAGCTTGTTCCGCAACTTGTCCGACCTGTGGATCCTTGAACTGATCGATACCTCTCGACTTCTGTCCTTGTTTAGTCTGTTTGGCCTCCCAATGTTCGGAATCAGTATCAGATGCAGCACGTTTCTGCTGGGAACTCCGAGGGCTTGAATGGAAGGTCACAGGCATCAAGGCCCTTTTGCTAGAATTATCGCTTTGCTGGCAACTAACAGGACCAGATGCAGGCGTTGACAGGGGATTATCCACCGACGGCGATGATAAGGAGGAAGCCGGCGAGCGTCTCGTGGGTGCTTTCGATAAGGTCTGCTTTGGTGGTTTTTGAGCAGAGGTCGACAAGCGTCCGGTGGCTGCTTTCAACTTTGGAGGGTTTGGAGTAGGAGTGACCGAGTCCCGGAGAAGTTCGTCATCCATATCCTCGAAATTGTCCGGTACATCTGAGAGTTGGTCGTCTGTGAGTTCGACATCTGGTGGATTCTATCCCACATCAGCATGGTGGCACCCAGGCCACGGGGTATAAGCTTACCAGCGGCCGAGATGAGGCCTTGGACGAAGGGCGTGGGGTTTCAGTATACTCATCTTCGCTTCTAGAAGAAGGGATTTCTTCCTCTTCCTCCCTATCTTCCCTTTCCTTGAGCAGCCTCGTCGATCAGCTGGTGGCATTGGATTTGGCCACAGCATTGCTCCTGGGTCTCCTAGTGTTTCTTCTCACCATTTCGAAGCTAATGGATGAGGTGTGTTGAAAGAATAGCAAAAGAGGTAGGAGGAGGAAGGGAGAGTGTCCTGCGGAGTGCACTCGTCATAGTATATGTATCTAGTTGGGGTCCAGATCTTCCACATGCGTCAGTGATTCTCCATTAGATTCCGCTAGACGAAGATTTTGATCTAGATCTCTATAACCAAAATTCTAATCTCCATAACTTTGTTCCTGCTAGACGAAGACTTTAATCCAGATCTCCATCACTTTGTTCCCACTGGACGAAGACTTTGATCCAGATCTCCATAACCTAAATCCCCCTAGGCGAACACTTAGATCTCTTTAACCTCAATCCTGCTGGATGGAGATTTTGATCTAGATCTCTATAACCAAAATTCTAATCTCTGTAACTTTGTTCCTGCTGGATGAAGACTTTGATCCAGATCTCCGTAACTCTGTTCCTGCTGCGGCAGGAAAATCCGTTTCTCACCACCACCGCCACTCAGCTTGGCAGATGACTGAGCGATGGCGGGTGTCCGGAGATACAGGGATAATAGAAACGGACTGGTCAACGGCAGGTGTACGGAGATACAGGGGTAGCAGAAATGGACGGAATGACGGGGAGTATATATTTGGGAGACCCCGGGGTAGATAGCTTCCATCATCTGGTATCTCATATCATCTCATCTCATTATACAACGAATTACACACTCTATCTTTCCCATCTTTTGATTGCGCTCGCTCTTTCCGAGACTCTGTGTGGATCCTCACAGCCAGGTAGTATCATACCTTCTCACCATCTTCCTACACTCCTCGAGCCAGAACCGCTCTTTCTCACGAATTTCTTTGGGAATGCCGTGAGAGGTGTGGCGGAGTGTTGATGATGAGCTCTCTGCCTTCTAGCTCCGCCGTTTCACCACACCGCTGGACGAAGACTTTGATCCAGATCTCCATAACCTGAATCCCGCTAGGCGAACACTTACATCTCCGTAACTTTGTTCCCGCTGGACGAAGACTTTGATCCACAACTCCATAACCCAATCCCGCTAGGGAACACTTAGATCTCCGTAACTTTGTTCCCGCTGGACGAAGACTTTGATCCAGATCTCCATCACCTAAATTCCGCTAGACGAGCTTGATCTTGATCTCCATACTCTTATTTCCACCAGATGAGCCTCACTGGCCACTGGTAGTGATGCACAAACCATTGGATAACAATAGGATAAGATTGATATGGAAGCGATGGGATATACAGGTAGGTTAAGGAAATCCACGTGACGATATCCAAACGACAATAAACAAGTAAACAAAATAAAACAGCCAACGGAATACCATCCAAATAACAAATAAACAGCCCCAAGATAAATGACCGGCAGGAAAACCAAATAAAAACCCACGAAATACCTTCCAAATGACATAAACAGTGGCCCTTCATACATGACCGGCAGAAACCCAAACGAAAGCCTGCGGAATACCATCCAATAATAATAACTCCAAAGACACATGAACCAATTCAAAAACCCACAGTCTATATCACTAGCGAGAGGAGGTTCATCAACCGGGTGAATGCTGTTGACTGCAGTCAGCAATGGATCCACCTAACTGAGGCCAGAAGCCTACCTCCATCGGCATCGGGCGCAGCCTGCAGCGACTCAAGGAGGACCGGATTTGGGATATCTTCGTCCCAGGAAAGTTTGAGCCAAGTTGAGATGTACTCGTCCTGCTCGATAAAGACCATTCTCTCCCGAGGCAAGGACCTTGGAAGCCCACCGGACGTATATAATAGGCGGATGTACCTCTCACCAGGCCGGCCAAATAGACTCACGTCCTGCAACTTCGGCCCCCGGATAGTCCCATGTGACCACCAGAAATACAGATTCCAGATAGTATCCTCGTGATCATTGCAGTATCTGACACAGTTGGCGACATAAATAGCATGGTGGTGCCAGATTGGCCAACTTTGTGCTACCCATTTTGCCGGTGGATTGTGATCATCCAAACCCTGCAACCCGCCACCAAACAATCCACCCAGGGTGTCTGCCACAGGAGGAGGGCGAACCAGAAGAGGGCGAACAGGAGGAGGACGATCCGGAGGAGGGCGAACCGGACAACTTGCAATGATGGGAGGGCGAACTCGGGGAGTCAGATCAGCCGCCGGAGCACGATCGGCCGTGGGAGTGGGATCGGCTGCGGGAGTAGGATCAGCCGCGGGAGTAGGATTGATCGTGGGAGTGTGAATGGAAGAGTCTGGAGTCAAGGGTGCTGGTTGTCCAGAGGGTCCCAGTTGTCCAGGAGGTCCAGAGATCGTTGGTTTCTTAGAGGTTGGCCCGGGGGTGTCATCAGTCCTCTTTCTTTTCCGCTGGCTCTTTTTAGCCCACTCCTCCAAGATGTGCATCAGTGCCCACCAGACAGCATCCTCCCCGTGTTGACCATCCAAACCTTCGCTACTTCTTCTTTTGGCTCCACTCTTCCACGCACCACGGAACCGGGCACATATGGCAAATCCAAAGACAACCTCGTCAGTCACCGTCCAGATGTCTGCTGACCCCAAGGGATTCTGCTTTGTCCTTCCAACTGTCCAGCATTCCAATGCTCGAAATCGGTCCTCGGCGTGCCTTTGGGCTGCATCCCATTGTGCCATCACATCTGCAGACAGCCTCTGGACTACGAGCCATGACGATGTGACTTTGATGGTTGGGAGTGTGCATTGTGTTGTTGTCTAGACGGTCAGTTTCATTACATTGGCTAGATTCTGGATAGAGGACTTACAAGTTCAGTCGCCAACACTTTTCGAGAGCACATGGGCAACCACTCAATGGCTCTGGTATCATCGTCCTCGGACGGACAGTCGTCGTCCTCGCCACGTTGATCTGGCTGAACAGGTTCCGTTCCATGACCGGTGTTCGCTCCCTTGTCTTGCCCACCGCCCTTCGAATTGCCATTGCCGTCGTCATCATCTTTATCATCGGAAAGATCGCAGTTCCGAAGCGCCATCTGCAGTTCCGTATTTTCCATCCACCGGAGACCCAGTATCTCCACTGCCCACCAGACGAGACCCTCTCTACACCAAAGCGAGACCATGTCATTGAGGTCTTCCCAAGCGGCTGCTCTAGAGTAGATCTTGGCTACCGGATCAAGTCGAGGGCTATGTTGTGAGAATATATTCAGGGCCTCGGTCACGTCTTCGTGGAACCATTCAGTGCCCTTGGCGGTGGTGACGATTGAGAGCGCCCTGGTGTTGGACCATATTTCTTGAATGTACTGTCGGCAGGTCTTCAACAATCCTTCATCGACTCCGAGGATGGCTTCTGCCGTAGCCGGCGGCATGTTATTCAGATTGCCTCTGCCGAGTGTTACGGGGGCACAACACCTATCCAATAGTACTTCGCTAAGTACGATGGGTGCGTACAGCCGTAGATCCTATATTATATTATCTTAGGAACCGGAAATATGCGTAGCTGTAAGACCTTCTGTACTGGAACTATCCTCGGATTCACTTTCTCTGAAGGACTCAGTCGATTTCTGATAGCTTCCCTTACTAGCAATTCCTACCGTTCCTTTATCTAGTTTAATTTGTCGTCTGCAATCCTTGACCTGATGGTTCCCTTTCTTATCGGAGGGCCAAGCACAATGCAAGCACTCGCCTGCTGCTTTCCTTCTTTGTAGCTCGCTCTTGTCAATCCCCTCTGTCTTACTATAATTTTTTCGCTTATTGACCGCAATGTCTTTGGATATTCTCTTGGCTTTCCTTAAGTACTTGTTGGATTTCTTCAAGGGATTGATCCTTCCAGTTGCTGTCGTTCCGGAAGTCTTCAAAGCTACTATTTCTCTCAAATACTTAGACTCCTTCAAATACTGTTCGGTACGATCTAGTAGTTGATCTACTCGACTACCCTCCGCAAGGTCCCTGGGAGTTGCCGAAACTTCTCGGGGAAGTTGCTCCTGTGGAATTGTATTCTTTTCTCCTTGGAGCTCGGTCGTCTTCCTTTCCTCCTGAAGCTTATCGATATGGGAAACCGATTCTTGTTGAAGTCCAATAATAGATGCTAGCCACCACACAGACTGCACCACGAAGATTAGCTGGGTTCTTCTTGCGTGAGATATGACGCACTCCAGAGCGTAAACAATAATGTCGTTATCGTTCTCAAAGGTAACCGGCATCGACCCACTATAGACTATTCGAAGGTGCGGGGCTGCCGCTACACAACGCTAATAGATTCTAGGTATAGATATAGTAGATATAGGTATCATAAAAACGCAATAATAAATAAGGATTCCTCTTCGCTGGTAGGTATCAATGTTCCGTAGCTAATCGAGCTTGCCTTCTCATTGCCGAAACATCCTGATCTCTTTATAATCTCCTCGGATAACAATATGGGCTTAGCACCGCTATCAATGATCCCCTAATTCCGGACTATAAATTAATCCCTCAACATCAGGCCATTGCCTCATGGTCTTATTGGCATTGGCCCGCAAACACCCTTGCGACTTAGTTTTCGTGCGCAACCCTTTCATAGTCCTTTATAGTTGCCCCTATTGCAACTATGAATTAATCCCTCAAATGATAGCCACTTATCTGCGGGTCTTAGTGGCATCGCCCAATAGATATCCTTGCGACTTATTTTTGTGCGTCTGCCGGAGGTGCTCACGAGTCCCGCAGGACACGTATCGTCATCAGCTCATAATTCAGACTATTCCCTCGCAACTCGTTTCTTTTGATCGGTAGTTGGAACGTCGCACTAAATGTGAACACATTATTTAATAACTCGTAGTTCTTCTGTGAAAAGATCTCACTCTATGCCAACGTAGAACATATGCACGTAATCTGTCCTCATAGATGATCTTGCAGAACCATCCACCTGTATCAGGGGTAGCATCTGCTATTGACTGATTGCCAACGCCATTGTTCCCTCAGTCCTGTATTCTTAGGTCGTCATCCTGACCCGGACGTGCCCCGCTTGGTTAACCGGAGAGCCCTTTACTAACACGACTGCCGTGCATATCAAATGCAACCACATAGAAAATAAAGTGAAACTGGTTGAGGACAACTTGCTCGGCGGGACTTACGTCCGTTCGATCTGGCAGGTTGCCGCTTCATCAAATCAGCTGCCGCGGCATTATGCTTTCAATGATACCGCCAAGCCAAGTGCTTGCCCAATCGAGTCGTGATTAGTGCTACCCCCGCTAAAGGGTGACACCACATGGATTTACCCTGTTCAAGTAACATTACACTGCTAGGAGAGAACCCCTAACACCGAGAGACCGGTATCCCTATACGGCGGTCAGGTATATTCCTCTAGATGCCCAATACTACTTACTAGGTAACCATCCACCGTCTCCCGGCTGATATAGGGCATATAATCATCCTCCTGATCCTCGTTGCTCTCGCTATCATCGGAGATGGTAATTGCCTTCATTACTTTTGGCATCTGGACATAGATCGAGCCACCGGTTTTGACCTTGGCCAACTTGGCTTGCCCTTTGAAGGCCTGCCAGTGTCTTTATTCTCGTGGTCCTTCTTCAACCAATGGCCTCCAGGGTGCTTGGGGTTCCGTTGCTTGGGTTTATCAGTCAGTGATGCCACGGTATATAGGCTGTATCAAAGTAACCTGCCTTGGTAACCCCTGTTCTGGTTGTGACCATAATTCAGTGGCGAGTATGATCAGGTAGACAGGGTGAGATAGGTAGCTTGAGGGTCAGAGGTCGGAGGTTTGGGTGTGGAATCGGTCTGGAAGTGGTAGAATCGGTGCCGTTGGAACGTAAGTCGTCGGGGGTGCGAATGTGGAGCATGTGAAGTGTAAGGAAGATGGAGGAAACGGGTGTGATGGCTAGAGATAGTCTCTATATATACTAGTTATCAGCTGCGACTGTGGGCATATGGATAGTAGACTCGATCTAGCAGAATTTCCTATGAACTTCCCAACTTCCGTCGGTATACCAATTCTATATCACCAGTGGAACAATGCAACCCGCCTGAACTGGCATCTCTGAAGGATGTGTTGATAGGAAGAGCAGATTGATTGATTTCCGCACTTCCGGTAGATGAGAGAAGGCCTTTGGTGATCCTTGAGACCCGCGATAGTTGATGGTTGTCAACATCCTTTTGACAAAGAGAAGGGTGAGAACTAGCTGACGTCAGTCTGCCGCGCACGTGCACCCACACCCAGATTTGCAGCAGGTACCCGAAGCTAACCAAGGCAAGCCGTCGGCATTCTCCACCCGCTAGACCCATCTCATCCACCGGGCTTGGTGTCTATTGTCAAACTTTATACTGCCAAACTTTATATGCATCGTCAAACTTTATATGAACAAAGGATAAAATGATCGACAAGATGGCTCTTCTTTGTTCAAGCATTCCATTATTCAACGCACTCTCTGACCTTCTGACAGATCTCGAGCGCTCTTCCTGTAACCACTTCATCAAACGTACCGCCATTGACCTGTTCCTCGGCTTTCTTTGTGCAGGAACAGGCAACTTGGTAAGTGAATTCATCCAACAGACTGCAAACACCCTCTAACCATTTGGCAGACCTCGAGCCATACCACCAGCACGCAGACCACGGACAAGCGCCCTGGACACGCTCGAATACTCATATGCTGACTGCATGAGGATGTTTGTCCGGCGGGGAAACCTCGAATGCCATCTGCGAATCAGCCATCAGGGTCAGCTGCCGCCACCGGCCAGCCATCAACAGAGCCATCCGCCGTGTTGACGACTGTACTCACCGCATCGGCAGATTCATACAGAAACCCGCGGACCCGATGGCAGGATCCCGCCCCCTGCACTGGACGGAATTCGAGAGGAAACTGACTCCGAAGATGATGGCCTCTACCGACGAGTCCCGCAACCCCATTCTCTGGCCTAGGAATCCGATACAGAGGAGACTGACGCCGGGGAAACTCCGATGGACAAGGAAAATCCCGAAATCAAGGCACATCCCATGGCTGGGAGGACCTTCGGTGACGATCCCGATTACAATGAGTTCTGAGATCTCATCAATAACCCGTGGCAACTATTCCATTGCGCCGAAGACTTCAAACAGGCCATCAGATTTGTCGAAGCCCACTATCCCAAGCCACAAATTGATCACCACTTCAACGAAGGGGGATGCAAGATTCCCGAGCACTTTTCCTACACCTCCGGATGGACGATGTACAATCAAATCTACAGGATGGATAACCAGCTGCCGAAATGGAGAGAAGCCTCCATCTCCATGCCAAACGGTCGGAGGTTTTTCTATTTTCGAGACCCGGTAGAATGTGCGCAGTACCTTCTTCACCAACGCCCATATGAAGACCACATGGTCTATGGGCCAACCCGGGCCGTAGACGCGGAGAGCGATCGAGTGTATTCCGAGATGAATTCAGTAGACTGGTGGTGGGAGACAAAGGATAGACTTCCCCTGGGGGCAATGATTGTTCCACTGATGTGTGGATCGGATGAAATGCAGCTCACGGACTTCTCCGGCGACAAGAAAGCCTGGCCAATCTACCTAACCATTGGGAATATCCATTCCTCTATACGGAACGAATACAGCTACCTCGCACACATTGTGCTTGCCTTCCTCCCAGTGCCGCACAAATTCCAATGGAATTCCGCATCTGATGACCGAGCCCAGAGGGATATAAACCACCAGGTGCTGTGTGATATCGCCGAAATACTGCTGGAGCCGGTCACGCAATTTCCCAAGGGAGGAGACATCAATTCCGGTGCTCTGTGGCTTTGTTCCGACGGCAAAATGTGCCGTTGCTGGCCAATCCTCATGTCTTGGCTAGCGGATCACATGGAGCATGCCAACCTTATGGGCATGAAGTACAATGCTTGCCCTAAGTGTCAGACTCCAAAGGACGAACTGGGGTCGCTTATTCTTCCGCCGGACTTGGAATCCCACTGGCAAAATTCAGCGGTCTTCCAGCAGAAATACCGGGAGTACCAGAATGGCAAAACTGCTAGTGTTAGGGGTTTTCCCCTAACAGCGATAATGATACTTGCAGGTGCTATATGAATACATGTTACGGAGTTACTCTCGGTCTAGTCACGTGACATGCATAACACCTATTCATGGCACACAAGAGATCAATCTTAGTTCCTTTAGCGGGGATCATAAGAGTCGCGCGTCGATTGAATAAGCAAGAACTTTTGCTCAGCGGATTCATTGAAAGAATACATACTACGGTAATTCTTATTTGATGATGCAACAATGGAGCCATATTGAGAGAAGCTAGCTTCTGTCAAGTGCATTGTTTTCAGCCACGTTCATTATCCAGATACTAGCGGGATAGTTTGATTGGACTGGAGATTACTCCGACACACAAACACAGCAGTTGATAGTCAATATGCGAGTACGTGGGACCCGCGACTTATTGCCGCAGGCGATAAGGGTTATCGTGGTACTCTCCGGTCAAAGAGAACAGTCTCGACCTAAGCATGACGTAACTGAGGGATTTATGACGTTGGCTTAAGATAAGAGGCCTGAAGCA
>Ga0307512_10003949_pt1 | contig 16592 bp, 15 predicted proteins | sample 14_EM_MG_FD_200267 | JGI IMG/M metagenome (GOLD analysis project Ga0307512, IMG submission 200267) | Populus trichocarpa ectomycorrhiza microbial communities from riparian zone in the Pacific Northwest, United States - 14_EM | ecosystem: Host-associated > Plants > Roots > Unclassified | place...
TGGTGTGGTAATACCCGTTGCCACGGTCCGGTTTCGGGTGGAACCGTACCCGGAACCGACCCGGGAATTTGGACCCGTTGCTAACACTAGTTCTGGCAACTAATGTACCATCGACATTCAACAGGGTTTCAAATATTGAAAATGCTCCAACTGTCATGGGTGGACCATCAAGTGTCTCTTGTTGTGGCTGGTGGTTATGATTTCCATACATTTGGATATATATTTGCACAGTGGACATATAGAAACTGTGCTCCGATATCGTGCGTCAGACTTGGATACAGCTGTCATGACATTGTAGCTTAGAAAATAGGGCATCAGTGAATCCAATAGCCGGTTTCACATCTTTTGCACAGATTATTCTTTATTGCTTGTATCAAATGAGATCTTCAAATATATTGTAATCTGAATTGTTACTCACTATTCTCCCAGTTGTAGGATGCACCATGGTTTCAGGATTTTCCATTGCCAACTAGGTTCCCATGGAGACTACCTCCTCATGGTCCGATGAATGGATCAGATAATTCGGTTATTGGAGAAATCTGTATCTGTTATCATATTAGGAGTGTTTTTTTCCATGTAATTTCACTCTCTTCATGGGCTAGAATGATATGATCAACATCATTTGTGTCTGTTGGACTTTCAAAAGACAAAGAGAATTGATGTCAATGTGGCAGGTGGCTCTGTCGTGCATTGGTCTGTAGTAGCAGCTGACTCTGAGGGCTGATTTGCAGATGACACTTAAAGTGTTGCCATCAGACAAGCTTTCTCATTCAGTCTGAATTTGGGCTTTTTAGTGCCTCAGAGGCCTTTATTAGTGGTCTGGGTACTAATGGCATTGCTTGAGGACAGATAAATAATTAGAGGGTGTTTGTGGTTCATTTGATGAATTCACTTATCAAGTTTCCAGTTCCCATACAAAGAATACCTACAGAATAGGAGAATTGCACTACATTGGCTGCTGGTGTTGTGGGGTGAGTAATTGCGATATGTCAGAAGGGAAGAGTATAAGTTGTAAAACGGAATACTTAAACAATGTAGAGCCATGTGGGTGATCCTTTTGTCTTCTGGTTATATAATATTTGACAACGCAAATCAAGTTTGACAATACATCTAAAGTATATTGAAGTATAACACTTTTGACAGTAAAGAGATTCATGATAGACTCCAAACCTGGTGGATGAGATAGGTCTAGTAGAGGGAGAATGCTGATGGCTTGAATTGGGTAGCTATGGGTACCAGGGGCAGATCTGGGTGTGGTTGCCAGTGTGCTTCTGAATATTGTCTACAAGTTTCACAACCAACTCTTTGTTGACAATGTGTTGATGATTAGCAACTATTATAAGTCTCAATGATCACCAAACAACTTGTCCAATCTAATAAAAGCCCTGCCAGCATTTAATCAGCCCAGGTTATCAATATATCCTTTTGACATTCCAGTTTTGGCGGGCTAAATTGGTCCACTGGTGATATACCATTTGCATAGATATACAATGAGGAAACTCATTGGAATTTCACCTTGATTGAGTTGACCATACATGTGTCCACAGTCACAGCTGATCAGTAGTATATATTGAAAGCTATTCTAGATATTTTACCCAATGCCTCCATCTTTCTTGCACTTCATGCACACTGTATTCGCACCGCAAATAACCACCATTGAATTGTGACGGGTTGCACCACCCTGAGTCTAATTGGACACTGAAACCACTGACCGCTGATGTTACTGCCACCAATCTCGTCCTGCCTTTGCAATCACAGTAGCTTTATAATTGTGGTTGATGTTGAATTAGGAGTTACCACAGCAGGTTACATCGATATAGTCTACATCACATAGCAATAGTGACTAATCAGCCCAAATAATGGGACCCTAAACACACTGGGGGCCATTAGTCATAGATGGACTGTGATAATCAAGACACTAGCAGGGATGTAAATGTCAAACAAGAAATGGCCATGTTTAAAACAGGTGGCTCCATCTATGGCAAAGTGCCAAAGGCATTCATATTGATTTCCATCTGTAATGATAGCACACCCAATGAGTAGTGAGAGCAGGTGTTGTAGCAGCAGGTCAAGGACAGATAGACTGAGATGGAGTCAGATGGTGATGAGGACAAAGATGACAAGGATGCGAAGCACAACGATACAGAGGACAAGATGTAGGAGGACAAGAACATGGATAATACTATGAATGATGATATAAACAATGACGATGTGGAAAAGAAGATTGTATACCACAAGCCTGAGAATAATGCAATTGAGCCCAACAAGGTTGTGCGCAATGAGGTCATATACATCTTTGTCAAGTCTAATATGGTTGAGTGCAAATTGCAGGTGGACAGCCTATAGAATGTGGACAGCTTGAGCATGGAAATTGAGGCCAACCAAGACAAGGAGGATGATTGTTTACTCCAAATTATCATGGAGACAGTGGATGGTTACCTAGTGAGTATCATGTGCTATCAAAAGGAATATTCCTGACCACTATACAGGGATACATGTCTCTCAGAACAGGTGAATTCTATAACATGCCATCAGCTATGGTAGATCTTCTCCTTGCAGTTGTAAAAGGATTGGTCAAAATCTGCAAACAGTATATCCAAATCAATTGGTACATCACCTGGGACCTCATAATAGTCAGCGCCACCAAGGGTACTGAATGGTTACACATGCACTACTGGAGGCCAGCAGTGCAGTATAATATCAGAATGCAGAACTTGGCATGGTAGTGGCATTATTCTCCGATGCAGTACTCCTGGAAGACAGCAATGAGACGGTCTCATATAGGTGCAGAGAGGATCTCATCGGGTGGGTGGTGGAGACACTTGGTTGCCATTGGCTGGAAAATACTGAATCACAAATTGTGCCTCAGAACAGTGATCTTTGTCCTAATAAATGGGATGTTAGACTGTTGACAATTCGATGAGTTGTACGCAAGACGATGGAGGCAACAATACCATCAGAACAGTACCTATTCATCATAATCAACATACTGACGATGACAACAACCAGTTCAAGCGGAATAACTCAAGTGTCCCAAAGAGGTTGTTTATGTGCTCCCAACCAGATTAAATGATAAATGTTGTTTGTCCTCTATCTAGAAGCTAAACAATGGAATAGAACTATCAGTCTAGACAACAACACAGTGCACATTCCCAACCATGGAAGTCATAGCATTATAGCTTGAAGTCCAGAGAGTATGTACAGAGGTTATAGCACAACGGCATACAGCTCAAAGGCATCCTGAAAACCATTTTGAAACTCTGGAATCCCACCCAGTAGGAAGGACAAAGCAGAATCTATTGGGGTTGGCAGACATCTGCATGGGAACTGACAATGGTGTCTTGGCAATTGCTGGATGTACCCTATTCCATGGTCCATGGAGGTGTGGAGCAACACCAAGTGGTAGGGAAGATCTAAATCATTACTATGGAGACCATGCTTTGTGGTGTACACTGATGCATATAAATGAGGAGAGGACCCAAAAAGGGCAAGTGGAAAAGAACAAATACTGAAGACACTGCTTGGCAAACAAATAAGTAGTCAACAACATCTAGAGATCCACAGCAACAGGAACCATATGTACAACTGGAACTCTTGGAACTACCAGAACAGTTGACTTCTGACTCATCCATTCACATTCCCACAGTTGATCTGACTCCCACAGTTGATTCTTCTCTCACGGTCAATTCTACTTCTACTGCTGATCCTACTCCCAACGCCAATCCCTTTCCAGGGATTTGCCCTCCCATCAATCCAGGTTTACAGGTTTCCCCTATACCAGTTTGCCCTCAAATCATTTGCCCTCTTCTGGATTGCCTTTATACAGTGGCTGGCACCGTTAGTGTGTCGTATGATTGCAGTTTGCAGTGATTGGACCATCAATGTCCGCCGGCAAAATAGGTGGTACAATGTTGGCCAATCTGGCACCACGATGCAATGAATGTCATCAACTGTATGAGATACTTCAATAACAATAAGAATACTATCTTCATCCTGGTTTTTTGGTGGCCACAAGAAACAACTTTGCACCAGAGGTTACGGGACATGAGTCTATTGGGCTGGCTGAGTGTATGATTGATCATGCTATAAGTGAAGTCTGGTCTGGTTTCACAGTTCTTCCCATGGGAAAGCAAGATCATTATAGTGTAAGATGAGAATGTCTTGCCTTGCCATAATATTACTTGGGGCAAAGATACCCTGAATCCTGTCCTTCTCACATAACAGTAGGCTGTACCTGTAGCTGAGAAATCAAGGCTTTCAGCCACTGTTACAACGAATCATATGCCGACAGCAGTTAACAGCATTCACCTGGTTGATGAATCTTCTGCAGCTAGCAGTATAGACATTTGGTTGTGAATTGGTATCTCTGTCTTGGTGACCAATGTAATGGAGTGGTATTCAGCAGGCTTTAGTTTGGGTTTCCACCAGTCATTTATTGAGACTAACTGGCTATGGCATTTGGAAACTATTTTTTGAGAATTCAATTGGGTATTCTGCTACAAATATATCTTGCGACTGTAAAGCTGCTTTCAGGATGATATTGTACTGGCTGCACATTGTCCATGAGCGATTTAATGTTGTTTGGGTATTGTCGGATGGACTTCCTTTCCATATCTGTATGTCCTGTTTCTTCTGTATTAAACTCATTCTGTTGTTTTCTAGTGGATCATACATTACTACGAGGGGCTTGAGGGCCTCATGCAGTGGAAATATGAGAATTGAGATCTGGATAAAGACATTCTAATGCAACTTGGCTTATTGAGATCTAGGTCAAACTCTAGGTCCAGTGGGAATAAAGTTAGGCTAATCTGAATGTTAGCCCCACAGGATCTAGGTTATTGTGATCTGGATGAATATCTCTACCCAGTGGTATTATAGTTACAGAGATCTCAGTGTTTGCACAGTAGAATATGGATTATTGAGATATAGACAAAAATCTACATCCAGCTGTATTAAATTTAGAGAGGTTTTTGATTTCTAATAGCAGTGGGCAGATAAAAGAGATCTGGATCAAAATCTCCATCCAGCAGAATTTAGGTTACAGAGTACCACTAATACACACAGCTCATCCAGAGCACAACTAACTAGATACACAATGAAGAGTGCACTCTCTGAGGCATACTTCTTTCCTCTTTCAACCATGTTGGGTATTTATTTGATGCATTTTATCAGTAGTAATGACACAGCATGACACATTACATTGATGTTCAGTACAAGTGCTGCGGCCAAATTTGCAGCCACTGGCTGTTCAACAAGACTGTTCACAGAAATGCAAGTTTTGAAAGAAGTTGAAGAAAGTCCTCTTTCATAAAGTGAAGATGAGTTTAGGGAAACCCCACACCCCTCGGCCAACTAATCAAGTTAAGTGAAGAGTAAATATATACCCAATAGCCCAAATGCTGTGCTAATGTAGAATAAAATACAACATACATCAAGGCCACAGACAAACAACTCTCAGACAATTTGAATAAATGTGATGATATCCATGATGAACTTCTCTTCGACTTAGTCTCCACTACTCGAAAACTTCAACAGGGGACTGCAGCAACTGGACTTTAACAACCTGTCTAGCACACCAGCTTATTATCTCACATGATTGCACAATATCCAAAACAGTTAGTCTGATTCAAGTTTAAAATGTGACAATTATGACGTAAGAGAATCTGGAGACATCACTTGACCAAAAATTCCAATTCTCTTCAGAGTGCTGAGCTTTTGGGGGGTATTAGTTTATATCTACCTAAAACAATACCATGCTGCATGAAAGAATTCCACTTACTACAGCCTGAATCCAAAGCTAATTTAGATAATTCTCCATCTGACATGGTCACTTTCAGTCACTTTATACCAATAATTTACCCTACTTGCTTAGTGCCCCACATATACTGAATTTTCTGTACCCTATACTGGATTTTCCATGCAAACTCAGCCCAAACTAATTTGGTTGAAATTTTCACTGAAATGATGTATAAACTTGGTGAGGAGCAATGTCACCGGGCTCTGTTACAATTTCATTCCTTTGTAATACAATTTGAATTTTAACACTTCCATTTACATCTTGGTCCAATTGAAAGCAAGATTTGAGGCCAGTTATTGACTACTGGACAAATCCAGCGAAATAGACCATACAAATAGCAGCCACCAGACACCCGTTATCTGTCTGAAATGAACCACCTTAGTCAACCTTTATGAAAGCCACAATAGAATACTTGTAAGCCTCCGATTCATAATTTCTATCACTGAATAATCTCCTCATACCTATGGCATGTAGTCCAGTGAATTCCCTGCAAAGCATCATATTGAAACAAAGAGCCTGGATGTCCGTAATGTTCCATTCTAACCCATAGAGTCCCCGCTAGTACTGTGCTATAGCTGATACTAATTGTAAACCTTGCGAGATGGAAAATCACATATGTCTACTTTTGGCTGAAGACATATGACATAGTGGTACCATTGCACACAAGAGCGAGTGAGTATATATGGAGAAGTATATTGCAAGATATTCAATTGATATCCAAGTGCCACTACAATGATGATGCCTCTGTGATACATGCCTATATGGTGTTAGTCACATACCACTTTCCGCCAAATGACTTGGACAGTACGATTGTATTTTTCCCCTCTATGCACGCAGACCGTATTGGCTACATCCGATAGTTAATGAGTAGTCCACTATTAATGGTATATGCAAACATACAAGCCAGTAAGTTCCATAACTGATTGACACTCTATTACCACCTTATGGTGGATCTGATGTATTGACAATATCCACTTCACATTGGCAGATATCTGATGGTACAAACCACACATGCCCATGCCATTGATACTTGGCTGAGATGTAATGAACAGAATAGAGAATTATTAACCAGAGGACAATTCAAATATCCAAACTGCTTCCGTATTGTGATTATCTCCACACCGATCCTCTGTACCTCTCTATCCCCAGCAAAACACAATGTTCTGGGTCAAACTCATCAACTCAACTGTAGGCATTTTGAACCTTCTCCTATGGCTCCCAGCTTGTTAGTGTGTAAATGTAACTACCACAGTGGATGAGGTAATACATCAAATAATATCGCTTGCTTCAGTTGGATATGTAGTCAACCTTCCATTCCTCTGTCTCATGGACTCTCTTTTAATGTAGTGTAGATGATGGTTGGCCAAAAACAGGTGGTGTCTACCAGTCGAGAAGCAGTACATGGCAAACATTGTATCTCAACAGTGTTCTCATCGAGACTAATGTGTAGCATATTTATCGAGGATCTTACATGCCATATACAGTCGAGGGTGATTATAATCAAGCTTTTTTCAAGGCTTGGATATTCGCAAGTTGCTGGTTGAATGCCATACTATATGTCCAACAGCTACAGTCATCTCTTTCCTGGTGGTGTACAATGATTGACACGCTTTAGCCTGGTGTATTGTTTTTCAGAATCTGGTCAGTCTCTTCTATGCAACCCATTCCCACGTCTGTATCCACCTGAAATCTGACACTGAGTGTTTTGGGCAGCTTGAATTGAATGCTAGGATGGTAGTTGCAGTACACCAAGATTGTTATTGTGAGAGTGAAGTGGTGAACGGAGGAACACTAAGCGGAATCTTCCTGTGGTAACAGTTCAACCCAGGTATCCTACTTGTACATTCAAAAGGCACAGAGTGACTGCTGTTTATGTGGTTCTGCTAGTTGGTCTGACCATCTGTCTGTGGGTGGAAGGTAGTTATGAGTGGGTGATTGTTATATTGGTAGGAGGAGATTTTGTCCCACATTGACTGGGGAATGCTTTGCAGCAATGAGCTGTAACAGTATCTGGTACACCTCATTCTGGGAACATGATTGCAATAACCATTTGTGGTAACTCACGGGATTGAATGTCCTTTCTGTTGTTCATGTGGATCACAATTGTTCTCAGGTAGTGAACATTTGCCATGATTCCAGTGGACATGGTTGTTGATAATACTGGCAAATCAGTAACGAAATTGGTGGTAAGTCCAGTATCTGAATCAATTGGTGGTAATAGTGACATGTTGATTCCATAGCATGCATAATATGGCACCTTGATTTGGTGACACAGCTTGCAGCCAGCAAACTACTTCTATATTTCTACCTCTATTGTAGGTCAATAAATTTCCCTTGATACAAATTTGGCAGTCTTGGTGTCTCAGAAGAAACCTGATTCATGCAAGTCCTTAACAAGGCTGATTACTCAACTGCAGTGTGCAATTGGTATGGATATCCACCTTTGATATGCCAGATCTCCATCCATTGATCTCAATGAAAACTTTTCTGTGGATGAAACATTGACCAAGGTTTGTAATATTTGCATATCAAAATGTGATTACTCCAGGGCTCCCTTGATGACTGGTATAAGATTACCATTTGATTCAGTAATGGTGGTCAGTGCTACACTGGGCGGCATCCATATCCTTAGTCCTTATAGTAAATCTGCTAGTCGTGTCTTTTCAATGGTCCATCTGCTGAACACCTCTTGCTATCTAGGTGTTCAGAAATAAAGTTGTTTAAAGACCAAATCTCTGCCTATCTATCTTGCCACTGAGAGAGTATTTTTGACTTTTCATAATACTGAAGGTTCATGTGGTTATGTTGTATGGGGATATAATCATTCGCTCCCTCAACACAGTGCAGCCTGTGCTTTATAATTTCCACAATGGCCTACCACTTCTGATCATACATACGATAGTTCCAATTGGCATGAAGAATTTCAGAGAGTTGCAGTTGACTGTCCTGAGAATCCCAAAACTGTCATACTGGTTGAGAACACTGCTGATTGCAATGCGACTTGTATTGGTCAGTAGAATACTGAACTTTGCCCGATTGAAATGCTGGAGAATAGCCACATTGGCGGAAACCCTTCTCAACTTCTGAAACCAAAGTTGGCCATCTGGAGTCCATTCCCATTTGTGGGCTTTACGCATCCTGTAATTATCTCCATTGCTGAGTCGATCTCATGTCAGTGTAGGTACCATTGCAGAATTCATGATGTATAGCCGGTAGAAGTAAGTATATTGAACAAGAACCTGTACAACTTGAAGAGACTCTGGGGTTTGCCTATGCTCAATTGTGATTCGATCGTCTGATATAGTGCCTATTCCATCAGAGATAACGAGAATTCCGACAATGTATACCACTGTGACTCCAGAATGGGACATTGCTGCTATGCTGTTGAGACCAAATTTCAGTAGTCACTCCAGTACTTGATTCACACCAAGATAGATGGAGTTACTACTGGGATTATCCAGCTGGAATCAGTTCTATGTCTGCTCCATTGTCTATCTTATCGAGCCCTGGTTGTAGATGATGTGGAGATTATTGAAGTATAGAATAACTGTAGCAATGACATTGCCTTGCACCTCCTCATCGTTGAGCACGAACAGTAGTCCATCAATACTGAATACGATACACTCAAAGATAACCTGTCCTTCAAAAGGTCTCACAAAATGCAGGAACACATCATCAAGCTACAAACAAATCTTCTCCGGTAGGGTACTGTCTTATATGATACCTGTTGTAATCTCAGATTGGTTTTTGATCACGTGGATGTATCTCTACCATGGGTAAGTGTAGATTTCTACATTCAAGTAATGGTCTATGAATGCTATATATACATTCATTCGATGGATCTTGAAATTGTATTTGGTGTCCATTGTGGGTGCATTTCAGGAATGGCCCAGGCTAGCACCTTGGGCATATGAAGCTTAGTAGTTGATACTTTCAATTTGGTGATTTCCTCAACCAACTAGCCTGGTCTTGAACTGCGGTAGATTGCCTGCTTCATAATGCTTCATCATGGATCCCCAGTTACTTGTTACAGTCTTGCATTGCTGATACTTCCCTAAATGTCCAAAGACTTGATTCAGATCAATTACATCAAAATCTTTGTTTATCATTAAATTGCATCTCATGGTCATAGGAGTCTTGATTGTTGCTATATATGGCTGCAGATATTCAATCCCATCATCATGATTCCAATTGTCAGCAAATGCAGTGACAGTGTAAATTGTAGTCATATCCTTGAATTTCTAATCTTTTAGAACCTATTGTGCCATCTGTGTCAACTTGCTGGCATGGTTTGAATAACTTCCTAGAGCCAGTGGTTTCCATACACCAACATGTGAAGTTTGAAGGATAGCTGATTCTCATGACTGCTTGCTTGGTTGTAGAGTCTCTGGATGAGACTGCAAATCAAATGATTGCTACTTTTGACAGATGGTTGGTTGCATGTCGGTGGGTTCGAGTTCTTCGATGATATATCCATTGCAGTGCTTTAGTACCATCACTTCCTTTGCAGCATTGGGTGTGGTGTATTGACTGACATTGGTATTTACCACGTTTCTGGAGCAGTGACATGACTTGGATACTGAATTATATATAATCTACTGCGTAATCGATATGCTATATGCATCCAATATACATTCAGTTGCTGCATATTCTAATATCTTTTAGTTCTCTCTTGGAATATACATGAAAACTAAGTAGTCGAATACAGAGAGTAACTTCAATAATGACAACCATCCAGAACCATGCCAGACGTGTAATAGAGTCTTGCCTACTCTTGAGTCAATCAGAATGGATTCCTTGAGATAGCCAACAATTGGGACAGCCAATGCCTGGAACTTCTTTGGATGTGCAGCATCATCCAGTATGCAGCATAGATTCCATACAATGACATTGTTCACCTGTTTGATTACTCCATCATACTGGAATGTATCTGAAATAGTAGTTTTGTTTAGTGTGCCCTCAGATTTTAGGTATTCAGTTAATGTTTATGAAAGTGTACTTACTGCCTCCATCCTTGCAAAATTGCTTCACTTTCTTACCTGCTCTGATATTCTGCAAGCCTTTCATTCCTTGATCTTCTCCTGGGCTTCAGACTGGTACTTCACAATGTACTTATTTTGGTATCTAGTGGAATTATAAATTAAGATAAGCATATATCCACCTCTTCCATAGTTGTTTCCTGGGGATCATATCTGTTCCAGTACACAAGCCTCAGAGGTTCAGAGGCACAAGATAAAGTAGTTGAAATGAAAGAAGCCCTAGCTAACATGTACATGACACAACTCACAAAATCACCAATCCCAGCCAGCATTTGAGCATTGGCTTTAATCCTGTGCAACATCTCTGACACATTGAGACCTACACTGCAACCCGGCAATTGCATAACATCTGCTTCCCTCAATCATGCTAATTTCCATGCGTAGTTGTTTTAAGTGGTAGCAGCCATTGTCATTGCTGGTGGTTTCAGTATATGCAGTTAATTCCAAAATCAAATCTAGCACAAATTGCCATGTGGCCAGTAGTGCAGTGGCAATCGACTTGCCATAATGATTGGAGAGGTAGAATTTGTAGTCATTTATCTGTTTAATATCAATATTCTTTTCCATAAACCAATACTGTAAGTGAAGGTTATACAATCCCTACAAAATACCACATCTTGAAGCACAATTGTTTATGTCTTTCTATCTGGCAGTTAGCAAATCTACCTAATACTTCAATATCTGGCTATAAGTTGTGTGTCACCATTCTATCCCTATACCATTCCAGTATTTGAACAACAGTCAGTCTAGCTGATAGACATTGATTGTTGGCAGAAGATGCAACTGCAGCATCAAGAATTGATCAACCAATAGCTAAATAAAGTCAGAAATCTTATTACATTTCTATCGTGGTAGATTGCAGATGTGAGAGCTGAAGTCGTCTCAGTGAATACTTTTGCAGAACTATTATCGTCCTTGTGAGGATCACTGTGAGGCTTTCACATGTACTTCTCAGCAATGCACCCTCTCTCTTTGCAATCATACCACTTCTACAGATACTTCTCTTTTCTATCATTTTTTCTCTTATCCTTCTTTAGATTTTTGCTCTCTTCACCACCCTTCTTTGCCAAAAGCAGAGCATCTGGAGTGCAACCTTTACCTCCCATTATTACTGCAGGCTTAATGACAACCATAGTTACACTTTTACCAGATGTGGTAATGATTTTGGCATTCTCCTCCTGTATGAGGCCACACACCACTTTCCTCTTATCATTCCTTGGGAATGCACAAAGCAAATAGATGATGTGTCCTTGCTTACTTATCTGAGCAATTGTCTCTACAGATGTGTTGATATTGGCACCACCAGTATCAGCACTCAATGGACCTACTTAGACCATATAGTTGTTGATTTTCTGATTAATCCAGGATGTGTAGTTGTCAACATCTCTGCCATTATACAGCTTGAGGCTCCAATGGTATTCCCTAATGCCAAAGATTTTGACCTTCAGCAGTTACCTCTATGCCTCTGTAAGAATGTTCAAATATAAGGTTGTATGATCAATGATGATGTATTCTACTTGAAGTCTAGGCTCCTTTTACAGCTGGATAGTCAATCAGATCACTCCATAGTGATTCATCCAAGCTTTATGTGCAGCCTTGTGCCTGGTTGTCACATTTAAAGCGGGCTTTTCTGGATTGTAATTATGGTGGCAGATAATACAATGAACTTGGATCTGCTTGTGAAATAGGGTGAACTTGAATGCCCATTACATATAGTTGGTGCCATTGAATATAATGATTGTGATTTTGATCAAACATATTTCAGTTGATTGTGAGGTCATGTTGACACTGTTGTTTATCATTCACCCTCTGAGAGTGAACAGAACATCTAGTCCTATCTGTCACCAGCGCAGAGGGACAAAATTCACCGTTTAGCTTATCGAAATGTTACTCTGTTGGTGTGTTGACCCTCACTCAATACATAATCTGGATCTGTTTGTTGTCATGTTCTCTTCAAATGCAACGACTCATAATATATTTAACATCAGTCAATACTTCTTTAGGCATATATAGGCATGCATCTGTGATGGTTTGTTTATCGGATGTTGTAACCTGATGTGTTTCATCAACGTAAAGTCAAAAGCTCAAGTATAGTGCTAAATACAAGCGGCCAGGTATATTATATTCCGTAGCATAGTGATAACCAAACTTCCAATCAGCTCCACCAATCAGAGCAAGATATTGATTGGCAACAAAATCAGAGAACGAACAGATGTCAGTAAAGGACAATGTGGATTGCATTATCACTATTGCTGGTTATAAAAGTTCACGCTTACAGCTGTATTTATTTCAATATGAATCGTAGTAATACTATTAAATATCAATAACACAGAGTGCTTTACTAATCATTCACATATAGAGATTCACGATATCACTTGCAACAAGTTGTTATTATGTAATATAATATTAACTGTAGGTTTCATGGTAATGAAAGCTTTAGTACAATTGAAAACAATACTTATAAACTCAGGGAAGTAACAACGTAGCAGACCGGATATTTTGGATAGTTTGATATATATAATGTAAGATATATATTGAAGGAAATCAAACAAATACATTGAAATCGCAATGCTCAACTGATATATCTCTTTGAGTCAATATTGCCGATATGAATAATGCATATTGTTCCAGAACTAAATGGAAATATATGTGATGAATACCTCTGTAAATTAATTGAGATTTCTGTCTAGCATACATGGAGATTATGCTATCTTATTCGACTGTTCAGATCTGGTCTGATAATTACTCAGTGAGAGTGTATGATCTTCTAAATGCTGTTGATAAATGATTTAATACAGGAGAATAATATGTTTTACATCAGTAGTATGATTGTAAAAAGCCGTATTTCTACTGTTTATTTACACCAGTGTATGGGGTTAGAGAAGGGTATATATACTTAATGTGTAAGATTATTAATCCTTAATCTGTCAAAGATATATCATCCCATAATAGTATTGTCAATAATGGTATAAAATTTAAGCTACAAAGTGAGAAGTACAAGGTACATGAAGTGACTGAATGCGTAATTAATTATAAATATAATATATTTTTAGATGATCAATTCTTCAATCATTACAATACAGTGAGTTTTAATTACCCATTGGCCTAGCACAATGATTTATTCGGGACTCAACTGTAAGACTGAAGATGCTGATCGTAATGATCAACTCATACCTACAGCTGCTAGTATCTGAGTTCAATATATCCAAAGCAAACTACTGATGTGCATTACACCATCCAAGAATCAGTTTCATCTGCTCTGGGACTATACATCAGCACAACAGTTACAAATGAAATTCTCCCTATTCAGAAGTAGGTACTAGCTGGCATAGCTATCTCTATGATCACCTATCTATGAAAGAGCACTCAATGATATGTTTGATACATTCAAGTCGAAGAGAATCAGATGGCAACAATCATAATCTACAAACATCTACCTGGCTGGGCTAAATGAGTCAATGGATTTATCTATATTGTAAAACAGACAAATCAGACTTAAATTGTACACTTTGGAATAGCTGTTTGACTTGGATATATGCTATCTAAAACTAATGTATCAGATGCAATGAATAGTATATAAAATGTTAGTAACAATACAGATTTATATATTAACAAGAATATTTATTAAGACTAATTCGAGATACTAATAGTCCATTATCAACACCAATAGAACATATAATAAAAGATTAAACAATTATTATAGCAGGCCAGCCATTAATAATAGCTGTTTCATCTGATTGAAGTATTGTTCTACATTAGTAGTTCCAAATTGCTTCCAATTTTTGATTCCCATATCCGAAACACCAAGTTACATAATATTAATTGTAATTGGTATCATACTTTCAGATATCAACTAACAAATATTAAAATCCCTAAGAACTTCAGGACTTAAATACTGTAGAAAAATACAGCTATGGATTTGGAGTATTCTGAAAGCATCTGAAATATCAGGGTAGAGATCCAGACAGCTCCAAAATATTACCAACTTATATGTCATATTATAAAGTATTCTGAAGATTTTTCATAATCTACAATACACTTTTAAAATGTATACCACAGTTGTAGCTGTTGGGATTGTCTGAACCAGCTCTAAGTGTTCATGGAACTAACATAATTTATGGTGTAACTGCCACAGACTTTGCAACTGATCACACAAACAAGCACTCAAGTTCCAGAAGCAAGGACACTTAACTACCCCACACACAGACTCAATTGCTACTGTTTCCTTGCAACAATTCAACCCTGGGTTGAGTGAAGTGTAGAGATGCTGCGACTCACAGAGAGAATGAGATTCACAAAGCCAAACGTGCATACCATACAGGTCTTGAACCATCTATACGTGCCACTGCATCAAGATATTGTGTACTATTTGGAACCATGCATGACGGACTTAGAGGAACACAGCCAAGGAGTGCAGCACATGAGAAGGAGCAGCTGCTGATTCTAGAACAGGAGAAATCAATTGTCAGGTTTTGTGAGAGTCTAGATGCCTTGGGACATAGGTTGGAGGCAAAGTTGGTTAAGGCATTTGCGATGTCTCTTCTACCGCCACATCAGCGACAACAACTTGGTATGCACTGGATGACACGCTTTTTCAACTGCCATCATACCATCACTACAAAAATATGCCAACATCTAGATCTACAAAGGGCTAATGCAAATGATATTTCAATTTTATAGGACTGTTTTCGCAAGGTATATTATTTTAGCATATACATTTATTTTAAACTAATACTGGTCACTGTAGCTTGGAAAACTTGTCAGAAAGCTCAATGCACAACCAGAAAACATTCAGAATATGGATGAAAAGGGTTCTCTAGATGGGCAGGCTCTCAAAGTGAAGGTTGTATGTCGTAGAGATAGCCAGAATCCCCACTATGCGCAGGATAGAAGTTGTCTAATGGTTACAGTTATAGAGTGTATTGCTACAGATATTGGAGTTATACCACCCATGTATATCTACAAGGGGGGAAGGCATCTACTGGGATGGCACGCTGCTGTGCAAGATAAAGAGCAAGCAATATTTGCATGGTCAACTAAAAGCTGCATCAGCAAAATGTAATTATGTCACTCGTAGTGTCTGAGAGTTGTCAGACCAGAATCCCAGGGTGGTCAAATCCCAGAGTTGACTGGACTGACGCAGTGGCCTTTATGAGCACTTGGAAGCACCTGGGTGGGCCAGCGACAAGACTGGGAGTGCCAATGACATGGCTGGGAGTACCAGGCAGCGCCGGCAACAACTCTGCAAGCGCCAATGACAATCTTGGGAGCGCCAGCAACAGTTGTGGGAGTACCTCGAATCACAGTCGAGCAGTCCGGGAAAACAACATCTTCTTTGGGAACCAAGTTGCTGGTGTGCCTGGAAATCATAGCTACTACTCATTGTTCAACGATTTTTCAAACCGATGTATTCAGTTCGTATTCTCATCTATGTATCAATGTCACTACGCAGCTACCAATCTACACACATGATATCTGGAGTGGCTCCAGGCGGGTCTTAAGAGCAATTTGAGGCGCCCCTGAAGATGACGATCGACTGAACTGAGAGATGCCTTGGAGGCTGTGCTCGAGCGAGTGTGGAGATGTACTTGCAGGCCATGATCATGCGAACTTGGCAGCCATAACTGACCGAGTTTGGAGATACCCTTGGAGGCCATCATCAGCAAAATGTAATTCGGTCCGGAAGCCATACGCAACCCTCCCAGACACTCTGGTAGCCCTCACCACTGCTTCTAAGTACTCCCAGATGCTCCCAG
>Ga0307512_10003951_pt1 | contig 16586 bp, 17 predicted proteins | sample 14_EM_MG_FD_200267 | JGI IMG/M metagenome (GOLD analysis project Ga0307512, IMG submission 200267) | Populus trichocarpa ectomycorrhiza microbial communities from riparian zone in the Pacific Northwest, United States - 14_EM | ecosystem: Host-associated > Plants > Roots > Unclassified | place...
TAAGTTTTTTCACTGTACCAGCACGCGTACGTAGGAGACGGTTGTATGGTCTCGTGGTTAACTACGCTGCGCTCGTTTATGCTGAACACTCTTCCCCTCGAAAGTGATGAAGTTATGTTGAACTCGATATTAGCGTCTTCTCTGTACTTTATCACTTTGTAGATGTAGGGGTCTCGACAACTCCAAATCCAAATGATACGAATCGGCCAGAACCACAACAAACAACTTGTAACACTCGAGAATCGCTGACGATCTACTACGTGCATGAAGAGGCGAAACTAACATCATACGGGGGACGTGGGAAAACCAGAAACAGAACGATGCACAGGTATAGGAGTTTAATTGGGAGGGAGGGAATGTATTGAGATGAGAGAATGAGAGGGACTAGCAAGCTGAACCCTGTGACGAGGCAGACATCCATCCGAAGCCTACCGAGGCCACATTGAACCACTGTTCCCCGGAGGATGCGCCTGAAAAGAAGGATAAATCTGGATAAACGTGCAAGGCGGGGCCATCCGATGCCTTGCGTACCCCGAGAGGACAGGGAGAGTTGATGAGCGTAGGAAATAGCGCAATTTCTAGGAGCTCACCGTCAAAATACAAGCCAACCGGGTTGTTTCTTTCCTCCTCGGTCAATCGGAGGAACTCTATGCTGCGCCCCAGATCCCCCCGGAGGATACGCCTGAAAACAGGGATATATCTGGATAAACGTGCGAGATGGTGGAGTCCGATGCCTTCCGTACCCCGAGAGGCCACGGAGAGTTAATGAGCGTAGGAAGTAGCGCAGTATCTAGTAGGAGCTCACCGTCGAAATACAAGCCAACCGGATCGTTTATTTCCTCCTCGATCCACCGGAGCAACCTTCTGCAACGCTCTAGATCCTCCACAGCCCCAAGCTTCTCGAAAATATCGGCAGCGCACAGAGCCTCAGACCTCGCCTCTTTCAGCCTGCGCCGTAGGTACCAAACCTCAGCCTGCTGCTCCGTCGCACCACCTAGGTTGTATGTGTTATTGATTGCGTGTGACTTTGCGTGTTCAGCGTGAGATTGTGCGTCATCAAACCTGCCTTGAAGCAGAGATAGCTGCCCCAGGTTGTGATGAACCCAGAACAGGTGGTCGTGCCAGTTGAAAGAAGACGCAATCTCGAGAGCCATCTCGAGATGATGAATGGCCTTTCCTATCTTGCCCTTGAATTGGTATATCTTGCCGAGAACACGATGTGATTGGCAGACTGGAAATAGGTTGCCATTCTCTGGGATGAGGCTAATCGCGCGGGAGGCGGCTTCTTCTGCGGCGTTGAGCTGTTTATCGTCACGTAACGACCAAGCAAGGGAGACCAAACCCCATGCTTGACCTGTCGTGTCACCGAGCCGTTCGTAAATCTCCAAAGCTTCTTTCGCTTGTTGTATCCCTTCCTTGCGGAGGCCCATTAGCCGATTCGAATTAGATAGGGCCCTCAAGATTCGAGCGACCTGACCATCATTCCCCCGCTCTCTCTCAAGCATTAGAGCATGAGAAAGGAATTGTTTGCCTTCCACACGATTCCCAACTGAGATAAGTAACTGTGAGAGCTGAAACAAGCATCCCGACTTGGAGGGATGATCGTCCGAGAGCCCTTCGATCTTTGATTTCAGGACAGTTGGTCGCACTTTGTTCCAAAAGAGGTGCTGCATGAAATTTGCGCAGGCTGCCCAGATACTGTCCGAGGTCGCGTCGATCGTTGTGAAGGCATCGAGCAGGTGCTCGACGTTTATATCTTCTGACGTGATCCATCGCGTTTCTTCGAAGTCGGGCTCGTCCGGATCAGTAACGACTGACATCCGAGTGAAATAGTGTTCCTTGGTCGTACAAAGGAGCAGGGATGACTTCGGGTCCTTGGGAGAAAGATAATCTCTGAGTGGTGCGAGCATTACAATGAATCCGTTGCTCCGATATGTCAACGATAGAACGCAGAATTTGTCAAAGATACCTCTCCCGTTGGGGATCGTGGGGAACAACCAGTCGAGGTTGTTCTCGTTGACACCTTGTGGGAAGAAGGCAACAACTCCCAGAAGCCCTCGGGCGTCAGAGCCAAGTTCTTGGAACAGAGGGGAGGCGAGGGAGAGTTCGATTGTGGCCGCGAGGCTCCTGTTGTGCTCGGTCTGCAGCACCCTCGTTCGCCGTATCTTCCATTCTTCGGTTAATCGATCCGCATCCCACTTGTTGTGATGTGCAATAGTCGCAAGTAAGGTAATCGAGAGTGGATGAAAGTCGAGTTGGCCTAAGATGTCGTCCACGGGATCAGACTGTTCGCCATTTTTGTATATCCGGTAGAAGGCATCGCGTGCAGCCTCGATCGACAATGTTGGTATTTCGAGAGTCTCACAGTCGGGAGGAACGATGGAGATGCGTGAGGTAATACAAAGCCAAATGTTTCCGAGCTGACTCAGCTCCTCTGTCACCGCGTAAATCTCCTGGGCATCTGCCCCCCGAGGATCGAGGATGGACTCTGCATTATCAAGCACTATCAGGACCTCCTTGGAGGAGAGGAATGGACGCAGGCTGGCCAAGTCCTTGGGGTTCTCGATACTTGCACCGATGACCTTGGATAGGCGACTGAGCAAGTGAGCGCACGAGGCAGGGAATTGGTCGCAACGGATGAAGCGACGGTTGTCACCGAATCGTTGTTTAATGCGATCGTGATGGAGGACGGCGAGAGCGATGGATGTCTTGCCGATTCCACCGGCACCAATAAGAGCAACGGGCGTGAGATTCTCGGCCAGACCAACTATCCTCTCGATCAATTCGTCGCGTCCGAAACAGCCCCTTGGCGCAGGGGGAGGTGATTCACTGGGTGTGCTAGATACAAATATAAGATATTAGACCCGTTGACAGTTGGATATGCTAACTTGGTATGAGTCTGGCAAACATTGAGCATATGTTCGGTGGCGGATGTAGTCGAAGTTCCACTCACCAACCGACGTTGATCGTCAACCCCTTCCTGACTCCTCAGCATGTTGCGACGAATGTCAGAAACCATAGCGTGGGTGTCTGCAAGGTCCCGTTGAACCTCGGAAACAACGGTATGTGTCTTCGTGATACCATAACGGAGGTCGGAAACGGTTCCAGGTGAGCTTCTCGGCAACGAAGGCGGTAATTCTCCAGGTGCGCTGGATATAAACGTTAGGTGTTGGATCCATTTGTGGTAAAAATCACTGACCTGGCGTGAGTCTAGACAGTGTCAGGTGATCGCTCAGCGCTCAGCAACGGATAGAGGACGAATGGTGCTCACTTTCAGATCTTGACCACGCGCGTCCTCAGATCTTTTCAGTGTGTTACGATGGATGTCGGAAACAATTGTGAGGGAGTTCGCGGCGTCATTCCGGACATTGGAAGCGGTGGCGCCGGTGTTTACGACATCGTGACGAATAGCAGATGCGGTTACATTTCTATCTGTCGCAAGTTCCTTCTAGGACCGGAAAGTTAGCAACGTTCTTCACTCGAAAGACAGGACGCACATCAAAAACCTGAAGAATCTCATCGATGTCCAACTTCCAGTTCGTAATCGTCTCTTTGTCGTTCTTCGCGTGAAAGCGTCGAGAGACCGCGTTCCGTTTACCCCACTTGACCAGCCTCCTTTGAATCTCCGCCACAGTCCTGGGATCGAAAGCGTTTTAGTGGCAAGCTCGAAATCCATGTCTCTGGTTCGACTCACAGCGTCAATAGATTTATCGCCTCACATACAGACCGACTGAGCTCGTTCAGTTTCTTTCCATTCGTCCCCCGGTCGAGCGCTCGGCATATATCGGCACACAATAACCCGAGTTCGACATAATCCACTTCATCAACCATTGAGTCCTAGTCAGGTGTAAATCCGGAGTAGATCGTTGCAGGAGGACAGAAAACACACCCTGATCAGCGTAATGAGTGTGCCGACGGAGCCAAAAACAGTCTTAGCTGGCGCGATACTCGAGATTTTCTCCGCGAGATTCATAGCCTCGGTGGCTTCATGCAATGCCGAGATGGTGGCCTCCCGCCCCTTAGGTTGTTGGGACTCGGGTTCCATGGTCTGAACTTGAGGTAGCTGGGAGAGAACTGTGCGACGTGAAGGCTGTGGTGAAGACACCCGACCCTAATAGGGATGAGCGTTCATTTCGTCATGATGAAGCGCTTCGTCTATTCGGTACGACCGTCACTGTCGGACGCACGCGTGTCTGAGCCACCGATCGGTTCAGACGGTGATCCGACCCCAAGCTCTACTTCCGCTTCTTATCCAAGATGCCCTGAACTTCGAAGAAGTTGAGTTGGGGGCCTCATGCTGATGCTTACTGGTATCGATGACTCGGAGGAATTATCTTTTGGGTGTTATGATTTTCGTTGTACGCTTATCAAGTTCGAACGCCAACGTTACGTTGTGCCCGTTTAAACTCTCATATATATATCACGTTTCATGTATTTGTTATTTCACTTATCAACGGCTCCGAGCCCGTGTAGTACTTAAGCGTTCTCGTAGCTACCGGACCTCTTTTCCTCAGTGCTTTTACTTCGTGCGCTGAGGTCAGTTACACTCACTATATTCATGCTCGTATACCTATCTAACATTAGACTAGACACGTTCTATCTAGGTTAGATTATATCAACTACAGTGCTTTTACTTCGTGCGCTGAGACACGTTCTATCTAGTCGCCCAAGTTTATCATTGGGCGCTTATCCCATGGCCACCTTCACGGTCCTCTGTGGGAGCCGAGGGATTTCAACGATCAGGCCTCAGGTCTCGGGGCCTAGAGGGCAGAAACTATAGTGAAGTCCCTCTCGAAGATCAGATCCACCAGGCTGGATTTCGAGGGTTTCTTCCAGTAGACCTAAGGCATCACTATGCGAATGTCGTACGGGATTGGGGCATTGTAGACTCTGATCGTCGTGGATGCTAGCGCGAAAGTTACAAGATAACGAACCGAATTCAAAGTATTAAAGCGCACGGCATGGTTCAGACGCACGGCCTGTCCCCCTCGTTAGGATCCTTAGGAAATCCGATAATCCAATACTCACTCGTTCCCCACCCTCATTTCTTCCTTTCTTCAATGATTGAGTGTGTAGTACGGCATCCGAATAAGTATCCCGGCTCCTGGGATGCTCGGCATGGACCTTTGTCCCCTTCGACTCTTTTCGTCGGGCCATGTCTTGAGGCACGGCCAGGGAGCAGTACGTAGCATCGCAACCGATCGTTTATTCAAAATGACCCATAGCCGAAGGAAGCTGTTTGAACAAAGCCACTTCTTGGAGACGCGTAGACCAAGGAGAATCTCCCTGAAAACATGAGGAAGGTGGTCCGAAGCAGTCAAACCGTTCGGTTGGTTACTGGGCCTTCGGACCCCCCTGCCGCACAGCGGGGTTTGATGGGTGACGAGTGGCTCTTTCACTGTCGAAAGAGTTGAAACGGGTGTATTTGTCATTGTCATCCCCACTTCCAAAAGATATTTAAAGGGCGGATAGTTGGAGAGAAGAAGTTCCCTCACCTACCAAACATCGTTTGCCCTGCTCTCAATCGCTTCAGCATCCTTCGACACCTTCTCACTTTCTTGTAATGGCACACTTTAACGATAGCGACAGTTTTTACCCTCCATCCACCATTCCCGATGAGTTCGACTCGTATCTGCCCCTGTGGCGCCAGGTGTCTGCCAATCCGGAAGGGGTCGACCTGCAGCCTACACCTACCTTCACCAATGGTTGGGACATGGTTAGCCAACCAGGATCCTCGGCCATTCCATCGACAAGTTCCCCACTGACGAGTTATGGTAAGAAATCCTCCAGCATCTTCATTGATCCCTGCCTTACGCACGAGTCTTTAGAGTCGAGTTTCCCCACGCTTGGTTCATACCCTGACCCATCACAGGCACCCTACTGGCCGACGATCAGCCAAACTACGCAGGACCACCCTGGAATGTTAAGTTGGGAAAATCCATTCGCGAGTAGCTATGGGTGGGAAACCGTGATGCAAACCCTAACCCCCAACCCCGGTGAGTATCACTTGGCAAAAGTTCGCGACTCGAATGCTCACTGATCCTTAACAGTCCAGACCGACTTCTGGAGCTCCCAACAGTACCCTGCGCCAAATGACGTGCCCTACGCGGTAAGCACTCGAGGTCCGTTGTCCCCCATGATTGTTAACGATCTATTATAGGGCAACCTGCAGAACCACCCCCAACCCGGGCCGAGCGCTGCAAAGACTGGAGTGACGGATAGACGGCGGTTCGCACCATACGACACATACTACGGGAACGCAGAGGTGGCACCATCGGCCCAGCTACCTCCCCCCATCCCGCATGGCACACAGCCAACCACGCAACCCATCGGAGGGACACCCGAGACTACGGCTGACGCCGAACAAAACCAACCAATGACAGAAGAAGATGAGACCCCAGTAAGTGATTTTTACTGTTCTCTTATTCCTCGTGTAACTGATCGTTTGTCCGGCATCAGGCACCCCGGACCCAGCGTCCCTGTGACGAAGGGGTGGCACGCCCCCACCGCGAACGAAACCACAAGGACGTACTCAAACTGCGGACATGGGCGAAAGCTCTACGAGGACGCCGGGGGCTCCCTAGCCACCAAGATGCAATAGCTGGTGAGTACCTACCCAATATTGTGAAATGCTGTGCTTATTCTGATCAATTGCAACTCAGCCGCGGCTGAGATTATATCGGTGTTCTGGCAGCCGGTGTACGACGAGGACCAGCTCTCCAGGGGGCACGGTCGCCGCACCGGAGCGGGATGGAAGGAAGCCGATGAGGAGCGCGAGAGGAGAAACGGTACGCGCCAAGTGTACAGAAGACTCAGTCGGTACTACCGCTTGGAGGAGGGCCGTTCCACGTGGAACATGACACAGCTATTGTCGAGAGGTAAGCACGGATATGATCATTCAACATCGAAGCGCTTTGCTTACCCACTCTCCTTTAGTATTGAAAGACCTCGATAACCTTGATGATGCCCTGAGAAACGCTTTCGCCTCCGCTTAGACGACGACGTGTTTCCAGGTTTAGGGTAGACCAGAGGTCTTTGAGTTATTTGATCACCGTAATTTATTGAACCTGAACAATAGGCGGTAAAGCTCATAAACACCCCACGCTTGTGTAACTGTAAGATTTTTCAGTGAAGCCGCCTTTCGGACCAGTTTGAAAGGGGGGGACCTCCATCGAATGTGAGCAACACAAGCCCTTGTCAAAAGTCCGTTAAATCGCTGTCCACAAGATGAAGGACATTTGTTGAGGAGTGAAATTCACATCAGGTTGCCCCTCATGATCCGTGGCCGCAGAGGCGGGGATGCTGAACCCGTACGTGTTCGGGGACGGGCTGACTGTGCTTTGCAGGAAATAGACAGGAGTCAGGGAGAACTGATGGGAAGGTGAAAAGATGATTATCAGCGTGGGAGTGGTCAATTTTCATGGATGGATCTGTGTGATTGAACTTCGGAATCGGAGTTAGCCGAACGGTCCCCGACGCGCTCGCATTCTGTAGACGACTCAGCCAACTCCGATTCCCATTCTGTACGGTGCAAAACGAGTGATTTAGAATCAACGATTTGGATTACACCATTTGGCTGTCTTTATTTCGACCTGCAGACATACCGGGTTTCGAGCATAACAACGGTACGATGCACCTATACGGCAAAGCCGAAGCACACAATGCTTATGTCCGTTACTAGTTCTCCATGCAAGCCTGGCAACTCCGGGTCCACACTTGGCTTAATCAGCGGCCAGGGTCCAAAGTTCACGAAGACAAGCCCGCAGGGCCAAGGTTGTTGCCCTCGGCGTTCGCCCTTTGACCTTACCACGACCCGCCGTTCGTGCGTCGTGAACGAAAACTTAAGGAGGGATATGGATTCACTTCTACTAAACCAAGGGAGGCTAGCATTTGCGGGAAGGAGGATCATGGTGTTGGTACCGTCGTTGATCACAGGAGGGACCTGAGCGAAGGCTCTCGATGCCGAGAGGCTGGGACGCTGCAGGCTTACGGGGCCGGGTTTATCTTTCCCCCCAAGGCCGGCAAGCCCAAGAAGGGCAGCCCCACTGTACGCTCTCCTTTCTCTGATGACTCAAATCTGCATAGGGTGATGACCTCAAGGCTCCCGCCACCCGTATGTATTGGCTTGGTTCTTCCACCTTGACCGTCCAAGCACTACGCAAAATCGCCGAAGAGTGCAGCTTCGACTCTGCTGAGACCCTCCGCGACGCCAAGGCAGTCCCCTACAACGACCTTCCCCGGCCAGAGTTACTGGCGGATTTTTCGCTTGCAGTGGAGGCTAACAAGAGACGAATCATCATGTACTCTGCTCGTTTTGTATTTTCCAATATTCTCTCTAATACAGAGTATGTCTTAAAGTTTCTCACTTCACCAGTGTATTATCAGAGACATAGAAGACGTCTGTATGGCTGCGTGGTTAACGCTGCCCTCGTGTATGCTGAGCGGTCTTCTCTACACTATCTCTTCATAGATTTAGGAGTCCCCACAACTGGTTGTCTCCATGATTGGAGCGCTGGGTTACCAATCGAGGATCGCCAATATCTGGGAAAACCGTTTCGAGCCGCAGATCCAAGTCACGCAGGTCGGGCAGAATCACGGTAAATAAAACAGCTCCTTGTAACGTTCGAAAACCACTGACGGTCTACGACATGCGTAAAAGGGGGAAGCAAACATATGGGGGACAGATCAACGATGCAATGAGAAAGCAAAAACAGAACGATGCACAGGTACAGGAGAGCAGCCGCTGGTAGAGAGGGAGTGTGCTGAGATGGGGGGATAAGCGGGACTAGCAGGCCGGACCTTGCGACGAGGTAAACATCCGTCATAAGTCCTACTGAGGCCACATCGTGTCCCGGACGAGGCGCCTGAAAATAACCACAGATCTGGATAAACGTGCGAGACGGTGGCATCCAATGCCTTCCATACCCCGGGAGGCCATGAAGAGTTAATGAGCGTAAGAAGTAGCGCAGTATCTAGGAGCTCACCGTCGAAATACAAGCCAATCGGGTCGTTTATTTCCTCCTCGATCCACCGGAGCAACCCTCTGCAGCTCTCCAGATCCTCTACAGCTCCGAGCTTCTCGAAAATGTCAGTGGCGCCCAGTGTCTCAGACCTCGCCTCTTCCAGCCTGCGTTGTATGTACCGAACCTCAGCCTGCAGCGCCATCGCACGGCCCAGGTTGTATACGTTATTGACTGCGTGCAACTTCGCGTGTTCAAGGTGAACAGTTGTGTTGTTTAACTTGAATTTGTCGCGAAATAGCCACGCGAGGGAATAATGGGCCCAAAATAGGTCATCGTACCAATTGGAAGGAGACGCGATTTCGAGAACAATCTCGAAATGGTGAATGGCCTTTTTTATCTGGCCCTTGGATTGATATATCTCGCCAAGAACGCGATGAGATTGGCAGACTGGATATTGGTTCCCTTCCCCTGGGATGAGACCGATCGCGCGGCGGCTCTCTCAAAGGTCAGATCCACAAGGTTGGATTTCGAGGGTTTTTCCCAGTGGACCTAAGGAAATCACTAAGTATATGCGAATGCCGTGCTCGATTGGGGTGTTGCAGACTCTGAGTTGGATCCGTTATTTTGCAATGTTCGCGCTAGCATTCACGACGATCAAAGTATCAAAGCGCACGGCATGGTTCAGACGCACGGCCTGTCCTCTTCATTAGAATCCATAGGAAATTCAATAATTCAATGCTGACTCGTTCTTCGCCCTCAAATTCTCTCTTTCTTTGACTGAGTGTGTGACGTGGCGCCCAAATAAATACCCCGACTTCTGAGACGCTCGACATGAACCTTTGCCCGCTCCGACCCCCCCCTACCGGGCCATGTCTCTCGGCATGGCCAAGGGGCCGTACGCAGCATCGCAACCGATCGCTCCTTGAAAAAGACTCACGGCTAAGGAAGTTATTAGAACAAAACCACTTCTCAGTGGGCACATAAAGGGCGTTGGGACCCTCCGAAGACAAGAGGGTGGCCCGAAACAGTCAAACCGTTCGGTTGGCGATTGATATTTTGGGCACCCACCGTCACATAACGGGGTTTGATGGGTGACGAGTGGCTCTTTCATGTTGAAAGAGTTGAAACGGGCGTATTTGTTAATGCCACCCCTGCTTCCGAGAGCTATTTAAGCCACGGATAGTCGAGGGGAGAGTGTTTCCTCACCTGCCAAACGTCGTTCGCCCCAATCCCCTCAGCATCCCTCGAACCTTCCCACTATCTTGCGATGGAATACTTCAACAACGACAACTTTTACTCCGCACACGCCGCTCTCGAAGAGTTCGACTCGTATCCGTTCCTGCAGTGCCAGACGTTAGCCGCTACAGAGGAGGCTCGCTGTCATGATACACTCACTTTCACCGACTGTTTGCCCACGGTCAACCAACCAGGACCTTCGTCAGACAGTTGCCTGGCGGCGACAACTTATGGTGAGTGGTCCTCCAGACTCTCCACCGATCTCTACCTTACGCACGAGTCCGGCCTAGAATCACTTTTCCCCATGTTGGATTCATACTCGACCAATTCACACGGGTCCTATTGGTCGACCGTCAGTCAGCCCACCCATCCAGACCACCTTGGCACGTTGAACGGGAACGCTTTCTTCTTGGGCGGACCAGAGTGGGATACCGCGGTGCAAGCCGCAACCCTCAGCTCCAGTAAGTATCGTTTGGGATTTTGAGAGCTCGAGACTCAGATACTCACCGACCGCAAACAGCCCCGACCGACTCCTGGTGTTCCCAGCAGTACGGGGTGCCAACCGACATGCCATACGTGGTAAGTCATCGACACACATTATCCCCACGGTTTTTGACAGCATATCGCAGAACCCGCCTGACCACCATCGACTCAGACGTGGCGTGAGCAAAGCTGGAACAGCGGATAGATGGCGGTTCACGCCATATGAAACCTACCATACCTGCCCCACCATGCATGAGAATGCAGAGGTAGGGCCGTCAACTCAGCCACCTCCCCCAGTCCCATATGACACGCGGCCAACAACACAACCACTTCCCCCAATCCCATATGATACGCGACCAACAACACAACCCACCGGAGGGTTATCCGAGGCTACGGCTGACGCCGAACAAACTAAATCTTTTACAGAAGAAGATGGGACTCCAGTAAGTGAATGTTACTGCTCTCCTGTTCCTCGTGTAACCGATTGTTTGTTTGGCGACAGGGACCTCGAAGCCAGCTTCCACGTGGCGAAGGGGTAGTACGCCCCCACCGTGAACGGAATCGCGAGGACATCCTCACGCTGCGGACATGGGCAAAAGCTCTGCGAGGGTCTCGGGTGCTCCCAAGCCACCAAGACGCGGTTGCTGGTGAGTACTTACCCAAACTTGTGAAACGCTATCTTTGATCTGATCGATTGTAACTCAGCCGCAACTGAGATTATATCGGTATTCCGGCCGCCGGTGTATGACGAGGACAAGCTCTCCAGGGAGCACGGTCGCCGCACCGGAGCGGGATCGAGGGAAGCCGACGAGGAGCGCGAGAGGAGAAGCGGTACGCGCCAGGTGTACAAAAGACTCAGTCGGTGCTACCACTTGGAGGGGGGCCGTTCCACGTGGACTATGACACAGCTGTTGTCTAGGGGTGAGCACACGGATATGATCATTCAACATCGAAGCGTTTTGCTTACCCACTCTCCTCTAGTATTGGAAGATCTCGACATCATCGACAATACCCTGAGAAATGTTTCCGTTCCCGCTTAGACGGCAACGATTTCCAGGTTCAAGTACATACCTGAACGTATTTAATTTATTTGATGATCACAGCCCCAATAGAATTCCCGGACTTTCTGTTCCCCAGATGTCAGCTCCCGATGATCGAGATTGAGATGAGTGTGCAACATCGATGACCGGTCGGATGGCAACCATAAACGCCCAACACCTATGTGGCTTCAAGATTTATCAGCAAAGCCGCCTTTCCGATGACTCTGGATGAGAGGACCTCTGTCTAACACGGGTGACATTAAGCATGGCCACAAGGCCATTGAAACACTGTCCACGAGATGAATAACTGAAGAGTGAGATTCACACTAGGGAGACACAAGACATCACTCCTTACGAGCGATGGCCATGAATGCAGCGGTTGCTGACGGTTCTTGAAACAACGAAATCGATATGGATCAGGAGAAACGATGGCGGGGTGGGGAGATGATTATCGGCGTGGGAAACGGTCAATTTTCAAGGATATAACTTACATGATGGACTCATGGGTGTCGGGTAGAATGAGAATCGGAGTTGGCCGAGCCCGCAACGCGTAAAATGTACACCGCAGCTGGCAGAGAACTTGGCTGGCGTTAGCTCTCAAGATCCCGTATCTCAGATCTTTATTTCCGGAAACTCGCGGCCCCTCACTAATTCCCGGTCACATCTTGCGGTAGAACAGTCCTGTAGTAGCATGTAAAAACCAGAGACATAAAAGTCGCGTCTGAAATCGTTCGCCTCTATTTGCGGGACCCTCGGAAGCGATGGTCAGGGTCCGGTATGGAAGGAGGGGACTGGTTATCCCCTCTTCTGAGTTTGAGGCTTAATTCTAGCCGAGGGACTGGCGAGGTGGGAGGAAAACTGGAGAGTGCCTTTACAGTCGAGTACGTCAAATTTTTACAATCATCCAAGCCGCGATAGCTCAGTTGGGAGAGCGATAGACTGAAGTTCTACAGGTCACCCGTTCAATCCGGGTTCGTGGCATACATTTTTGTATTTCTTTTTCTCATTTAACAGGCTTCCGAGAAAACAGAACCGAATAAAAATCGGAACCTACGCACTGGTGAAATGTATCGTTCCGGGTTGTATTCGAACGGCACAGCGCGATAGGTGACATACAGCAGCCTCACTGTTAGTCTACTGTTCGCACGCTTGTTCGTCTCTTCGAATGCAACGGTCACCATGGCGGACACCAATGCGACGGTCACGGCAACATCCAAGCCGTCCATGAGCGAACAGTTGCTCAAACCAATAGAAGAGTTTCAACGCCTCTCCCAAACTCTTTTTCTCTCGCTCTCGGGTGATCTAGCTGCCCGCAGAGTTCCACCTCCTTCAGTTTCCTCGTTCATCGAATGTGACGCACAAATCTCCCGTGCCTTAGATATCGCGCGAACGCACCAAATCAAACAGCGGGAGATCGAAGCTCTCAAGCAAGAGATTCTTGATCTCGACACCCAGTGGAGACATATCTGCTCCGAGTTGGAGGCCGGGAAGCAGGAGCTTGAAACCATGATTAAGGAAGGGGACGAACGGATCGAGTCCATTGAGAAGGCGAAATACGGTCAACTTGCATTTGTATATTCTGTCTGACGAAGACTCAACCAACAAACGCAGCCTCATTGCCGTATCCTGAACTCCTCGCCTACGCTCAAAGTCTCAGCTCGTTCACTTCCGCTCCGCCGAACATGCCAGACCTGATGCTCCCGGGACAACCACCGCCACCCCTATTCTTCCCACCGTTTCCCAACGAAGAGAAGATGCGGAGAGGAAGACTCAACGCGGAAGCACCCCTTGGGCCAATTGGAGAAACTCATTCCGTCGGCAAAGGTATGCAGGTACTTCGTGGCTCATCCTCGTGTACTCTAATGTCGTCCGTTGCAGCTCCAACAGTTTCACCGAAATCTGACGAAAAGTCACAACATGTATTCGGTGCCAACCCGTATCGCATGGATCACAGACCACAGCAAGACATATTCGACCTCGACCTGGATCTTAACCCAGACCTTTGATCTGTTGGTTGGATATGGCTGGTTCTTCGGTACATCGCTGTGGAGGTACTGTGGAAAACTCTGTTGGTGATGGATGACCAGAGATGTAATCCGAGTTTATTGTTTGTATTTCTAGTACCGAGTGAGTGACTTTCCACGGCCTAGGTAGAATGTTTTCCAAACCAATAACGAGTGCTAGTCGCCATGGGTCATATTGCTTTGAGCCCCGGGCAACGGTAGGGTGAGATCCAGGAATGTGGAGTTCCTTTCCAGGAAGACACGTTTCTCCCCGAAAATGTTAAACGGAAAACTCCGCAATCTCTTTCTCTCTCACCCTCACTCTCTCCTCCACGATGGGCAGACGCGCAGCTGAATCAGTCGCACCCTCACGTCCGAATACTCCACCGGCAGAGCAAGAATTGGATGAAGTTTGCGCCATCTCGACGCGCGTAGGCCCGCGATTGACACATCTCCCGTGGTTTTTAGGTACCCTTCTGGGATAGTGTCGAGGAGCTACAGCAGCACGTTCGTGATTTTCACCACTTCAACGCGTTCCGACTATATCTAAACCTCACGAAATCCGTATGTAGGGTATCAATATGCAAGACATCCTGAAACTTAAGGTTGTCTCGTACTCACAACGGTTCTTCATCCGCTGACCTGAAGATCAGAGCGCCGCTATCCATACAGTTTCAGGAGTAAAGATGACGACGCGCCGTCAGCTGCTGAAAGTCAAAGTGCGCATACATCCATCGGCCTTCGTCCTGATCTCATCTTCGTCTAGGGACTCTCAGAGGCAAAGGTCGAGAAGATCAAGGTATAAGCGCAATGCCGATGAGATGAACAATGTTGACGAATATCATTTAGGATGCCGCCGCAAAGATAACTGTTCGTATTTGACAGGTATGAACCCCTTGCAGAAACTTATAAGATGCAGGGGTCTTCGTTCGCTACTGGACTCGAGGTTTCAGATAAACGGAAACGTGTGCTGATAATAAGCACTGGAAGCAAGAACGTTGATGGGATCTTGGGAGGTAGGTTTGCACTCTTGTGATGGACGCAGGCTCACTTCGTTGTAGGGGGCATTATGTCCCAATCTATCAGTGAAGGTGCGTCATCAGGGAATAGAGAGACGAGGGTTGCTCATCAAAGGCTGTCGTAGTGTATGGTGAATTCCGGACGGGTAAAACACAGCTGGCGCATACAATGAGCGTCGTTTGTCAACTCCCTTCTGATCTAGGCGGCGCAGCGGGAAAGGTGAGTCAACTTGTCAATCTGGGCCGTTTCACATGCGAACGCCCTGCAGGTTGCGTACATCGATACGGAAGGAACATTCAGACCGGATAGGATTCGTTCCATTGCAGATAGGTTTGGTGTGAATGGTGATATGGCTCTTGAGAACATCCTTTATGGTACGATCATTTCCCGCTCGCTGTTCAAAACGCGAAAGAACTGAATGATCCTCCAGCTCGCGCGTTCAACAGTGAACATCAGGTCAGTGTTATACCCATCCCCGTGCTCTCGATATTGAGACATTCATTAGATGGAACTTATTGAAGAGTGTGCCATGCGGTTCGCCGAGGACAAAGACTTCAGACTTCTAGTATGAGACCGGCCTCGTTTCTTTTCCCTGTCCTGATACCTGATACACCGTGGTGGAGATCGTTGACAGTATAATGGCACTCTTCCGTACGGACTTTTCAGGCCGGGGAGAGCTCAGCGAGAGACAACAGAAGGTGCTTCTCTGATCTTCGCCCTAATGTCACACCATCGCCTGACGACCAGAAAGCTCGCTCAGGTGCCAATCAAAAGGAGTAACTGCAGCTGTACAAGTCCTGACTAGTTCATAGATGCTCTCCAAGTTATCCAAGCTTTCGGAAGAGTTTAACGTATGTTCCATGCAGCCGACTCGTGCGTTTTGCTGATCCACATAAAACGAAGATCGCGATACTTCTCACGAACCAAGTGCAATGTAAATGGGGTGTTCGACCTCGAGATCCGTGCGGAGTCTAACCTTGTTATAGCTGACCCTGGTGCAACAATGACATTCGTCGCTGGTGGTGCCTTGAAACCCATTGGTGGCCATATCCTCTCTCACGCGTCCGCGACGCGGATGTTTTTGCGAAAAGGTCGCCCCGTCGTACAACGAATCATTGTACTAACATTAGCTTTCTTACTTACGGTTACCCTTTCTAGGACGAGCGGAAGAACGCGTTGCGAAACTTGTGGATAGTCCTGACAGACCTGAAAGCGAAGCCTCCTATAAACTGGATGAGGGAGGATGGGCTGATGTTTAATATGTCGCTTGCTAGCTCTCCGTCTCGTTTCTCGCTGGATCGCGTCTTGTTCTTGATCTCTGAACTGCTCGGATGCTGCTTTCTGTTCGTTGTTGCCTGCAGCGTGCTTCTTCTTGTGCTCTCGATGGACTTGCTAATTTACTCCTAAAGACCTTGCGCGACTTATAATACAAACACGTTGTAACGCACTCCGACAGATTCTGCAAGCTTAAAACTTCTTATGTTCGCTCAAATTCTCAGGCTCACTCAAGTTCACGATGTTAAGGTCAAGGTATGATTTATTATGGCATTAGGTGTAGAGTATTAATACAAATTTATATACTGTTGAGATCGGATAAAGAATCAAAGGCCCGTTAAGTGACATATCCTAGAAGACCCAATAGCCCAGAGAACGAAACACCGAGAGAAACTAGAGACTCATTAAGCCGAGAGAGTACAGTAGAGACCAGGTCATAAACACATCAGAAAGACCATAAGATAGCAGAGAAAGACCAGATCAAAGAGAACCCGAGACCAGAAAACAAAAGAAAAGGGCGTATGAGGGGGGCGAAGAGTTCTCAGGCAGGCGGACTAGAGAGCTCT
>Ga0307512_10003953_pt1 | contig 16584 bp, 13 predicted proteins | sample 14_EM_MG_FD_200267 | JGI IMG/M metagenome (GOLD analysis project Ga0307512, IMG submission 200267) | Populus trichocarpa ectomycorrhiza microbial communities from riparian zone in the Pacific Northwest, United States - 14_EM | ecosystem: Host-associated > Plants > Roots > Unclassified | place...
GGAAAGGTTCTGGTTGCGCGGTGTAGAGGGGGGGTGTCACGGTCACGTTCCAAAAGGGGGGAGGGGAGGAGATCCAAAACGTGAGAGATGAGGGGGGGGGGTGTTCAATTCAAGAGGAGGCTATCTCTCGGTGCGGTTGTAGGATGATGTCTAGGTACAAGAGAGACGTCCCCGGGACAAACAATTTATACCCCAAGAGCCTGACTTGGAATGACTAATACGCTGCGCTCTTGGCGCTATCATCCTCCCAATTAATGCTCTTGGCATTTACCTCCCACAGCTGCTCCCCTTTTCTTCAGCGAGAGGACCCCCTCTCGGCAACATCTCTCTCATGTCCTCCGCCAACAATTTCCCAAGACAAATCGGCCCTCCCAAGCAAACTTCCTTCCAGACACTGCCGTCCAACCGCCTTCTCCCATCCCAGTCCATTTCCACACACGAAACTTGCTCCATGCCCGCCACGCCTTCTCTCCTCGGCACAAACACCCTAAGATCATCCAAGTGCACCCGGTCCTTCAACCCGGAAACCTTCGTCTTAACCAACTGCCCAGTCGACAGATCAAACAACCGCCCACTCCTTCCATGATGCGCAACATCATTCAGGCGGAATGGTCCTTCCCAGCGTGGCTCCAGTTTCTTATCTCGTCGGTTGTCCAAGGCCGCTCGCCGTAGCAACACTAGATCACCATTCCGAGGTGCCTCGCATCGGCCCGAATCACGTCCGGCCTCCGTCCGGTTGAATCTGTCGAGAAAGCGCTGCCTAGCTGCCTCAAGCCGCTCGTCCCGACATGACATGAATGACTCGTGTTGGCTCCGTAACAACTCTCGATCTTGCTGGTGGTCCCACTGGGAATGCCGCGCCTGTAGATCCAACGCAGCCTGATGATCTCGGACGGTAAAGTCGAACCGGTGCCTTGTCGGGTTGAATCCTAACATAACTTCGGCAGGAGTGAACCGATGGATCTTCACTGCCTTGGTGTTCATGGCATGGAGGACGCCATCCACGTACTCGCTCCATCTCTCCGTACATCCTCCGGCGCCACCGGTTATCACTCGTCGAAGCCCATACAACATCAGTTGCACATAGCGCTCCAAGAGACCAACGGATGAAGGGTGCGTCTTCGGCGCTGGGAATTGTCGAACTCCCCTCGCGTGCAGGAACTTCGGCAACTGACCTTCGACGAAATAGGAGGCATTATCAGTGTAGACAGACCTAGGAAGTCCGAAAACGCTGGCTATCGACTCCAAGAATTTCACCACCACCGATCCGTTGATTGCTGGCACCGTCACTGCCCAGGCATACCTCGTGAAATAGTCGACGGCGATCAGGATATAGTTGTTCCCATGTGAGGCCGGTGATATGGGTCCGAGTCCGTCGATCCCCATCATGTCCATAGGCCTCACCTGGACTATCGACGTCGGGGTCTGGGATGGGGTCGGCCTCGCAGTCAGCTGACAACTAGGACAACTGCGGCAGTACCTCACTGCGTCCCGGTGTCGTGTTGGCCAGAAGTAGTGTCCCATTAGCCTCTTGATCGTCAAGTCCGCAGAATAATGACCATGACAGTCGTGAGCCCACTGAAGAGCCCTATCAACCTCACGTTCCCGGACACACCAGGCCTGATCTCCCGACCTCTCCACATAGGCCAGCAACGGGTAGTCCTGGTCATCGTCCATTAACCGGTAATTGGCGATCTTCCTCATCCACCAGCGCCATACTGGCAAACTACCGTCTCCGGCATCCTTTGTCCTGAGTTTGCCATAAACGAGGAAATGCGCCACACCTCCGTACCAGTCGTCTTCCAACCAGGTTTTCCATCGCTCCGACCGATCGTCCGTTTCCGACACACCCATAGCCTCAGACCACGAGTCTTCTTTGCCCGGCCGCCCGTAAGGTATAGAGTCGGCCGGCAGCCTCGACAACCCGTCGGCCAACACATTCTCTTTCCCTTTAACATGCACGATATGCAGATCATACTCGCTCAGACGCAGCTGCCAACCCACAATCCGGCCCTTATCGGTGTTCTTCAATGCCGTCTTTAAACATTCATGGTCTGTATAAACGATTATCTCATGGAGGTTCTCATTCACCAACCATCGGACCTCCTCCAGGCACCTCACAATGGCCAGTGCTTCTCGTTCGGTTGTATGATAGCGCGTCTCGGCATCCAGAAACTTCTTCGATATGCACTGGACCAACCTCACCTTATCAACCATCTTCGGGGAGGACAATATCGCTCCGGGCTCCTCTCCCACCAGTTGGAAGAGAACTCCTCCGTAAGCGTACTGAGATGCATCACAGGACAGGTGATATTGCCGAGTGGGATCGCCCCCATGACAGGCATTGCTGAGGATGGCTGCCTTGACGGATCTGAAGGAAATGTCGGCCTCGCGGTTCCATTGAAACCCCACGCTCTTGAAGACGGTTCTCCGCTTTGTAGACATCCCGGCCACGGGTGCTCCGGCCATTCCGGTCACAGGCGTTTCGGCCACAGGTGTTCCGGCCACGGGCTGTCCTGGCGCAAGCGTCCGGCTCATAAGCGTCTCGGCCGTCCCGGCCACAGGCTGTCCCGGCGCAGGCTGTCCCGGCGCAGGCATCCTGGACTTAAACGGCCTGGCCACGGGAGGTCCTCGCGCAGGTATTCCGGTTCCCAGCGACCTCCAGCCTGGCTTCTGTCCCAACCTCTGCTTTCTCTCACGCCATCTCCGAGCCTTGTCCAAGTTTTCCCTACGCTTGGCCTCATCCAGGACGGTTTCGGGAACCTTCTTGATTGCAGTCTGCATAATCCTCACATGTTCGGCACGACCTGGGATGAACTTCCTCAAGTATGTTGTCATGTGTATGAACGAATCCAGCTCGGCCTCCGTCCTCGGGGTCGGATAATCACCGAGCGCCTTCAACTTGCTGTCATTCGGGCGAAGTCCTGAACCATCTGCACTGAAACCCAGCATCGAAATGGATTCCATGAAGAAATGGCTCTTGACCGGATTCAACACCAACCTCGCCCAGTGTAATCGAGGAAAATAGCGTTCATGTAGAAACCTCATCTGATTCTCAAACGTTGTATCAGCACCCAGGTCATCATCAAAGAAGGTGTGGAAGGCGCCATCTTCCCGGTCCCCGGTGAGGCTTTCCTCGGCCTGCGGCTCCGGGATGTGACCCATTGCAAGATCCTTGAGTTGAGCATAAGTGTGTGGTGCTCCCGAAAGTCCTTGTCCCATACGGAGATAAGCAAATTGTCCCAGAACAGTGCTAAATGCAGTCTTGAAGGCATGCGGCTTCCACATCGGAACAGCCCAATAGCCATTGGCCCCATCTGCGTACCAGAAAATCTTGTACTTCGAACTGGACAAGGAGTTCAGAATCGGCTCGATCCGCTTCATCGGGTAATTGGATTTGATCGTCACATCGTTGATCGGGCAAAAGGCGTGGACCATTCGGAGATCTCCATTCTTCTTGACCGGGAACTTCGTCTTTGCGCTCCAGGGAGAATTGACCCAATCGATGATACCGGCGCTTAACATGTCAGGAAGGTGCTTTCTCTGCCATTCAACTTCCTTTTGCGTGAACAGCGCGTTCTTTATCCGGACCGGTTTGCAGCGTATCGTGGGTATTCGGTGGGCAATCAAGTCTGTGGCCGGCAGGTCGACGATACTGTTGCAGAATCTGTCCCTCCAGGTCCATATAAGTCGTTCTGCCTGCTTCCGGTGTTGCCCTGACAGCCGGCTCCCAACGGACACCTGGCAGCCTACAAACCAATCGTGTATCGTTTCGTCCGGAGTTTGCGTGTCCATCCGTCTGAGGCTGTCTATTGGTCTCCTGGCCGTTGGGAATCCAAGGGTATTCTCGAACACTGCTTGGAATTCTCCGTCCGATTCCGGTGTTCCAGGTTCCAATGCCATGACTTCAAACTCCTGTGCGCTGTTCCATGCCCGGTGTTGATCCGAGACTCGCAGTGGTCCGGCCGTCCGCGACTGTTCTCCATCCAGGGCCGTCCGTGACTGGTCTTCGTCCGGAGGCGTCCGTGATTGGTCTTCGTCCGGGGCCGTCCGTAATTGATCTTCGTCCGGGGGCGTCCGTGATTGGTCTTCGTCCGGGGCCGGTAGCAGTCCATCCGACCATGTCCAGCTCCGCTCCGAGATTGGCGTCGGTCCGATCACACCTATTCCCAACCGGTCCCACACCTCTTCGGCACCTCTCACATCACTCCTCTCCTTTGACACAGGCGTCCCCGCCTCCAAGTACAAATAATCTCCTTCGTTCTCAGTCATAATATGATACATGCAATCAACCTTCTCTCTCGACTGGCCAGCAGCCAAACCACCAGCATCCTGCTCTCGGAACTGGCCCGCGGCCAAACCACCAGCATCCTGCTCTCGGAACTGGCCCGCGGCCAAACCACCAGCATCCTGCTCTCGGCCCCGCGGGCCACTGTCAAACAATTCCGCTGAACAAACACAAGACTCCCCAATAATAACGCTACCAAGAAAAGCATCACAAATCCCTTCACGCTCTCGCTCGTTTTCCGCCTCATCATCTGCCAATCCCATAACAGTAGTCATGCCCTCGTGGCCTTCTTCCGTCTCAATGTCATAACAGGGTAATACTAACAATCCTCCCAACTGCACGTCCTTCACCTCCTTAATATTAACTACTTTCGAACGAACTGGGCCCTGCCGCCAAACACCAACTTCATCTAATTCAATACAGTCAACCGCATCAATCAAATCACTCACTTCGTCTCTCGGGCGCTCATCACTCTTCTTTCTCTCGTCGATGTTGCCTTCACCAGGTCGCCCGATACCTAGCGGCGCAATCCGTTTCCCGGCCATTCTCCATAAGAGTCCGACAGGTCCTCCTCTTCTGAATCATAGCTATCGTTTTCGTCCTCCGATCCGTCACTGTCTTCTTCCTCAACATCGGCATCCGATTCAGCCTGGTAACGGATAGTCCGATAAAGCCTCCTGCAAACTTCTTCTTCGGGAACTTCCAGGTCTTGACATGTCTCCTCGTCCAGGACCTTCGGCTCACTGCAGGTATTGATACACAAAACCGGAATCTCATCACGGATGTTCGTCGGCGTGGGGTTAGACGGGACAATATACCTCAGTCCTGCCAAGTCATAGATACAGTAGGAGTCGTCGGCGTAGTCCCCGATGGCCCGGACCTGCTTCATCCACCTCCGTCCAAGCAAGATCGAATACGAGGGCCTGCTCGGCAGGCAGTAACACCGGATGGTCGCCGATACTCCAGCGATACTGATGTCCATCATCACGTAGTGGTTTATCGAATGGTAGGTAGAAGCGGCCGTCCTCATGAGTACTTCGTTCTGATCGATCAATTTCAGTCCCATCTGCCGGGCGAGATGAAGCGGTATCATGTTAAGAACCGAACCTCCGTCGATCAGGACCTTGGAAACCTGGAAGATCTTCGGGTTGGTCTCCGGCCCATGCTGGTTGACCTTTGCCACAGTGTAAAAGTTGGTGATCTTGGTCGGCGTCTCTGGAGCGGCCTTTCCACGCCCCAACGATGAGAAGGGAACCTCGGCAACGGCAGCCACATCCTTACCCTTCCGCTTCTTTGTCTTGGGGCCGGAGGGCCTCAGACGCTCCCTTACCATCCCTCGAGCGAGCTCTGACCGAGCGGTAGGGCAGTCCTCCAGGTACTGACCCCAGGTAAGTCCTCGAACTTCAGTGTCCCGGAAGGAAGCCGTGGTGTTGAACTTGGCCATACCTCTCATCATCCGGATGGGGTTGACTTCACCTCTGGCCCTCCGTTGGCGCTTATTCTTCTCAGGCAGATCGTCGGGCCTCGGCGCTCCGACAACCTCTTCTTCTGACAGGGCCTGACCAGCCGTCCTCGGATTTAGGGGCTTCACGACCGGCCTTGGCCTCAACCTCTTGCGAGCCACATCCTCTTCCGATGTTCCGCTTCGAGTCCGCTTCTCGGCGGCGTCCACTTCTTCCCACTGATAGGAACCTTCAAAAGTGACTCCCTCCAAGGCCGATGCCAGCAGTCCGGCGGTAGTATCCTTGACGATCCATTCCTCTGTCTCGTTGACCTCCTCGATCCGTGGATCCAATACTTCGGATTCCCGGCTCCAGCCCGGGTCTCCATAGGTTCGGTCAATGTCCACTCCAGCAACCTGTGCCACAGGCCGTCCTGGCTGGTCATACTGCTGAGGTCCAGACTGCCGAGGTGGGGCGGGGTGATCATAGGCCGGTCTTCCTCCTTGAGGTGGGGCGGGGTGATCATAGGCCGGTCTTCCTTGGTGCGGGGCGGGATGATCATAGGCCGGTCTTCCTCCTTGAAGTGGGGCGGGGTGATCATAGGCCGGTCTTCCTTGGTGCGGGGCGGGGTGATCATAGGCCGGTCTTCCTCCTTGGCTCAACGGCATCCTCTGTCCTCTGGCCACTGGAGGGCGTCCACGTCCTGGGCCATTCACTTGGTCATATATGCTCTGTTGAAACTCGGCGCTCGATTCCGGCTCGGGGCACTCAGCCATCCTGTGTCCCATCCTTGCGCAGTTGTAACAAGGACTCCTGTTCACGGGAGGTCGATAATCCTGTCGATGATCCGGTCGATAATCCGGTCGATAATCCGGTCGATAATCCTGTCGATAATCCTGTCGATAATTTGGCCGATTGGCCGGCCTGAACTGCTGACGTTCACCCGGTGGACGATAATCGGAGTAGCCCGGATACTGATCATGGAAAACAGCCGACACCTGGAGAGGGGAGGTACCATACCCATAGGAGTTCCCAAGATCAACCCGATCCTGCCGGGAACCACGCAGCTCTAGCTCTCTCACCTTCTCCCGTAGCTCAGCCATCTCCTTCTCAGACTTCTTCCGTTCCTCTTCCATTCTGCGTCTAATCCGTTCTTCATCGGCCATCCGCGATGGGGCACAGTTCAATACGCTTGAATCCCACTTCCGCACAAAGTCCAAACAACGTAGGAGGAGCTCTCTTCCCTTCAACTTCCAGACCCACTCCGCCGTTCCCAGAGGTCCTCTAATTGTAGCGTCCTGGATGCCTTTCTGAAAGGCTCGGGCAAGGCTCAGGTAGAGATCTTCCCTTCCACGGCACTTGGATACCATTGAAGCTGTCCGATCGACATACTCCCTCAAGGTCTCGTCCGGACGCTGGCACAGGCAGGAGATCTCCATTCCCAAGGTGTCCAAGTCGTCCTCCGGGGTAGAGTATTGTTCCTTTAGAGCTTGCTTGAGAGCTCCGTAGTCGTCTTGGATTGCGGCGGGGAGGCTGGTGATATACTCGTGGATATCGGATGATACCCTCGTGGTAAGAAGCACTCGACGAGCCCTGGCAGCCTGCTCCTCAGTGTAACCAGCCCCTTCGGTCTCCACCTTGAACTCAATAGCTCTAAGAAAGTCCCTGACATCCGTGCTTCCGTTGTAGATACCAATATCGACCCTCATGATACGGTCGGACATCTTCACGATCCCGTTGGTAGGCACGGACATGCCGTTCGACGATGGGATGGACTCGATTTCGGATGACGACGATGACGAGGGACGAGCGGGCGATCGATGCCGAAGGAAGGCAAGGCCGTAGGAGGTGCTCGGATCAGAACGAGTGGGGGATCTTGCGATTTCTCGGTGCCGACGATAAAGGATTCGGTTGGCGTCTTCAAACTCTTCCCAGAGCTTCGAGACGTCGATCGAGGGGGATTCTTGTTTCCGAGGTGACGATGCCACGATGCGGGGCGAGCGGGGACAGACGGGGGCGAGCGGGGACAGACGGGGGCGAGCGAGGACAGACGGGGGCGAACGGGGGAAACAAATGGGACTTCCTTTTCCAAAATGGGGAAACGAGACAAACTCCTTCTTGCTGTTGTCCTTGACGTTCTCGACACTGCTTCACGATCTTCACGGTACTCGGGGCTCACAGCTCCCGACGCTCCCGCTGAATTCTGAAGGTTTTCCGAGATCCGGGTTTGGCGCACCAGCTGTAGAGGGGGGGTGTCACGGTCACGTTCCAAAAGGGGGGAGGGGAGGAGATCCAAAACGTGAGAGATGAGGGGGGGGGGTGTTCAATTCAAGAGGAGGCTATCTCTCGGTGCGGTTGTAGGATGATGTCTAGGTACAAGAGAGACGTCCCCGGGACAAACAATTTATACCCCAAGAGCCTGACTTGGAATGACTAATACGCTGCGCTCTTGGCGCTATCATCCTCCCAATTAATGCTCTTGGCATTTACCTCCCACAATGTCCATGGACGGTACCAAGCTAGCGTAAAGAGCTTTCTGTTGTCCCGGTGCGAATCTTTTAGCTGACAAAGTCTTGAAGCCACACACATCCGGCGACGCTCCCGAATTTGGATAACAATCAAGCAGACTCCTACACTCCGCCACCGCACCAAGATAGACACCCCCTTCGCGGACTCGAGGTGTAGCCCGGCCCCCTTAGACTTCCCGCACCATGTGGACGTAGGCAGGTGCCAGGTAGCTCCGGCAGCAGAGTGAGAGGAGGCACGCGAGGCGTCGGAAGTGGGCGCACCATTCAGCCGAGCTGTAGCAACGGAGGCCAGACCCGGGCAGGGGAGCGAGAGCAGTGGAGTGGTGGATGACCTCTTGAAAGGGGTAGCGAGAGAGGCAGAGGAGGAAATATGGCAGCGGCAGGGCTGAACCGGGGAAACGGGGAGCGGGGAGCGGCAGATCTGGCGCAACTCACAGCAGTCACCATATCCGAAGGCATTAGCTGGAATGCCGTCAGTTTCAGTCACTCCCCTGTTGCCCTGGATTGCCCCGGTGGGGGCTGCGCAGAAAGATACCTCAATCCAAACGATGCCAAAGGAGCGGGGGCCCAGCAGTGCTATTCTGCGATTCTCGAGGCAAGGCCAGCACGGGCTCCACGTAACAACCCGCTGGATAGCCGGACGGGCTGAGCAAGGGGGCACGACAAGCCTGGGCAATGCGCCAAGACCCACGAGCGGACAAGAGGACACGACGGGGCAAGACAAGGAGTCAGGGGCGGAGAACCCGAGCGCAATCCTGGGCAAGACAGATAAGTTGCGTTGTGGCTCCAATGGGCGCAGGGAGCTCCCATCTCTCTGAATACCCCGCCTCCTCCTGCTCGCCCACGACGGTGGGGTTAGAGCTTCGCCCGGATGCAATAAAGTATTCAGCGCCGAGCTCGCCTTCCAGTCATCTCCAAGGAAAGGAAAAGGGAAAAGTGTGTCGTGGCCGCAGAGACTACAGCCAGGTGGTGGGGTGGTGGGGGTGGCGGCCCTCGGGCCGGCGGTCGCTTGGAGACAACAGCTCGCAATGGTGCGATCCGGTGGCGGTGGAGGTGGTGATAGTAACCCGGTCGCGCCCATGCCGGGAAGGAAAATTTGGTGTATGTGCGAGGACGTGATCGAACTAATGGTGATTGGGCGATGAGACCTCACGCAAATGACAAGGGCCAAGCATAAGTGCGCACTATAGGAATCCGTCAGGTTCAATTTTCCGATTCCACACGACGACCACGCTGCTTCCTCCCAAAATGGAAGTCATACTCAATGCCATCACCCCAATCTGAATCCTCCTCATCAGCGATCTGGGGGATTCTATTACGTAGCGCTGGGGGTTTTTCCCTGTCAACCGGACACTCCTCCTTCCTATGTAGCACCGCATGCTGAGCCCCCGCACTGAGCACGCGTCGTTTGTCGACGCCGATTGCGCCGAGATCGCGGCGCCCACCGGGGCTTTTCCCGCCGCTAGCCGCCCTTCATGTCCAAGCCACTGCAGCCTTAACGCCTCGACAACAGCTCGGTGACGGGAGGCGGCTTGCTCGGCGCGTTCGAAGAAAGGGGTCTCGGCGCGCTCGAAGAAAAGGAGTCCGGCGAGTCCGAAGAAAGGGGGCTCGGCGGAGGAAGTACGGCTTGAGGGAGTTCGGCTTGGCGGCATGCCGGCGGGGAGCGTGCGGCTTGAGGGAGTGTGGCTTGACGGCGCGGCTGGGTCGAGGGATTTGCTGCCTATCAGTGCCTTGACGTCGTTTGAACTTTGGGGTTTGGCTTGCTAGCTGGGCTGATGGTGGGGGATACTACTGAAAGCCCGTAATCGGTCGTGGTACTAGGCACTCGAGAACGGAAGAGGAGGGTTCGGGTACCAAGGTCAAGTAATGGGGACGCCGGGAGTCGAAGGTAACATAGAGAGCCGTCGCCCACACTTCTTTTCTTCTTCACACAACCATCAATCGCTCGGTCGTTTGTCAGCTCACCACTCGTCGCCCGCCGCTGGTCATTCACTTGCTCCTCGCTCGACACTCACGACCTCGTCAGTTCACCCGCTACCTGGAGCCCTGCCTGCCCTGTCGCGGTGGTGCCGCAGAGGGTGACCAATTCCCCATGACGTTACATGTGGCAATGCGATAGCTGTCATCCAAGGGTTGCGCGTCGCTGCATACGAGACCCTCAGAGCTCACGGCTTTGTTTTCTAACCTTACTGTCGCTGCTCTCAAGGCAACCTACGCAAAAGGCATGCCTCCGGTTGATACCACAGATTTGCAACCCCAGGAAGAATTTCCTTGCCAACCACCTCGCTCCAGGAAGCCTTGTGGGTGCCCTTAGAACAAGCGTCTCACGACCGGGGAGGCGAGAGCCAAGACTGCTGGCTGCATGGAGGGGTGCTTTACAGGAAGTTCCGGACCGCATGTATTCAGCATTGCTCCGGATGTAAGCAGGAGGGTCACAATGTGGCGTGCTGCTGGGTGTTACGTGAAGGCATGTGACATCCGACCGCACGACGACGGCGGGCGCACCTTCAGCCTCGCTAATAGCCATTCTTCATGCCAATCCGACGAATATTGGTGGAGTTATATGTTATAGAGCTGTTGAATGAAACTGGTGATCTTGGTCGCGGCGTTGGCGGGGGTGTATCCTCAGCCTCGCCAGCCATACTCTACGTACCTACCCGCAATATTCCGAGCCGAGGAAGTCCCGACTAGAAACTGTTACTGAAGGACCTTTTTTTTGGGTTTAATCAGTGGCATTGTGGGCTTTTTTAGCGTCCGTTCTGGCATTGTAGGAAAAAATCGCATACCATTCCTTCGCAGGGCAGTATCCAAGGGAAACCACCGCCTCCCCCCCCTTCCCCCCACTCGGCAATACGTTCTGAATATTCGCGGTCAAGTATATCAATACTTGGAACGAGTTGTTGGGGTGTCGACTCGTGTGCACATGCCGGACCTGGCCTTGTTTGGCGCAACGTGCATCGCAACATCTTGTGGTGGAAAACAGACAAAGGCCGCGTTCAAATCGACTTTTTACGCACAAGTCCCTCCTGTTCTCCGCAGCCACAGGTCATCTCGCAGGAGGAAGGGCACTTGTTGAGGATACAGTGTCGCGGGAGTCCTGCAGCTATCTGGCGTGAGCATGGTTTCCTGTACCTGGGCATGTAATGTAATCGCCCACATCCAACTAATCCATCCAAGCTCTTCACCTCATTTGGTACGATTTGTCGGTAAATAGCAATAGATTCGTCAAGATCTGCTAAAAACCCACCTTAAGAAGCATATGTAATCCATAGTTCCAAGCCCAACACGCCTTAATCCAGGTAGTCACCCGCTCCGTCTATGTACATAAATCATTGTAAAAAAAGGGAAAAAAGAAGCAAGACCTGCACCGATGTCAAAAGGAAAAAAAGAATAAAGAAATCAAACACACGCACCCACACACATCGAAACCCCAGGAGCAAAAACACAATCCCCAACCCGGAAACCCCTCGCCCCACACACAACCAAAAATGACCCGAAGCAGTCCGCAAAAACGAGGGGAACGGAAACGGAAAGGTAAAGCGTTGCGAGAAAGCCCCGTGATCGGACGTTCATGATTTTTTTAAGGGCACGTGGGAACCATCGTGATACGGACTTCGGCAGGATACTCATAGGAAAGGTGATGCACAAAGAAATTGCAACATGGAAGTAGTGGAAACCGGCACGAGCGCATTAGCCGATCACTCGAGGTGTAACACGTTCGCCCTGAAGAGGAAAATAAAAGTATCAGCGCTCAGCCTACACGCCTGGCGATGTTTGAGACCATACCTGCGGAGAACTAGCTCTAGGCTGTCGGTGCTGAGGTTGCGTCCGGGAGGGATCTCGTCAACGATGCGGATGATGTTCGCGAAGAGCTCGCCGGCCTTGTATGCCAGAACCGCAGGCACAACCGACGCCTCCATCTCGGCCTCGACATGGTGCAGTTTCACGAACCGGGTGGTTGAGTATCGTCGGCACAGTGTGTTCAGGCAATCCTCAACGAATTTGGATTCATCCGACTAGTCGAACAGGCATCCGTCAGCAACAAGCCGATCGCCTAACAGCAACGGGGAAGCGGCAATAACTGCCGCGCGATGGGACAGAGGCAAATGATATGTAGGGTGGATGGGGAGCAGATGGGAGTAAGTATGTACCTCGTCGTTGAAGATGGTAACTACCACCACGGTTTCCGCCGAAACCTTCTCGATCGCGTCCAGGTAGCCGACGGCATCCACTGTCGTGACGCGTCCGTACTTCCTCTTGCTCGGCGACTTCTTCCTCTGAGTCGCGATTCCGGACCTGAGCTCGGCCATCCTGTGCTTGCGCCACGACCGGATGAAATCCTCGTCGTCGCCGCTCTCGGGGTCGCTAGAAGGGTTGAGCGGAACTCTGGCGTCCAACTCGGAGGGAGAGGCGTAGCTGGTGAAGGTGTAGTCCGCCGACTTTTGCTTCTGTTGTCTCCGCGTCTGGCGGCGGGCAGTCTCAAACGAAGTCGCATCGGCAATGACGCCTTTCACGCCCTGCGCACGAGAGCAGGCCATTAGCGGGGACGAAGCAGCGACGAGGCGGGGGAGCGAGCGAAGCGCGAATCGCCGCGAGAAAGGGGAGAGAGAGGAGGAGCAAGCGATCGACACGACAGAAACGTCGGAGAGCAGAACTCACAGTCTGGTGCGAGCCGGAGAGCTTCGAGGATGGCTTGAAAAGAGGCATGTCTTTGGGACCGGTTCCGGGGATCACGAAGTCTTCGTTGTCGGGGTATTCGGTATAGAGGCCGATGTTTGTGTTGCTGTCGATTCCGCTCTCGGCGTCGGAGTTCACCAGATCCTCAGGATGGCGACGAGAGGCCTTGCCTTTAACTTTGGCGGAGGAATCCATAGAGTTGGTCGACGAGGAGGGATGTGGAGCTGGGGAAGGGTGGGGGATAAGCGGTTGATGAGGGAGTGCGGGGGATGAAAGAGGGCGGGTAAGGGTGGTGTGCTGGTCGGGAGGAATGGGGGGCAGGGAAGCGGCCGTTGCGTAGATGCACCGGTAAGATGGCGCTAGTGGCAGTAGTTGCGACGAGAACGTGGCTATCTAAGATGAGAACGCGTGCAGGGGATTTTCCGCTCGCAAGGCTGGACCTGTTGCCGTGGCTCGCGAGAGACGGACTATTTTAGAAACTGGGAGCACGACGGGGCCGGTGGCGGAGGTGCCCGTGTTTCGGTCGAAAGAGGCGGGTGCAGGAGCGACGGAGGAGGGGACAACGAGCCAGGCGAACGGCGGACATGACTCCGCCGCACCGCTGGGAGTGGGGAGGACGCTTCCGGGGACGACGAGGCCTCCAACGCTGACGGTACAGAGACACTTCGCATTCGTTTCGACGTCTCCGCGTGGCCCCGCCAGAATCAACCATCCAGCCAATCGACCAGCCGAGGATTATGGCAGAGCTATCCCCAGACCTTTCATTATCGTCCTGCAGATGTCGAAGGTAAGGCAGGCAGGCCGAACCGCTGCCCACCGACACGCTGCAGACGACACTCAGCACTCAATCATCGCGCGATCTCGTACGACCCGTACAGTTGGGGACACCTATTGCCGGCGGAAAAAAGGCGACAGTCTCGCCCGTTAACCACCACCACACCATCACTCGTACCCATAAAAACTCTCTAGAAATGGATAGTGAGGGGGGAGTTGCGCGCCGAACGGCAAAAAGGGTGGAGCGGGGGGTCCCAATGGGGTTAGTGTGGGATGCGAGGGGAGGGTTCTTTAGCTAGACTTTGAGGAGGATTTGCTCCCAAAACCGGTACTACATCCTGTACCGTCTACACAGCCACAGGGTCACAACGATTTTTTCTCCCACACCCTCTCCTCTTTTCTCGTCGGTGACCCATCTTCCTAATCGCGTACCCCCTAGATCGGACCTTTCAACAGGGAGACGGGAGTGATAATTAAAGTAGAAGCCAATTGATTTTTGGAAGTGGTGTTAATTTATGAAAATAATTCAATTTGGTGCACTTGTCGGGAATGTGGGCTCCAGTGACGCTAATGTTACCTATTAGGAAAGTCACACTAAATGTACCCCTGCAAGATTGCCGAAATAGGAAACCAACTGCTTGCTAATTAGCTATCATACTACTCTATTCCAAAATACGTACTTATTTCCTGGTCAGGAATATTTTTAATGATTTATTTTCCCGGACGAATGTTGAAACTCCCTCCGCCCCCCAAGATATAGGCTTCCCCCAACTGGCAATCCCGCAAGTGGTATATATCCAACATGCGGCATGGAGTCGAGGCTCCGGCGCTGACTCAGCCAGTGGCCACCACCCAGCACGGACAACCACCCCCACACCGGGTAACCAACAAGTGGCGGAAGATGGGCTCAGGGCTTCCGCGGAGCGACGGGACTCCCCAAGCAGCAACAAAGGATGGGCTAACGGGGTTTGGGGTTTCACGTTGGACCAGCTCGGCCGCTGGAATTCGCGTCGTCCTGCCACTATGTATATCTGGCAAAAGAGGGACGAAGACTGGCCTTCAGAAGTCTGCGTTGGCTGGCGCCGACAAGTCGCGAAAGTCGTGTCGAACAAGCGATCGCACAGTGCACTCTGCAAGGGCTCCGCGCTCCGCTCTTTGTGCGCTAGATTTGTTGACCAGTTACGACGGGAATGCCCGTCATCACGACGACGGCGCATGACGAGTGATTCTCGTGGGACTGAGACATCCTCATTGAACTGGCAGGTCTCAGGTCGGTTGGTCTGCCGGCTGGGAGAGATGACAAAGCCTGTCCCGAGAATATTTTTCCATGTAAACGGGGTCCAATCGCGGTGCCAAACGAATGCCGGGCGTTTCAGAGCTGGGGGGGTACCAGCCATGGGACCATAGCCGGCATTCGCATTCCGGGAAGCATCGTGGCGTCGCAGCATGCAATCTGCCGGTCGATAAATTGTGTATATATATATATCTGACAGGAATTTAGTACCCGAAAATGCATGTTTCTGGAGAGTGAACACTGGTCAAAATGAAGATCGACCTAACCCGATTAAATGTGGCTGGTGGTGGCATGAACTGCAGGATGAAGTGTCCTTTGCCAGCTGAGTTGTTGAGCACTCTCGACAGAAGAATTTCCCCAACAGTACTGTCAACCACACAGTCAAAGCGTATTAGATAGAGGGCATGGTTGATTGGGAATTTGAACGAGCTCTTCGGGCATCGACTACGCCACAACACTTCATGAACCATCACTCTCACACGTCCAGTTCTGGCCTAGTGCTCGCTCTTCAGAAACATGCATTTTTGGGTATATACCGCCTGCCACGAGTACATTTGCCAACCAACTGCGTATCTCTATCTTGGCATGCGCGCGCTCGCCCGAGAGTTCGGTGCATCACCGTCGATGCCGTTTCCGTGGTGAACTGTCGCACCAGACCCTGCTGAGCTTTCTATTTATGGGCCTCACGACTTACTATCATGGACACGTTTTGAATTAGCGAAATCGATGATTATGGATCCTGTATGTAGAGTAGTTTATCACCGCTCTGGACTTCGTTTAACGGGTCCTTTTCAAGCGGCCATGACGCTAAATTTTAGCGTGTGGCGCAAGGACTGGGTGTGGCTACCAGCTGGCTGAATTTGGTGTCGCTCCCTTTTTTATTTTTTATTTTTATTCCTAAAAAACACACCACCCCCTATCCACACAACGTTCCCGCACAAACGATCCCTCGTCGACCAACTATCACTTCAACTACAACACTTTGCTCATTGCTCGTGCATTTGATGCCCGCCTACTCGCTCGTGTCCGCTCGTGCGCTCTGCTCGGAGCCCCGTCGCTCACGTACCTGTTGCTCACGGCACGTCAACCTTTCTGTTTACTACCTGGAGCCCTGCCAGCCAGTCTCGTTACAACACGGTTCTCCAATTTTTTTGCTACTTCCAATTTTTGCTTGCTGCTATTGCACGTCGAAGAGACCGGCTACTATATTTTTATAAAAATAATTGCAACTCCCAAGGCCTGTGTCTTTCTAAAATCTCCGATCGTGAATTTACCAATGGCGCGACCGCTTCTTCATCCATGTCCGTGATTATCTGTTGCTCGTGATTTTCCCAATAATTCTCCCCCATCAACTCGCACCCACTGTAACTACTCCGCGATAACGAAGATTTAGAATTGCCTCCGTCCGTTCACTATCCCGTATTCGTGCTTCTTCACCAGTCTCGACTGGCACAGATCCAGTCATTTGATACACTTCCGATCCGAGTTCATCGAACATGGATATACCAGTTGTAGACGTCAGATGTAAGCGCTTTGTCACCGTATCGAAGTGAAAAATATGTCGACATGTAAGATAATAGC
>Ga0307512_10003954_pt1 | contig 16583 bp, 15 predicted proteins | sample 14_EM_MG_FD_200267 | JGI IMG/M metagenome (GOLD analysis project Ga0307512, IMG submission 200267) | Populus trichocarpa ectomycorrhiza microbial communities from riparian zone in the Pacific Northwest, United States - 14_EM | ecosystem: Host-associated > Plants > Roots > Unclassified | place...
ACCATCGCCATCATCACCATCGCCATCATCACCATCGCCATCATCACCATCGCCATCATCACCATCGCCATCATCACCATCGCCATCATCACCATCGCCATCATCACCATCGCCATCATCACCATCGACCCCGAATGCGCACACATACGCCCACAATCGGTGGGAAGCGAGCAGTAGATTCCACTAGAAAATCGGAGTCGGAGATCTGCTCTCCCCAAGATCCAATTGTCTACCTTTCCTGCAGAATCTCAGGCTGCAATTGTCTACACCATGACCGTGAGGCATCGTGAGATCTCGTCGCGGTGGCCGCGCTGAAAATCAGGTTCAGACTATGATATCGACCAACATCGCGATTTCGGCCACCGCCACCGGCCTCCTGCCTGCCGCCTGCCGCCTGCCGCCTGCCGCCTGCCGCCTTCCGCTTCCCGGTGGCTGGGGCCTGCAACTCAGCAAATCTGTAGATCGAGTACCCAGGAGCATACATGGGTGCATATAGTCAAGTGAGATTGGGAGTGTCTTGCCTCTGGAGAGTGTACTTGGGAGCATGCTCGGGAGTGTGCTTGAGAGCGTCTTGAGAGCTTACTTGGGAGCGTACAGTCAAGCAGGCTGGGAGCGTGCCATCGAGTGCAATTGGGAGTGTATTTTAGAGCGTACTCGTGACTGTGCTTGAGAGCGTTTTGTGAGCTTACTTGGGAGCGTATAGTCAAGCAGGCTGGGAGTGTATTTGAGAGCGTGCTCGGGAGTGTGCTTGAGAGCGTCTTGAGAGCTTGGGAGCGTGCAATGAAGTGCATTTGGCAGTTTTGTTGAATGCAGCATGATGTATAGTATCGAGCGCACATAATCGCATGCGTATCATAGTAATCTAGTCAACGCACAGGTCTATAGGACCTCATAGTGCCACCCGTCAAATATGCTATGGATTACCGTCCCAGAAACAGCTTCTCTATGAGTTACGCGTCGCGTAAGGTCATTTTTGCCGGTGTGTAACTCAGAGAGAAGCTATTTTTGGGAAGGTAATTCATAGAATATTTGATGCGTGGCACAATGAGGTCCTATGGACCTACGGGTTGACTAGATTACTATGATAGGCATGCTATTTTGTGAACTGGATAGTATACATCACGCTGCATGCTATACATCACGTTGCATGCTATACATCACGCTGCATACAATAAACTTGAAAGCAAGCTGCCAGATGCACTTCATTGCACGCTCCCAAGTACACTGTGAAGTACACTCTTGATTGCACTCGATTGCACACTCCCAGCCTGCTTGACTGTACGCTCCCAATTGCTCTCAATGGCACACTCTCAGCCTGCAGGACTTACGCTCTCAAGTAAGCTCTCAGGACGCTCCCAAGTAAACTCCAAGTACGCTCCCAAGTACACCTCCGAGTACGTTCTCCAGTACACTCATGGGTATACCCTCAAGGACGCTCCCAATTGCACTCGATGGCACACTCCCAGCCTACTTCACTGTACACTCCCAAGTAAGCTCTCAAGTAAGCTCTCAAGACACTCTCAAGCATACTCCCGAGCACACTCTCAAATACACCTGATTGCACTCGATGACACACTCCGAGCCTGCTTGACTATACGCTCCCAAGTAGGCGCTCAAGATGTTCCCAAGTACACTCCAAGTATGCTCCCAAGTACACCTCCGAGTACGTTCTCAAGTACACTCCCGGGCATGCTCGATCTAGAGGCTTGGTGAGTTGCAGGCGCCAGGCACAGGGAAGCGTGAGGCAGGTGGCGTGTGGCGGGCAGTGATTGGGGCGGGCAGTGATTGGGGCGTGGCATGTGGCAGGTGGCGGGTGGCGGGCAGTGTATGGTGGCCAAAATCATAACGTCTGTCAATATCATAGTCTTAACCTTATCTTTAGCGCCGCCACCACATGATCTCAGGATGCCTCTTGGTCATGGTGTTGACAATTGCAGTACCATAGATAGTGCAGGAAAGGTAGACAATCGAATCTCGGGGAGAGCAGATCTCCGACTCAGATTTTCCAGCATAATCTGCTGCCCGCTTCCCACCCATTGTTGGTGAATGGGTGAGCATTTGGTCCGGGGCTGATGGTGATGATTGCGATGGCAATGGAAATGGTATTGGTGTTGCTGATGGTGATGGTAATCATACTACCAGATATGCTTAGACAAGTAGGTTGGCGATGTCAATGTCAGCGTCAAAGCTTTTACAGACTTAGAGCCTTCTACTAGCCAAACCTTCCACAGACTCATAGTTGTCAATCGGCCCAAAGCTTCCCTTGGAAAACGCTACTCCATCCGAAGCGCGGCTCTCCCAAATGTCGCTCTCCCAAGTAGGCTCCCTAGAAGGCTTTCAAGAATGCTGTCAAGCAGGCTCTCAGACAGGCTCTCAAGCGGCCACTCAGCAATGCTCCAAATCAGTGTGTACAGTTCCAGCGAAGCCTGCCAGCAGTAAAAACTGGCTGATGTTTATCGACTACCAGCCGTGTATAGTAACTAGTTCCATAGTCCCACTCGCAGCTGCCTATAGACCGACTATGGATGACTATAGACTGCGTGTTGCGCAGGGGTCCAAGGGAAGCTTGATATGAGCTGCACTTGTGTGGGTGTGCACGTAGCGCAGTCTATAGTCGATTTGCACTTTTGCAGATGTAATTACCATCACCACCATTACCATCACCACCATCACCATCACCACCATCACCATCACCACCATTACCATCACCACCATCACCATCACCACCATCTCCATCACCACCATCACCATCACCACCATCACCATCACCACCATCACCATCACCATTGTCACCATCACTATCATCACCATTACCATTATCACCATCACCATCATCACCATCACATCTCCTCACCATCCCCATCATAACCATCACCATAATCACCATCACTATCATTACTATTACCATCATCACCATTACCATCATTACAATCCCCATCATCAACATAGCCATCATCACCATTGCCATCATCACCATCACCATCATCATCATCACCATTATTACCATCATCACCATCATCATTATCACCATTATCACCTTTGACATTATTAACTTGCCATGATCAAAGTTGCCATTATCACCAGTGCCATTATCACCAACATCATCATTACCATCACCATCACCATTCTCATTATCACCATCATCACTATCACCATCATTACCATCATCAATACCACCATCACCTTATCCATCATTACCATCATGACTATCACCACCATCACTATTGCTATCATTATGATTATAATCATTATCTTTGTCATTATCTCCATAGCTATTATCACCATTGCCATTATCAGCACAGCCATTATCACCATAGCCATTATCACCATCACTATTATCACCATAGCCATTATCACCATAGCCATAATTACCATAGCTATTATCACTATAGCCATTATTACAATAGCCTTTATCACCATCACCATCATCACTATCACACCAAAACTAAATGTTCATTCATATGCCCATTGTGAATAGGAAGTAGACAGCAGGTTCCACTAGATAATCTAAGTCGGAGATCTACTTCCCTCATACCCTAAATATCTAGCTTTCCCGCAGAATCTAAGGGAATTATCTTCGACTCCATAATTGGGAGCTATGCTGCAATCCTGTCACAATGTATGAATTAATGACAATGTTCAGATGTTTATATTGACCAACATTATCATTTCGGCCACCATATAGTGTATATCACCCTCTATCTACTAGATACCACATGCCACACACCACCCAGAAAACACCACTCATTATATGCCACTTACATTGCTCTTTCCAATATCTTTAACCCGTGACTCAGCAAGTTTCTAGATCAAGCAACCAGCAGCACACTCGGGAGTATATATTGAAGTACAATGGGTACAGATTGCCTCTAAAAAGTGTACTTGGCAGTGTAGCGTCAACTAGGCAAGAAGATACAATCACATGCAATTGATTGTACATAGGACAGTGTACTTGAGAGTATACTTAGAGGTGTACTTGGAAGCATACTCAAAGATGCACTTGGAAGTGTCTTTAGAGCTTACTTGGGAGTGTAGAGTCAAACAGGTTGGTAGGGTGCCATTGAGTGTGTTTGAAAGTGTATATGAAAGGAAACTGAAAATTGAACTTGAGAGTATACTGGGTGGTCTAAATGAGAGTATACTTAGAGGTATCCTTGAGAGTAGACTTGAAGATGCACTTGGGATTGTACTTGGAGGTATACTTAGAAGCATATAATGATATGTATTTTGCAGCTTGGTTTATATTTTGTTGTATTGAGGGTTATATATACTATCAAAGGTATATCATTGCATACATATCATTGTGATCTTGTCAATGCATATTTCTGTAGGACCTTCTGGTGCCACCTGTCGAAGATAGTATTGACTACCATCTCTGAATTCGTATGTCTGTAAGCTGCCCATTGGCCATGGTTGTTCTGCCTGGTGGAATTGGGAAGACATAGACTGAATAACATTGAAAATTGATGTAGTAAGATGTACAGTCTATGGGAGAGCTGTTTGATCTGAGAGGACATTCTGTTTACATAACCACATACTCCAAGTGCATCTTAAAGTTTACTCCATCACAGTCTCCAAGTACATATCTATGTTTCTACAATTATAGCTCCAGAGTATATATTTCAGTTCACTTAATAATGGCCTCCAAAGTACATTTCTATGTTAACACAATCACATTCCACTTGTGTATTTCCAACTCACTCAAACAAGGGGTTCAAGTGTATGATTGAATTTACAAGATAGTGGCCTCCAAAGTGCATTTCCAAATTCACTCAATTATATCTTCCAAGTGTATCTCTTAGTTCATATAAATATACCATCTGATGTACATCTCTATGTATACAAGAATGCCATCTCCAGACTATTATACCTTCATTCATACTCAAGCACCAGCTGCAGCCAGTCCAGATAGAACATGTATAATATTGATACATATTTATATGTATGACTATATAGATTCATAGATACATAGATGAGAAGACAAACCGAATTCATGGGATCCAACAATTTCAAACGATGAGTAGTAGCAGCAGTTGCCAGGTATATCTAGTGTCAGCAATGGGTCCAAATTTCCGGGACGGTTCCATGTCCGGTTCCACCCGAAACTGGACCATGGCAACTGGTCTTACCACACCAAAAACCTGCTCCATTGGAAATGGGACAGTTTTACCACTAAAAGCCCGGCATTTCAAGCTCACACTTTTGGCTCCAATTATGTATTTGAGTTCTGATCATTCCATGACATGATCAGTACGTACATTGTGCAGATTTAGCCGCTCTTTCACCTCCCGCTGTCAAATTTGCGATCGGACCAATATTCGTTGAGTCACTTTTGAAAACCCACACAACTTGCTGAAAATCTGATGATATTTCACAGCGATTCAACAAATATCGATCAGATCGCATATCCGAAAGCAGGAGGTGGAAGAGCGCATATAACTGCACAATCTCCGTATTCATCATGTCGTCATATGTTGGGATCTCAGTTGCTTAATTGGACCAAAGGTTGCAGGAACCATAAAATGGAACTGCGGTCCTGGTACAACCCGCCCAAAAATCCGCAGGTTTATGTCCCGTCCAGGTAACAACCCCGCCAAGAAGAAGCGGGTCGGGTTTGTGGCCGGGTCAGTTACAGATGCGAACCGAACCGCCAGTTAAAACCCTGATTGCAGGTAGGTTACCTGGACCCGTTGCTACCACTAGGTATATCATCAATAATTTCAAAGAGTATACTTTTAAAGGTGTCACATGCATTTCACTGTGCGCCCAATCTTGTGGTATATATTTACTGATGCTTCACAGATTGTCCCAAGTCTTTCTTTATCACTGCAGAGGTTTCACCAGCACTCCAAGGTGCATCTGAAGGCCACTACATGTAGCCATACAGCTGCCATTGTAGGATTCTGGTCCAACAACATACATATACTCCCAGAGGCTTCTGTTAATGAAAATTCATTTGACAAATACATAGGGCAGCTTGCATGCAACATGAAGGTCTATATAAAGAAGCAGCTTCTTAAGCTAGTGATGAAGCAGCAGCATTCCAATCAGCCAGTCACTATTCAAAAGTTTTTGATTTACTTAACAGTTTGAAGTTATATGTCAGATTACTGTTTCTCCTAAGATGTACTGAATGAAGGATCGGGTTTATCTCCCAAAGTAGGGATTACCACCAGTGGCCTAACTTGGCATGACATGCTTTCAGGAGATTTGCCACTTGTTGATTTTGCTCATATTGCGTATTAGGAGTTCTCCCTTAGCAGCGGAAATGTTCTATGACAAAGAATAGTAATTATATATATGTCAAGTGACTGCTGTTGCATAACAGCTAATTACGAAATGATGTCCTGGTTAGGAGCGAAGCAATTCTTTGCAGGATTACACTGCAGCCCCATGTTGATCGATCAAGAATTACCCACGTAGGTCTTGGCTTATTTATTTATGGTGACACAATAATGTGGCCAGAACCAGAGCATTAAATTACATGCTAGTGGTGAACATAATTATCAACCAAACCTACTACATCTAATCTTGTGGGGCTACACACATTCAAGTTGTAACTGTGAAGAATTATGTGTGCAGCAGATGACATGAAATATACGAGTAAGTGCAACCTTCAAGTCTATCTCCCCAGGAGCGCAAACACCTTGAGTAAATTCCTGGTTCTTGAACAGTCAAGATCTAAGCATGCAGTGCCAATGAGATGTATAACATAGGCTGATGATAGGTGGCCTGAAGCAACCCTCCTCGTTGGTTTGAGTCAGTAAGCATTTCAATCCACATAATGGTGTCACAAGCTACCTTAGTGGAGTATTGGTTGGTTGCCGATTAAATCTCTGACGAAATTGCCAAATTCCCAGATCACAGTGAGGCATCAATATTATTGTGATGAGCACTGAAAGACAATCAGTCATCAAATGTTCCAACTACTGAACATATAAATGAAAGATGTCCAGGTTGAAGTTATGAGCTGTCACATATGTGTATTTGATATCTTGTTTGAGGATGGCCCTAGTTGGGACAGTAATGCTTTAAAACCACTCATGCATGAACACTATAACCTTGCAGAATTTGTGGCTACATCACAAAGGCATTTGATAAGGTCCTCCAAAATCAGCTGACATGCTATCATGGCTTTGTAGCAAGAATTACTGATGGGGGAATGCCCTGACAACTTGACTATAAAGAGCATACATTGTTCCCGCAATGAGAAGTACCAAGCTCTAGCAGCAATTCACAGTCAGACATTAGTAGTGAAGTACACCTTAAATTATCAATAAGAAATCTACTCACTATCACTTCAACTTCATACACTGTTATGAGATTGGGTCGATTATACAAACCTCTCAAATAACACCCATTTCATCAATTCAATTTCGAAATCATTATATGCCTGCTGGTCCATAGAGGGTACCACCGACATCATTGGACCACACAATTACCATTTTTGGACATTTATAAGTTATTTCCAAGATCTCAGAAACAATCACTTTGCCACATGTGTACATCACCTCACTAACATGTCTGGCATTCATTACAAACTCTCAACATTCATCAGTATGGGTTTCACACCCACTGAAAGCTCTGAGGATTATTGCAATCCTCACTCACGACAAGTTTTTTGAGGATTGTGGATATTAGTTTATTCTTGGAAATGATTTCAACAAGTTAAGTCTTGGGAAAGCTGAGGGAGAGAAGAGCAGCGCAAAGTTGTGAGTATATGACTTTATATAATCCAAGAAATGTTATATTGATTATTCAAATTAAGAACTTGTGTAGCATCGCTCTCCAAATCAAATTCATGAATACTTGTCTCTTCGGCATTTAGAGGTGAATATCCTGCCAAAGCAGCCTCATTTGTTCTTACAATAGTACTAAGTTTCTAACAGTAATATTATTATTAATAAAGCCATAATTTCATTTACAGGCTTGTCTATTCTTCTTGCAAAATGGCAAACCAATCAGTAAGTCAAAGATATATATGTATGTGCATGGCAGAGGACAACTAGATGTGAGAGTCCCACTTGTTGTTGAATACAGTAGAAGCAAATCATGTTAATATAGAAACCCATCTGTTTTAACTCCCAGATACTAGAAATAGAGTTTTTTATTAGATCAGACATTTACACCAGAGGTACTGAATTCTATCCATCTACATATACATTGCCAATCCCTGCATAATGCAATATCTACTGTTAAAGTTTTAATAAACAGTAATCACAGTATAGTATATGTTGCAGTGTAGTAACTGCCCATGACCTACCAACCAATCACACAAAAACACATGCAAGCGCCAAAAGCACAGATGCTTAATTAGCATGCACACAAGATCCATTTGCACTCCATCCCAGCTGCAATGCAAGCTGTGGCAGCATGTCGTGCAGAGATGTACCAAATGACAGCGAGACTGAGATTCACCAAACCAAACATGCATACCATTTGGATCTTGAACTATCTATCTGTGCTGCTGCTTTAGTGTATGGTATACTGTATGGAACCTTGCAACACTGACTTAGTGGACCACAGGAATCGACTGCAGTACATGAGAAGGAGCAGCTGACAATTCCGGGAGAGGAGACATCAATTGTCACGTTTTGTGAGACTGTCGATGACTTTGGACATCCATTGCAAGGGAAGATGGTTAAGGTATTTGCACTGACCCTTCTACCCCCACATCGATGATGACAACTTGGTAATCACTGAATGACATGCATTGGCAATAACCATCCTGCAATCAGTGCAAAGTTCAGCCAACATCTAGATTGACAATAGGCAAAAGCAAATGAGCCTGCAATTTTGAAGAACTTTTTAACAAGGTATATCATTGTAGTATATACATTAGTTTTAAGCTAATACCGGTCACTGTGGCTTGGAAAAGTTGTCAGGAAGCTTGATGCACAACCATGGAACATTTACAATATGCATGAAAAGGGCGTTCGACTTGGTCAGGCTCACAAAGTGAGGGTAATCTGGCGTAGAGGTTGAAAGAATCCCGATTATACCCAGAATGGCAATTGCAAATGGTTACAGTTATGGAGTGTATTGCTGCTGATGGTAGAGTTACACCACCCATGTATGTCAACAAGGGGGTAAGCATCTACCAGGATGGCCCGCTGGTGTGCAAGATAAAGAGCAAGCAACATTTGCATGGTCAACAAAAGGCTGGACTGACAAAGAACTGGAACTGGAATGGATGGAACAGAACTTTGAGAAATATACTATTGAGATATTTGTACCATTAGATTTACCTTCTGCTTATGCTAACTGTTACAGTGCAAAGGGTAAGACACATATTCTAATGCTGGACAGGCATGGCTCTCATCTAACATGGCAATTTTTCAATTTTTGCTTGAAAAGCAATATCCACTCTATTAGCATTCCTGCACACTCTACACACATCCTACCACCTCTAGATGTTGGGCAATTTGGTCGCCTTTCCCACAGCTATAGCAATGATCTGGATATATGGATTAGACAAGGTGGGAATGCAATTAAGAAAGGACAGTTTTATAATTAAGCCCACCTGCAATATCACTCTATACTCCAGTCTAACTCTTTCCTATAGACTTGTCACATGCGCTAGAGCTGCAGCATATACCAAAAACAACATCTTGAGTGCCTTTGAGGCAACTGGGATCTGGCCTCTTAACCCACACAAGGTACTTATTCAGCAGTCACAGGATATCACTCGATTTGAATCCCGCTAGCCTCTCCCACACCACTTGTCATTGCAACCCCCAGTCAGTCCAGAGCTGTAGGTCAATTAGCCTGATGTGCACTCAACCTTGTCACTTGCCAATCACCTTCCTCTTTGATGGTGAAAGCAGTTATAGCACAGCTGGAAAGCTCAGCTCAAAGTGTACTTACAAATAAGAAATCAGGAAATGATATGTTGAGAACACATTGCTCAGGGGCCAAGGACACCACTGTAGTAGCAGCCAAGGACTGCTGCCACCCTAGTAAAGCTTGTGTGTATACCGCAGTTGAGGTGGTTCAGCTCAGGGAAGAAAGAATGATGCTAGACAGAGAAAAAGTGGCCAAAGCTACAATATGCCAAGAACAGGCCGCAGCAAAGATAGTATGATCTGGAGAGGTGTCAAAGAGCTCTACCCATGTGGAAAAGCAGATCATAGGTCCAAAAAATGGTATCTGTAATTGGGCATAGTGATTGGGAGGATGAGGAAGAAGATATGGTGGGTGGAGAGGGGTGGGATAAGGAGGAGAATGAGGGGGAGGAGCACTCTGTTGTATATATTGGTGATATGCTGGACCTAGAGAATGCTATGGAGCATGGAAAAGGGAGGGAAGTGGTTAGTAGCTAACCTCCAGCAGTGACTAGGTCAGGGAAAGTGGTTAAGATACATCATTGGGGTGAATAAATACCACCCCCAGGTGGTTGGTTTTCCAGTCATGGGCAGTCACCCGGTACACTATGTTATGGCACATACAGGCAACAGTTTCAAGGATTACCCAAGATGCTAAAAGTTGGATAAATATTGCAATCGAGCTATCAGTTTCATTGTGGAGCTATCAATGATAGGGTAGCAATCTTGCAAGTGATGGTTAGTTATTCTATAACCATGAGGTCTACAATCCACTTCTGTAGTAGTCAAATGTTACTAATACTTAAAATGAGACAGCATTGGGCAACAAGAAAATCAATGCAAAGGGAGCAAATTCCACATTTCTACATAGTAACTATTAGAAACAGCTTCAAATATCTATCATTGTTGTTGTTGACAATCTACACAGTGTGGGTATGAATGTGACCAATCTGTACTGAATACTATTTCACATACAGTTTATATCCAGATGCAAGAAGGAATAACTTTTTGGTTGATTCTTGGCACAGCCTTTAGCAATACATTGGCAAAAGTGCAAATTGACTATAGGCAGTGCTATACACACATGTATACACATGCAACTCATAGCAAGCTTTCTTTTGACCCCTGCACAATGCACAGTATATAGTTATCGATTGTCAATTGATAGAGCTTGTGCAGGGGCCTGTGGAACTCTACACAGCTGGTGGCCGGAGATGAACCTACATCTGTCTTTACTACCTGGCTGTGATTGTTACGTTTCTGGTGTTACAGAATATGTTGGGGATTATGCAAAATCACTCGATAATCGATATATAGAAATTTGATCCCCAATCATGAACTCTCACTCGGATATCTCTGATGGATCTACCTTCCAGATTTGTTCACCTATTAGTCATATCTCCATTACGTGACCTTTGAATCAACTAATCTATGACAACGGTCAAGCCAAGCGCAAATAAGATGTGTATCATCATTGGATCAGTACTGGTCGCATCTTCTCTATTCTCAATCGTTACTCACTATTGGCAGGAATGCGTATTCCTGGTTGCCGACTAAACGACTATTCACTCAGCCTCCGATGGTTCATTCATATGGATATGAGGTGTCGTCAACATCAGACCATCTTGGCATCTCATGCTATCCAGGGTCATATGAGAGATAAGTCATGAACTAATGATTGATATATCGGAGTCCTGTCAACTGAATGGACTTATGTAAATCAACCAATGCTTCAACCACACTCATTGTGTATGGGCGAATGGGACTTGGGATTCATACGGCCGGAGTGGCATGGGATACTCTTCGTTCGATATCTGGCAAAACTATTTCGTTGCAGATCACTGCATATTTGGCCCCAATAAAGCATAGTCAAACTAAGTGTTCTGTCATGTGCAGAGATTGTTAAACTGTTACGTACCCGGTGGGTATATGAGAGGGCACTCTCACTGGCTCTTGGTGACATGAACCGATTTGTTGATAGTTGGCTTTATATAAGCTAGTATCCACACAAGGTATCGCCAATAGCAATTGTATTGCGATACAAGCTCACTACCTTGATGAGGTAGTTACTACACCTGGGAGTTAGAACGCAACTATCAATGGTAGAGGCAAAGGATAATGAGTAGTGTTGGGAACGGTTCCGGACCGCCACGACAGGTCCGGGTCAGGGTCCAAACTGAACTTTAGCCAGATCGGCAGTCCGGGTGGTCACTAAACCGGAACTGTCAACTCAGGTATTGTTTGATGGTAAACTCCCAAACCGGCTCAATTGGGCGTGTCGTCAGAGGGTCACCCAGCGGGTCCATCAATAGATTCATATAAGGCTCTTGTTTTTGCAGTTTGTTAATTGTATCATATGAAAATGATGTTTTCAACAACCAATGATACATTTTTGCATGTTTTGCAGTGTGAAATATCAATTAATTTGGAATACGTGTTTTACCTTTGATATGTTGAATTTTTGCCGATCAAGGCGGACAATAATTCTGTTATGAGCGGGAAGTTCCGCGCGGGGCCGTGATTACCAACTATGCAAGACCGACCACTGTTGACGCGCCATTGACTCTCATTTTTGGATGCGGCAGAGAGCATGTCGCTGTTGAATTTTGAAGTAAAGGCTGCCAATATCGCATAAATGGATGTCTGCAACCAATCAGAACATAAATTACCCAAGATGCAAAGTTAAAAATCTTTTATGGTATGGTGGCACTCATTCTCAGAATCTGTCGGTGACCGTGTTGCTGTCTCTTTTGCATATAACAGCTGCCAAAGCGTCGGTTATGCATAACGTGACCAAATCACAGTTCAATTACCATACTTACAAGACCACAAATTGTTAACACTCTGTTGACGCTCATTTTAATGTATTGTCCATTCAACATCTGGGACCATCTAGAATTCATCAGCAAGAAACATTTCCGTCCGGGAGGAATGGCTACATTAGAGTGGACGTGCTCCATCAGAGCTGTCAGAGACACCCCTGTCGCGGATTACTCCGTGCCCGGCGTCAATACCACGCGTCGCGTGGCCCATTGCCCTCCGATCGCAGTTTTGCTGTTTCTTCTCGCTTTGTCAGCCTCCTATTCGTAACAAACACTCTGGCGTTGTGGCCAACTGTGACCATACTTCGGAATGGGTTCATTGGGTACATGCTTGCATCAGGAGTGCAATGCAATGGGTGAGACTGCGAAAATATCTCCTCGCGTTCCTTCTACACTACGCTCGAGAGACGTAGGGAGGTGAGAAAATACAATACTACCCGGCCGTGAGGATCCATGAAATCTCGGAAAGAGCGAGTGAGACCAAAAGCTGGGAAAGATAGAGTGTTGATTTTCATTGTATGACAAGATGAGATGAAAATGAGATGCTGTCTATCTACTCTGGGGTCTCCTGAATATATGCGCCATGTGGCTCATGCCACCTCCGTTACTCCTGAATTTCCGTACTCCTACCGTCGCTACTTCACGATATACTCGGAGGCCTTGATTGAGCTCGGTGGAGAAGTACCTGAAGCCCGAGATGGAGTGAACTCAGCGATGAACTTGGAGGCCATGATCGAGCGAGTTTGGACATGCACTTGAGGGCCGAGATCGAGTGAACTCAGAGATGCACTCTGAGGCTGTGACCGAACGAGTTTGGAGATGCACTTGCAGGCTATGACCGAGCGAGATTGGAGCAGTACTTGGAGGCGTTCAATTTGGAGGGAGGTGTGACAGCAGCTGAGACTCTATTCATTGTTAAACTTGTAATTGTGGGAATGTAGAGAGTTGAGTACAACATCCGCCGAGATATGAGAAACTGGCTGAGTGCGCGAGACTGTCGATCCTGGGATGATGCTGAACTTGCTGTGTACTGTAGTCGGCGGTAAGTCATGATTACGGCATGGAGAGATAGAAAGGGATGACCTAACTTTGTGTTCTTAGGTGATGGTAGAGTTGAGCACAAGAAAGATAGAGATCAGAGGAGATCGGGGAAATCATCATGAGGAAATGGGACTTAAGAGAATTTTGTGTGCAAGTCAATTTGCCATCCCCGATACGGCAGGTATGAATCCCGACCTGCCAGGTAATAACACTGTTACGAGGTCTTGTAAACCCAGTCAGGCAAGTCGTATTCCTGATTTCCCAGGTCCGCTTGTATCCTCCATATCATTCTCATCTTCATCCGCCATCTCTCTCTTTCTCGTCCACAACTCAACCATCATTGCAAGAACACAAAGTCAAGTCATACCTCTCTATCTCTCTATGCCATCATCATGAGTTAACACTGAGTGCAACATACGCTGAGTGTAGTATACACCGAGTACAGCATATACTAAGAACAGCATACACCTAAGATTTTCTGTCGTCCGTTCATTCTCTCCATTTCAAGTTGACCCTTGAATGTAGCTTCAGCATCCGGCGTACCTCCCTTCAGATTGACTGCCAGCAGCCACTTCTCAATAAGAGCATCAATGGTAAAGTCACCTTGTCACATTCCCACGGTTTTGAGTTAACTGACCAATGAATAGAGTCTCAGCACCTGGCGCGCCTCCCATCGACCGTCTCTAGATTGAGTACTCCTCTCATCTCCCTCGATCATAGCCTCCTACAAGTGCATCTCGAAACTCGCTTGATCACAGCTCGGAGTGCATCCCTTAGTTCACTCAATCTCGGTCTCCAATTGCATCTCCTACCTCGCTCGATCGTGGCCTCCCAGTCCATCTCTGAGTTCATTAAATCTCGGTCTCCAGTTGCATCTCCAAACTTGCTCGATCACGGCCTTGGAGTGTATCTCTGAGTTCACTCCATCGTCATCTTCAGGCGCACCTCAAATTGCTGACAATCGCTGCGTGCTGCCAGTCCAGATATACCGTGTGTAGGTAGGTAGCTATATAGATACATAGATACATAGATGAGAATACAAACTGAATGCATAAGTTTTGAAAATTGTTGAACGATAAGTAGTAGCTATGATTCAACATCGCCAGGCATTGTGTAAATGGCAGCAGCATAACTGCAGCCCCTGCAAAGAGTGTAACACACGTGTCCTTCTGATGGTCCGTAAACATCAGCACAAAGGAAAGGAGTACGTATGCAACGTGACCCGTCGCCTGATTGACAGGTAGCGTGTAATTATCTGTCAGAGGGTACGAGGTTCTGTCAGAGCCATCACAGCCGTCCGGAACACCTGGGTGTTTCTGACGGAAACTAGAGTTGTTGCTCATGTTGTTTCCAGCATGATTTGAACTCATTCGTTGTCTTTCGGACAGATTGAGACTCGGTCCTGTGGGAAGGCCGAGCGCAGTAACAATCTTCCACTGTTCGCTCTCACATTACTAACATTTATATATCATGCCAAATGATTCATTGCGCCTGCTATACATCTGTTTATCAACCGATATTCACAAGCTACTGGTCACCATTCGCCCACAATATATCTCTAACTGAAACTCTCGGTCAAGCTACATGGAGAAGCTGGTGAATCATTCCAACATTCTGTCCGACTTTGTCTTCACTCCCTGATTCTTCCTCGTTTCGATTGGATTGACCGTCATCAACACCTTTTCGGCCTGTCTCTTGGATATCCGTGTTGGGCGAACATATCTGGGAACATTTGGCACGGCACTCATATCCCAACTGCTCTGAGCATTCTGGATCCTCGATGCCATTCCCTTGCTCTTAATCAGTTTGAATATCTGCCACGCCATCGTCTTTGCTGTGATTTGGATTATCCAAGTCGCCATTCCAGTTAAGCAAATTATCGTTGTCAAAAATGCAATCAAGTGCGCTATCTTCGTTGCTTTCCACCGGATCAATGTTGAGTCTTCTGACTCAGCGGACAATTCATATTTGAGTTTGTCCCCCAGGGAGGTCCCTTGCAGACAAAGCTGGTGGCAAAGGTGATCATTCAGACAATTTAAATGCAGCTGCACCATCGTGTTGAAGGAGTGACCAGGATGCTTTGACGATCTCTTCCGGGTCCGAAATGTATCCTACAGCTGTCATCTGCTTGGTTTGACGGCAAGATTCATTTTGTGTAGCATGTAGGTTTTGGCTACCCTGCCAAATACCCAGATAGTAGTGGATCTTGGCCATTCGGTGCAATTTCCTTTGCTCCACCACTTTCTTCATTTCCGAGTCATTTTCCAGGATCGTCATATCTGATGCTGGGTGAACCCCTGCCAAAATCCCGTTATTGGCTGGAGCAAACTGCTACAAAACGAGTTTCTCGCGAAGTGTCTCACCTGTGGATATTGACCATCAGCAAAAAAATATTCCGTTCGGGCGGAATGGCTCTGTCAGAGTGGACGCGCTCTGTCAGAGCCGTCAGAGACACCCTGGTGGCGGATTACTCCGTGCCCGGCGTCAATACAACGCGTCGCGTTGTATATCGCCCTCCGATTGCTGTTTCACTGTCTCTTCGCGTTCCGTCGGTCTCCTATTTTAAATGATCACTCTGGCATTGTGCCCAACTGTGACAATACGTCGGAATGGGTTCATTGGGTACGCACTTGCATCGGGATTGCAATGCGATGGGTGATGCTGCGAATATCTCTCCTCGCGTTCCTTCTACCTGCGTGCAAAATGCAATTCTCTTTACTAATTATACACATCATTCCAAGTCGCCAGATCTATGTGGCTATTGACAATCCATCGCTCGTTCCGTCCGTCTCCTGTCTTACTAGTAGTTGCTATCTCTGGAATTACGTGCACGCAGCCGACAATATTTCCCACGCTGAAAACTTGCAAAGCAACGGCTGCCGGTGCTTTTCTCACT